>Ga0116228_10001260_pt1 | contig 20897 bp, 14 predicted proteins | sample S1TSphfallax_2_FD_89694 | JGI IMG/M metagenome (GOLD analysis project Ga0116228, IMG submission 89694) | Host-associated microbial communities from peat moss isolated from Minnesota, USA - S1T2_Fc - Sphagnum fallax MG | ecosystem: Host-associated > Plants > Peat moss > Unclassified | place...
AAGGAGCACCGACGAGTTCCAAGTACAATTGCAATGGATGAAGTTAAAGTAAGTGACTGTGAAGCAGTCTTTTGCAAAGTGAACACTTCTAGTCGTAGAGCAAGTACAGTGTGCTTTTTTAAGCGAGGGAACCAAAAACATCGTGTGAGTTGAATTGTACATCTAAAGGCTTCTCTTGTAATTTCTTGTATCTAGCTGTGAGACAAAGTCGTCAAGTTTAATCCTGTGACATTCTTCACAAACGCTCTCAACCAGAGTATGAAGGTATTGAAATGAGTAGAATGCCTCATGTTCATTCCAACATCTTAATGACTGTGAAGTTGGGGGTTATCAATAGTCAATTTTACAGATTCTTGAGGCTTTGTAGTTGTAAGAAGTTTTTTGTCTTTCAGATGGTCAGTCTTATTGTCTTTCTGAAGGTAAAAAGGCTACCCTTCAAAAATTCTTCTAAAGAGAACTATAGGGTTGCATATTAAAGAAAAATTCCTTTTTGGAATTTCTGCTTTTTGTGTTTTCAAAATGATTTTGCTTTGGGTCTTGTAACTGGAGAGCTTCTTGTAAGCCCACTTGTTCTTAGTCTTTCCCTGTTCTCCTTTCCTTTATTTTTTCTTTCCCTTTCTGTTGGTCTTTATTTATTTATTTTCTTCCTGCTTGTTGTGGTCTGTTGCTAGCCAGTAGTATGGTTGAGTCTTCCTGTCGCTTCCCAAATTGCAGCAGAAACTCAGTTCACAGGTTGATGCTTGTCACCGGCCTTTACCCACTGTAGGGAGCTGATGAAGTCAGTGGGGAAGTTGTAGTAGTTAAGTCACTATCATACATACTACTGTTGATGGTCCCTGAACAGGTGTGCGACTGGCACTTTTGTTCATACCTGTGTGTGTGTTTTCTATTTTCTGTTTGTTCTGTCTTTCCTTCTTGGTTCTTTCTATGGCTTCCTGAGGAAGTGTTAACCTTGCTGTTTTTCCTTCATCGTGAGAATGGAGATTTCTCTATTCTTATGAAAGATATTTTTTAAGTGAGGGAAACATATAAGGAGTGATTGGTGCAGCCATGAATAGGATTCCTGAGCAAGGCATAGTAGTTATTCACAGGAACTGGATAACAGCTGGAGGAACATTCTTGTGATTGGGTGTAGATCTTTGGTAATGTCCTGTAGTTGTTAGTCAAGGGTAACTTCTTACTCTTTATGAAGCAGTCATTATAACAGATTTTGCCAACTCCACATGAATTCACAGATAACCATTATTGAGGAGGTTGGACCTTTGATCATACCATGCTGCATTTGCTATAGTGTCTGCCATTGTGGCTTCTGTGCATGTGAGTTAACAGAGCAAGTATATGGAAGGCCTGCAATTTCCAGTTTGTTGAATTGCTATTTGTGGGTGCTAATATGTATTTACATTCCCTTAAGTGGAGTTTCCATTCTAGGATTCTTCAGCATTCATAATTAAGCATTCTGTGTTATTCTCTGGCAGGCTGCTGTAGCTGAGGGAGAAGCTCCACCTGGTCTTCCCATGAAGAAGAGTGGCACAACACCATCTGTACCACAATCTGAGGTCTGTGCATTCAGATTTCCATTGCCTTTTGTAGAAATTGTTGGTTAGAAATTTAGTTGGTTGGTTTCAGTTTCCTAACTGCTGACTTTTTGCTCAATTGTGGTCATTAAACCAATTGGATTCCCACGGGCACTAAGCTTGCTGTTTATCCTAGTTTGCTTGAATACACATCAAATCTTTAGGTCATATTCCTTTAACTGATAGAGTAATTGCTAGGGGCTTGAGCCTCTTGGAAGTCCAGAAGGTTTTTTGAGTATTGATTGTGATTGTTCCAATTTCCTAACTTTTATAATTGTCACTTCGGTCATGTTGATTCCAAACACCTTTATGGATTCCAGTGCCCTTTCTTCGTTACCTATGTGGAGAAATGTAGTAATAACTTTGTGTTTGTTTGTAAGAAGCATAATGTTGGTTCAGTTCTCAATGATATCAATTCTATGGAAGTCAGTTATGTGTAGCCTAGTTTGTGAGATCTGGAGTTCAAAGTCCTTGTAGCTCTTTCAATGCAGCTAATATGTTAAGGCATAGTGTGGCCCTTGTCTTCCTTTTCTTTGTGTGGTTTGGAAGGTTCACCAAACCTTATGAAGCTTACATACAACTAGTACTACTTCTGTTAGAGAAGAAGTTTCTAAATGGCCAATCTCCTTCTATGAAGCTATCTTGCTGATGGTGAATGACTTGTAGGCTGCCAAGGTACAAGAAGCTGATGTCTGTGTTGAGAACAGTTTAGTTCTTAGAGATTCCTTGGGAGTAGTTGAAACCAAGATTAACCCATCAGACTGGGACTGGAAGTTCTTGTCAATATAGTTTTTGATAGGATGTGATCCTATCATTTCAGTATTTTGTAGGTTCACAGGTCAGCTCTTAACTTCAAGTATGTTTGGTTGTATAAGGAGTCAGATTAGGTCTGGAATTTCTCCATAGCTTCAAATTAGCAAATGTTGCAGTTTTATCTTTGTAATGAGATTTCCTGTTAGCTAAGTTGTTCCTATTCTGGTCAGTCAACTGGTATCACAATGGTACTAATTGTGCAGTCTTTTTTGCTTACTTCTACCTCTTCTCCTCTGAGTTTGACTTTTTTGATGATCTTAAATCCAATTCCTATCCAGTTTTTCTTTATAAGTTATCCTTAGAAAGAACTTGTGAACAATCTGTTTACTCTTGAGATACTTGGGCTTCTCCAACTTCATGCACCTATGCTAAGACTGTTGGTGGTGCCATATACCTTAATTCATTTCATGAGCTTATTCTACTTCTAGTGGCTTATCTTGCAATTTCATGGATTTAGCAATATCCCAAGATTTTTTGACTTAAGCATTGGCATTTTTTTACAAGTGTTTTCAGCCAGAATATGATGGTATTTAATATGACTTATCCTCATTTTCCAATTCCAATATTTCAGATTATGTGAAATTTTGAGTATGGTCAATAGTCAGTTTTATGGATTCTTCAGGTTGCATAGCTCCAAAGAGTTATTTGTGGGTCACATAGTGAGCTCAATTGGTCTGTTGAAGAAAAAAGGTTACTTTTCATAGTTTCTTTGAAATTCAACCAGAGGATCACTCGACAAAGAAAGATTTCTGTTTGGTGTCTCTAGCTTTGGAATCTTCAAAATGATCATTTCAAAGCCTTCCTGATCCTAATTCAAAATTTCTAAGGCCACTTTATCCTCTTAAGTTTTTGCTCGCAAAGTTCTACATCTTCTTTCTCTCTCAGATCTTCCTCTTCTCATTGCTGGGTTCTTCCATTCTCATCTTTTGGCCTTGGTTTTTGTTGGGGTTTTTGGTCTTCCCTTTCTCATTTAGATTTTGTTGTTGTTGTTGACGATGACGATGATGATGATGTGCATTGAAAATTTGAGTGTTCCTGTTACTGCTGCTCTTGAGACAGAACTCAGTATGTTGGTTAATGTTTGACATGAATGTCCTCCTGTCACTGGGAACTGATGATGTCAGTTGAGATGTTATGTAGGCTCTCAGGGCCATACATGTTGCTGTTAAACATTTTATGTAAATGACCATCACTGTTGTTCCAACCACTTGTCAGCTTTGTTTTTTGTCTGGTTTTCTCTTTTCTTAAGTGTTAGGTCTCCTTTTTTTGATGTTTACAGATTGGTCACTGTCATATTGTCAGTACTGAAGAATCTATAGCCACATTATTGGGTCATCTCAATTGTTTTCAGCTTGACTTGAATTGTAAGTATTGAGAAATTTTAGTACTTGTGAAGATACATTGTTTGTTGAGGTTCATAAGGCTTTATAGCTCAAAAGGTTCTTGTTTTTCATATATTGCCTTGGAGTCTATCATGAGCCAGTCCTCTTCTTTTCTGTTTTTTCCTTTCTTTGCTTCTCTTTGTGTTGTTGTTTTGAAGCTTTTTGCAGCTTGAATGAGGATACTGTTGACTTTTTTGATTAGCAATGTCTCTTGAGTGCTAGCCAACATCACCTCCGAGTCTTCCCATTGCTTCCAGAAAGGCAACAGAAACTCAGGATGCAGATTGTTTATAATGGTTTGTCCAAGTTTTTGGGAAGATTATTATATGCTTATCTACACCCACTGTTGGGATCTGATGAACTCAGTGGGTAGTCATGGCAGCTTGTCACTGCCGTGTGTAATGAAGGTGACGGTCTGTCACTTTGTGAGCAACTCTCATGAGGTTATGACTCCACTCATTGTCGTGTTACCTATAATTGTTGTTGTGGAGATTTCTCTGCAACTTCATCAAGCTTTGCTTCTCTTTGTGTATGCTGTTTTGATTTTGGGAATCTGTTTGACCTCAGGATATCGTCATATGAGTTTGTTTTTCTGTTTCAGATTGTGGGTATGCAGTTTCCCCATGACTTCAGACAATATAGTTGTATGCTAAGAATCTTGAGTTGATAGAAATTTTCCAACTGATGTTTTGAAATGGTCTGGCTTTATAACTGTTCCATAGAGCTTGATTCTCAGTAACCCTGAACCAGTATGCATACAGTGTTTGTGATGCACTCAGTCTCTCATAAGGTTGGAGTAGTGGCTTCAGAAACTGTGTTGTGGGACTCTCTGTGTCACAGCAGGAAAGGGTAGGGGTGAACATGAAGGCCACCGATGCACTAGCTGGTGAGCTTTGGGAGAACAAAAAGGAACGGATACGGAGGACTTCAAAATGGAGCTCAAACTCAGACTGGGATCTTCGTTCAGTAAGACAATAATACCCATGCCAATTTTTGCTGGATTTCATGCTTCTTATTTCCTGTTTGGCTCAAATTGGATAACCACTTACCTTTCTGTTGTTTGTGTATGATGTTGCAGATGATTGTCAAGAGTGGAGATGACTGCCGACAAGAGCATCTAGCAGTGCAACTTGTTGCCCATTTTTATGGTAAGAGTCTCTTTTCTTGGCCTTCAACGTATTATTACATCTTTCTTCTACTTCTGCTCAGCCACTTCAGCTGTCAGCATGGTATCCATTTGATGTGGCTTTTGTTGTCTGGTCTGAAATTTGCAGAAGGCTGTATTTTTCTCTTAGTTCTTTTACCATGCCATCTTGGGGATGTCTCTGTCCAGAACGAAGTCCTGTGCCTGCCATAAAGAGAGAAACACTGGCCAAATACAGCTTTTCATATTTCTCAATATTGTAGTATTTTTTTTCTTGCATGTTCTAGTTTAATGCATTGGCCAGTACTTGAAGTCCCTTATGATGACATAGGATGGTAAATTCACTTGTGCTTAATGCCAAGGCTTTGGATGTGGTCTGAAATAGCTGATATTGGATTTGAACCTCCCAGATATTTATCAGGAAGCTGGTCTTCCTCTCTGGTTGCGTCCATATGAAGTACTTGTTACCTCGTCGCATACAGCACTGATTGAAACCATCTATGACACGGTGAGCACACTTTCATGTTCCGTAAGATTGTGGTTCGAATAAGTTCATCTGTTTCACTTGATTAAGCTTGCTGTAGTTTCTTGGAAGGCACTCTGCATGTTCTTAGGTCAGTTTTCCACTTTAATTGAAACTTCTGCTATTCCTGGTTGCTGCATTTCAACACATAGACAAGTTACAGATAAGTTTTATGTGAGCTGTATGAAGCGATATTGGAGAAGTGAAAAGTGGTTGATTTTGGCAGGCTTCAATCCATGCAATTAAAAGTAGGAATTCAAACCTAGCAAGTTTACGGGATTTCTTTTGCAAAAAGTATGAGGAGGGTTCTCCATCATTCAAACTTGCACAGGTTTACCCTTAGCATTTCCTTTTGTCAGTTGCCTGGCTACTGTTGTGCACATTCCAGAAACTGATTATGTCTATTGTTTATTGCTGTCTCATTGTTCAGGTTCTGCATCTACTTTCCCACAAGTATTCTTGTTGTCCATTCCTATGCTTTGTCCCCAACTGACATGACAAAAAGTATCTTGCCTTTGGCTTGGGTCAATTTCTTTCTTGATTGGATTCCTTTGAGGCTACACAACTAATCTGAAATCCTGATGCATTGTATGGTTTTTTCATATCTTGCAGAGAAACTTTGTGGAGAGCATGGCTGGCTATTCAATCTTGTGTTATTTCCTTCAGGTGATCTTTTGCTTCTGTTTGAGTGAGTATATCCCTTTAAACAAGCACTGAAGTGATAAAAAAATCTGCTTTGAATATATTTAGTATCAACTGTGTTGGGTATTATTCATTGAAGCTCACCATCTTGGAGACACTATATGTATAAGTAGCGTGTTAAACACTATGAAATGACTGTCAATACTGAGGTATGCTCTGGAGTTACTTTTCTGGTTAAAGACTCTTGAAAGTTGAGTTCTATACATCTATCTATTTGTGTGATTGATTTAATTTTCATTATTGAGAATGTTGACCATGACATCTTTATTTGGTGTGCTGGTTGATTGTGGCAGGTGAAGGATAGGCACAATGCAAATCTCCTGCTTGATGAAGATGGCCATATCATCCATATTGATTTTGGGTTCATGCTTTCAAATTCCCCAGGCGGAGTCAACTTTGAGAGTGCACCTTTCAAACTCACACGAGAGCTTCTGGAGGTGAACCTTGGCTGCACTGATCATAAATTTTTTTCCATGTTACTAGAATTTGATTCATGGCCCTTTTTCCTGTTATGTGATTATGCATGATGGGTGGTTGGATCAGGTTATGGACTCAGATGCAGAGGGTACTGCGAGTGAGTTCTTTGATTACTTCAAGGTGGTGATTCTGCTCCCTGTGGGGGCTGTGATACTTATTGGCTAGACTGTCAGTTGACTGTGTTGAAGTACTGGATTTTGCATGCAGCTATTCATCTGTTTGTATACAGCAGTTTTCGAAGTTGAGGTGCATATTGTTTTAACCTAGTGTTGCCTGTAAACCCTGTGATAACTTCTTGGCCTTGAGGGTAGTTTTTTTGTTCATAACGCAAAGAGGACCTTCTTGCAAAGATAGGCTTAAGAAAGTTTTGTTCTAATGAGGGCTGTGTATGTGCATCTTGGACAGGTGTTGTGTATCCAGGGCTTCTTGACATGTCGGAAGCATGCAGAACGTATCATCCTGCTTGTGGAGATGATGCAGGTGCTGCACCCTCTTCATTGCTAGTGTCATCAATTTCTTTCCTATCCTGGAAGGTTGAATTCATCAGAGTGAAATTGACTGAAATTGCATTTGTTGAGTTGTGTACATCTACTCTCTGCATTTGTTCCGTGTTAGCACCTGACTCTCTTTTTGGTCTTCTGCAAGTGCAGGATTCTGGATGCCCCTGTTTTAAAGGTGGCCCTCGGACCATGCAAAACTTGCGCAAGCGGTTTCATCTGAGCCTGACAGAGGAGGTACAGTCCCTACCTAAAAGAACTTACTTCCATGTGTTGTTGCAATTATCAAAGGGCATTTCTTTTGCAATTGTTGAATCACTGACAGCTACTGTTTTTCGGGTATTTTTTCTTCACTTTCACTCATGTGTCAAGTTCTAAAAACTGATGGTTACCTGTGTTCTCTGTGGTGTTCAGCAATGTGTTTCATTGGTGTTGTCCCTCATCAGCAGCAGCTTGGATGCCTGGCGAACACGACAGTATGATTACTACCAACGAGTGTTAAATGGTATTCTGTAGCACATTCCACTGGAGAGAGGTTGTGTGGCTAACCACTTTTGTGTACCTCTACTCTCTGCAAGCTTCTATACTTTTCTTGCTTCATTACTTATAATTAGGTAGTCCCGAAGGGAGAAGCATTCTCACATTTCCATCAGTTAATTGAGGTGATATTGTTCAGTTTTAAAACCACTTGTATTCTATTAGTGCTTGATTGGCCAACCAGCAGTCAAGAGAGACTAGCTGTGCTCTGATAGGTTCAATTAGATTAAAGGTTTAGAAACAGGTCAGGTTAGTGGGTAATGGGCTGTTGAAATACACTCTTTGGAATTATTACAACTGTGATGAGCACTCTTGTTCCAGTTAGTGCGGCATCATCCAGGTCACAAGAAGTATATCTAGGTTTTTGAAAAATAAAAAACTATGTGGTTATTTCCAGTTCTCAGTGTGTGTAGGAAATCTCTGCAAGCCCTTACCTCGCGGAAAGTTGCCTTCAAACAGCTGTGTATACTTATTCTTTGGGACTCCAAAAGAGGGCATCAATAGCAGGAGCATGAGTTTGTTGCTATTCATTTGTCGCTCGAGCTTGATGATAGGTTAATATTCCACTTGACATGAAAAAGAAATCAACAGGTTTGAAGCTGGTGCTGTTTGAAGCTGATGTGGTTGACATTTCTACTCATGAGCAGCTCACAACTTTTCTCCTCTTTGTGCTGCTAATGCAGACATTCAGCAAAGCTGTAGTATGCTGGCATTAGAACAGGACAATTGGACATGAGAATGAGTGCACAACAGAGTGCACAACAGACAGTTAAAAATTGTATGTCATCCCTTCAAAGTGCACACATCAATTTGAAAATGTTTTAGGGAGAGCATATTAGTCATTTAAACTTATGTAGTTTGTTCATTTTAAACACCTCTCATGGGATGTTTCTGTTCCGTCAAAAGCAAATAGAGAATTCAACAAGAGTGGAATTGCATGTGTTGAAAAATGTTTTGCTTGAAATTGTGTTGGCAAGACAATGCATTTATCAGACATATTTCAAAAGAATTGGAAATAGTACACTAGTAGTCTTTGAATTGGCAAAATTGACAATTTATGTACTTCTTTCTGGAACCCATAACATGTAGAGCTGAAATCCAAAACCCAAATCACTAGAGAAATAGTTTCAAAACCCGCACCCTGATTAAACCTTTGCCACTTTGACTATGTGTATCAAGGTAAAAAACTCACTCCATATACATCTTTCCTTCACAAACTAGGAACAGGAAAAGTGCTATTGAAAAATTTCAAGCACTAACTAACTGTTTCCAGATCCTAAGCAAATTCACAAGGTATGGATATGTACATCTTTCTAATGCTTGGATTTTATTCAACAAAACTGAGAAGAAATCCACTAACAATGCGGCGGACTAATGTGTTAGGAATGTGGCGACACAATCGACCGTCCAAGTAGGCTAATGCACTTGAGATCACAAAGTTGGTCACTGCGTGTCTCACACGAAGGCCTGTGCCTTCTTGCTGTTCTTCATTCACAGCAGCTTTTTCTTTTTCTTTCTCTGTTTCCTCCATTTTTTCTTGCTGTGACTTGCCTTGGTCATTTCGTGGCAAGTGCAAAACTTTGATGGCCTGTCTCCGCAAGCCTCGTACCACTATCACTACTAGCAGCTGCTCAGAAAGGGCCAACAAAGCTGGACCCAATCTCCGCTCCTGCACCCAATTTACACATCCAACATTTTCAATGCACTGTGAGGAGATCTGTGCTTATAAAAACCCTTTCCACAGGCACTAATATTAAATCAAGTGAAAACAATTCAACTGTGTTGGTTCCCATATATTTCCAGTATGGGTATATTTCAGTATGGATATTTTCAGAGTTAAATCAGGACAAATGATCAATCAGAAAAATGAATTTTGTATTCAGGAAAATGTGGCCTACATTTCCTCCTCGCCGAAATGCACGAGCACCAGACATTGAAGACTCGCCAACAAGAAGACCTTCTCCAATGAGGAAACTCTTCACAGCTCCCATAATCTCTTCCATGAGAGCTGTGTTAGGTGGAAGATTTTTGAGCAGCACCTGAAATGATGGGGATTGCCCATATCACCATTAGGCTAGGGAAAAAATTGGAACCTTACAGCTGATGGTGTACAGAAACTGTGCAATTGCACACATTTCCACTGTATTTGGAAAAAATGAGAAGAAAAAAGTCATTTGAGAATTGCATCTACAAAAGGCACTAATCAAAGTAGAAACAAATTACTCAAAAAAGTTATCAAAAGAATTGTCTCTACAAAGACACTTAAGAACATTTTTGAAGTAAGAGAAAATTTGCAGAGACCTGATCATCAGAGACTTTGACCCGCAAATAGTCTTGCTTGAACAATGCATCCAACATGGCTTGCAGGTAGCCCTCAATATATACCTGCATACCCACCATCATCACCAAATGAGCTGCATATCCAGTAAACTACAATAGAGACAATAATGCTATTTTTGTCACCATGTAATGGGACTTGGTTACAGAAACTGTTATGTCCTCCCCAGGGGATTTCATCTCACAGATTCGAGAAACATGTTAATGAAACTGAAATCTAACAGGAAGTAAAGAACAAGGATAACAAAGTGAGAAGAAATGGGTGGCACATCAGCATGCTAGAAGGTGGCTATTCAGATTATTTTGGAAACAAATTTCTAGCTTTTTTATTTAAACCCAATTGTAGATTCTGCCTTGAATACACAACCTGCAGTAATTTCTGCAGTGAATGCAGAACCTGTGGTAGACCCTGCAGTGAATTTCTGCTGTGACCAAAGACCAAAAATGACGCACCTCATCCATGCCAACATTACGGTCAAGTTTGATGATCCGTGTTGAGCCTCCCTGCAGGACAGCACTCCTGAGCACGGCAGGTTTCATAGCTACATTCAAAATACCTCGTCGGAACCCATTCACCTGACAAAAAGCACCAAATCTGTCAGAAACTAGTCAAGGCTGCATTTTGATTTTCAAGAACAGCAAAGAAGCACAGAAGACTCACCAAACCATCAAACCCACTTGTCTCTGCTCCTTTCAGCACACTATCTGAGACTTCTGTTACCACAGCAAATAGTAGATTTGATCCAGCTGCCCTCATCTATCACCACAGCACCACCAGTAGAGAATCCCAAATTTAGTACCATCAATTGTCTGTCTGCTTGTGCGAGGTCCTTACAGTGTGTCAACAATATCAGTGAGTGTGCAAAACAGGAAATTCTTTCTTACAGTGTGTTCCAAATCTCCAAGATATCGGCTTGTTCCTCCTTGTCCTTTCTTGCGCAGTCCTTTACTGAGAATGTTGAACATTCCTGGCAGCAATACACACACACAGACAAGAGTTGGCAGTTGACAGGTTAAAAAATTGCTGCAAACAAAGATACATTGGGAGACTAGAAAATGTACAGTCACAGGTCAGAAAATGTACAGTCAAAGTGCCATACCAAGAGTAAGTCCTTGCATATCGATGGAGCCATTGGATGGATCAAAAAAGACATCAAGGGATGATGAAGCAGAGTCATCGAAAAGGGAAGCAAATCCAGGTGGTAGGAGTGAACTTCCTCGTGCTATATAAATTGCTCGCATAGCATACCTGGATATATATACCACCCAATAAAGGTGATGAAATCCTTTGCATCTCCAAAAAGAGAAGCCCTCCAAATTTTAGCAGAGAAACCACATTTTTGGAAAAAATAAAATGCTGTAAGTCTACTGTGCTTGGTTTTTTACTTACCAGGAGTAATGCTGTGCACACTTCACAGCCAACTGTCGGTAAGTCAGCAGGGCATTTGATAAGAGAACTCCATTCAACTCCACTGTGGTTCCACGGATGGCAGGTATCTGGAATTTTTGCACCATTTGAATATCAAATGGATAACAATATCTCAAAAGTCAAGCCTTCATTCCTTATGCTAATGAAACTCAAGATTCCTGAGAAGTTGATGGCAGCAGAAGATAGTAGCAACAGATTCTGTTCAGTTATGACTTCCAAACGCTGGACAAGAGAGATTGATTTTGGGGAAATGCTGTGAGCAAAGGACAACTTGGGTGCAAACTTGAAAGGCATAACTTTGTAAGAAAAGAAGCAAGTCTCACCTTGATGACACTATGCAACAGAGCCCGCAGTGTTTCCTGTGCTGATGTATAGTCAGCCCGTGGATTCCCAGGAATAAAGCTTGCCACAATCTGTCAGAAAAAATCCCTATTGAGAAATCAATGAGCATACAAAAGGAAAAGCTAACATCTTGAAATGGTTTTGTAATATGTTCACTGAGGAGGAGTTGATAATGTATGTCCTGTTGTTGAACCCACAAACTCCTAACAAATGATCTTGTGAAGCACCTATGATAACTATATTGAGAATGGAAAGATCACACTGAGAAGCAAAGCAAAGGATGCACCTTAATGGGATGAATCTCAAAGCGGTCATAGTAAATGAGGCGACTGGGTGTTGTGGTCTCAGCAAGTGAGCTGCGGTAAAATGATGCCAACCTCATCAAAGTATCCTCATCAACATTGAGATCCACTGTCTGCACAAATCCACTCACCACATGTTCATCTCGACAAAGCACTTCTTGGCAGCAACTTTTATGTGAGTTGAAACAGAACACAGAGAACCAACCATGATTACAATGTATTATACACCACTCCCAATCATCCCCACAGATATGATGAATGTGGAAAAGACACTGTAATCATCACAGCCCCAAGTTTGGGAAGGATGAAAGGTCAAAAACACCTACCTGTAGGAGGAGAGATGCATAATGGATTTGAATTGGATTTGTGCCACGATGTGCAACAACAGCAGCCATCTGTAGAACAGTTTGCCCCTGCTTTTTGAAACGGTCTTGTCCATGCACCCGCAACATGCGTGCAAGTGGAGCTCCTGGCCATGTAATGTCTACATCCAATTGCTATCCCATGTCCCACCATCACCCACCACATTAAGCATGTGATATAAATCATCTAACAAGTTTTATTGACATTCTGTATTGGAGTGAAAAGACTGATGGGTGTCTGAAGTGGTGAATAACGAAAAAAATCAAAACACCTCTACAGCAGCAAAGAATCTGCATCCATGAAGAGCACATAGGTAGGTAGATACCTGAACTTTGAACTGGCACAATGTACTCTCCACAGTAACCAACCCCTCGATAACCAAGCTTGTCATGCGGGCAACAATGATTGGTGTGTATGAAAGGCTTCTTTCTGGTGGTCCCTGTTCTGTTTCTTCTGTGTCTTCTCGTAAGCTTTCACCTTTCTGCAACAGTTACACAAATGTAAATATTTTGATCTCAAAAGACCTAGATTCCAGCCTGGCTCCTGGGCACAAGCTAGCAGCTGAACAATTGTAGTGGTGATCCTGTCTGCATACTTACCAAGAAGCAGCTAGACAACAATTCTTCCATGACCATAAAAATGGTGAACCAAAACCTGTCTCAGAGACCACACACCTGCTTTCCAGGTTCTACAATGCTTAAACAAAGCAATGGGACCCGGACATCCATCTCTGTTTGACGTCGTTTGATATTTGACTGCCATTGAGATTTTTTGTTAGATTCAGCATCCTTGCATACTCGGAGAACACGGGTGGGTCCGTCAGCACAGACTTCAAACCCAACATTCAGAAACTCAGTGTCAGTCAATATATCTTTGTCTTCTTCCACTTCCCCAGGATCATCCTGAAATGGAAGCTGCAGCATGAACCCCTTCTTGCGTGTTGCTGTTCTAAACAATTTCCAAGCCCTCAGCTTATCCATGTTGATTTCCCGACACATTTGAGTTCCTGCAAAAGATCAAATGCCGAATGAGCTGTTCATGAAGCTTCTGAAATATTTGCAAAAAGGTGACAATTTGCATGGACTTCTTGAAGACACCCACATAGATTAAGATGGCCTCAGAAGAGACCAGAGAATATCCTTTCATTTTCAGTCTACCATACGATAACATAGTGAAAGATTTTGTGCAAAATACCAGCAATTGTAACAACCAGCTTGTGGGGCAGAGCCAGATCATCCCAAGCATAGCTCACTGAAGCACCTGATTCGAGTACCTCTGGTTGGTTCAGACCCTGGTCACATATCGAGACATCCCCATCCCAACCTTAGGGCACAGATGAACAAATCTCAAAGAGGAAATCATACATCTGATATAAGGCCAGACATGATGTCATGAAAACCCACCACTGCAAAAACATTTTCTTGAGGAAATATTGCTTCAAGCTCTCCCAGTCAGAAACCAACAAAAAAAAAATCATGGGCACAATTGACAAATTGGGTATAAGCTGAGTCTCCATACCTTCTGTTGATACAAAATAGAACCTGAGCGAAGTCCATTCTCAATTCGATATGGTATTGCATCAGCTACCTGCTTTTGAAACACCACAATCAGCGATGGACTTGCCTCTTGCACCTCGGCAACTGCAAACCATAGCTTTTCCTTGGCTTGTTTCTGTGATGCTGTTGTCTCCGCAGATTGCTTGCTGTAGCCCCCTTGACCTTGACCTCTAATTTTAACACAAAAGGAACCCAAAGAAGCAGCACACACAGGTCCTGACCAACCCCACCCACTCTCTTGTGGCCGAAAACGAACAGAAAGCAGCAGAGGAAGAGCCGGGTTTTGGCTTGCATTGGGAACACTGGTTGTTTGTTGGCTATTGGTAGTTGGATCAGTGCTCAATGGGTCTGACTGCACTTGTGCATGCATTGCAGTTTTATCTCCAGGATTCAGCACCATGACTGCCCGTACATCATCCTGAAAAAGAAGATAAACCCACAACCCAATGGAAGATAATCTCAGACACCAATCAAGTTCTTTTCTAAAATCACTGGATATATGTGCAGACTGCACTCAAAAGTGGACTTTAGAAAGTACCCACTTCTTACATCATCTTTCTACTTGTAATGAAAGATCTTTTCTACATCTGCAAGATTGAAGCAACTCCTGCAGACAGAGTTTGCAAAACTCGTGAAACAGTTTGGGAAGCAATTGATGATGAGAACATGCCTGGAAGCCATCTTGGCACACGCAGATTGCTTTAGCTGATTTGTTTATGACAATGTAGCGGGGGATGAGGTGCACAATATGAGTTGGATTCGTATCACCCACAGATGGCAACTGTAGCTTCACACCCAACTGCACTTGCTGATCCAAGCTCTGTCCCTGTGCAACTTTGAATGTGATCTCTGCTGATCCTGACAAAGACTCAAGGTCTAGTAGTGCAGCCTCTGCTTCTGGTTCAACTCGTTTCATTGCTATCTTGCTTGACCTGCAATGCACAAACACTCAGGGGGGTGGAGACATAAGAAGTGTGGTTGCAGGGGAGAGATCTAACACCACACTGACTTGAGTCCTATCACTAGATGAAGGAGGAAAATTTCAAGAGCAATAAATATTAGCAGCACACAGAAACATACCTGTTCAACCACGAGGTTTTGGATCCAGGGTCGAGCGTAGCAACAGTCTCTGGTGATGAAGTCCATTCCCAGGCTGTATCCTTGGATCTCCCTCTTCCCCTGAAAGTAAAGAACCCAACCAACTTCCTGTTTCAGCAGATTTGCCAATCTGCATGTTCCTCAAGACAGGGAGATTGATAGATAGGATATAACACCACTTGTTTCTGTCAATTTTCTGAAAATGGAGCCTTTTACAGTTGTGAGATCATGAAATGCAAAACTGCTGCAACACCACCACTGCTGCATGTATCAGAATATCCGAAATTGGGTCCAGCACAAAAAAATACCACAGATAGGAGGACTTCTGTTTTGGAGCACAGAAAAGAAGTGGGACATGGCTGTCATTGTGCAATGCATACTTCGTGTACACAACAACCTGCACCCATTGAAATCCCCTTGACATTTATGCCTATTGCAAGTTTCCTCCAAAACATTGAACGTACACTATGAAACACACACACACACAGAATAGCAGCAGCAGCAGCAGCAGCAGCAGTAGTACAAACTGATGATAAAGACATCAATGATATGATACCCGGGATCAAGATGGGTTAAGGGTTTAGGGTTTAGGAGGGCAAAGCAGCACATTCCAAGCAACATAAACAGATCTGGACATTACCGAAGACTCCCAGACTTCTTTCCTGGCTGGTTATTTAAATGGACTGAAGGTTCATAGCAAGAGCAAAAAGGAAACTTGCCTCAAGAACACCATCACCACCTCGATAAACTCTTAACATGGCATAATGGATATCATCTCCAAAATTGATCTCAGCTTCCACCTCCTTGAGATCATTGCCTTTTCTCTTCAAAGAGAATTGGGAGGAGCTCTTTTCTCGCTCGTTTATTGTTACAGGCTTACTTGTAAGTCCATATCCATTCAGCACGATGATGAGCGAGAGATTTGCAAGATCTGCATAAACACATGCTTTCTCTCCTCCTTTGATGACAACTTCATTCTCCACATGTCCAATTGGACCACCTCTTGCTTCATCTGGAGTGAGAGGAAAAAAAAGCCCACCCACAAAAATCAGTAGTTATGATATGCAGCAGCAGGACATTACATGCAATGACACAAACACCCCATGTTCATCATCAAGACAGACATGGGAAAATAAAAAACAACTCTCACTCACCTGGAGTCATGGCAAAGAGCTTGGTGCAAATGTCACATGTCAAGAGATTGAGAAAACGGATTGTTGGTAAGAGCACCACTTCTTGCTGTTCTTGCCAAGCTGTGACAGACTGCCGCCCTTGATTCCTGTCCTTATTGGATGTCGGCTTGAACACAGGGACCTGTCTTCTTGTTGATCTGACAAGGAAGTAACTGCCAACTTTTCCACCTGATTCGTTTGTCTTCTCCTTGTTCTGCAATGGACAAAACACTGTGGCAAAAGAGAATTCCATCTGACGACCACTTAGCTTCCTGAAATTGTAGTGCAGATTCTCAAACAAGCCAGAAACTCGTACGGCTTTTGCTCCCTTAACATCATCGGACCATTCGTAGTACAAAGCAGCATCTGTTCTCGTGTCTTCTTCCACTGCATTGCCTGTTGAAGAAGAAACTGATGCAGGTCTGATTGAAAGCAAGAAATTTCCTGCATATAGAGTAAAAGCACTTGTTACATTTTTGTCACAAGGAGTTTCACTATCAACCCACAAGCTTTGTTGCCACAACACAGTATACTAGCAAAGTAGGAGTCAAGGATGAAGAAACACCCAACACCCTTGGGGGGGGGAGATTTTTTTTCAAAACTGTTGCCTACCAACATTGAAGGAAGTCAAAGCTTTTCGTAATTCTCCTTGAAGATGCAAAGCATCAAAAGATCCCATGCTATCGTCGATGATATCTCCATCCTCAAGCAGCACTATTGCACCTTCTCCTTCTTGGTTGGGTCGACGACACTGTAGCTCCAGAGATAGCCCACTCGCATTCACAATTCGAACCATTGATGAGACCGTCAAAGAGAGTCCACCCTGGCCCATTTAGCAAAACCAATGAGGACAAAGAAACAATTACACCCAAGTATGTACATACATACTTGCACAAAAATCCAAGAGAAGTAACAACAAGCAAAAGAACACTGTCAGGCTACCACCAGTTTCTTTAAGAAGCAGCTACAACAGAAGAAAACACAACTGTGTACCTGGCTTTGCCTTGTGACATCCACCACCACAAGAGGACCAGGGGCACTGCTCTTTTGTCCTGTATAACAAAAACATAATTTTTTTTTTCTCCCTGAGTTTGTACCCAAATGATGACATTGGATTGTGAACCTTCTCACACAAAAGGTGCAATGTGCACATCAGAAATAGAGAGAATCAATGATGCCCATTGGACCTTCTACAGTGAATACCATTGTCCTGTGAGAAATGGGTGCTTCAACTGACAAAGCAGGTCCAAGTTATATATCATAGAGAGAATTTATTGGATAGTTTTGCATCTGAAGAGACAAGGAAAACAGATGAATAGGAAAGAGCAGAAAGAAGGGGTGATGGTACCTTCACCCAATTCCAAGCGAGTACGAGTAGCTCGTACACCTGGATCGGCTAGTGACACTTGCACAGCTGATGATGTAGTTCCTCCTTTTTGTAAGGAGATTTTCACTGATGATGCCACCACTGCTGACGTCAAGTCCCTTCGTGATTTTGTGTGCCTGTCCAAATGACAGTATAAACAGCTGTACAAAACTCTTTTGCACAACAAAGTTTCTGTGCTTTTGTTGACCCCATTTGAGAATGCCAAAAATGAAGAGAAAAGTGAACAAACTGTTGAGCAGGCAGGCAGGCAGGCAGGCAGGTGTGTATTTTGTATATACCTTATAAGAAAAGCACCTGACTCCCAGGACCCAATTGAACCATCTTGCTTTGCATTTCCATGATCAAAACAACAGAGAAGTTCAACCCCCGTATGATTGTCAACCTGCACTTTCCAACCAACAAATCAATAACATTTTTTCCTGACCAAAAAACATCTCCTTCAGCATGATCTGTCCTATTCCATTAGTTCTTCCTCCTCCACTGCTGACCCATCAACCACAAAATCAAAACAGATGGATTACCAGGCAACGATTGGCCAACACAGGAGACTGTCGTAGAGTATAAGGCCCCGCAAACTCAAGAGCTCCAATCAGGAACAGACAAGTATCCAATGCAGGTTCACTGATAACAACGTCTACCTGTAATTTCCAGAACCACACAAACATCTGTAGTAGTGGCTGCAAAATCACTAAGATCACAAACAAAACATTCTCCAAAACTGCCAGCTTTAATCAGGCTTTCCTTGAGTGACAATGAACCTTTTAACAATCTTGGAACACTTGGCATCCACAAACAATTTGTTGCCTAAAGAGAAGGTCATAGCTGATTGAGCTATTTCATAAATACAACACTAACCTTCTTCAGTTGGGAGAAGATAGAAGTGGGTGTCTTCTTGCTTAGACCTGCAGAGAAAGAATTCTTCGCAGTTCGTGTCCGATACACAAAATCTGTTCCAATTGGATTTATAACTGGTACCCTAGAGATGAAACTCACCAAGTCAAGAATCAGGCAATCTCATAGGAGAAGTTCGGTGGTCTGTTGCACCACTCAAGCTCCTCATACAGAACTCTAAGCTTACTTCTAAAATAAACTACTGATGATGAGATGAAATCCAAGCTTAAGAAATCACAAGGTTGAGGAGATAGAAAGATAGATCACACAAGCAAGCAAGCAAGCAAGCAAGTGAAAAAACAAAACAAACAAACTGAAACATTTGGGCAAAAGAAAAACAGGAAATCCAGATTTACCAGCAGTTGCTCTGAGCTTCGAAGTAGTCCAGAGAAACATTGCACCCACTCATTGCCCTGGTCTTGAATGACCCAACCTGAAGCACCGCACCCATGTCGTACATATGCAGTCGAAGCAAGGGTAATAAATGCAAACCACCAGCTGCTTCATACAACAATGTGAGGGCGACATTCTGAATGTCACACTTCACCAGAGGCACGGTAGCAGCCACAATGGCTTCTCCCTCAACGTCTTGTGCATGTTGTAAGTCTTCTCCTCCTCCTCCAACAACAGAACCATCAGGAGATGATGATGATGAGCTTATGTTCTCCTTTGCCTTATAAGGCTGTGCAAGTATCTTCACTTTAAAAGGATGACCTGGTTGCTTTACCAGTACTGGAGCACCATCGAGGAGTGCCAATCCGGATTTACTCTTCTGATTGACTAAGTGAAACACAGATCGGGATCTCCGAATGTCCAACTCCTCTGTGCCTTCATCTGCAACTACTGATTCGCTTGGGACACACTGCCAAAGCTCCCATGACTTGTCGTTTATAGTCGCAATGTCTGCCAGGCCAGAACCAGGACGGTAGTGCACACGGAATGGCTCACCCTCGCTATTCCTTGCATGAAGTGACAGCAATGAGAACCACACCGTCTTGCCTGTACTGCTGTTCTTCTGATGCTTCACCTGCAAACAGAATTTTGCAATATTTTGACAGTATATGAAATTTCTCCTGACATTGAGGCAAGCAACCGTTTGGACAACAGCAATGATCGTTGCTTAACAACCTCTTCAACAAAACACTGATCTTTGGACAAATCTGGCCCGAGTGATGGATCCAAACGATCCAATGCAAAATCTTGCTATTTCTAGGTGCTGGTTAAACTTGAAAACACACCTTGAAAAGAGCCTTGTCTCCAGCCAAGGTGTAATGCAAGACACCCACCAAGTGGAATTGGCCACTTTTGGGAGCGTTCTCCTCAACAGCCAAGTATGAGTGCTCTGACAAATCTTTGATAGCTATCACTGCCCCTGAAAAAACATGGATTGCAACAGAGGAAAGTCAAGATGCAAAACAACCCGTTCCGCCATCAACCCATTCGTATATAAAAACCCAACATATGCAGATTTCTGGAAATGTGCAAATCTGACCATCAGGAATATGGTATGGTGAAGAAGTTGCTTCTGAACTTTCCACTTCTGTAGCCTGAGTTCTCTTTGTATTGTCTGTCACTGCTGCTTCTGATGATGAGCTGGAGAGTCCCGACAAAGGAGCGACAATAGCAAGTAGTAACTGTAGTGAATGAAAAACCCAAGGACAAGAATTAAAGTCAATAAGTTTTTATGGATTACACAAGCTTGACAACAAAGGCCGACAACAAACACTTGTGCTATCTGTTGGGTGTTGACTACTTTTCCCATTCCATCTAGAAATCTCATGCACAAGAAGAAAGAAGGGGAGAAACTTACAACAAGCAAATGCATTTACCTGGACCTCTGAAGTTGTAATTGCAAAATCCAATCCAGAAACAGAACATTGACCATGCCAAGCATTCCTCCACTTCCAAGTGTGACGGTTCTCTATGATTGGAGCCCTCTCGATTGTGCATGAGATTGACAGCCGCTCCAGAATATAAGAGTTTAGATCTTGCATGATTGGCCTCCAAGGACCACCACTCCCATCGGCTTTTCCTTTTGTGTTGGTGATTGAAGACTCCAAGCCTGCAACAGCTTCAGGTATTGTCTTATCATCCCCAAAAACAGCAGTGTTTTCTGCAAGTAGCTGACCTGCGAGTTCATCTACACCTGCTGCACTGGTGTCCCCTCCTTCTTTAGCAGAAAGGATGCGACCAAACTGTGGGATTCTCGCACTTTTTGTGTTATTGCCTCGTGTATCACCAACTGCTCGAGCCTGAAGCCCGAGTATGGAGAAACGAGTCAAAGCAATTGCAACCTTCGGAACTTTGCCTCCTACTTGCAAATTAGCATTGCCATCTAGCTCCAAAAGGAACCCTTCTCCAGGCCCTGCTA
>Ga0116228_10001261_pt1 | contig 20892 bp, 15 predicted proteins | sample S1TSphfallax_2_FD_89694 | JGI IMG/M metagenome (GOLD analysis project Ga0116228, IMG submission 89694) | Host-associated microbial communities from peat moss isolated from Minnesota, USA - S1T2_Fc - Sphagnum fallax MG | ecosystem: Host-associated > Plants > Peat moss > Unclassified | place...
CTCATCAACATTGCACAATAGCTGGCCCGAGTCTACACGGTCCCCAGATGATCAGTCTGAGGTGTCCACCGAAGATTCATCTGCTGTCCTTAAGGTACATAACGAAGTGTGGCAGCTGGTTTTGTTATGAGCTTTTAGAAATGGATATGAAACTGCTAGTCAATTGTCGACAGTGATCTCTTGCAGATCGAGCCTTCATGTACTTTTGACTTTTGCAGGTCTTGAGAACACCATTGATACACAGAGACCATCCAGATTCGCCATTGTCAAAGGCAGCTTACAACACTAGCTCGTATTCTGAAAGGTTAGCTGCGGCTGTGAAAAGGAGCTTAGCTCGTCGGGATTACTTCTCTCGTCGATTGATGAGCTCGACCGTCGATGGAGGATTCGAAAGCCAGGTGATACCGGACGAAACATTTGTTCAGTACGATGGGCTGACTGAGTACACGATGGCGCTGTCAATTGGCACACCTCCGCAGCGATTCTTTGTTCTAATTGATACCGGAAGCGACTTGTTATGGCTGAATTGCAAGCCTTGCAACCAATGCATCATTGATTCTTTTGGGTCCCCATTTGACCCCAGCCTGTCCTCATCTTACAGAAACACATCGTGCACAGACAACTTTTGCAAGGTACGTACGCAGAATGCATCTAACGAGAAACTTCTGCCCCAAATCATCCACCTGGCTTGATCTTGAGATTGGCTCGGCATATCTACCGAGGATTATTACCTGCAAATTAGGAAAACGACCTCCTCAAGAGACCAAATTTTCCTTAAAATCGATCTCAATTTGACAACCATTCTCCAGATGGTAATTCATCAATTGTGTAACGTTACACGGATGTTAGTTTGATACTCAACCTCATGTACTTGGCAAGGTTTTTCTTTTGAATCTCTGCAAACCAGTGATCCTGATATGAAAACTTCTCAGTATTTAGTCTCCTAAAGCACCCCTGGAAATTTCTTGGTGTATTTGGAGGCTACCTTAAAAAGGAAAGATTCACTCCTGTCCAGGGAACCATCTTACCTTCCTCAAGGAGGAACCTTGCGTTTTAAAATGTTTGTCTGTACTAAATGTAAGGTTCCTTCCTATTGTGTTTTTCTAGTGGTGCTTTAGGATTGGAAAGGCCCTAGGACAAGGCCGTCACCAGAATACGAGTACCACCCTCAGCTGCTGCCTCTCACAGTACCCTTATTCTGGTACAGCCCTCGTTTTCCAAGGCCCTTCACCTACCACACAATATCAGGGCTAGCCAAGGTGACAGCCAAGGTCCTCGACTGTCACCTCTGGTGGTATCCTTTTTCCCGTAATGCCCTCATCCTGGGGACTTACCTACCATGAGATGTTGGGGCCATCTGACTAGCTCTGATTATGCCCAATGATGTGAGCCCCTAAGCTGATAACAAACTCATCTATCATGTTCTCTTCATCAGGTTCTTATTGACCACCCCAACGTTGCCGGAGTGGGTAGTTGCGAAGACTCTCAATGTAAATACTTTACTGCATACGGAGTTGGGTTAGTTACCAGCCAAGGCAATGTGGCGTCCGAGACTCTCACAGTCACGAACATAGACGGATGGTCCACTTCCATTCCAAATGTGTTATTTGGTTGTGGGCGTAACCAATCCAATAATTTCTTCTTTGGAACAGACGGAATCCTGGGTCTTGGCAGAAGTCCAATCTCTCTACCTAGCCAGCTGCGGAACATCTATCCAGAGATTTTCTCCTACTGCTTGGTGCCCTTTAGCTCTTCCACCACCAACACGAGCACCTTCTTCTTGGGAAGCCCACAAGGCTTCAAACTCCATCGCCACTTGGTCTACACACCCATCGTCAACCAAACGTTTTCTCCACATTATTACGTGGGCCTCACAGGAATCAGCGTGAACGGTACCTTGTTGAAGAATATCCCACCAGACACTTTCCACATCAACAAAACAACTCATGCAGGTGGCGTCTTGTTGGACTCTGGCGGCGCATTTACCTTCCTCAACGCTGTTGCTTACACTGCTGTGTCCCAGGTTAGTGTCCTCATCTGCTCTTGCTCAAACAGATTTCAAGGATTGGGCTGGCTAACTTACTTACTAAATTAATCAGAAAGTGGATGCTCACTGCTGAACACAGGTAGTAAGTAGCCTGTAGGTGTTTGGTTCTCTCCAATACATTGCTTCCAATTCAAAGGAAAATTGTATCATCAAATCTTACTTACAAAAGAGACAAGAAAAAGTGCATTCATTTCCTTTGTGCAGAATTGGAACATGGATTGATTTTTTTCAAGAACCTGATGTGAACTGGACCTAAGGTTCCATTTTTCTGTGGACCTGGAACGGTCCTAATTCTTTTTAAAGAACTGGAGGTTCTTCATAAAAGTCAAGAACCACCCAACACTGGTTTATACACGATAGCTAACCACTTTGTATTAACCTCCTCCGAGACAGGAACACAAGGAAATGGTGTTTCATGTCTACACCTCATCTATACGGCACAATGTGCTGGTGTGTGCTGGTTTTCTCTGGCCAAGGAAGCCCTACAATTGCATCCAGTTTACAATGGACAATTGAGATCAAAAGTGCATAGGACTAAGTAAAAAAAAGGACTGATTATTCCATGTCAAATGATTGCAGGAACTCCAGAAGCTGATAACTTTACCACTAGTCGACCAAAACATCTTTCCATTGTGCTTCGACCTTGCAAACGCTTCAATTCACGAGTTCCCAACCATTACATTCCACTTCATAGATGCAAGTGGTAATGGAACTGTACACTTTGTGCTGGCTCCAGAGAATTACATATCTTTGTACTTGGAGCCCTTTTTATATTGTCTCACTATATTATCCGGTGCTGACAGCGGACTGCCTGTGAATATCATCGGTAACCTTGCACAAGCAAACCATCAAATGGTTTTCGATCGAGTGAATCACCAAATTGGGTGGGCATCTGCAGATTGTTCAAAGCTTTAAATTTCAAGTGGATGAGTTGATGTATATTTAACTAGTTCTAAGTAACACCTTTCACAGATTGGTAAATGTATATGTTATAAGAGCTAGAGGATTTGGGGTGGGGATGGGAGGGGGGGTGTTGGATGAACTTTGACGTAGTTAATATTTGGTTTCACCTTGATAACTCATTTTGTAAGAAATAGGTGTCATACACATATAGGTAGATAGGTAAGAAAATAGGGGTAAATACTAGGTAAGTAGATGGTTTATAGTTTATATATAGGTGTAAGGGCTGTTTTTACTACCTACTAATAGCCTGCTTGTGGGTTGTTACTAGGTAGATAGTAAAAATGTAGCTAGGAAAGTGGAACCCAACAGAAAACTGTTTTCTAACCACTTACCATCCATCCTTCATGGTGCACTGGTGGGTGCTGCTGGTTCACTCTGGCCGTGCAAATCATGGACACAACTGCATTAATGCAAAAAAACTGCCATGTTCTTCTGGACAATATATTTCTTGCTGTTTTTTTTTCTTTTGTGCGTTATCCCCTTCATTTCCTTAAACTCCTGAAATGTATTGAGATCCCAATTGCCGAAACCATGATGAAATTCAAGACTAGCATGTAACCTGTAGCATTTCCATGATCTCCTATATGAAGTTCACCTTTGGTAGTGTGTTAACATGTACCCCACATCACCAACGCAAGGTCATCCTCACGTTCTTCACTGGCTTATATTTTTTAATATCTTGTTTAAGTATCTGCATTTAAATCCAAAAACCATCAGATATGTGTGGCAAAAATACCATACGAATCCATGCCACAGTTATTAATATTTGGAGTTTAAACTTTAATGAGAGCCCCCACGCAGCATTTTTTGTGTGCAAAATTTCGCCAAAATGCGAAAAATAAAAATATAAAGGAAATATTCCATTGCAATATTCCCATGTTTTTGAAAAAATTGCCAAGTTTCGAGAATACATATTTATTTATTTAAAAACATTTCATAACATTTGGGCTCTGCTTTTAGTTTGGTAGTGGTGGTTAAATTAGTTTTATTACTCTAAAAACTTATTGCCATTTAATGCTAAAACCCTCTTGGAATAATAACCAAACATGCAACATTTGAAAATTGAAAAAAATTCATTGTCGCCATGTGTAGTGTTATTTGGCAAAGTCTGTAACACTCAAAATCTAGGAGTATTTAGTAAAAACATTTTGGCAAAAATCACCAAGAGGTAACACAGTTTTTTGAAAATGGAATTTTCTGTCACAAATATTCCCTTTTTTCTCAAAACAATTTCGCCTAAAATGGCCAGAAAACTGTTTTGTTTTTTGGGAGGGTGTCGCCACATTTATGCCTACTGGCTACAGTTTTACGAGTTCCTTGAAATAATGTCCTCAGTTAAGTCCAAATCTGCCTTCGGATGCTTCCCACCCTCACACCATGGGGAAATTGAAAACAAAAGCATTGCATGATAATCTCCTCACACAATTTTCCATCTCCAACTTAAAGTGAGGATGAAAGTGAGCCTTAGTGTGCAAATGTTAGACTTGAGGATGGATAGCAATGTTTTCTTTTTCCATTTTTGCAAACTAGCCAGTGGGGCCACTTGTGAAGATCATCAACTGGGTAAAAGCCATTTTAGGTAGGAGCTCTGGCTGGTCCTGCCAGATTTTTAATCTCAATATGGCTGCCCCTAAAATTATTAGGGTGAAAAATTTTGCCCTACCTCTACATTCACAGGTGCTAACATAAGGCTATCATTGAAATTTTCATAAAGAATTCTGGCCATTCTGATATTGCACATGGGGTTTATCAAGTGAAGAGTCTAATTATTTTTTATGAACCTGGCATTTACTTGGCCCAAGTTGTTGAATGTTACTGACTTTGATTGCCAACAATTTGGCCTTTCTTTCCTAGGCATCCACCCATTGGATTTTTCCACAACAAAATGCAACTTTGATAACATCAAGGTGTTTGGCAAATGATGCATCAAAATCTAAATGCAACCAATACTGGGGATACATAATCCTAAGAACATCCATGACATCATATGCTAAAAACAAAGTTTTCGATTCTCAAATCAGAGCTTATCCAATCCTTGCCAAAACACACATAGTTCATGGATTTGCATGAACACAAAAACCTAAAAACTAGAAAAAAATACACAAAACAAGTTGAAAATTGAAAAAAAAATGAACTTTGAAGCTCATAAAGTTGCAAGCTTTTTCCTTTGAACTAATTCTTCACCAAAGATTCAACAACAAACACAACTTCAATCACAAATGATGGCAACATGGTCTCCAAATCTCAATGCAATGCCCAACCATGTTGGCCATTCAACTAAAATGTCAAATGTTAAATCCCAAAATTCAAATTAGGTATCCACCACATGTAAATGCAATCATGTTTGAATTCCGTTAAAGATTTGAAGGTTCAAAAGTTGTCAACAATGAACTTGAACTTTGGATTACAATACATATTGTAGATGTCACCTTGACATACCTTCATAACTACCACTAAATTACACATAAAAATCCCTAAGTTCATTGTGCAAACTTAATGAGAACATGCACAAACTCCAACAAAGGAAAACTACAACTAAGTTTAATAAAAAAATTAGGTCACAAAAGTGTTCATAATTCAATTTGGCTTGCTAGCTTATAGGGTTGTTCAACACCATCTTGACTAGCAAACTTTTGCATTCTACCATCACTTGTTTAACAAGGTTGAACATCAAGATTGATTTCATTTTCACATTTCAAATAATTTTGTTCCCCCTTTTTTTTAAGAACTCAATTAGCTTTGTGAACTCCAAGTGTTTTTTAAGTGAATGTGCAAAATATGAATGCAAGTTTTGTAACAAATTTTCAAGCCACATCACCAAAGGCAAACCCAACAAGATTTACATTACTATTAGTGTGACGAGGCATACAATGGACCCCTATTCAATGAAGAGCACCATTGTCATGGATTTGCCTTGTGACATTAGTCTTGGTGCCTTGAAAAACATTGGCACCATCCACCCCAAAGCAAATGAACTTCTTGGCAATTTGGTCTTGTGGCAAACCACCACCTATCATCACCACCTCCATAATAACCTTAGCTAAATTATTAAACCTTGATCCTTCTAACATTTGGTCTAGAGAAATGAAAATTGGAATTCTCACCCAATTATCCACCACATAACTATGGACATATAACCAAGATTGGTTATCAAATGTAGATACTTAATCACAACTCCAAGCAACATAATGGGCAGCCCCCATATATAGCTATGGTTGCCCACATCACCTTTTAATGCACAAATTCTACCATTGTTTAACTTGAAATACAATCTAGTGTTCCTTGTTGTTTTTCAACACTACCAAAAAATTTAAATAATGGGTTCAAGGATTCATACTCCAACATGGGATGCCCATGTTGTAGCAATTAATAATACATTTGTCAATCAAACAATTATTCTTGTTTTCTCTCTCTAGCCACCTTAATTGTCATTTGGGTAGCAACACTTTGTCAAGTGCAAGGAATAAGCTTTTGATTTTTTCGGCATGCTTACACACTTTTCAATACTATTCCCCTTTCTTCACTTTAAACCTTATGTTCTTCTTAAACTTCTTATGCCTTATGTGTGTACAAAAAGAATCCCTCTTAAAAACAACCAACTTTTCCTTCTATTCAACATGGTTAGCTACAAATTTGCATTTGACAATGTGCAAGTTGCCATCTACCCCTAAACACAACTCAACCTATTGAAATTTAGCAACCCAAGATTGTTCAAACTTTCTAATGGAATCATAATTTTATTTTTTGGTTGTTGGATTTGAATAGATGGGTAGACCTTCTTAAAGGGAGCAAGGTGATTCACATGATAGTATAACTCACCATCAGCAACCTCCTTGGTACCTTTGATGCTTATATCTTATTATAGGCAATGAGTGTCGATAGCCTTCCAACATGTGCAAGCCAACGCGATTTTTCAACGAGTTGCCACATTCAATCACAATTCTTCACCTCTTCCACACATACCAACTAGTTCATTTGTGGCAAAGGATGCCTTTTTAACATTAGGTCTTCTACTTCATTATTGTTGCTTTGATTATTTTGAATTTTTTTTCATGTGTTTACATGCCTTGTATTTTATGTTGATGGATATATACAAGGTTTTACCTAATTTTCAAACATGTAACAAGCTCCAACATCCTTGTCAAATATTTTGCACATTGTTTTTTCACCAAGTCCACATTGCCAACTTGGCAAGTTGACTTCACTTTGCAAGTTGTGCAAATGCCTTTAAAACTATCCAAAACCAAACAGTTTCAAAGACTACCAATTGCCTAAAATTCATACTTTATTGCCCAAACATTTGGTTTTTCTTTTCTTCTTCAAAAGGTTGGGAACCTCAATTAGTCAACTATGCACATACATAGTGTATGTACATAGGCTACCTTCCCACATATAAAGGTTATCACCATCTATGTCAAGTTGAACCAATATTAAAAAGCTACCTAATGAAGGCCTCACACATTGCCTAGGTGGGTGGGTAGTTCAATGGGCAAGTAGGACAAGTGCCCTATTTGTAGACAAGTAGCCTAGGTGGGTAAGTATGTGAGAAGGTGGGAGGGCAAGCAAGCACATAGGTATCATAATGAGGTACATCATTTAGGAAAGTAGGTAACATAAGCAAGCATGTAGTTAAGAAGGTAGGTAGCCTAGGTAGATATGTAGGTAGGTATCCTAAGGAACTCCATAGCCTAGAAGGGTGGGTAACATAGGCAAGAAAATAGATTTTAAAAGTAGGTAACTTAGGTAGGTATGTAGATAGGTAGGTGGATAGACAACCTAAATATGTAGGTGGGTATGTAATTTGTAGGTAGGTAGTTAGGTAAGTACACAAAGGAGGTTGGTAAGTAGCTGGGTACATAGGTAACTGGGTAAGTAGTCAAAATATTCCTTATATTAGTACATTAATACTGTAAACCTTATCCGTATACAGACATGATTAAAAAACTCTCCAGACCATATTCTATGGAGGCCCAACATGCAACCCACACAAAGTTAACGAAGCGGACTGTAAAGTATTCAACAAAAGAGATGCATTTTAGATCAGTGAGTCAGAATCAAAGGTGAAAAATAAATCCAAAGGTGTCGTCCATTAGGTTGCAAAGTGGTGCGCATGAAGACAAAACACAAAGTTAACGAAGCGGACTGTAAAGTATTCAACAAAAGAGATGCATTTTAGATCAGTGAGTCAGAATCAAAGGTGAAAAATAAATCCCAAGGTGGCCATTAGGTTGCAAAGCGGTGCGCATGAAGACAAAAGACAGGAGATTCTGAGACGCCACACAAGGAGCTAAAAAAGAAAAGTGTAAAATATCCAACAAAAAGGTGGGCATTTAGATCTGTGGGTTCAAAATCAAAGGTGAAAAGTAAACTCCAAGATGCTCATTAGGCACAAACCTAGGAAGTTCCTGAGACTAAGCAATACTTGCATATCAGGAAAAGGATAGGAATTTTAAATAAGTGTGTGAAACTCAAAGGTGAACATTTTGCCGCAAAGATCAAACATCTTGTGGCTTTTATCTCTGGAATTTCTTAGGTTTATCCTTTGGGTTTAGTTTCCCTTTCAATTTTGGCTAACTGTTCTAAAGTGCCTATCCTCTTTGGATATTTGATAGTCCCTTGTAACTTGAGGCTTGTTTGTTCACAGGAATTTCATAATTTTTCTCCTGATACTTGAAGCAGGCTATAGTACCAGTATCCCCAAAGGATAGGAATGTTATAGACTAGTAGTATGTGAAAATCAAAGGTGAAGAGTAAACTCAAAAAGTGAACATTAGGGTGCAAAGCCCACACATGTGTAACTTGTGATCAGAAAAAACAAGTCAATTGAAGAGAGCAAGTTGCAATTTGAGATTCCACAAAGTATTCAACATCATAGATGACCATCAGCCAAAATAGTTTTGTTAATGAAAAGAAGACCCAAGCTCAAGGTGCCCATGATGGCAAAAGTGTAAGGTAAAAAAGCCCAATACCAGGCGGTTTTACTGGAATAAAGCCAGTGTGAAGTGGGGGCCAACTGCAGGCCTAATTCCTGTTGTATGTATGAGGATAAACCAAGGAAATTCCTGAGATGAAGATGCAATTGCATGAGGCAGTATGTAGTATAAGGGCCACATTAGATGAGGGTCTAACGTCCAAGGTCCAATGAAATAGAGCAATCCTATTGGCTGAGAGTCAATAATTGGACCCATGGCCTTTAGACGAGGGCTCAAGACCAAAAATTGGCCAATTGAAGCTAAACCTACATGGCACCATTTTGGAGGGAAAATCAATTGGTTTGGACCAAAAAAAAAGAGCTCAAAGGAGAGCTCATGATTTGGAGAATGAAGTTGAAAGCTAGGGTTCAACATGCATTAAATCAATTTGCTTCAAATGAGTCCAAATTGGTTCCTAAGATTAAGAACCCTGGACTCCATTTTGTTCTTTCTGTGATTTTGCTTCAAGTAGAAGATTTTTCTCCCAAGCACATTATGTTTTTGTCCAGAATTAATTAGGTTTTTTGAAGGACTTCAGCTGAATCTCTAGAATTTGAGAGTCTCTAGACAAATTATTTAATGAAATCATGGGTATGGTAGTGATGAAAGGTACTAAAGAATGTTTAAAGGAGTAGGGCATTGGCAAGTATATCTACTGGAAATCTAATAATGTTTTTATCACTAGCTTGTCTATGGGTTGGGATGTTGAGAATGTTTGAGTATGTGTTTTGTCATTTTTCAAAATCAAGAGTGGGGGTGATTAGTATCCTTAGTCCTATTGCAGTTTGGGAAAATCTGTTTGGGAATTGGGATTAGAAACATCTTTGGGGAATGTCTTGAGGAAAAAAAATGTGGAGAAATTTTTGTGGAAATTGTGTCTAATTTTTTATTTTTGAATGGGGAAATATTACTTTTAAAAATTGGGGTAGGGGATGCCATACCTACCAAGCTTGATGACTCCAAGATGTGCAAAGAGAGAATTCCAAAGAGAGATTTCATCCAGCATGATCCATCTCTTGATTAATTTCGATGTCACATGATTAGAAGGAAACAAGGATTCAATCTTTTGGTTAGTTATATATATTTTTTAATTTTTCTTTTAAATATTTGTAATCACATTTTTTTTTCAAGCATGTCATCATGGTCTTTCTTGGTTTTGCATAGTTCTTTTTTTATTAATATCACTTGTAGTTCCACCAATTGCACTTGTATTGCAAATCTTGAGTGAGGAACACTCTAATGATGTGAATCAATTGTGAAAAACACTAGTTATGCCCAACACAACTTGTAGAACCCACTTGGTAGAATGACATTATGCCTTACCAAGCTCCACATAGTTTTAGCTACAACCAAGCTACTAGGGCGTAGTAGGGCCCATTTCAAGGTACATTTAAAGTCGGTGGATGGAAGTTATGTTCCCCAATTATTTTAGCAAAACATTAAATTAGTGCAACTAGCTAGTTAAAATCTAAAACAGTACAACTTAAGGTCTTTTATGGCATATTCTTAAATATAACGTTGGACGAGGGATATTGAACCCTAGTACTTGTAGAATGGATAGGCCTAGTTATTTATGGATGTAGATTAATTTGAAAACAATATATATTTTGTGTTCTCAAGACTTATCTTTAGAAAACTACCCCCCTTTGTCACTTAGTTTTTAAGGTTGTTTGTAAGGCTTACTTTGGAGATCTAATTTTCAAAAGAAGATATTAACACTCTCTAAAGAGCTTTGTACAGCACAAAAAATGGTCAATAATTCTTAGCCCTGTACAAAACCACTTGGTTTTATCATAGGGTTTGATTGTTTTGACCTTGCCTTTATGTATACAAATATATTGATGTTGTTCATAAGCAAAATCTATGCTATTGATTAGTATGTTTAGTGTTTATTGAAAGGTTTTAGTTTGAATTTGGTGTGGAATAACAAAACATGCAAAACAAAAAAAAAACTGAAACTTTTTTTTGCAAAACAAAGAATTGCTTGGTTTGGTTAGGTGTAAAAACATGTAAGGTATAAAAGGACTAGTTTGAAAATGTGCCAAATAGAGCTCGTTAGAACATATTTAACATATCACATTCTCTAGCACATATATAACTATTATTTAACGCTAATCTATATCTAGTTTGTCATTTAGTTTGTCATTACAGTATTGATTTTTTAGTCCATTTAATGTAGGGTAAAACCCAAGGTCCGGGCTATGGAATACTAAAAGAAATAGATAGGGCATAATTCTTGGGTCAAGCCAAAATGACTAACCCTATTTCAAGATGCCAAAACATCATTCTAACCTTAGACAACAATGTTGAGGCCAAAACATGTTTTTGCTTGAGATAAAACTTCTTGGCCTAGGGTTTAACACTAAACTAAAACACTTTGATCTTCAATTCACATTGTTCTTGTTTATACGGCTTAAGGTTACTTCACATTGGGCCCTAGGATATTTGACTTAACATGCTTGCAAAAAATAAGTGGCTCATGGTGTTCATGGGGATCTTATGCTTATAAGTAAATGTAAAATCCCTCCCCTTGTTAAGGAGTAGGTGTAAAAACACTTGACCATCTCACCATCTTCCGCTTCATGATCTACATATGTTTAGGTTCGTTATAATGTTCATTTCATGCTTTCAGATGGGTAAAGCCCACAGACTAGGGACATTCCAAAATGCATGGATAGACTTTGTTATCACCTTGCTCTTGGCCCCTTAGTTTGGGAATGCCCCTTACAAAATATAAAAGGATCCAAACTAGTATCTTGTGGCCTAGATGAATTCATTTGTCTTAGGGTTGAACCCTATGACATACATCTAGTAAAGTGTTGTCAAAAGGCAACAACCAGGGCTAAGGACATTGGTCCTCACACCTTAGGGTGTGAAGTCCTAGGACTTCACACTTGTGCAAGGCTAGAACTTCAAGGCCCAAATGGCTTAGGACGTGAGAACTTGAAGGCTAGTAGAAGTGTAAGACATTAGGGTCCAAGGGATTGACACATGAAATAATAAAACCCTATTAAGACATGAAGGCCCAAGGGGCTAAGACATGAAGGTTCAAGGGTCTAAAACATGAGAGCCTTATGGACATTAGGACTTTGAAGGCTACATTATTTTACAAGTTGGACCTTTCTTTTTGGTCCTGGAGTTTGTAAACAAGAATTTTTATGTGCTGGGGAATGAGATGTGTAGAACTTCTAGGCCATCGGTGAGCAATGTTTTTTGATTTTTTTGGAAAAATTTCGCCAAATTTTGACCTGAAAAATATGATTTCAACCTATACAAAGGATTTTTAATGAAAAAAATGGCCCAAATTCGCCAGATTTTGAAGAAGAAAAATTCCAAATTTTCAGAATTTTATGACAAGTTCCAGTGGGTAGCCCAAAATATAGAAGGATTCTGGGTTTTTTCTACTTTCATATCTAGTATGCAGCCAAATCTGGCTAAAGGCTCCTATGGATGATTCCCACTTCAGCTACATTACAAAATTGAAAACAAAAACTCTGCTGGTGAGATATTCTAACAGACATCCCAAGTCAAGGATCCTAGGCCATTGTTAAAGGTCACGCAAATCCAAAAAGTCCCTCTACTTTTTTAAAGAGAAATATCCGCATTTACTCCAAATAAACTAAGAAATTTCTGTGCTTTTGATTTATGTTTTGCTTTCATGCATGAAAAGTCACCCCAGGATGCTGCTACGCATTTGGAAAGGGGACTCTCATCTTTAAATCTTATCCATCCCCAAGTCCAATATTTTGTACATGAAGGTCAATCAGGATATCCGCACATGAGTCATCTTCACTTTCAGTTGGAGGTGGGAAACTCTGTCAGGGTGGGTACCATGATTTCGAAAATATCCCTCAATTTTTGCGTATTACTAACTTTTCCTAAATAACAAATGTACTCAGCAGTTTGCGAGGGTGAAATTTAAGAAATCTATAAAAATAAACTTTTGAACCTAAAGAGGGACTTCACTTAACACAAAACCTGACAATCAAAAATGAAACTAATCGAATTTTATTTCGTCATGTCTAGCTATTGCATGTGTGAGCCCACAAACATTTAATGAAATCATTTCACAACCTAAAGTGTGTATCACAATTCTCTCTCTCTTCCATTCCATCTTTGTATTGTTGAAACATTAGTTCACAATTCATCTCAATCACATGCTCTTCAAATCATGGTTCCAAATTTAAATTACATTCATCTTCTATGATCACTTTGTGTATGATCACACAAGTTGCAAGAATATGTGACACAGAGTGTCTGTCACTATTGACTAGGATTTTGCACTATGATAAACTGACTTACAAAATGCCAACACAATGTTTCATGTCCTTTCCAAAAACCTCTTGAGCTTGAGCAAAATGCTTGTGCTTCTCCCCTTGAAGCTTATGGATCTTCTGTACAAAGCAACGTCATATTGGGTGTAAATGCCATCCACAAGCAAATACTAATGGAGTATATGTTGCCACACTTCAGACTCCAAACCTACATCAAGCCCATAGCAAGCTCACACAACACACCAGAAATCAACAGACTAATATCTCGGATGTTCAAATCATTATTCTTGCCTTGCAAACCAAATGACAATTTCATATCTAGAGACTCTAGTCCATGATCACTTCCAATACCATTGGAGCGTGTTTCTCTTTGTCAAAAAAAAAGCGCTTGCCAAGCGATTGATTCGTTCTTTCAACAGCAGTGCATACAATCCATGGATATGATATTCACAAACCCATGCCATAATTATACACATTTGCTTCTCCAAACTGCCTCTTGGAGGCAACCAAAAATATTGTTCTTCAAAAATCTCTCTCACAACCCTCACAAATTGCTTCTAGGTTAGAATTGCAATGCTTTCTCCAAGGTGACATTACATTTGGGGAACACCCCACTTTTTTTTCTTTTTTCTTTTTTCTTTTTCCATGTGATACCCAACAGATACCCTTCGAGTCTGGCAAGAAAACATGAAAAAGACAAAATACCCACTAGAGTGGGCTTTTAACTTTTCAAGAATGCCCCATCCTTTGGTGAAGAAAAAGTTCCACTTGGTAACATGTTTTACAAATACACTAAAAAACAATTCTGTGGGTGATTTATGATATTGGAATTTGGGACTGCAGGCAGCAGGACCTTTTCTCTTCAATGTTATATTATTTGTGCCACTGATGTTCTTGATGGGATTACAGGATGTGAAAAGTCTTGTATGCGGATGTTACTTGTCTCATAATGCTAACACTTGTAAGATCAAATACTTTAAGAATACAAGAGATAGATGGAAATTTTAGTGTAATATCTTTTCCCAAAGATCTATTTCCAAAAAAAACACCGGTCCCATACTATGATAATATTGACCTACCTGAGTTGTTACAAATTGTGAAAATTTCCTATCTTATTCAGGGTTCAAGGATCCAATGGGCCCTGATTGGATTCAACTTTTTTCTTCACTAGGGGGCCAATGTTTGCACCCTGTCTACAAATCCAGTGCAACTCATGTGCAGAAGTTGCCAGTTATCGAAGAAAACTTTTCTGAAATCACCATATTTAAACAATAGGTTCCACGTTGCCAAAAGATACTTACTGCCGCAGTGTAACTCTCTTGCGTTATAAATGGCTGACAGATTGTATTCTTCATCCCACTCTAAAGGAGTAGGCAAAACATCCCTCCCCTTTTCTAGTAGGGACTTTTGTGAATATAAGGTACCCTTCCAATTACACTACAAAAATTCTCCTAACACTTCAACTGTGCCTTCCCAGGACAGATGCTAGAGAGGTAAAACACATACTGATCTTAAAACCCATTGTTTCAGGTAGCCATATGAAATACCCAAATGGGCAGCCATAATGACCACTTAAACAGTAACCATTACCTAACATATCTGAAACAAAATCAAAAAAAAACTTCAATACATCCCTCTAAATTTGAGTACATTTTGAAATGACTGTGAGAATGACCCAATCTACTTAGGTCAGTCAATAAACATCATGTATAAACTCAGGGGATGCAGCAGCCCTGACCCTGAAACTGAGACCAATGCATTTCTCAAAGTGTTCCAATGTTGTTGATGAATCGATGCAATGACTGTACAAAAACAAATCCTGACTAGATACCCCTTGGATATTGTTCAGCTGCCAAATGAAACAGAGCCTGAAATAACCAGGCTGTGTCCATGAGAAACTAAGTTTCAGATATTTTTCACTAGGGTCTTTGAGGTGGTGGCCTGAAAATGGTGGTCATGTCACATCACTCCTAGTTGGTTCACAACCAACATTGCAATTGCATATTATCTCAGACCAGAGCAAGAATTTCAGCTGGAATAACGACATTAACCCATGCCTAATTACTGTACAACTTTGCTTGGCATATATACACATCTGTTTCAGTAGATAGGAAGCAGATGTCTGCCTTATGCACAGACACCAATTTCTTATACAAACCCTCCAAACCTAGGACTCCGCCATGACAGGCTGATGGGCTGTGGCAGCTGCAGTGCACTGATGTTGGCGAGCAGTTACTACATCAGCATAGTGACGCAGGCGGTGGGTGGCCATTGGAGAGAGCAAGAGTGGTGGTTGGAGAGGTAAAGATGCCGCCTCCGCCACCAGGAAGTAAAAAAGTGCCGCTGCCTTGGAATATGCTACAGCTGCATTTGTTGTATTGCCCATCAGCTCCTCCACCTACCCCAGTACCTTTCCTGTCAGATACCTGCTAGAAAAAGTTGTATCAACCTTTACAAAGCCCATAAGACTCACAGTAACCAATGTAGATAGTCAGAAAGGAGACTTACTGCCGCAGCTCTCCCCACTGCTAGTGCTGTTTGAAAAACGAGCTCCATTGCATCCGGCATCTCCACACTAGCTGCCATCCAGTCACCATTTTCCCTCCATCATCTTCAGGTCATAAGAACCTTACTCTATGTTGTGTCTAATCAACAGTAATTTCAAACCCCTGGACTGTCCAAGTGAAGTATCTGAAATGCATTTCTCCAACAAGAATAGCCCGGAGCCAAGTTGTAGAAGTTACTCCTAAAATGCAGCTACAGGTGTTTGAGGCTACAAGTAAATCAGAAAGACTGCAAAAGCAAAGTGATGGAATAACCATCAACGGTACTGATATGTGATGCCAGAAACTCAGCACGCTCAACAGCAAATGCAAATTCCTGCTCCATCAGAGAGCAAGCATTTGCTGCTGAGATTTCATCATTGCCAGCCTCATTCAGGCTGAAGTTCCTCCCCCCTTCACCAACAGCCTCTGCCCAGGCCTGGCACACCCGTAGAGCTTCCTTCCATATGGCTAAGCATACCAGCTGTAGTGAGAATGATTCCAAAGCTTGCCTTGCCTCCAACTGCACGCTTCCATCACGCCATATATTGGTTCCCGCTAGACGATAAAAGCTCCATTCCACCTTTTGCCTTCAGAACATACACATGGCATGGCCCTACCTTGGACTCTACACCTACATGCAGTGAGGTATAGCTGTGATGAAAGCACATTTGGGCATGGGAAACATCAAACCTTCTCATTGGCCAGCTCAGCGACAAGTCGGGCACATCGCTGTAAGGAGGATAGACGGTTAGATGGATGCAAGGAAGGCCCCTCTAAGGCATCTCCTGCAGAGTCCTGTGAGCTATGTAACAGGACTGAGCCATTGCTAGCTCCACTTCCAATCCCGCCCCCTGATCCTGTTGTGCCCATAAATGGACCACTTGCTGTTTTCTGAGGAGACGCTTTTCCTGGATACTGGCTTACACCCGAGGTACTCAGTGACATAGTGAGATTATCTGGAGCCGATACTAGCACATACTCTCGTTCTAATGTCTCAATTGAGTCCACCAACACCCCTGTTAACATGTATACACCATATTCAGGGCAGGAATCACTTTCAGGCAACACCAACCTGCAAACCAAAGACATCAAAAACTATGCCAGCGCCCAACACACAACAGCAATACACCTCTGTTGGAAGAGACTTGCTGGCCACAGCCATTGTCCACATCACACATCATTGCAATTTCCTCAGGTACTGGAGATTTACCCTTTGATTTGTCATCACAGTGGTCCCTGGAGCCAACGCCCAGTCTGGAAGGAGGTGAGGTGCCCAGGGAGGCCCTGGACCGGCCAGTTGGAGGAAGAAGGAAGCTGCTGGATGGTGATGCCAAGAATAGCAGTGGCTTTGATGTTGATGCTGCACCCTCTACAACACCTTGCTGTTCATCATCCAGCAGAAATGGAAAGCAGTCCTCCTGGGAGTTCTCACTTGCTTCAGCAGTAGCTGCAGAGTTGCTGCTTGTTGGCTGCAAATCATGGCCTGTCACTGACTTGGGCCTGAAGGAAGAAATCAAATTGTCAGCAAGACTTTTGTAATGGCCAGCTCTCTGTTAGTCCCAGGCATTCACAGAAAGAAATGAACATGTTGAGCAGATGACTCTGTACCTTCAATGGATGCACAGAGGTGAAAAACTCACCTTAACGATTCCATGAAGCTATGGTTGAAAAATTCCTCAAAAGACAAGCGTTCAACTGTGGAGCATCCACACAATATTACCAATCATCTCAACCATCCTGACCACTGATGACTCCAGACAAAGGACTGAACTCTGACATCTCTTCACTGGAATACATAACCATGGAGAATTTTACCACCTATACCCCAGACTTCACAGCACAGCAGATGTACCTGGATTGCGGCGCAGTAATTTGCGACATATGTCAATGCCGTCAGGATGTAGTTGAGTCATCACTGACTCTGGGAAACGCACTTCATTTGTTTTTATGATATTTTGCAAGAGCTGGTACATTAACAATGACCATAATACATGTCACTACATTGTCCCAATAAGCCTGTTGTTCATCCTCCAGATAAAAGTCAGATGATCAACTGTTGTTATTGGGTAGGGACCCCTACAGTTCCTGAACATTATAGAATAAGAAAAGAAAAACAGCAAGCAATAAAACTAAGGGAAGATGATGGATGGGAAATGGAAAACCACCTGAACATGGTTGTTTCCACTGAAAGGAGGACGGCCTGTCACCAACTGATACAGAATGGCACCCACACTCCACAGATCTGCCTGAATTTATCCATAACAAGCCCATCCCATTACATGCCTTGTCAAAGACTGAACATTGAGCATTTCCCTAATCTGCATTTAAATTTAAGGCAGCAGAAGCAGAACCCACACAAAGACAGTACCAAAGGGAATACCTTGGCATCATATTTCTTTGACTGCAATATCTCAGGAGCCATGTATAATGGTGACCCACACAGAGTTTCTGCCATACCCTGTGGCTGCAGTAACCTATCCACAGAGCCAGTCACACCAACATCAAAATACTGCATGATGCCTAAAACTTCTCAAGTTATTTCAAAATCAACAAGAATGCTGAGGGGCAGTCCAAGGCAGATGACAGTGACATTACCATTAATGCATGTTTCTCTAATTCCCACTGGGCCAACTCCATCTGTTGAGAGATAAAACTATAATCTTGTGAACAAACACTAAGTTCACATGTCAAGGAAATGGACTACACATTGCAAAACAATGCCTGTAGAAAGCTCGTACTAACATCCCCAACTGAATTGGCAATGAGTGAGGGAAAGGCATTGTAAGACACACACAGAGCGAGAGAGACACCCTAGATTTCTGTTTGAAAAGAGACACAGAAGGCAGCCTTCAGCACCTCTCCAAGATCCCTATACCCTAAACTCTCTGCTGGTTGTTACTCTGTCTGAACTGACACAAGGCACACACCCTGTTCCCATCTTAACTAGCACAAAATGTACAACAAATGCATGCACGTTCCCATCTTGACTAGCAGAAACTGTACAACAAATGCATTCACATTCCCATCTTAAGCAACACATTTGGAGAAGTCAAATGCTGGATTGAAAAAGCTGGAGCAGTATTGACCTGGCAAACCCAAAATCTGCAATCTTCAGCATAGCATTACTGTCATTGGTAGATAGAAGGAGATTCTGCAAAACAGCCCAACTTTCCACATCAGCAATGCATAAAGAAGATGACAGTGAGATTCAAGTCAAAAAAAGCAAACATTCTGACTAAAGGGGCTGAATTTGAGCTTGGCCTCAAATAAAAATAGAGGACAACTTGAGAGCTGCATTAACATAATTATACTCAAGCCTCTAGTATATTAAGCCACAATCTCGATTCGCATGTATATAACCCACCACTAATAGTATCGTGCATCCAGACCAGTTCAGTAGATAAACCTGTTCTGACTAATTTCAATTAGAGGAAAGAGGAACAAGCATATTGCCATTAACAGAGCACAAACCTAACCTGAGGCTTGAGGTCACGGTGTATCAAGTTGTTGTTGCGCAACACTTGAAGCCCAGCTCCTACAGCAATGAATATCCCCAAAAAGAATCTCATAAATGGAAACAACTTAAAGATCTCTCACCAGAAAGCGTACAGAAAAGAGACATGTGACCCAGTTCATCTTGAAAGCTTTGGATCCACACACCTGACTCACAAGTATTCAGCTAAATGATATCTCAAAGAAGTAAATTACACACTACTCACACCAAGACCTTTAGTTCAACGTGCCTTCTCATTCTCTGAAATGGTTGCAAATATGCATTGGACAGGTTAAAATGTGCTGCTTTCCTTGATAAGGTCACAAACCCCCTACCTAACTGGCGCATAAAGTGCCGGGCAGTTGCTTCAGAAACCCTGCCATACCGCTGGATGTATGCTGCCAAATCACCTCCAGCACAGTACTCCAACACAAGGTATATTCGATTTGGAGCCTTGCAAATACCATCATCAATTCCAACCCAACAGAGCACACATCAATTTCTCCTGCATATAAGTCTTTAGACCTATCAATATGATGCAAAGAACAACAGAGAAGCAACCTAGGACCTTTTCCTGCATGCATCCCAACAAAGGCAGACCTTCATAGAATAGCAGGAATCAAAAGTAAGCTTTGAACACCCCGCAAGGGTAGACCAGCATCCAACAAAATTGTAACGAGATGCTGCAGAGCACAACAGTAAAGAATCCAAAACCAATGCAAACACTAGCTTCACATGATCAGATAAAGAGGTCAAAATGGAACTGGCATATGGCCCATGCAGCTCTTTCTTTGTGCCCTCATCTGCATCCAGTAAGCATGCCAGATTTGCTCTTGACTACCATGACTAGTAGACTAGTTGCAGATGAGGCCTTGGCAGACAAATCCTGGATTTCTTAGAGAATAGAATCAGCAGGCAATACCTCCACCAGAAACCCTGTGACTGCAGAATTGGACACCCCTTCAAACAGAAACCCTAACTCCAAAAGCTACACAGAGGAACAGCAGGAAATTCCTCCATAATCTTATACATATACTGGCTGATGTCCTAGAAAACATCCACGAGCTCTAAATAATCCACAGCCTCACGGGATTCTTCATGAATTTCCTTTCAAATTTGCAACCCAAAGAAAGCCCCTTTGACGGTGAAATAGAGACTATTAGGTTACTTCGTCATGTTTGTATCGAGCTTTCTGCTGCTCTCTTGCTAGGACATATGAAGTAGATTATATGGGAAAATTGCACATAAGCCAGATGCATAAAATTCCAAACCCTATTCGTTTTTCCACAGCAAGGGAAGCAGAACCACGGGCTGCTGCTAACCTCAACAATGTCATGAAGACGGATGATGTTGGGGTGGTCGGTCCGACGTAGGATGGCTATCTCGGACCGCAAACTCTCCTGCAGCTTCTTGTTCAATCGCTCTGTGATGATCTCCTTGATAGCCACGTGAAATTCCAGCTGCTGCTTATGGTGCGCCTTCCAGACCACGGCGAACGCGCCCGCCCCGATCTGCTCCGTCACCACATAATCCCCAATCACCCGCGCACTCGACATGATTACACCATACAGCCTCTCTCTCTCTCTCTCTCTCTCTC
>Ga0116228_10001263_pt1 | contig 20877 bp, 17 predicted proteins | sample S1TSphfallax_2_FD_89694 | JGI IMG/M metagenome (GOLD analysis project Ga0116228, IMG submission 89694) | Host-associated microbial communities from peat moss isolated from Minnesota, USA - S1T2_Fc - Sphagnum fallax MG | ecosystem: Host-associated > Plants > Peat moss > Unclassified | place...
CCCCTTTCTAGAGTTGGAAGCCGGGAGCGTGCTACCAAGTCTTGATTCCGCAACTTGACTTTGGGAGACCTTCAACTTGGTCTCACCCCGTGACTTGGGAGCGCGTCAACTCCGGTTCTTTAACCCGTTGATCCCCCCCCCCTTCCCTTGTTATATACGGCACTGGACAAAAACGACTCTCTTCTTCTGTTGCTGTCGCCGTGTTTTTACATAGCGAAGTGCAATAAACGCGAGTGTTGCTGCATTTGGCTCTCAGGACCTGGGCTTCAAGACCTCGATATTTGGCTCTCAGGACCGGGGTTTCAGGACCTCGATAAACAGACACTGGGCACGAGCCACCGTCACAGCCAGTCAGGCCCTCTCCCGTGCCTAGCACGCACAGGACCTGCAGGGACTCTCCCGTGGCCAGCAGGGGATGCAGCAGTTGATTAGAAAATGAAAACGGTTTCCCGTTGCTGACAGGTCGCCTGTTGCTTCACCGCCCTGTCCTTTCCCCCACCCCCCAAAACCTCCGTCACAGACGGACGGATGTAGTGAATTTATATATAGGATGAATTGTAGGTTACAAACATGTGGTTCAATGGATTTGTAGGGACAACATTATAACATTGTTAGATGTCACATGAAAAAATTGGGGTGACCACATCAAGGCAAGTGGGAGTGGTTATAAGAAAAGGCAAAACAAGTTACATCAACTTACTAACAAAGTATAAGAACAATTCATGAATAATGACATGTTCCAAGACATGTTGTCAAATGTTAGATCAAATTGGGATCATTGTATTATCACAACAAGTGGACCTAGTTATAACACCATCAAATAAGTTCCATCAAATGACTCACAAGGTAAAATATTGTAAGAAAGGGCTTATTACAAGGCATGGACATGTTACTTGGAATTTAAATCATTTAGTAAATCATGTTTCAACTAGGATTGAGTTGACAAAATAAGGTAATTTAGGCAAGATAAAGAGTTAAAACAATTTGTGGGCATGTTATAGAGGATAGATTGAGGTTGCTTGGAATGAGTACTTTGTTGAAATGAACTATAGGTTATACAATGTGATTTAGTTGATTTGCAGAGAAGCAACACAAAGACAATGTCAACACAAAATGAAAAATTACACACAATCCATGGGCATGCATGTTACAAGGGAAAGCCTATGATTGCATGGATTGAATGCCTCATTTCAAATGAGTTATAGGTTACAAAGGACAAGAAAACAAAAAAAAACATGAAAACAAGAAAATTTAATAGTATGTACATGTTACAAGGGTTACTATTAAACAATGCATACCTTTTCAACTATAGGGCCACAAAGAAGAGCTAGATCTTTCATAGAATGTCATTAAGCATAGTGGAAATCAGATGAATGAATTGCGCTTACAAAAAACATATAAAATATATGTGATCAAGGAGTTGTTATTTAATCAAGAAGGGGGGATTAAGATTGCTTTGGGAGATGCAAGATGTTGAAGACTTTAAACAAACTAATGAAGGTAATAATAAAGAAGGAAAGAAACATCTCCATGTAGGCATAGAACATTCGGACAAAAATGTGTGCTTGGTAGCTTTGAAAAGGGAATGAAAAGTGATCTTCCACTTGTAATTCATGCATCCAAGCTTGCTAAGCAAAGATAACTTCTACATGTAATTTCTACAACCAAATTAATAACATGTAATTTTACAAGTAAACTACAAGCAATGCAATACCTTCAAATTAGGCAATGCACGCATTTGGATCAAATGTTGTAAAAACACCTACAACAATTGTATCTAGTTGATGTAATTAATCAATGACAAAGGCACTAGAAAAGAATAAAAGCTATTGTGAAAACATTCGACAATGGGCACAAGCACATAGAGAAATGAAGGAAGGAGATGTTGCAAGACTATGTGATACAAAGTGCAAAACATACACAACGATGAAGGACAACAATGATGCCCTAAAACGAAAAGGTTTGTTGTCATTATGGTAGGAGGACATAGTGGTATGGCATGCATGGCACAAAAATACTATAGGGATGGGGATGTCAATTAATGGAGGGTTTGTTAGACATGGAGGGAAATGGAGAGCCCAAAGGTTACGTGAGCGAAAAGAAGGATGATGTCATGCTAACATGGGCGGTCTTTTGTATCGAAAGCATTCAAAACCCTTGGCTTGTTTAACATTTCCACCTCAGTGCACCCCTTGTCGATGATGAACATGAAAGGTTGTTTAGCATCTCTTGGACATTATGGTTTGGGAGATGTGAAATGTAACAAACAAATTAACTAACTAACTACGTACCTTCTACCTTCTTTAATAAGATGGATGTCTTGCTTTCGAAACCAACTTTCAAGGTCATTTTTGAAACCAATGTGTGAGCATCACTTACAACCTTCCCCAAAACCTTTTCATAGTGGCTACTTGTAATGAAGTTACATTATTGGGATCAAGGCATGAAATAGGCAAAGTATTCTTTTTCATCATTTGTGTTAAATTGTAATAGGATTCTTATGAACTAATTTGGCAAAGTTGAAGGAGTTGTTTTATAAATAGCCACTTAAATGAATAAATTGAATTTTTTTATGAAGGATGGCTTGAAGTTTCTCCAATGGACCTTGACTTGTTAATAAATGATTGATGTCATGACCACAAATTCTCAATGGGCACAAGGGTTATGACAATCTCTAACAAAATTAACTAAAAAAATAAATTCAAGCATTCCAAGATAATGAACACAAAAAAATATTGAAACAGGTAACCAAATACCCAAATGGGATACTATGTGATAAATAGAGAAAATATTATTGGGACAACATTTGTAATTAAAAACTTATTTGCCTTGCAATTCAATTTGTTTTATAATATGAAAGCTTAAGAACATGGAATGTGATGAACAAGATTATGGTGTAAGGTATTCTAAATACATCTTGAATACATGAAAGGATGTGGATGGGACTTTGTTTTGTTTATGTTCCTATTTGAGGGAGTTACCTCAAAGCACCTTTCATTAAGGTTTATCATTCAAGGAACTTTTTTAACATTATCTAATATTGGTGATGGATGAATATCATTCATCAGATATAAAAATGAATGATGGTGAATAAACTTCATACATGAACAATGACTTAGGTGACAACAAATGGATATTATCCATTATAAACAATAGTTAAAAATTCATGGATGAACTTCATCCACGAGTGACAAGTTAGATTACACAAATTATTATATGAAAATTTTAATGCTTCATCTTTAATTTGAAACTTGGGGATGTTTAACTTGACGTGAAGTTAAAAAAAGTTGCAAAAATTTGAGAAATGTGTTGACCATTCTTGAGGAATAATTACGTTTGGATTAGGACAAGTTTATAGCCTAATAAGTTTTAAAAGAAATTTAATTTTGAAAAGAAAATGTAAAAGCATAATGTCTTACAACAAGTATAATGTCAACATTGACCTGAATAGGGTAGATGGTTGTAACCTTAGTTTTGGGCTTGCTTTCAAGGTTAAAGCAAAATCAAAAGATGGAGTTGAAAGCAAACCTTCAACATTGCAAGGGCAAAAATGGAGTGAAATATTCATTAAGGGAAATGTGACAAGGCGAAGGTAAAGTTAAACAATTAGGGAAAGTTTGTGGACAAATGGAGTCACACCACCTCTCATGATGAGTTGTTGAAGGTACGTTTTTTCCTCCCTTTCTTGCTCAGCTCTCATTTCTTCAACCCCTTTTTCTCTTCTCTCCTCCTCTCCTCCTTCAACTTCTTCTTCTCTCCTCTTTATTTCTCCTTTAACTTCTCCTCTCCTCTTTTCTTCTCCTCTTCATTGTATTGCAAGAGTCTTCAAAGAACTGCAAAGGGGAATCATGACAGCAAATGCTACGACAATAAGTGAGCATTTCCTGTAGGTCACAAGAAGAAAATCAGAGATGGTGATCAAGTCTTAGGTCATATAGATTTTTGAGCTTCAACCTCGAGACATAGCCATCCATATTCACCATTTGCCATGGAATCTCTGAGAGTTAAGTGTAAGCATCGAGAAGAGTGATTGGACTGGCAGGCAAGTGATCTGAGGCTTGAAGAAGCCGGATGCTGCATCAATCATTCCAACCGTGTGTTTAAAAATTATAGAAGAAAATCTTGGAAAGAGAATTTTCTACAATAGTGGGAGATGGTGAATTGTGAAGAAATGTCAACAGCAACAGGAACAATTCCAGTGATGATGTAGATCCGCACACAAATGAAGAACCTTAAGAATTTCTAGGTTGTTTTAATTGTCGGTAAATAAAATCAGCCATGTTTGGGTTGATGTGGAGGTCGTGGTTTGTAAGCTGTTTGGGAATACTCTTTTGCTACAATATTTCTCTTCTTCAAGCACCAGCAGCAGCAATAGTTGCTAGACTCACATCCTCATTTCCAAGTACAATGATGTTTGACCAGCTTGATTGAATGAAGCCTGATGGGCTTTTTTTGAGCAATTTTTCTGCCTTCTAAAAACCTTATGTTGCAATTGCATCTATCTTGCAATGCATCTTTCGTTGTCTAAAGATCAAAGCTTGTTGGGTGGTTGTATTTCTAGATGTAGTGCAGTACTATGCAAGATGATTTTTTCAAGAGATGAAGCTTGATGTAGCACAAACAATAAGAACCTCAGTGAAGCTCAATCACACTAAGGAGGGGGGAAATTGTAGAAACTAGACGATTGTTGCTTACCATGGACTTTAGTCTCCAGTTTTTGAGGCTGTAGATTAACATTATGATCTATGCTTTGATTTTGAAAAAAACATCCAGATGCTAACACTTGGTGATATAATGACACCCACCCTAACCTCTTTTTAACATTGACTGCCACATCAAATTCCACATAGGAATTAATGTTTAACCGAACATTAGCTGTGCATGCATGGTAATTCAGTTTTTCCTAACTCAGACTTAACACTAAACTAACTGTAGCTGTGAATGAAACCTTTATTTTGGATATAGTATTGGTGTTTGAAAAGACAAGATGCAACTCTGGCAAAAAGAGTCCAGAAACAACCCCATGAGCTTTCTACCTAGTAAAATACTACCTTCCAATTTTTACATTGGTGCTGGATAGAATAAAATCTCAATCCTCTTGAAATGTGGCCATGTTTGTAGATGGAACTTTTTTTTTAAAAACCAAAGAATCACCTATGTTGCAACAATCTCATGAGTAACATGCTTTTGATGCTAGGTCAAAAGGAACATGAAGCATGGAAAAGCTTCCCAACTCAAGCACTGCAAAAGGGGGGTATAAATTTGCTTGATACATAACATAGAAGAATACCAGTGGCACAATATAGATCACAAGGTTAGTGCAACATCCAGAGTCCTAAGCATCTTTGTTTCATATGGGGAAACATTGTCACTTGGCTTGCAAAAGTTAAATCATCAATGATGAAAGGATATTCTATCACCCGTGTATGTGCAAGGTTGGTGAATTTGTGAAAAACTCCCTGGCAGATTTCTCAGCAACCCTCTGTGCTAATGGTCTGCACAAATGACCATCTGAATGCCTGCCTACCATGCAACTTGGACTTGCAAATTAGATTAATGCTCAGATGTGGAGATCCAAAGAACCTTTCCCATTCTTCAATCTGATTCAGATTAAAAATGTCAGAGACTACAATGGACGAAGACATCATTCAAAACCACTTTGAGTGATCTGCTTGTGAGCATGCCAGCTATTTAATGCCAGATATCTTCAAGTGCTTCTAGGCTGGCACACATGTCCCTGGCTGTGTCCTTTCCTGTTGCACAATTCTGATAGCTTTGCCTCTTGTTCATACTTCACAGCATTCCTCCGTGGGCATCCCTTCAAAGACCCTCCATGCATACTCAATATTACCATTTTGCATATATGTCAAAGAGGCCAGTTCCTATTACCCACCCAAAATTCAGGCTCAAACTGCTTTGAATGATAAGTCATGAACATTTGTACCCTTTTCAAGTGCCGTTGGAATGCTGGAATGGGAAGAGAGATCTCAAAGCATCAGAGGGTATTCACATTCATATTCCATCTTTCAACACAAGGCACTGGCTCAAACAAACTGCACAACAGGCTTCAAATTTCAGTGCCTGCAAAAGCTCTGCTTAACTTCCTGAGCAGTTGACATGGTGTGTATAGTGGACCAAGAGAGTTAGGCCACAAACATGGCAAGCATATAGAGCCACACCTTTCAAAGAGAAGGTATCCACTGTTTTGGCAAATGTGTGATGAAAAGTCTTCTGTACCATTTTTAAAAACACAGCCTCTCAGATGAGGATCACACACAGAAAAAACATGCAGCAAAGGCTTCTGCTGAACACAATTCTGCCATGCTTCTTGTGGTACAATATGGCCACCAAGTAGCCATTGTTGTCAGTTTCTTGCATGTGTAAAATGCATTAGTTTATAATGCTGGCCATTCCTCCTATTTGTGAGGCACATGACTCCAGTTGAAAGAAGTTACTTCACAATATACCAGGAGATGATTATTGTAGAAAATATCCAGAGAGGAAGAGAGCAAAGAAGAAGAGTAGGGTTCCATAGATGAGGATGCTTTTCTGGCCAGATGTCAGAGAATTGCCACCCAACCCAAATTGTTGATTCTGTGCAAATCCAGCCACCTCAATGCTCTTGCTGCTGAAGTAGGTCTTTGCAGCACCACAGGTAGGACATCGCCAGTCATCTGGTAGAGACTGGAATGCAGTACCAGCTGCCACTGGGTACAACATGTCCCCCTTCGTTTCATCATAAATATGTCCACAAGAGCGACACTCATGCCTTCCTGTGTTCAGCACCGCAAACCGTTCCTCCAATCCTGCATCAATTATAGCCCCTTCTCTTTACCAGGTGTTTTGAAAGATGATGCTAGTCTTGCTTCTCGAAAGAGTTGTCATCATTTCATTGATCAAAGCTGGTGATTCAGATACTAAACAGTTACCTTTGTCATACTCATCACAATGAAGTTCTGAACAATGGTACTCTTACACATTCTGTTATTAGTCCTCTACACTATTGGAACCATTTCAGCCACAAAAGAAGGTAGGGCTCTGATGTCAGCATATTGCTTCATATGACAAATGCCATCTCTGTAATGTGGTAGGCACTGCAGGGGGGTTTCTGAAAGCTGTAATGCAAGGTTGACAGAGAGCCTTCATACAGTGCTGTTGGTACGGCTATCATGCAAATTAGCTAAGTAACGACAGAGAGCGAATTGGTAATTAGGGCGCCTGGCAAACAAGCCTGAAACGGATTAGTCTTACAAATGCTTGACTCTCTGACCTGCACAGATTTGGATCAGGCTGCATTTTGCACTTCGTACTTCATGCACAAATTCGGAACGCGGTTGTGTTTTGCAACTCTTTCCTAAAATTTCTAACAACTCGTTCTGAATCAGAGAGTGCAAGGAATTACAATAACGATCAGGCAAGGGGTCCGTACGAGACGGAGACATCTAAGAAGATTCAGGCAGGTAGAGACTCAAATTCACGGAGAAAGAGCAAGTGGAGACTTTTCCTAACAGCACAGTTGAAGCAATCGAGATTCTCCAAAACCAAAATCACAAGAAAAAAACTTTCAACTGAGCAAAGCTTTACAAAAAATCCGACGAATTCATCACTACGGGGGTACTCACCTCTTCGAGGATTCAAGGCCGGAATCCCCTCGTCTCGCTCTTGGGGCGACTTCAGTTGGCTGTTCACATTGTCTTGCTCACTGTCGACGTCCACCGACATGCAACAGGGAGCCCGCAGGGGTAGTCGTCTTCGTCGTTGTTGTTGATGCTGCTTCCTCCTCGCATCACAGCGATCAAACACAGCGCTGGCTCTAAATTCCAAAGAAAAACAACCAGCTGTTCCGGATACAGATGGGGAGCCGGAGGTGTGGATGCAAAGGCCGAGAACGGGCAAGGTACACGCGACGCTGGCCATGGCCACGCTTTGTCCTTCGTTGCTGCTGCTGCTGCTGCACAAGCTTCCCAAACAACGACAACAAAGCGGATGTTAACTTACCCCAAAGAGGCCGTCGGCAACTTCTGGCAAAACAAGAGGCCACGTCGCCTCAATTTCAGATCCTAAAAATTCAAAGAGCAGCTTGAACGGCGCTAAAACCTCTGTTTTTCTTCCTCTCTTTCTCCCAATTTCTGGATGGTGGGTTTGCTGTGTTCATCCTTTCCTCGAACTCAAAGCCTTGTTTTTCACTTTTTTAGTCTTCGGTTTTTATTACTTAGTTCTTACCTTTGTTGTTATGCATTTGTCGGATAGTCATCTGCTTCTCTTTGTCTTTTTAGTCTGTTGTTGTTTTTGCCCCCCATACTTTTGCTGCTCGTTTGGTGGGTTCAAGGATTTTGAGGAGGGGTTTCTACAATTGATATATTTCAGCAACACATATGCCTCGAATTAGAACACAAATAGGCAGATTCAATTGCTGCATTTCCATTGAATGTGGTTAATAGAATATGCTAACACAGAAGCCACCTACTTAAATAAGTGCTTGGCCCTCTTTGGTTATTAATAATCCCTATCCTATTTCAAGCTCAAACTGATGTTTTGCTATCACTTGTAGATGACTTTTATCCTTTAAGGTTGTCCCCCAAATTTTGTTGTGAATCTACTATCAAAACAAAACTCCAGTTCACAACTCCTGAGGTGTCAGTCATCGAATAATTGAATGTCTGGATTGCCAGGCCCAAGGTTGTGGTGCTAGTCAAGGAGAACACAGCTGTTCTGTTTTGGTGAGAGGCTGCCGATGGAGCAGAGATGAGAAGCCATCTACACTTCTGTACTTATAAAAACACTATCTATCCTACACATTATGGGCACTGAAATACACTGACATGAGAGACTATCAGTGCTGAGACTACACCTCAATGATGAAGATACCTGTGTGATGGGTCTAGTAAGGCTTTGCCCCTTGTGGCAATTTCAAAGCAGCAACAGTTAAAAATAGGAAATGAACTCACACTTCACAGATGCACATTCCTCACAACATGGAACAAATGAATTCTACACAATTTTGTAGTCTCTCCCTGACAGGCAGAGCCAATAAAATAGAGCATGTGGGTAATGCATGTTACACACCTGTGAAGTAAAGAAAAGACATGAATATGAAGATGGGAGGTGAGACATGGAGAGAAATCATAGGAAAAGCATAACATCCACAAGCACAAAAACAGTACTTCAACAAAATAGGTCACAAAGACAACACTTCAATAAAACAGGGTAGGTGATCAGGTTTAGAGGAGGTCTATAGAGTTCAGGAGAACACCATTAAGTGAAAGAGGAACTGACAAAATATGGGAAAGAACTTAGAAATTGTTCAACTTGAATTGCATGCTGGCTCTGAACTTAAATAACAAATCCCATCATTCCCACAAGTCTGGGTTTGCAAAAATAGCCACTGGCAGACATCCTGGTGCTGCCATCCTTCTCTACCAACTGCCCCTTTACAACATGCAAATGGCCAACAGATTGTTGAGTCCATCAAAAGGTTGAAGGAGCAGAAGGATGATTGAGTAACTGACATAACAGGAGCACCTTGCCACAATACCCCACAAGAAAGGAAAAAACAGCAGCCACATATTTTAGGTACCAAGCCATTGCTTTTCTTTAGGCCCTGATTGACTCAAGTAACTTGCTGCTTCATATTCTCTGAAGTGCAATTTGCTCCAAGACAGTTCTGAGATTGTAAAGAAAGTCTCAAATGCAACAAATTAGTACTATGTGTCAAGGCAGGCTAAGATTAAGAAGGATGATACATATGTAGTGCTTTTTCATCACAGAAAATGGGCAAAGTGGTTGCCAATTCTTCTCAGGGGTGCCAAAGCCCCTAGGTTCCCCACACCTTAGCAGCAAGCCTACAGTTTACTGCGTACCATGACCACTTTGCAAGTGATTGTTATCAGACTCCTCACTAGACAGAATAGATTTCAAGCTAGTTTCCACATCTATAGGACATGGGAAGTTGAAGTAAGAGTATCCCAATTAACTCTGGGGAAAATGAAGATGTCCAAAAAGAAAGGAACTTCAGACCTTCTGCCCTCAGAACGGCTTCCTGGATCAAAGCTCATCATGGACTCCTGCTAGTTGGTGATCCAGTTTCTGTTGCAGCTCCTGCAGCCTTGATTCTGAGCAAAAAGCAGGGGTTGTCAGCTCTGCCACATAGTCACAACGGCTGGGCTCATCTACATTCTGTAACTGTGTCTTTGGTCCACATTGCAGTGTAATCCGTAAACTGCGGTCTGGTCCATTCCAACAACGATCACCATGAGAAAACATCATGGCCGAGTAGTTATCCTGGAAGCTGTCCCAGTTGCCAAGCCGTGTGCTGGCATGGCCCTCCAATTGTGTTGCTTGCTTAAATGGACAAACTTTATAGACATATTGCTTCACTTTCAGCTCAAAGCATTGCTCATAGAAATAAGAAAACTCTCCTTCTTTCCCAAAGTCTTGCTTCAATTTTGTGTCCAACTCTGAAATTCGGTTTTGTATACTGCTCAGCTTTCCAGTAGCTTCAGTGTATTGCTTTCTAACCTGTTCTGCTTCTGATTTGTCAGCTGGACCACTTGTGAAGAGTTTTCGCAGCATCTCAGGAACTGAAAACATGTGTGTCCACCAAGCAGATTTATCCTGTTTCGATGAAACGGATGGTTTTGATGGCTGATGTTCCTCTGTGTAGATTGTGTCCTCATCTCTACTGTAATTGTCTCCATCATACACATCCTCATCCTCATCACCTCCATCAAAATCATCCTCATCATCATGCTCAGCCTCATGCTCAATTTTATCAGAATCATCAACTGCTTCTTCCTGCTGGTGGCTGCTCTCCTCTGATCTATGCAATCCTGTGTCTTCCCCAGTCCACCGCGAAGCCACTTTGCGACCCATTTCTTCTTTCGATAGCTGGGCTACATCAGGCTCTTCCTCCTCAGTCACTTCTTCTGGCACATACTCATTTGAGGTGTCCAATCCAAAACCATCCCCTGATCCAGTGTCATCATAGTGGCTGCCATCTACAACATGATCATTATCAATCTCGAAAGTATCTGCCTCTACAAGATCAGCATTTAGCGAGCTGTCAGATGCTGAGACCTTCTCTTCGTAAGCTGAAGTGCCCTCCTCCAGTGCAGAGGAGGCAAGCTTCTCATTCTTGACTTTTTGGTCTGCTTCCAATTTCTCTCTTTTCTCCTTGGCTGCTTGTTCCTGTCTTTCCACCTTGTCTACAGCTGCTTTGAGATTCTGAACCAGTTTAACCAGACTCTTCTCCTCCTTTCTCAAGGAGGAAATTTCAGTTTCCTGTTGTTGGCGCAAAACCTTGGCATTCTGGACTTCTTTCCTGCGAATGACCAAGCCCTCTTTATAAACGGCTAATTTCTTGAGCAATTTCTCCCTAGCTTCTTTACCTGCCTCCCAGCAGGTGTTGCCACATTTGACTTTCCCTTCATACTCATCGCTTCCATCACAACAGTCACAAATGCCATCATTAATGCGAGATGAGAAAACGAACTGTGCGACGTATCCTGCATTCTTGCAGTAGAACTTGCCATCAGGACAAGCCGATGTACCTGGTTCATCTGTCCCGTCCAGACAATCACAAAAGTTGTCATTCAATCGCTCCACAGAAAACCGTTGGGAGGTATCTTTGCACCCGGCGGTTGCAGCTTCGAAAAAACCCAATTCTCTAGGCGCAATCCCCATGGTCTTGGACACCACGGAATCGCCTTCAACAGCCTGCAACAACAGAATTTGCAACACTAGACACAAAAGTAGCAATGGTGCTACTTCCGTCAAACTCCACCACACCTTCTCCATCTCTCACCACTTCCCCACCTCCCTCCACCGAAAACAACTACATCAATCGCAACCCAAAAACAGATGCTATCACGCAACAACAGATCGTCAGTCGCATGGCAATGAAAGAATCAATAGCATGGCAAGCTCTCTTGCAACCCTAAAACCCCCAAACCCTAACCCTAAATCCAGTAACGTACCAAATGATTATGCACCTTCTAGAGATCTCTTTTCGCGATCTGGACTGAGATCCCATTCGAAACCCTAGCTCTCTTTCCTTGTGCCCGTCTTTGCATTAAGGTTTGTCCTCTCGTCTGTGAAGGTTCTGAATTACGCTTGTGTGGGATCAGAATTTTGCGTTGCAAAGCCCAAAATTGATTACGTTCTGGTCTCGCAGTGTTTCTGTGAAGTCGCGGTATCTCTCCGTCTTTGCAAAGTCTCAGAATCGTGTCAAACTTGCGATGCCGAAATTGATATCATAGCGTGTGGGTGTGATTTTATGTGGCTAGAGGGTTTGATTGATTTGTATCCAAGTTTCCTGAAGTCCTGGTTGATTTTGTGGGTTGCTCTATACTATGAGTGGTGATTTTTCAGGATTCTCCTTTTATTTCTTTGAAGTTTTTTGGCTACTTTCCTCATGTTTGTAGATTTAGGGTTTCAGGGTTTACGATATTTTGGTCTCGCTCTGAGATTGTTGCTGCATTTTGCTATTTGACTGTCTGAGGACTCCAGCCTGCAGTCTAGGGCTTTGTATTTCTTTAGTTTTTTGGTCCCTATGATCTCTCTTAAGAGAGTTCAGCGTTTGACTTGCTGGTTATATGGTCTATTATTGAACAACAGCATTAAGATTCTTATTATGGGCTAATTGTTTTCTTGCATATTTATCTTGCAAACGTGACTATCACAAGATCCAGCTGTAGAGCAGTACCTATACATTGTGTTTGGATGTCTGACTACATCTTGCAGGAGAGAAAGTAATGTTCCAGAATAGTTTATGGGTTTATGGTTTACACAAAAATGAATCTTGATCATTGTTTTTCACAGTGACTAGATTCACTACCAAAATGATTGAAAGATCTCTGTTCTCTGCAATCCAAGCTTGATGCTCTTAAGAGCAGAGCTATAGAGTGGAAAGGCCTGGGTAAGTTTTGAGTTGCAACTGCAATTCCATTCTATTCTACATAAATTGGTTCCAGGTTTTCAGCTTTTCCAAAAAATGAGAGATGGTATCATCTCATCAATTTCCAGCATGCTTTGTGTTTGCACTCCTAGGAATAATTGGAGTGCTCCATTCAGTCAAAATATACACTGAAACACACTTTGGTTTCAACAGAACTAAGTTTTGCCCACGAACATCACAGCAGTATTGATCACATTCCAACTTACTACTTAGCTCTGGAAAGGTCAGAATATTTAGGTTGAAATGGCATTGGAATGCATATTGAAATGCATAACAACTCATCTGCCAACAAGTGTGAATGCAAAAGTCATCACCTAAGCAATAACTGAAATCCACCAGCTCCGTAGACAACCTGATCAAAGGACTCACATAAGCTGACTTTTAGAAGTCCCACATGCATCACACTGACTGTATGAACAAACAGAACTTGATGCAAATGAACATAAAACCTTTGCATTCTATAAGATGAAATAAGTATTTTAGAGTTCAGACAAATTGCTATTGCTCCCAAAAAGAAAAGTTGGATCTATGATGAACCAATCTACAAAAATATAGGGACCCAATGTTTCTGGCCAATTCCTCACCTTCATATTATTTGAGGTATATTCATGAGTCCTCTTACTGGATTTGTGCAGGAGATTACTGGATGTGTTTCTCATACTGCTTGGCTTTCTCCCCACTTTGGTGGTCATAGTATTCTACAACAGCACACCCAGCTAGTGCGGCCAATGTCAACGCCTGTGCATGCAACCTGGCCACAAGTATGGCAAGTCAGAACTAAGCCATAGCAATGGCTATCAGTTTTCAGGCTTTACTGGAGTTGAAGTGGTGTTAATATAATCTAGCACAACTGAAACTGCTCTAAGAACTTGGATGTTCCTGAACTGAACACACATTTGCTTACAACAAAGAACCCATAGTGCATAAAGTACACCAAATATCTTTGTGCTTCATATCATCTGGAGACTCACATCACACAAACCTCTTTCACTTTCCTATTGCATGCAGAGAGTGCTGGGGGAAATCAAAGTCAAATCTCCCATGGATGGGTGAGCAGTGAATTGTTGTATTTAGGAGTTATCACATTAGTTTCTTATTGTGCAAGTGTGTAAAGCTACATATCTTTATAAATACTGAGAACTTCTTCATACTTGTGATTTGTGTCAACCTGAAAAGAATTGGGAGATGACCTGATAATAAGGTTATCAATATTTCAGATTTGATGACAAAACAGCAACCAATCAGCAAGCATAAGAAAGAGGAGACCCAACCATGGAGAAAAGAGAAAGCAAAGGCAAAAACAAAACTAAGGAGCAGTCTGAATAACAATGACAGTCATAAGCATGTTCAGAGACCTTCAATAGCAAAATGTATGCTATTGACCATCTACAATGACAGCCCCACTGACTTCACCAGTTCCCAGCGATGGACTCAACCAACCCACTGAGTTTCTGTCACAAGACCAGCAGTAACTGGCAAACTCAGCAATGATGCTGGCTAACTCAACAAAACTTAAAGGAGAAGACAAACCCAAGAACAAACAGGAACACAGAAAGAAAGAGAAAGAGAAGCAAAAATGTAAGAAAGGAGGGAGAAAAGAGAGAGGACACAGAACAATAATGAAAACCTGGAGATCAGAACATCTTCAAGAGCTCACAAACCCTCCAGCAAGAAAGTACATCTCTGTTGTACCTGGCATGAATCAACTTGACACTCGTCTTCATGTTAGGCTGTGAGAAATTGTAAGCAAAAGAGCCAATCAATGACGAAGCCCACAGTGTCCCTGCACAAGGCTCCGGCCGTCACACAATGAGCACCATCTGGAGGATAAAGAACATTCCAAACCTTCTCCACCTATGTGCTCATTTCAACTCAGTCAGTACAAGAATAGTGCTCATCATATTAGCTCTTAAGCTTCCTCCTGACAAACAGGAAAAAAATTCTGTACAACAGGATGGAAAAAACCCTAGGCCTTGAGAGCATTATAAGTACAACCACTCTCACCAATTGATTCAGAGGAGACTACACGTCTCTTGAGGCGAGTGCAAAGGCAAAAGAAGACAACACAATCCTAAAATTCCTCTACTTCATAACTGGCTTCAACAATTCGACAACTGAGGACAACAGCCTACACACGCACGGAAAAGAGCAAGGCGAACTGGCGTGTTCTTGCGTCAAAACAAAACTCATGAATCTTCTCAAACCTCCTGCACAGATTGTAGCAAAAGGAAGCGCGGAATCTACTTACAATACAAACTGCATTTCTACTCCTTTACCACGCTGAATCTTGAACTCACGGCATAGAAAATTGCTCCCCTTGCACTCTTCCCAAGAAAATAAAAGAAATTGTTGGGTAGGAAGAAAACATACCAACTGCACGCAACTTGTGCTCGACAAGCCAGCTGCGGATCGTATCCATTTCTATAATCTTCTCCTTGTTCTTCGACCTTCCAAAACTGTAAGAGCCGCGGCGACTGATAGCGCACCGAGATAACTTGCAGGAATAGGACGACACAGCGAACCTAGTCTCTCTCGCATGAGCCACTAGGTTAATATCTCTCTGCTCAGAATCAAGAGCTTATAAAACAGATTTGCAAACAACGACAGCCATAAATGCTCTCGCAGCTGAAAGGATTCGCAACGAGGAAGAAAGTACAGACGAACGAGGCATCAGGCGCCTTGTGATGACTAGCCACCGCGCAGCACGTGTGGGGGTAACGAGAAGCGAACCACAAACCGAGAACTTTTGAGCACCGGACATGTCATCAGACGTCGGCTGATCGACACTTCCACACCAATCGCTACAGTAGCTTGCAGCAATGTCCACCACTTGTCATCCAGTTCTAGAATTCTTCTTCCGTAGTGCATAACAGTCTTCCATGTAGGCTTATATGTTCAAAGCAGCGAGCAACCATGCAGAACTGATGACAATTTCCAACAAGCTCCTCGACTGCAAAAACAAGAACCCCAAATTCTCTCTTATTGTTCACGAACGCTATCAGAGATTTACAATAAAGTCTTATCATAAACAGTCAACCTATCCTTTTCAGAAACGAAAATGTTCAATGGGGAGGAGGTGAACAGGCTTTGTCCTGTCAAAGGTGCACGTCCTTTCACTTCAGACATGGCAGTGATGAACACAATGGCCTATGCTGACTATGGAATGCCCACAATGAGAAGAAATTCCAATAACTGAGGAAAAGGAAGTCAATAGCAGAAAGGATCATGGAGTTCACAGCAAAATCTTTGGACCTTTGCTTGAAGAACATGAATCCAGTGGCATCCAGGCCATTATTTTTCCCTCAAAAGTCATTACTCTCCTGGGTTCTTTGATCCAGGAATTTTGTTGATGTTGGTCAGCATGACACACTATAACAAGGAGAGCATACAGAGGAACATGGATAACAAGTAAACCCTTACAATGGTTGTATAGAGTTCATTGAGACAGGCTGCATAGAAGAGGCTAATTGTTCACTGACATTGGAGGAAACTTGAAGATGTTTCCAAAGCTGCTGCAGTCAAGACTTTGATGCAAGAGTTAATCTCCAATTTTTTAGTGCCACTCCCAACAGCCCAGTTTGATCAAAGCATTCAAGCCAGTCTTAGTTGATGAATGAGAGACTCTTCCTATGCTCCAAGTGCTCCTCCCAAGGTACTTGAGACTTTAGGCTTCTTGTTTGCTCTGACTTGTTCCCCAGATGTTTCTCCACGTTCTAAGTCCTGAGTCTTTTCCTTTCAGCTCCAATACTTGAATTCTTGGAATCGTAACATAACATATGGCCTACTAGGATGGATTTGTATGACAACATGAACATGAATAGAAGCAATCAGAGTGAAAGATGAACAACAAAAGAGTACAGAGAACAGCAGATGTGAATGTCAAATAAAGTGTCACATCTTCAGATAAATGTGTTGTGCACCACATGAATGTCCAGACATAACGTAACATTACATGACCTTGCCAAGAACTTAGGCCTGGCATTAACACTGTATGATTCAAGGATTTGAGTGAAAAATGGAACCTACAACTGGAAGTATCAATTGAAGAAAGACAACCATAACCCTAGATGTGGAGATGATCAACAAATGTTGCATCATTGAGTAGGTTGAGCACCATGAAACTATTGGTGATCATTGGCTCAAACTAAAGTAGTTCAAGATGTTGTAAGGCAGATGGTTGTATATGGATTTACCTATCAAAGTTTCAAAAAAATCTCATATTGTGCATGAGAAAGTCATTGGTTTGTTCATCTGATTCTTATTTTCATATACAATCTATACAACGAAATTATTACCTGATCATGACGTAGTGATTCCTTTTGTGCCATATCAGGCAAGCCAATTTTATACCATAATTTACGATACAGAGCATACCTGATCTTTGAGAATTTGAACCTTTGTTTGATTTGTGCCAACAACTCTCCAACAAGCTCCTCAAATCCTCAATCACAACAGCAGGAAGCTCTGGTCTCTTCCCTGAAAGTATGAAATCGTAGTCTGATCTTTCATGGAATCAAAAGTGAATAAGTCTGGTGAGTATCTCATAACATAGCATTGAAAAACTGTATGTATCCGCCTCCTCTTTCATCACTGGTGTGGCTCCTTCCTTCAACACTTGGAGCACTTCTGGCACCTCCAAAATGCTGAGCCTATCATGCCCTCTGTGATTTCATAATCCCCAATCTTGACTCGATTAATGTCCAAGAGGTCCACCAATTCTGCCTGACCCTCAGGCACCCAATTTGACATTTCAACTCTGATCCCAACAAGGATGTTAGAGGCTTTTAGATCTTTGTGCAATATCCCATTTGCATGCAAGTCCTTCACTCCTTTTGCAATGAACGACATCATAAACAAGGCACTTGGATATGAGTATGGTGACTGCCCATCTTTGAAAGTACAAGTGTTGATCATTGTTCTTAGATTCCCTAGCATGCATTCCATGACGAGGGATACTTTGGTGCCTTCCACTGCAGGGTGCAAACTGTTTTTCAAGTTATATGGAAACCTGTTTGATCCCCATGTAGTGTATTGTGATTTATTCAACTTCAATGTAAGTTTGAGAGGTCTTGGCTACACTGCATATGATCTAAGTCCAAAATCTTGAGGTAGGATCACAAATACAAACTCAAGAAACAAGAAGTTGACTGTAAAGTATTATCAGTAGGAATAAACACCTTTCTCATATACTTGCAAGTTATAAATTCATGTTGGGTGTCAATTGCCTTTATAAGGCTACATCATCTCCAAATTGAAGAAACAAGCAAGATTGAATCAGAGCAAGATGTCACATCATTTACAAGAATTTCACAAAGGTCACCTATATATGAAATTGTGGGAGAAAATTCCACAATAACACTTTGAAGGTACACCAATTGTGTCATTATCTCACCAAACCACACAAAAATTATAAGAATGAGTGTGTTGATAACCTTGTGAATGTCACCCACAAAGGATGAGATCACCTTCATCACAGAGGGCTGTAACTAGCGGCTCTTCATCCCCCACTGACTTCATCAGTTCCCAATGGTGAGTGTTGGTAAGTATATAATTATTCTGTCAATATTCGGCAAATCTTATAATGAAATCTGTGTCCCGAGTTTCTGTCACATTTCTGGAAGCAGAAGGAAGACTCCATCATGATATTTGCTACTGTTGAAGAGACATAGCTAATGAATGAAGTGAATAGTATCCTCATTTAAGCTGCAACAAGCTTGTGAGGGTAAGCTTAATTTCATTCTAGCCAAGCAAGCATCTAAGCAAAGTATGTAGAAAGGCCTACAGAGGGTAGTGACCAAAAGTTCAAGAGCAGCATAAGTCTAAGGCTTAAGCCCTTCATAGCACAAATTACCAACAAAAATGGAACTATAATCAGGTGTACTACATATGGGCACACCCGCATAACTTCAACCTGAAGGGAAAACACAGCCCCCAAGTTGAGAGTTCAGTTTCACTGATCAAGTTCATCTGAAATACAAAAACAAGACGGATGTTGACCAAACTGAGCATCTTTTCCCAACTGGTAATTCACAAAGGTACAACATAAATGCTCATCAAGTCTTAAAATAAGTGCAACCTCCAGATTGCAGCAAAATCAGTATCCCAGAAGCCTTGTGATCTTCATCCTTTGTCTTCCCACTCAGATTCCCCTCAAGAAGGATGCTAGAGGCATTCAGATCTCTGGGCAGGAATCCATAAGAGTGCAGTTTTGCCACCCCTCTTCAGATGGACCACATGTGACATCAGATATCTGTGCGAAAGTTGAGAATGAGCCTCAAAGAACCCTTGGACATGTCCATTTTAAGATCAATGATAACTGGTAGATCACATTCCATGCACTGGATGACTACTGATATTGCCTCATTTGTCTGCAATGTTAATAATCATGGCGGTGATCTGCAATATAAAACCTTCTGGACCATCAGAGGCCTAAAGATCTCTGTGCAGTAATCGATTTTCGTGCTCATCCCTCTTCAGACCCAAGTCGGATATTGGAAGTTGAGAAGCGCGCCAAAGAAGACTTGACCGTTTCCATTTTGAGATCAATGAGATCTGGTAGATCATATTCCATGCACTCCATGACTACTGATATTGCCTCATTTGTTTGCACTGGTAGTAGTCATGGAGTGTATGGAATGTGATCTGCAAGATAAACTCTTGTAGAGAGCCAGAAAACCAACGTTATTGTCACTTTCAACTGAAAGCACACCTGCAAACAGTCCCAAGTTGCACCCAAAAGGAAGGCCTGCGTTTCAACTTTTCGACAACCGTGCGGGCATAATGGAATGAATCCTCTTTCCACACCACCAAAAGCCAATGTCCGTGGCACCCTTGTTTCACGTTTCAAACTCCGACTGATCTACAAACCTACGTCTCGATCTACGGAATAATATACCAAGAATATACCGAATCCGTATGAAATCCAAACAAGACTCAGCTTCGTGATCGAGATGACTAGAATGAGGAGCGTCCTTACTTATTCTGGGTATCATGGATATCATTTTCTTTCTAATGATGAAGCCTTGTCAAGCTCCATTAAACAAAGCACCCAACAAAGGGGAAAGGAAGAACAAAGAGAGAAGACCCAAGTCTCAGCCAGAATTGCAAAACCCAAAGTGGGTCACAAAAAGGCAAAGGAACGAATTGTGTTTCAAAACCCTTGCCAATCATAAAAACCATTTCAAAAAAGGAAAGGGAAACATGAAAGATGAATAAGTTTAGAAAAGCTTTCACTTGCAACAATGGCATGCTTCAAAATACAAGCAATTTGTGCTCTCTACAAAGTTATTGATACCTTTTACCTATAGAAGGCACATAGAATAACTAGAGGAAGGCCATAGATGCGTTTTGTTAACAAAGTCATGTTAACACATCAATGAAAAAAATCATCTACATGTTGGTGTAGACAACCAAAGACCTTTCTAGGAAGGCAAAAAAATGTATTTGTTGAGATTCAATAGTGCTACAATCCTTCCTTTGCTTGAATCACAACTCTCACAATCACCCCATGAGATGAAATAATATGTGAAATGAAATTTGTTTGGGTGGAATTGGCAATGGTCAAGGTGTGAATGTCATTAGTCGATAACATGATGTCAATTCATTAACAATAAAATGGAAGGGAAGACGTCAAAAGGACATGAGTTCCTCTCATGAAACATGAAGTCTCACCTCTTTCATGTCTTTCATGATAAAAATGAAAGCATTCCAAATAGCATCATGAAATGTAATCCATTCCCCACCATGGGAACAAAAAAGAAGGTGAATCCTTATTAGATCTAAAGGTTAATCACAAATGTAACGAATCAACTCAAGAATTAAAAGTTGGGGGAGGTCCAACCTAGTGCACAATACATAAGAAAAAGCATCAAAGGTGAAATTGAAAAATAGATGACCGAATGAGCAAAAAGTCATGCACCTGC
>Ga0116228_10001266_pt1 | contig 20864 bp, 19 predicted proteins | sample S1TSphfallax_2_FD_89694 | JGI IMG/M metagenome (GOLD analysis project Ga0116228, IMG submission 89694) | Host-associated microbial communities from peat moss isolated from Minnesota, USA - S1T2_Fc - Sphagnum fallax MG | ecosystem: Host-associated > Plants > Peat moss > Unclassified | place...
ATTTATGACTTTGCCGCCGCCGGCCAGATCGATGCCCGCGCCGCCGCCATAGGCGGAAAATGCAGCGCTTGCGCCGATGCCGCCCAGGACGATGCCGAAATTTTCCACCCGGTCGTTGGTGACCGTGGATGGGCCGGCAATGCCGTCGGCGCCGGCTCCACGCGGTGCCACGTCGCCTGCTGCGGCTATCGTCAGGTAGCGGCCGTAATGCGCGGTGTCGAGCATAACGCTCGCCGTTACAGTCCCGAAAATGGTTTTTGTCTTCATAATGCGTCGCCGTGATTTGCGCCGGGTGCATAGCTATTGCACTGCAACAGAGCAAGGCGGCATGCGGCGGGCACCACATCCGGCATGCGGAAATTCGCTCACGTTTGCGTTAGGTGGGCCAATGATATTTATTTCTCGCCGTGTATATCTGGAGACGGCGATGCAGGTTTCGAAGTGGGGTAACAGTCTCGCCGTTCGCCTGCCGGCTGCCGTTGTCGAGGGCCTGGCGTTGGCCGAAGGCGACGATATCGAGGTTCATGTGCGCGCCGCGCGCCGCATGGAGATTGCGCGCACGGCGGATCGCGATGAGCTGATGGCGCGATTGCGCGCCTTCCGCGGGCGTCTGCCGGCCGACTTCAAGTTCGACCGCGACGAGGCCAATGGCCGGTAGCTTCGTTGGACGGGATGTGCGTGGTAGATTGAAGAGGGCGTAGGATGGCAGAGCAAACGTTACCAGTCACGATTGTTGATTGTAACGCTTCGCTCACCCACCCCACGCGGAACCAAACAGGCAAAAAGTTTTTTGGTTCTTTTTTTCAAAAAAGAACATACTTTCTTTCTTGCAACTTCACACGTCCCGCAACTTCGAATGCCGCGCCCCATACGCGGCATACACCGCGCCGCCGATTGCGAGCCAGAGCGCGAGGCGCCACCAGGTGCCGTTCGAGAGCGACCACATCAGCGCCATGCAGGACAGCACGGCGGCGATCGGGGTGAACGGCATGAACGGGGTGCGGAATGGTCGATGCGCGTCCGGCATCGTGCGGCGCAGAATTAGAACGCCGATCGAGACCACCGCGAACGCCAGCAGCGTGCCGATCGAGACCAGGTCGCCCAGCAGATCGAGCGGGAACAGGCCGGCGAACAGCGCGGCACCGAGGCCGGTGACGATGCTGCCGACATAAGGCGTTTTATATTTCGGGTGGATCGCCGCAAACGACGGCGGCAGCAGCCCGTCACGACCCATGGCGAAGAAGATGCGCACCTGGCCCAGCAGCGTCACCAGCAACACCGAAATCAGGCCGAACACCGCGACGATGCTGACGCACCAGCGTGCCCAATCGAGCCTGTGCCCCTGCTGACGCAGCGCCTCGGCGATCGGGTCGGCGACGTTCAGCGTGTGGTAGTCGGCAATGCCGGTCATGGTCATGGCGACCGCGACGTATAACGCCACACAGATCGCCAGCGATATCAGCAACGCCTGCGGAATGGTTTTCTGCGGGTTCTTGGTTTCCTGCCCCATGCAGGAAATCGAGTCGAAGCCGACATAGGCAAAAAACAGAATGCCGGCGGAGCGCATCACGCCGCTGATGCCGAAATTGCCGGTGAGCCCGGTGTTATGCGGCACGAACGGCACCCAGCGATGCGGGCTGATGAACGGCAACGCGCCGATGACGATGGCGAAGATCGCGAGGATCTTGATCGCCACCACCACGTCGTTCACCTTGGCGGACAATTCGGTGCCGCGCATGATCAGCCAGGCGACGAACAACGTCACCAAAACCGCCGGCAGATCGATCCATTTGCCGCTGGCATACACATGGCCGTCGGCGTTGACAGCCAACGGTGCACCCGCAATGACATCGGGCAGATGCAGGCCGAAGGTTGCCAGCGTGGAGGAAAAATAGCCGCTCCAGCCGATGGCGACCAGCGAGCCGCTCATCAAATATTCCAGCAGCAGGCACCAGCCGATCATCCACGCCACGCCCTCGCCGAGCGTTGCGTACGCATACGAATAGGCGCTGCCAGCAACCGGAACGAGTCCGGCGAACTCGGCGTAACAGAGGGCGGCAAACAAGCACGCGATGCTGGCCAGCACAAACGACAGCGCGACTGCCGGCCCCGCATGGGTCGCCGCTTCCGGTCCCGTCTGCACGAACAACGACACGCCAACCGCCGACCCGACGCCGAACGCCACCAGGTTGCGCAGGCCAAGCGTCCGGTCGAGCCGGTGCCCATGCTCGTCCGGCTCGGCACTGGCAAGCATCTGTGCGACGGATTTGGTGCTGAAGATGGACATCTGGGTCCTTGGTTTGGTGCTGAGAGAAAGGCCAGGGGGCTCTGCCCCCTGGACCCAAGCTAAGGACAAGTCCTTAGAACCTATTTGTTTGGTTGGGGGATAAGGCGGGGGGCAGGCGTGACGTTGCGACGGTACGTGCGCCCCCCGCCTTATCCCCCAACCAAAGTAATGGGGTCTGGGGACTGGTCCCCAGCTTGGGTCGAGGGGGCGTCACGCGAATGCGTGCTTCGCACGACGCCCCCCGCCTTCCTTTCCGCATCAACCAAACGCCCCCACATGATGCGTCACCGCCGTGCCAATCTCGCGCACCAGCCCGAACAGCCGCGCCAGGGGCGCAAAAATCCGTTCATGCTCCCGCTGATAGGTTGCCGCGGCACGCGGCCCGGCCGGCTCGGCGTAATCGCGGTCGGCGGCGGGATCGGGCGATGCGGGAAACACTTCGGCCAGAATGCCCAGCGCACCCGGCACGTCAAGCCGCAGGATACGCAACAGCAACGCATCCCGCGTAATCCCATGCCGCGGCGAGAATTCCGGCACCCCGGTCGCCAGCAGCCAGATCCGGCTGATGAGCGAAATCCGCAGCGCGTGCAGCAGCATTTCCTCGGTATCCATTTGCGGCGCGCCCGGCCAGGCCTCGCGCAGCCGCACATGGTCGGCCTGCAAGCGCCGGAACATCGCCTGCGCCGGCGCCCATAATTCCAGCGCCTCCAGCGCGCCGGCCACATCAGCCAGCGCGCGGGCGCGGCCCGGCAAGCGCGCATGCGCCGCGCGATCGAGCCAACTGCCCGGATCGATCAGCGCAATCACCGCGCGCAGCACGTCCAGATCCGAATGCTTCAGCGCATGCTCGACAAAATCCAGCGCACGGCGAAACCGCGCACTGCCCTCCCGCATTTCGGCGAACTGTTCCGGCATGCGCGACGCCGCGGTGCCGATACCTTGCAGCGTGTTCGCGCACCAGCCCAATTGCTGCAAGATCGCATTGTTCGGAATGGCGCGCAGCTCGCGCGGATGGCGGATCACCACCGGGCCGCCGCTATCGGTCTGGCGTGCCGATGGGCGGCTGCCGGTCGCATCGAGCAACGCCGGCCCGAACGCGCCGAGTAGCGACGCATAGCCGCGATCCTCGACCAGCTCGTGCATCGACAGCCCGACGGTGGCGAAGAAATCGGCGGCGAAATCAGGTTCCTCGTAAATCGTGTCGCCGGCAGCGGACGATTTGCCGAACGCATGGGTGGCGATGGTGGCCACCACGGCGGCGGCCAATTCGGGCGTGCCGAACAGGGCAAACCCGTCGCCGCCCTGGAACGCGCTTTCCTCGCGCACCTCGATGCCGGCATCGGCGAAGCGCTGCCGCGCCTTGGCCGGCGACAGATAGCGCAACCGGTCCAGCAACGACCCCGGATGCCCGCCGCGGCCGATGCTTTCGCCATGCGTATCGAACAGCACCAGTTCCACGTCGGTGAGGTTAAAGCGCTTGAGCAGGTCGGCGACCTTCATGCGCAAGCGCTCGATCAGATAGCTGGCGGCGATCTGGCCGACATAGCGGCCGGAATCGCTGTAGCCGAATTGCAGGCAGAGCCGGCCGCAGCCGCGCAGATAGGCGCGGTAATGCGGGCTGCGCAACGCCTCCTCCACCAGGCGGTGGCCATGTTCCAGCGCGTCCGCGGTTTCGAACAACGGACTGATTTCGACCAGCGTGTCGATGCCGAACAGGCGTGTGAGCCAGAGTGCGGCCAGCAGCGTGGCGCCGCTTTCGGTTTCGGCAACCAGGAAACGCACCGGCGTCGCCGCATCGATATGCTTGATGATCTGTGCGACCACCATCATCAGCTTGGTCGCCGAGGCCTGTTCGGCGAGCAGCGCGCCGAAATTGAGCGCCTGCGGCTGCACCACGTCCAGCGCATGGTTCAGCGCCGCGAGCAGCGTGCGCCGGCGGGCCCGGTCGGCGGGTGGGTCTTCCAGGCCGAGGCGCATGCGCACCGCGTTATGCACCTGCGTCGCGTTGAGCCGCACATGCGAGTGCGCGAGCGACATGCCGTGCGCGAACAGGCCGGCGCGGGCGACGGCGAGGTCCATTTTTCCGGCGGCGTCGGCGGCCTTGATGGCGGCGCCGAACACAGGCGCGAGCACCACGGGGCTCAGCACGGCGGCCTCGCGCTGGCTGATCAGCGCCTGGGCGAAAGTTTGGGTCTGTTCGGCGTCGTTGCTGGTCGGGCAGGCGTCGATTTGCCGTTGCACCGCGGTTTCGGCCTCGGCGAGACGGGCGCCGAGTGCGGCGCCTGACGTGACGCGCGCCACCTGCGCGCGCAGGCGCTGCAACTGTGCCTGTTTCATCACCAGCCGCAGGCGCAGCGTGTCCCACCAGCCGATGTCGGTGCGGCCGTCAGTGTCGTAGCCGACCCAGCTGGTCAGGATGATCGGGCGGGGCAGCAGATCGGCCCAGCGGTCCGGCCAGGCTTTTTGCGCTTCGGCCAGCAGGGCGCGGTTGAGCCCGTCCAGCGCGTCGCGGCCATGCACGATGGCGGTGCGGGCGGCGTCGAACTCTTTTGCGAGCGTGATCGGCTCGGGGCGGTGGCTGACGAAGCAGAGGTCGGACGGGTGACCGCTCGCGGTTTCGGCGAGCGCCGTCAGGACGGCGGGCGCGAGGGCGAAGGTGGGGTGGGCGGTGAACACGGCGGCGAAGCGGGTGCGTTCGACGGCGGCGCGGAACTGCGCGAGCGGCACGGCGCTGTCGGCCGGGTCGGGGCGGACCAGGCGCTCGGCGAGGGTGCGGAACATGATGGCGGCCTGTGCCGGGTCGCGCAGGCCGACATAGGTGGCGAGGCGTTTGGCGCGGGTGGCGAAGGCGCTGTCGCGCAACTCGCGGATCAGGGCGGCGACCTGGGATAGGGTCAGTTCGCCTTCGTCCATTTGGCGGCTGATGGCGAGGGCGACGGAGAGGACGGGGTTGCCGAACGGGTCTTCCTGGGCGCGATCGCGGGCGCGCGCCATTTGGGAGAGCAGGTCGATGGCGGCAGAGCTGTCGGGGTGGACGTCGTGCGGCATGGCGGGAGCCTAGCACCGGCCGTGCCAGAGTTGTCATGGGGCCGAAGGCCCCTCTTGTGCCGCGCAGCGCTCGTGACGCCGGCGGCACGCCGGTGGGGGTCGAGTGGGCAAAGCCCCCCGCCTTTTTAGTGTTTTCGGAGGCGTGCATCGAGTCCCGCGCGCACGGCGTCCCACTCGTCATCCAGCACGCTGAAATACACCGTATCGCGCACGAACCCGTCCCACATAACGGTATGCCGCCGCAGCGCGCCTTCTTCGCGCGCGCCGAGTTTGAGCATGGCGGCGCGGGAGCGGGCGTTGCGGCCGTCGGTTTTCAGTTCGACGCGGCGGGCGCCGGCGGCGAACGCGGCGGTCATGAGCAGCAGCTTGCATTCGGGGTTGACGGCGCCGCCGCGGGCGCCGGCTTCGTACCAGGTCCCGCCGATTTCGAGCCGGGCGTTGGCGGGATCGATATTCAGGTAGCAGGTCTGGCCGACCAGCGCGTTGTCGGCCAGGCGGCGCACCGCATGCACGATCCATGATCCGTCCGCGTGCGACGCCAGCAGCCGATCGAAAAACGCGTCGAAATGCGGGCCGTCCCCGCGGGTGGGGAAATGGCGCCAGATATCCAGGTCGTCCGCCGCGGGGCGCAACGCTTCGCGTTGGGCGGGCTCGATCGGCTCCAGGCGGACGAACCGGCCTTCGAGGGTTTTGGGTGCAATATGCATGCGCGGCGCGGCTTGCTCCGGCGGGGGCGCCCGCCCACAATGCGGCATGGGAGAAACCTTGCTCGACGTCAAAGGCCTGACATGTCCGCTGCCGGTGCTGCGCGCCAACAAGGTGCTGCGCGGCATGGCGGCCGGCGAGAAATTGCGTGTGCTGGCCACTGATCGCGCCGCCGTGGCCGATTTCCGGGCTTATTGCCAGGAGACCGGCCACAATTTGCTGTCGTTCGCCGAGGAGGCCGGCGTGTTCAGCTTCACGATTCGCCGCCGCGTGGACGCCGCGTCTTGAAGCGCGTCGCGCTGTTCACGCACGCTGCGTGCCTGGCGCACGATACCGGGCCGGGGCATCCCGAGTGCCCGGACCGGCTGCGCGCGATCATGGCAGCGCTCGATCATCCTGATTTCGTGTCATTACTGCGCGAACAGGCGCCGGAAGCGGCGTTCGAACACCTGACTTTGGTGCATCCGGCGGCGTATGTGCGCCGGCTGTTCGAGCTGGCGCCGCCCGAAGGCGACCTGATCGCGCTCGATCCGGACACGGTGTTTGGCGCCGGCAGCCTGGAGGCGGCGCGGCGCGCGGTGGGCGGCATCATTGCCGGGGTGGACGCGGTGATGGAAGGCTGGGCCGACGCCGCGTTCGCCGCGGTGCGCCCGCCGGGACACCATGCGGAAGCCGCCCACGCCATGGGGTTCTGCCTGTTCGCGAGCGTTGCGATCGCCGCATTCCATGCGCGGCAACGCTGGGGTATCAAGCGCGTCGCGGTGGTGGATTTCGACGTGCATCACGGCAACGGCACGCAGCATATTTTCGCGCGCGATGCTGATCTTTTCTATGTCAGCAGCCACCAATTGCCCTGCTATCCCGGCACCGGCGCAGGCTCGGAGACCGGCGTCGGCAATATCGTCAACCTGCCGCTGGATCCCGGATCGGGCACGCGGGAATTCCGCGCGGCGTGGGAGCATATCGGCCTGCCGGCGCTGCAAGCCTTCAATCCCGAATTGTTGCTGATCTCGGCCGGCTTCGACGCGCACCGCGCCGATCCGCTGGCGCAATTGCGCCTCGATACCGCGGATTTCGGGTGGATTACCGATCGGCTGAGCGCGGTGGCGGCAACGTGCTGCGAGGGGCGGATTGTTTCGGCGCTGGAGGGCGGGTATGACCTCACGGCGCTGGCGGCGTCTGCGGCTTTGCATGTGCGGAGGTTGATGGAGGTTTAAGGAATTCCTTCTTTTTTTCAAAAAATAACTTCTTTCTTCTCCATGCCACGCAACAATGGCAACGCCACCAACAATCCCACACCTTGCGCAACCAAAAACGCCGGCACATCGGCCGGCCGTATACCGGCAAAGCTGTCCGTGAGGCAGCGCGCGACGGTCACCGCCGGATTAGCAAACGACGTCGATGACGTAAAGAAATAGGCGCCGACGATATAAGCGCCGACAGCAAACGCCGTCACCGGCACCGCGTGCGCCCGGCAGCCCCAAATCGTCAGCAGCAGCCCGAACGTGGCAATGGCCTCCGCAAGGAACTGGCCCGCACCACCGCGGATATGCGTCGACGCCTGCAACAGCGGCACATCGAACATCAAATGCGTGAGCCACACGCCCAAAATCGCGCCGCCGCCCTGCGCCAAAATATAGCCCGGCACGTGCCGCCATCGCATGCCGCCGGTCAGCGCCACCGCGAGCGTCACCGCCGGATTCATATGCGCGCCGGATTCCGGACCGCCCGCCAGGATCAGCGCGACCAGCGCACCACCGGTCGCAATCGCATTGGCCAGCAACGCCAGCGCAAGATCGGGCCCGGCCAGACGTTGCGCCATAATACCGGAACCGACCACCGCCATGAGCAGGAAACAGGTCGTGATGGTTTCGGTAATTACCGCGCGCCACCCAGCGTGGCTCACGCGCGGCGGCCGGCCGCGTCCACCACGATCTCGCCATCCTCCTTGGCAAAGGCGCCACGCTGCGGATCGGGCAGGATATCGAGCACCAATTCCGACGGGCGGCACAGCCGCACACCCAACGGCGTCACCACGATCGGCCGATTCAGCAAAATCGGATGTTCGGCGATGAACGCGAGCAGATCATCATCCGTCCATTTCGGGTTGGCGAGATCAAGCGCATCGTATGGCGTGCCCTTCACGCGCAGCAGGCCGCGCACCGATCCGCCCATGCGCGCGACCAGATCGCGCAGTTCCGCGCTGGTCGGCGGCGTCTTCAGATATTCGACAATGACCGGCTCGGCGCCGCTGTTGCGAATCAGCGCCAGCACGTTGCGCGACGTGCCGCAGGCCGGATTATGATAAATCGTAATGCTCATGGCGCGGGCGTGCAGCACGCCGGACGCGCCACCGGCTGCGGCTGCACGGAGTCGCCATACACCGTCGCCTCACCCATCGTCACGAAATTCTCCCATATGATGCCTTGCGGATCGGTGATCCATGCCTTTCCGACCGCGCATAGCAGCAGGTCACCTCACCCTCCACCAGCACCGGCCCAGTCGCTTCGCACATGCGTGCGCCGGTCTCCTGCAATTCCGCACGCGTCTCGGCCTGAATGCCCAGATGGTCGATGCCGGCGCGCCGGCCGCGCGCCGAAATGGCGAAATTCACCCGCGGATCATCCAGCATCCACTTCGCGTAATCGGCTTTGCGGACGGTCGGGGGCGCCGCGAACAAGGCGGCATAAAACCCGATCGAACGCGGCAAATCGTCAACCGCCACATGCACGTGCAGGCGTTTCATGGGTCTCTCCCGTGAGAGTTGGCGGGCCGCACGCGGCGGCGGCCACCGCCGACTCCGCGCAACAATTTTCGGTCAGATAGGCAACCAGGCCGCGCATGGCGGCGAAATCCGCGGCGTAGATCAGATGGCGCCCGGCGCGCCTCTGCGTCAGCAATCCAGCGCGATGCAGATGCTGCACGTGAAACGTCAGCGACGACGCCGGCATGGCCAGACGCTCCGCCAGCACGCCTGCGGCAAGTCCCTGCGGCCCGCGCTCCACCAGCAGGCGGAAAATCGCCAGCCTCGTCTCGTGCGCCAGCGCGGCAAGTGCCGCCAGAACCGCGTCGGTGCGCATCACATCCTTCGACCTTTCGACGAATATCGAAATACCAGATGGCAGCGGGGCCGTCAACGACATTTCGAGGAATCTCGAAACTTTGCCAGCCGGCTGTTTTGCCGTGGCGCGCCACGTCGGCCAAACTCTTGCCCGGACCTCGCGGACGCTCCCCATGCCAGCCCAATACGACCTGATCATCCGCCACGGCACCGTCCTGCTACCGTGGGGCGCCGCCGAGACCGACATCGGCGTGCGCGGCGGCCGCATCGCCACGCTGCAAGCTTCAGCATCCGACAGCGCGGCGCAGACGATCGATGCGCGGCATCTGCATGTGCTGCCGGGCCTGATCGATCCGCACGTGCATTTGCGCGATCCCGGCGACGCCAGCATCGAGAGCATTCCCACCGGCACCAAGGCCGCCATCCTGGGCGGCCTGACCGCGGTATTCGACATGCCGAACACCAATCCCGCCATTACCGATCCCGCATCGCTGGCGTGGAAACAGGCCTACGTGCCGCGCCATAGTTATTGCGACTTCGGCATCTATATCGGCGCCACCAAAACCAACGCGGCCGACCTGGCGGCGATGGAAACCGGCGACGGCGTCTGCGCGATCAAATTGTTCGCCGGCAGCACCACCGGCGACCTGCTGGTGGAGGACGACGAAAATATCGAAAAAATCATGCGCGCCGGCCGCCGCCGCATCGCGTTTCATTCCGAGGATGAATATCGCTTGCAGGAACGCCGCAAACTGTTCACCACCGGCATGCCCTACACGGCCCACGCCGCATGGCGGGACGCGGAATGCGCGGCCCTGGGCACGCGCCGCATCATCACGCTTGCGCACAAAACAGGCCGGCCGGCGCATATCGTGCATGTATCGACCGCGGAAGAATTCACCTATCTGGCCGATCACAAGAATATCGCCACCTGCGAGGTGCTGCTGAACCACCTGACGCAGATCGCGCCGGAGTGCTACGAGCGGCTCGGCGGCTACGCGGTGATGAATCCGCCCATCCGCGACCGGCGTCATTACGATGCCGCGTGGGCAGCGGTCGCCGACGGCACGGTGGACAATATCGGGTCCGACCACGCGCCGCATAGCCGCGCGGCGAAGGAACGGCCGTGGCCGGACACCGCCGCCGGGCTGACCGGCGTGCAGACGCTGGTGCCGATCATGCTGGACCATGTCAACGCCGGCCGCCTGTCGCTGGCGCGGATGGCGGATTTGATGTCGGCCGGCCCCGCGCGCATTTTCGGCGCCATCAACAAGGGCCGCATCGCCACCGGCTACGACGCGGATTTCACCATCGTGGACCTGAAACGCACCCGCGTGATCGAGAACGACTGGATCGTGACCCCGGCGGGCTGGACGCCGTTCGCCGGCATGCACGTCACCGGCTGGCCGCAGGCGACTATTATTCGCGGTACGGTGGTGATGCAGGACGATGCGATTCTTGGGGAACCTGCCGGCAGGATCATAGGGTTTCGATAACACGGGCGATCGCATCGTGGTGCCGTTCGGCCGGCGTTGACGCGCACGCGATGCGTCATTGCGCGCCGCGGCGAAGCAAGCCAGGGTAACCGGCGAGATCTCGCCTGCGCGCCTGGATCGCTTCGCCGCGGCGCGCAATGACGTACGCAGCACCCAACTCGAACGAGGCACAAATGCCAAGCTGGAACACCAACCTGATTCCGGATCAAACCGGGCAGTCAATCATCATCACCGGGGCGAGCAGCGGGCTCGGTCTGTGCTGTGCCGAAACACTCGCCGCACGCGGCGCCAGCGTCATTCTGGCAGTGCGCGACACCGCGAAAGGCGCCGCGGTGGCAGACGCGATCCGCGCCAAGCACACGCGGGCACAGCTCACGGTCAGCGCGCTCGATCTGGCCAGCCTGGCGTCGGTTGCCGCGTTCGCGCGGCAGATCAACGACACCGCGCCGCGCATCGATGTGCTGCTGAATAATGCCGGGCTCGGCATGCAGCCGACGCGGATCACCACGCAGGACGGGTTCGAGCAGCAATTCGGCACCAACCATCTCGGCCATTTCGCGCTGACGGCGCACTTGGTCCCTGCCCTGCTGCGCGCCGCGGCGCCGCGCGTGGTGACGGTTGCCAGCATCGCGCACCGGCGCGGCCGGATTTTGTGGGACGACCCGAACCAGACCACCGCGTATGACGGCCGCCGCGCCTACACCCAAAGCAAGCTCGCAAACCTGATGTTCGCGCTGGAGCTGGCATCTCGCGTGACCGCGCAGGGGTCGCGTCTGGCCAGCATCGCGGCGCATCCTGGCCTGTCGCTCACCGGCTTCATCGCCGCCACGCAGATGCCCGCCTACAAGCAGTTCGTCGGCATCGTCGCGAGCAAGCTGATCGGGCAAAGCGCGCAGGCGGGTGCCGCGCCACTGCTCTACGCCGCCGCCATGCCGGACGCGCGCAACGGCGCGTATTGGGGGCCGGACGGCGTGCTCGAAATCCGCGGCCTGCCGGCGCGCGGCAAAGCCTGGCCGCATGCGCTCGTGCAAGCGGATCGGGCGCGGCTTTGGGCGCTGTCGGAGGCGCTTACGGGTGTAACGTTTCCGCCGTTAAAGTAAGGAAAAACTGTTCTTTTTTGAAAAAAAGAACCAAAACACTTTTGCTACCTGGCATACGTGGCCCGTTTCGAAGGCGGTCGTGTCAGCGACGGAGCAAAGTTTTTTGCTTCTTTTTTCAAAAAAGAAGGAATTCCTTAAACTTTCCGACGCTATCCTCCGGCGATCGTGTCGATGTCCGTCATCAGCGCAGGCGCGGCCGAGCTGCAATCGCCGGCCGAAATGCTGCCGCAAGCTCTCGCCCAGCCGCCGTCGCGGCCCGCAGCACAACGCGCCGGTGTCGCACCGCCCGCGCCGCCGGCGCTGACGCTGACGGCGGCGCAACTCCATATTTTGTCGGCATCGTCGGACACGCCGGCCCCGGTGACGGTCACCGAAATCGAGGCCTGGACCACCACCGATGTCGCGGCGCTCACCACCACCCAGGTCGCGGCGTTGACCGTGGCCGATGTCCGCGTGCTGACCAGCGCCGACGCCGCGGTGCTGGACAGCAGCCAGGTCGCGGCCCTGGCCGCCACGCAACTCGGCGCGCTGCGCGGCACCCAGCTCGGCGCATTGAGCACAACCGGATTGAACGGCCTGTCCGTGACGCAGGTCGCTGCCGTCACCCCGGGCGCGGTCGCAGCGCTGACCACGGCGCAAATCGCCGCGCTGTCGGCGGGGCAAATCGGCGCGCTGACGACCAACCAGGCACGCGCGCTGAGCGGCACGCAGGTCGCCGTGCTGGCAGGCACGCAGGTCGCGGCCCTGGCCGCCACGCAGATCGGGGCCCTGGCCAGCAGCGCGATCCCGGGCCTGGGCGGCACCACGCTCGCCGGCCTGACGACGGCGCAGATCGGCGGCCTGACCGCGCTGCAGATCGGCGCGCTCGGCACCGCGCAACTGGAGGCGGTCACCACGGGCGCCGTCGCCGCACTGACCGGCACACAACTCGGCGGTCTGTCGGCGACCGATATCGGCGGCCTGTCGGCGGCGCAATTCGGTGCGCTGGCGGCCACGCAAATCGCCGCGCTGGCGGCGCGGCAGGTACGCGGACTGTCCACGCCCGAAATCGCGGCGCTCGACAGCGCTCAACGCGGCGCACTCACCACACGCCAGCTCGGCGCACTCACCGCGACGCAGGCCGGCGCGTTGGCGCCGGCGCAGATTGCGGCCTTGTCGGCCACGCAGGTCGGCGGCCTGAGCCCGCAAGCCGTCGCCGCGTTGAGCACCGCGCAGCTTGCAGCACTCACGCCGGCCGGCATCACCGCACTGAGCTCCAGCCAACTGGCCGCGGTCACCAGCACGCAACTGGCCGCACTGGCCGCAACGCAATCCGGCGCGCTGTCCGGCACGCAACTCGGCGCGCTGTCGACCGCCGCCATCACCGGGCTGGCCGATACGGCCATCACCGCATTGACCACGGCGCAGCTCGCGGGCCTGACCACCCAGCAGCTCAATGCGCTCGCCGGGGCGCAAATCGCGGCACTGACCACCACCAGCCTGACCGCCCTGACGACGCACCAGCTTGCGGGCCTCAGTGCCACGCAAACTGCCGCGCTCAGCACCGCGCAGGTGACCGCGCTGAGCGGATCGCAACTGGCGGCACTCGGCACGCGTGGGCTGGCGGGTCTGGGCGCCACTGCCATTGCCGCGCTCAGCACCGCGCAGGTCGCCGCCTTGTCGGAGGGCCAGATTGCCGGTTTGGCCACCACGCAGCTTGGCGCGATCTCGGCCGCCGATGTCGCCGCGCTGACCACGCAGCAAGTGGCCGGGCTGAGCGGCACGGCGGCCGCCAGCCTGGCCAGCGACCAGCTGGCCGCACTCGGCGCCACGCAGATCGCCGCCTTGAGCGCGGGCGCGGTGCAGGGCCTGACCAGCACCAGCATCGGCGCGCTCGGCACCACCCAATTCGGCGCGCTGAAACACGGCGCGCTGGGCGCCCTGACGGCGCAGCAGGCTGCCGCCGTGTCGGTCACGCAGCTCGCTGGGCTGACCGGCAAGCAGTTCGCCGCCATATCGACGACCGCCGTCGCGGGCCTCGCCACCACCGCGCTGGCGTCGCTCGCCGGCACGCAGGTGGCCGCGTTCGCGGCCGCCCAGATCGGCGCGCTCACCAGCACGCAGCTTGCCGCGGTGAGCAGCAGCGCGCTGGCCGCGCTGGCAACGACGCAGATCGGCGCGCTCGCCGCCGGGCAACTCGCCGGCCTCGACGCGGACCAGGCCGCAGCACTGGCGGCGACCCAGATTGCCGCCCTGGCGGTGGCCGCGGTCCATGGCCTGGCCGGTGCCGACCTTGCGGCCTTCAGCGCCGGCCAACTGGCCGCGCTCACGGCGCCGCAGATCGGCGGTTTGAGCGGCACGCAGGCCAGCGCGCTGTCCACGGCGCAAGTCGCGGCGCTGTCGGTCAAGCAGATCGGCGGCCTGACCGCGACCGGGGTGGCAGGGCTGACCGCGACCCAGGTCGGCGCGCTGGCGGCAACGCAAGTGGCGGGGCTGTCGGCAGCTTCCATCGGCGGGCTTGGCAGCGCGCAGGCGGCCGCGCTGGCGCCGGCGCAGGTGGCCGCGCTCTCGGTTAACCAACTGGCCGCACTGTCAACCAGCGCCTTTGCCGGCCTTGGCACCGCGTCCATCGCCGGGCTGGCGACCACCCAGGCTGCGAGCCTGTCGGGCGCGCAAATCAACGCGCTGACCAGCACGCAGCTTGGGTCCGTGACCACCACTGCGCTGGCCGCGCTGACCGCACCCGCGGTGGGCGGCCTGACCGCGACCGACGCGGCCGCCCTGTCGGCTGATCAGGTCGGCGTGCTGTCGGGCACGCAAATCGGCGCGCTGCGCACCGCGGCCGCAGCTGGCCTGACCGAAACCGCCATCGGCAGCCTGACCAGCGCCCAGGCTGCCGGCCTGACGGCATTGCAGATCGCGGCGCTCGGCACCGCCCAAGTGGGCGCGCTGACGACGACCGTGCTCGCGGCGCTGGCGACCGCCCAGCTCGCCGGGCTGACCGCGACGAGCCTGGCTCATCTGGCCAGCGATCAACTGGGCGCGCTGGCCGGCACGCAGATCGCCGGGCTGAGCGGCGCGCAGCTCCAATCCCTCACCGGCACCCAAATCGGCAGCCTGGCGGCGACGCAGCTCGCTGCGTTGAGTGCGGGGCAAATCGGCACGCTGACTGCCACACAGGCGGCGTCGCTCGGCACCACGCAACTGGTGTCGCTCTCCACCACTCAGGTGGGCGGCCTGGCGGCCCGGGACATCACCGCGCTGAGCGAGGACCAGGTGGCGGCGCTGGCGCCGGCGCAACTGGGCGCGCTGAGCGTGACGGCGGTCGGCGCCATTGCCGCGACGCAGATCGCCGCGCTGTCAGCGTTGCAGGTGACGGCACTGTCCACCGCACAGATCGCGGCACTCGCGACCAGTGCGATCGGCGGTGTGACGGCAGCGCAGGTGGCGGCGCTCGGCACGCAGGACATTGCCGTGTTGTCGGCCGGCCAGGTTGGCGCATTGTCCGCCGGCGCGATCGGCGGGCTGAGTGACGCGGCCCTGGCGGCGCTGACCGCGACGCAGTTCACCGCGCTGGCGCCCGCCGCCATCGGCGCGCTCGATGCGGATCAGCTCGGCACCCTGAGCACCACGCAGGCCGGCCTGCTGACAGCGACGCAGGCGGCGGGATTGGCCGGCACGCAGATCGCCGGCCTGGACACGACGCAGGTCGCCGCGCTGGCGCCGGCGGCCATCGGCGCCTTGTCCAATGACGCGCTCAGCGGCCTGACGCCGGACCAGATCGACGCGCTGAGCCTGACGCAACTCGGCGGGCTGCAGGCATCGCAACTGGGCGCATTGAGCACGACGGATATCGGTGCGCTCTCGACCACCGATGTCGGCGGGCTGACCGGCACGCAGCTCGGCGGCCTGGTACGCGCGCAATTGCGCACGCTGTCGCGCGGGCAATTCGGCGCGCTGGCGCCGGCGCAGATCGGCGCGCTGAGCCCGACGCAGATCACCAACCTGACGATCGATACGCTGAACAATCTAAGCCCGGATCAATGGGGCGCCATCGGGTCCGCGCAAATCGCCGGGCTGAGCACGCAGCAACTGAACGGGCTGTCGGCGGAGCTACAGGGATCACTGACGGCTGCGCAACTCAGCGGGCTGACCGGGGGCCAGATCGGCGGCTTGTCGGCCACCGCCATCAGCGCGCTGACGCCGGACGAGCTGGCGGCGCTGAACGGCGATCAGATCGATGCATTTACGACAACGCAGACCGCGGGCATGACGCAGGCCCAGTTGGAGGCGTTGCAGGCGGCAGCATCCTAAGGCAGGCTTTATTCTTTGAAGCAAAGAATTTTTTCCGTAACTGGCCAGGTCATGTGTTGCCGGCGGCCGAGCACCAGCACCAGCATTTCTCAGGCTGGGACGGAGCACGGCTTGCGGGCAATTGCCTTAGAAGTTCTTGCACCGCCGCTTCAATGATCTGGCGCGGGCTGGCGACGGGCTGTCTCGGACCTACCTGGGTCGTCATGGTCTTTCTTACGTATGATGATGCTCACAATGGCTGACCGGCGCGCGCCGCGCCGCCACGAACAACGCCACCGCGCCCAGCCCGAATCCGATATTTAACCAAAACGTATAATTCACCGAGAACAGCACCATCGCCCCGCGCATGTTGCCGTGCCGCACCGGCAGAAGGCCCGCCACACCGAACGCGACATCCATGATCAGCGCCGCGGCGACCATGGTGACGTAGAACACCGCGCCGATATAGGCCGCCATTTTCCAACCGTAATAACGCCGGTAGACGTCCAGCAGCGGCAGCACGATCAGGTCGGCGAACAGGAACGCCAGCACGCCGCCGAAACTGACGCCGGAACCCCACAGCACGGCTGCCATCGGCACGTTGCCGATCGAGCAGACGAACGACAGCATGGCAACGATCGGGCCCAGCAGCGCATTGGCCGGCACCTGCACCCACGGCGATGCACCGCGGACGAACAGCGCCTGCCACACCCCGTCCGGCACGAAAACCGACAGCGCGCCGGCGATCAGAAACCCGAGCGCCAAATCCTTCCACAGCATGGAGACGTCCATGCGGAAATTGCGCGCGGCCCGCACCCAGGTGTCGCGCCGCGCCAGTTTTTGCCAGACCGTGGCGCCGTCCTCGGCCGCGTTGCCATGGCTGTGGCCGCCGCCCGCCTCGGGAAAATGGCGCGCTGCTTCGACCAGGGTTTTCGGGTAGGTCGCGCCGACAAGCAGGCTGAGAACGACCACCAGCACGACGCCGCCGATCCATTCGGCGGCCATGAATTGCCAGCCCATCAGCACATACAGCACGATGCCGAGTTCGGCGACCAGGTTGGTGGAGGCGACCAGGAACGCGAGGCTCGGGATCAGCGCCGCGCCGCGCTTGAACAGCGTGCGGCTGACCGCGGCCGCGGCGTAGGAGCAACTGGAACTGGCGGCGCCGGCGAGCGTCGCGAGCGCGATATCGCGCACGCTGTTGCGGCCGAGGGCCGCTATCATTCTGTCGCGCGATATGACGGCTTCGAGGATGGCGGAAATGAAAAAGCCGAGCACGAGGCTCCAGCCGACTTGCCAGAACATGCCGGCGGACATCAGGAGGGACTGCAAGATCATAAGCAAGAAAGAACTTCTTTTTTGAAAAAAAGAAGCAAAAAACTTTTGCCCGTTTGCGTGCTTGGTCCACTTCGACATTGGCCGCGCATGCCAAGTAGCAAAAGTTTTTTGCTTCTTGTTTTCAAAGAATAAGACCTTCCTTCTCCCGCTGACGCCAAAGCATATAAGACTTCCCGACCGGCAATATCGTAACAACCGCCAGTGTCACAATCAGCGCCGCCGGCATCCGTGCCGGCGGCATTGTGAACGACGCGGCGAGCAGCAGCGCGCCGCCGAGCACGAACACCCGGCCGCCGAAACGATGCGTCTGGTCCCAGACGCGTTCGTCCGCCAGCGTCCAGGGCGTGCGGATGCCCACGGTGTAATTCCAGCGCAACTTGCCGAAAACGTTGCCGATGACCATCAGGAACAGGCCCAGCATGGCGAGCAGAAAATGCCCGGCGTTGATGCTGACGCCGAGCGTGCCGCCGACGATCAAGGTCTGGCCCGCCGCGAGCACCGCACTGGTCGCCACGCAGATCGTATCGAACGCGCGGCCGGACCGGGCCAGCCGGTCGCCACGCGGATCGATCCGCGGCAGGATTGCCCGCAGACCCCAGAGCGCGGCGGTGATAAACGGCAGTGACAGCAGGCCGACCCAGGCCGGCGCATATCCGTTGGGCCGGCCATAAACGTCGAAATGCACGGGAACGCGCGCGTCTGCCGGCACGTGCGCCAGCGCGTAGCATCCAGCCAGAACCATGGCGGCGATGATGACGCCACCGACGACCGAGGCTCTTACCTGCATCATGTGATCTCCTCTTCGCGCTTGCGCACATCCTGTTGGGCCGGCAGCCCCAGCCCGAGCGCGCCGGCGAAGCCGAGCCACGCTTCCTCCAGAACCGACAAGTTCAGCCGGTAGGTGATCGTTGCCGCGTTTTTTTCGGCCGCGATCAGATCGGCCTCGCGCAGCACCGCGAAATGGCCCGACAAAGTCGGCTTCGCGAGATCGAAATGCGCCGCGATCTGCCCCGCCGTCATTTCCCGCTGCCGCAGCAATTGCAGGATTTGACGCCGCGTCGGGTCGGCGAGCGCCCGGAAAACCTGGTTCATATTTGGTATTTAGGAAATGACCGAAATACGAGTCAAGCTAAAAAAGCGCGCGTCGCATTCACATTTTCTTTGGTTTTGATTCAGGTCAAAGCGGCGGGACGTGGTGCGCAGGACAGTGTGGGCTACGAAACACCACCCCAGTTTCCTCAAAGCGGCGCCAACCCACCCGGCGCCGCTCTTTTTGTGCCGCTAGCTGCCGACCCACGTGGCGAGCAAATCGACCACGGCCTGCGCCGACATGCTGCGCGCGTCGGCGAGCGCGGTCACGTGGTCCGCGTTGAGCACATGGCCATCCGGCGTCACCAGCAGCACGGTCGGCGCCGCTTTAAGTTTCACGCCATAGCGCGCCGCGATATCGGTGTTCTTGGTATAACGGCCAACATCGATATATACGGTCTCGAAATGCTGCGCCGACCAGCTTTGCACCTGCGGCAGCTCCAGCACGCCGGCGAGCATGCGGCAGTCCGGGCACCAATTGCCGCCGAAATCCAGCAGCACGCGATGGCCGGACGTGCGCGCCGCCGCGAACGCCTGGTCCACCGCGGCATGCGCGTCCGCGCGTTCGTCATACGGGTGCACCACCGGCGTCGCCTTGCCGGGCGGTACGACAGGGGCGGGGGCGGGGGCGGCCGCCATCAGCACCAGGACGGCGGCGGCCGGAAGCCAACGAGTCATGTTCTATTCCCTACTATGAGGCTAGGAATAACAAGACGAACACGGCCCGCCCGGTCAAGTCCCGCCGGGCCCATCCGGCCAGTCAGACGGCAGGATCAGGGCTCACCCCGCAAGATGCGTGGCGCGACGCACGGCCCTTACGCGGGCTGCGCCAACGACAGCAGATTCCCATCCGGGTCCTTGAACCATGCGATCCGGTCGCCATTCGGCGACTGCCATATGCCGCCGGCGTCTTGCGCCAGACCGTCGAAGCGGGCGCAGGTCACGCCCTTGGCCGCGAGCGCGGCCACGGTGGCGGCGATATCGGCAACCCTCCAGCCAAAGGTCGTGAACGGCAGCGGCGTGAACGCGGGCACTTTCTGGATCCGCACCGTCGTGCGGCCGGCCTGGAAGATCAGCGCATAGGGTGTGTCCGCCACGAAGATCAGCCCGAGCACATCGCCATAAAAAGCCCGCGCCCGATCAGGCTGCGTGGTCGCCACCATGGCTTCGAGTTCGCTGTCCGCCAACATCCGATCACGTGTCCATGCCCAGTTTTCGTATCGTTTCTGCCATATGATCGGGCACCGGCGCTACCGCCCGCAACGTTGGCTCGACAGGCAACGCGATCGACCGTGCCAGCAGCATCAGCCCACCGGGTTCGCCCGCGCCATACACGCCGTCCCCGACGATCGGGCATCCGAGGGCCGCGCAATGCACCCGCACCTGGTGGGTGCGCCCGGTGCGCGGCCGCACCTCCAGCAGCGACGTGCCCGCACTGCTTGCGAGCACCGCCCAATCGCTGACCGCGTCTTGCCCGCCGGCCCCGCCGACCATGCGCCACCCCGACGGCCCGCTGACCTTGCGCAACGGCAGTGCCACCGTGCCAGACGCGCCGGCCGGCGCCCCCCGTACGATCGCCCAGTAGATTTTCTCGGCCCGCCCCTCCGCAAACGCCACCTGCGCCGCCAGCAACGCGGCCTTGGTCAGCGCCACCACCAGGCACCCGCTGGTATCCGCATCGAGCCGGTGCACGAGCCACGGCCCGGTGCGCCGCCGCGACAGCGCCGGGAAATGATCCTCCACGCTGGCCCCGCCCCGCGGCCCGGCATGCACGGGCAGGCCGGCCGGCTTGTTCAGCACCACAAAGCGCGCGTCGCGGAACAGCACCGGCGGCGCGAGCCCGGGCGGCGCACCGTGGATGGTGTCGATCGGAGTTCGTCGCGCGTGCATCCCGTCGTCATCGCAGAGCCTGGGCCGTGCGACCAGAAGCTGACGCTGAGAGATGCGGAGAATAGCGACATGCCTATGGCGTCCGGCCCGGAGTCCAACCGGGAGACTGGATGCTGGCCGCAACTGGCAAAAGTTTTTTGGTTCTTTTTTTCAAAAAAGAACGTCTTCTCTTCCCTCAAACACCGAGACCTGTGCCGTCAACCACAAGCGCCGGCGCGGGCGCGCAGAAAGGCCGCCTCCCGCGCGTTGCGGGTGAGCCCGGCCGCGGCCTCGAATTCCGCGCGCGCCTCGGCCCGACGGCCGCAGCGGAACAGGAAGTCGCCGCGCGCCGCCTGCAACGGTGCATAGTTCCGCAAGGCGGCGGCGCCGGCAATCTCGTCGAGCAGCCGCAGGCCCGTTTCGGGTCCGAACGCCATGCTGTGGGCAATGGCACGATTGAGGTCGACCACCGGCGAGGGCATCACCGCGCGCAGCCGGTCATATAGGGCCGCGATGCGCGGCCAGTCGGTATCCTCCGCACGGCGGGCGCGCGCATGGCAGGCGGCAAGCGCGGCTTGCAAAGCGTATGGTCCCTCCGG
>Ga0116228_10001268_pt1 | contig 20854 bp, 15 predicted proteins | sample S1TSphfallax_2_FD_89694 | JGI IMG/M metagenome (GOLD analysis project Ga0116228, IMG submission 89694) | Host-associated microbial communities from peat moss isolated from Minnesota, USA - S1T2_Fc - Sphagnum fallax MG | ecosystem: Host-associated > Plants > Peat moss > Unclassified | place...
CCGGGAGCGAGAGTATTTTCCGCGTTTCCGCGGCGAGCTTCTTCTCTTCGCCGCTATCACCGTTCTCGTCGAGCGAGGATCCCACGAGCGGAATCACGTTGCGGAAGATCTCCGCTGCGAACGGCGAGACCACGGAGGACTGCTCGAGCGTGAACTCGGCGCGCTCTTCTTCCGCGAGCGCCTCGAGGCCGGCTTTGCCCGCGCCGCTGACCGCTTGATACGTCGCGATGCGTAGGCTTCGGAGCCCGGCTCCGCGCGCGATCGGCGCGATCGCTACGCACAATACGATCGCCGTACAGTTCGCGACCGGAAAAATCGCATCGTTCGGTCCGACGTGGTCCGGATTCACCTCGGGAACCACGAGTGGCACGCCCTCTGATTCTCGGAACGTGGAACTGTTGTCGATGACCACCGCACCGGCCGCGACCGCATGGTGCGCGAGATCCGCGCTCGCATCGTCGCTCGAAGCGAACAACACGACGTTGAACCCGCCCGCCGCGAGCGCTTCGGGCGTCGCCTTGTGGATCGGCCACGCGCGATCGCGCCACACGAGCGGCTCCGAACGATCGCGCGATGCGAACGCGCCGAGCTCGTCGACCGCGACGCTGCGCTCGTCGAGCACGCGAAGGATCGTCTCGCCGACCACGCCCGTGACGCCGACCACGGCAATCTTCACCCTACCGGAACTCCCATAAACGCTTCGAGGCCGATTGCGAGGCTGCGCCGCGCACGCACGCCGCGCACCGCGAGCAGCACGCCCGTCATGAACGACGCTCGCGAAAGCGAATCGTGACGGATCGTCAGCACTTCGCCATCCCCACCCAATAGTACGTCTTGATGGGCGACGAGTCCACGCAAACGGACGCTATGAATCGGAACCTCATGGCGGCCCGTCGCTTCGGCGATCCGGCGTGCGGTGAGTTTCGCCGTGCCGCTCGGGGCGTCGAGCTTTCCGTCGTGATGCAATTCCACGATCTCCGCCGTCGGGAAAAACCGCGCCGCCTCCGCCGCGAAGCGCATCATCAGCACCGCGCCGATCGCGAAGTTCGGCACGATCGCGGCCCCCACGCCGTATTCGTCGCACATCGATTCGAAGCTCACTTCGTCTTCATCGGTCCAACCGGTCGCGCCGATCACCGGCGAGATCTTCCGCTCGACCGCTTCGCGGGCGACGTCGACCGTCACGGGATAGACCGTGAAGTCGACCACCACGTCCGGCGACGCCGCGTCATATAAATGAGCGACGTCGTCGAAGAGCGTGCCGGATGGGGATGCTAAGCCGAGAACGGCGGCGAGATCCTCGCCAGCGTGCGTCCGGTCGAAACCACCCACGAGTTCGAGGTCGCTCGCCGCGGACACGGCGGAACAGACCTCGCGGCCCATGCGCCCGAGCGCTCCCGCGACCGCTACCTTGAGTCCCGCGGCTACGTCACCTTTTCGAGCGGTGCGTATTTGAGCATGACCATTTTTTCGCCGACGTTCGGGAACATGATCGTGAGCAGTCCGTCGCCGCCGGCGCCCTCCGCCGCGGAGACGAGACCCTCGCCCCACTTCGGATGGCGAACGCGATCCCCGACCTGGAGCTTGAGCTGAATCCCGGCGCCCGCCGTTTCGTGGATCGCGACTTCGCGCCAGCGGCCACCCGCCGGACGCGGCATCGGAACGACGTTGCCGATCACCTCGACGCTCGGCATCTCTTCCAAGAAGCGCGACTTCGGGTGCGCGAACGTGTTGCCGAAGAGCGTGCGGCGCATCGCGTACGATAAGTACAAGCGATCCATCGCGCGCGTGATGCCGACGTAGGCGAGGCGACGCTCTTCCTCGAGCTCGGTGAGATCCGTGAGCGCACGGTTGTGCGGGAACACGCCCTCTTCGAGGCCGGTGAGGAACACGACGGGAAACTCGAGCCCCTTCGCCGCGTGGAGCGTCATGAGCGTGACGAACGACGAGCTCGGATCGAGCGTATCGAGGTCGCTCACGAGCGCGACGTTGGCGAGGAAATCGTCGAGCGTACCCGCGTTCTCCTGACCTTCGAACTCTTTGGCGACGCCGACGAGTTCTTGGAGATTCTCGAGGCGCGACTTCGCATCCGAGGTATCTTCGCTCTGAAGCTCGCGGATGTAGCCGGACTCTTCCATCACGGCGACGAGCAGATCGCTGATCGAAAGATCGCCCGCGCGCTCGCGCAGCGACGTGATCAGATCGGCGAAACGCTCGAGTTCCTTTTGCTTCTTCGGAACGGCGCGGCGCAACAGGTCCTTATCGAAGACCGTCTGCCCGACCGACACGCCGGCGGCGTTCGCCGCATCGACGAGGCTCGCGAGCGTTTGCTGGCCGATCGAACGGCGCGGCACGTTGACGATACGCCGGAACGCGACCGCGTCCGACGGATTCACGATGTAGCGCAGGTACGCCATCATGTCTTTGATTTCAGTGCGCGCGTAGAAGCCAACGCCGCCCACGACGCGATAGGGGATGCCTTCGCCGAGGAAGCCTTCTTCGAACACGCGCGACTGCGCGTTCGTGCGATAGAGCACGAGGAAATCGCGATAGGCCGCGCCCTCGCGCACGAGTTCTTTAATTTTCTCGATCGCGTAACGTGCTTCGGCGCGTTCCGTTTCCGCGCCGTACACGGTAACGGCGTCGCCCGCCGCGCGATTCGTGAAGAGCTTCTTCTCCGCACGGCCCGCGTTGAGCGAGACGATCTCGTTCGCGACCGTCAGAATCGTTTGCGTCGAGCGATAATTTTCTTCGAGCTTGAAGACCTTCGCGCCCGGGAAATCTTCCTCGAAGCGTAAGATGTTCTTGTAGTCGCTACCGCGCCACGAATAGATCGACTGATCGTCGTCGCCGACGACCGTGAGGTTCTTGTGTTCGTCGGCGAGCACCGCGCACAGGCGATACTGCGCGTAATTCACATCCTGATACTCGTCGACGAGGATGTAGCGGAACTTGTTCTGATAGCGCGTGCGAACGTCGACGTCGCTCTCGAGCAACTCGATCGTCTTCGCGATCAGGTCGTCGAAATCGAGACCGTTCGACTCGCGTAAACGGCGATCGTACTCGCGGAACACCGCGGCGATGCGCTCGCCGAAGAACGACGTGTTCTTCGTCTCGTACTTATCCGCATCGAGCAGCGCGTTCTTCGCTTTGCTAATCTCGTCGAGCGCGGCGCCCGGCGAAATCTGACGCTCGTCGTAATCGAGATCGTGCAGCACATCGCGGATGATCGAACGCTGGTCCGTATCGTCCATGATCGCGAAGTTGGAGGCGATACCGATCTTCTTGCCGTCGCGGCGCAGCATGCGCACGCAGGTGGCGTGGAACGTGCCGACCCAGAGATCGCGGGCGGCGGCGCCGACCATTTTCTCCAGACGCGACTTCATCTCGCCGGCCGCCTTATTCGTAAACGTGACGGCGAGGATGCGATCCGGGAAGACGTTCTTTTCGTTCAGGAGGTGGGCGATCCGGTGCGTTAGGACCCTGGTTTTGCCGCTGCCTGCGCCGGCGAAGATGAGAACGGGTCCGTCGGTATGGGTTACAGCCTCACGCTGAACGTCGCTAAGAGCGTCGGATTGGACAATCATCACTAGTAGTTATTCGCCATCGGGCCATCTGTCGCCTCGGAGTAGCAAATGGCGGCCCCACGTGGGTTTCCGGGGCGTCAGCGAACGAGGCGGAGCATGTCCGATGCGGCCGGTCGCGCGAGCGCGAGGGCGCTCGCCACGTAGGCGAGCGATGATTCCGCACCCATGTTGTGGTTGACCGCCAGCGGTTCGAGCCCGTCGTAGCAGCCGTTCGCGAAGGCCATGACCGACCCACGCGTATTGCGACCCGCGAACCAATCGAAGCCGATATCCGCGAGGCGCCGATACCGAGAGTTCCCGGTGAGGGCCTCGGCGGCGAGCGACGCATCGACGAACGCGGCCGCTTCGAGCGGCTGCTGCGCGAAGCGCGCGCGCCGGCCGCCGCGCGGATACCACCCGTCGCTGCCGATCGGCACGAACGTCTCGTTCTCGACGACGACCGACTCGTAGAAACCGAACGTCCGTAACCCGAGCTCGGCGAGCCGTTCGTCTCCGAGGACCGCTCCGATCCGCAGCAACGCTTCGGGGATCCGCGCGTTGTCGTAGGTCATCTCGTCTTCGAACCAGTCCCAATCGGGGCCGGCGCACGCAGCATGCCGCGCGGCGAGGTCCTCGCCGATCTCGCGCAAAGCCGCTTCGATCGCGCGCGAATCGCGGCCCAGCGCCTCGAAGGCGTGCGCGAGTCCGAGCGCGGCGTAGCTACGCGCCCGGACGAACGGCGTATCGAGTACGCGCGGCACCGCGCGCTCGAGCATCTCGCGGCAGATTTTACGCCACGCCTCGCGCGGGGCGTAGCGCATACCGTGGCCGAGCGCCCACATCGCGCGCCCGTTACTATCGGGGGAACCGACCTCGTCGAGCCACGTGCGCTCGTAGCTCATGAAGTTGCGGAACCGGCCGTCGGGCCGCTGCGCGTGCAACAGAAACGAGAGGTAGATGCGCCCGAGCCGCATCGCCTCATCGCGACGGCGATCGAACCCGCACGCGACGTTCGTGACGATGAACGCGCGGGCCACGTCGTCCGTGCAATACCCCTCGTGACGATTCGGGATGTCGAGCGTCGCGTGTTGCGCGATCCCAACGTCGTCGCTAAGCGCGGCGATGTGCTCGAGCGACGGTTCGCGCCAGGCGTCGCGCACGCTAGGCAGGGCGCACCAAGCGCGTCTCGCCCGTGATACGCGGCCGCGGCAACACGTCATCGAACACGCGCGCGTAGGCCCGCGCCACATGCGGCCACGTCATCTGCCGGCCGAACCGGTACGCGCGGCGTTCGGTCGCGCGGCGAAGCCACGGATCGTCGAGTAGCGCCGTAATCGCCCGGGCGATCGCGTCCGGATCCCGGAACGGCGCGAGAAATCCGCGTTCGTGTGCGAGCAATTCTTCAGCGTAAAGATACGGCGTCGAGACGATCGCCTTCCCGAGGCCGGTCGCGTACGCGAGCGTCCCGCTGACGATCTGCACGGGATTGAGATACGGCGTGAGATAGATGTCCGTCGCCGAGAGATATTCGATGAGTTCGTCGAACTCCAGGAATTTGTCGACGAGCTTTACGTTGTCGCTGAGGCCGAAGCGCGCGATGCTCGCCGTGAGCTCTTCGCGATACGACTCACCCTCGTGGCGTCGCACGCTCGGATGCGTCTGGCCGAGGATGAGATACAACGTTTCCGGATGGGACGCGACGACTTCGCGCATCGCTTCGACCCCGTACTCGAGTCCCTTACCGCGACTGATGAGCCCGAACGTGGAGACGATCGTACGATCGGCGTAGCCGAGTCGCGCCTTCGCATCGAAGGTCGGGCGAAACGGAACGTCCGGCACGCCGTGATGGATCACGCGCAATTTCGCCGGATCGATGCCGTACGTATCGATGAGAATGCGCTTCCCGGTTTCCGAGAGCACGACGATCGCCGCCGACCGCTCGCAGATGCCGCGCGCGAGTTGCCGATGCGCGGCGCTCGGGTCGGGCAGCACCGTGTGCAGCGAGACGACGGCCGGCTTATGAAGCTCCTCGAGGAGGTCGAGGAACCACGCGCCGTCGGTTCCGCCGAAGAGACCGTACTCGTGCTGCACGTCGAGCACGTCGGACGGGTGCGCGTCAATCGCCCGCGCCACGCTCTTATATGAGGAACGCTCGTTCTGCGAGAGCCGCGCGATCACGCGCGCCGGATAGACGCGCTCCTCGCTGCCGGGCTCGTCGATCGCAACGACGTCGCTCGTGGTGTGAAACGCCGCGTCGAAGCTCTCGACGACGTCCTTCGTGAAGGTGGCGATCCCGCATTCACGCGGCGGGAAGGACCCCATGAACAACGTGCGTGGCGGCGTCGAGCGGACGGAGACTGGCCTACGGACCTGCACGAAACCACAAACCCTTCAATTACACCTGGAGCTCGTAAGATACCCGAACCGCCCCGGCGGTAAACCTGAGCGGTCAAGTACCCCTCGCTTGCTTACTCTATGTGACGGCCTCCGTCGGGACGCGGCCGGGGGCCGCGATGCGGGCGTCCGGCTCCAGAACGGTGCCGGGTTCGATCGTGGCGTCGTGGCCGACCACCGCCCCGTGCTCGACGACGGCCTCACGCCCCACCTGCACGTTGCTGGCCACGATCGCCTCGGAAACCCGGGCGCCGTGCGCGACGCGGACGCCATCCCACAGCACGGCGTACCGAACGTGAGCCGCCGCGTCGATCGCGCAGTCGGCTCCGAGCACCGCGTAGGGTCCGACGACGGCGCCGGCATCGATCGTCGTTCCGGCACCGAGGTACACGGGCGGACGAATGTTCGCGGGTACGCCGGGCGCCCCGATCGCCCAGACCGTCCCACCGGCGGGGTCGAGCGCGAAATCGAGCGCGAGCTTCCCATCGAGAACGTCGTCGTGAGCTTGCCGGTACTGCATCGGTCGCCCGACGTCGAGCCAATAATCGTTCGTCACGTACGAGTAGAGGCGCTCGCCGGCGGCGAGGAGCGTCGGAAACGTCTCGCGTTCGATCGAGACGTTGCGACCCGCCGGAATCGCGTCGAGAACGCTAGGCTCGAGCAGATATGTGCCGGCGTTGACTTCGTTCGTTGGCGCCTCGTCGCGGCGCGGCTTTTCCACGAACGAGCCGATGCGCTTCTCATCGTCGCGCACGATGCAGCCGAACGCCGACGGGTCGTCGACGCGGATCGCGTGCAGCACGCCGACGCCGCCGCGCTCGCGGTGGAACGCGACCATCGCGCGCAAATCGAGGCTCGTCAGCACGTCGCCGTTGAGGACGAAGAACGTATCTTCAATATAATCCGCGACGTTCTTAATGGCGCCGGCGGTACCGAGCGGCGACGATTCCACGACGTACGTCAGGCGCATTCCGAGTCGCGACCCGTCGCCGAACGCATCTTCGATCGCGCGCGGCATGTAGCCGGCGGCGAGGATCGCGTGGTCGACGCCCGCATCGCGCAAACGCACGAGCATGCGCTCCAGAAACGGAACGCCGAAGAGCGGAACCATCGGTTTCGGAGTGCCGTACGTGAGGGGCCGCAACCGCGTCCCCTCCCCGCCTACGAGGATGACTGCCTGCAAGAAGACTCCCTTGTCGAACGAAAAATGCCGCCCCGGTTCCCATTAGATGCGCCCTCGGACCTCCCCATCGCCTGCCTTGGCATGTGGACAAAAGTCCGAAGTGACCGGCGCTTGATCTTCCCTGGTATACTAGAAAATCGTGGCGGCCGGCGTCACTCATGGTATGGAGGGGTCTTTCCCTCGCGACCCAAAACGACGCCGACGGTTCACAAGCTCGTGCAATCCCGGTTGGTGCAACGGTAGCACCCCTGACTCTGACTCAGGTGATCGTGGTTCGAATCCATGACCGGGAGCAATAGACGGCCCTATCGTCTAGAGGCCTAGGACGCCGCCCTCTCACGGCGGTAACGCGGGTTCGAATCCCGCTGGGGCTAATTTTAGAAAAACCGCACGTGATTCGTGCGGTTTTCTCTATTGATTTAGGAGAAACTAGATTGGAGGCTGATTTGGCATCGCCGTTTAGTCCGAGTGCTCATCTTTCGATGAGAAAATGAAGCGCAGCGAGCCATCCGTATACTCGTCGACCGTCAGGTGAACGTAGCCACGATCCAGCGTCATTTGCGTAGCCTGATTGTTGCCACAATGGGTCCCGAAAGCAGTGCTCGTAACGGGGTCGTGGTTTAGCGTCCGGCTGAATTCGTATTCAGTCGTTCCTCCGTGCGAACGAACGAAATGCAACAGGTATGGCTGGCAGTACGCGGCGCCCTCCGAGTAAATCGCGAGCTGATCGCCGTTCGGATATGCGATCGTCGCGCACAAGTCGGCGTCGCCGCAGTGATCGTACGCGGTTGCGATCGCACCGTCGCTGAATCTAACTGGTGGGCTCGCAGGCATTTTATCTCTCACGACGGCGCCGGCTGGCGACGCGACCAGCATCATGCCAATAGTTAACGCTAAGCGGTGGGCTCTCATCCGACCTCCAGTGACGCATCGACGTTATCGTCGCTTCTAGGAGTCATCGGAGTCACCGTTACCGCTCAATAGGTAAGGCATGTCTCACATTTGACTACCGCAACTGCGTTCGTGCATTATTGCGCCGAACGACGCGGAGGCAGAGACACGTGCGGCTTCTTAACTCGACCAGTCTGGCACAACCGTTTCAACGCCGCTTTCACACCTTGGTTTCGAGCAATCTTTACGTGCCGATCGATCCTCAAAGTGAATGCAATGTAAACGCCGAGGCTTCGTACCGGGCAGGTAAAAACTGCGAGGAAACCTAGAACGTGCAATTCTCGAGAATCGGCGCCAAATTGCCCGTGCGCATATCGTCCAAGTCTTTGTAAACGCCCGTCACGGTAAGAACCTGGTCCTTATTTAGGTTGGCGATTTTTGCCTTTACCGCGGGGGTCACCAGGCAGTTCATCGCGTCGAGCGGGATATTATGCGGATGCGTCATGACGTATAGCACGATCGAGTCTGGAGCCATTCGACCGACACGCAGGCCTGTCAGCCGCACCGTCTTCCCGATGTATTTCTGCTGAAAGCGAACACTATTCGCTGACGCCTCCGCCTGAAATTGGTAGATCGTCTCCGTCACAACGGGCGCGGACGACGACGACGACGACGCAGCTCCGTTGCCGCCAGGAACCTTGCCAGGAAATACATGGCACGTACCGTCGAAGCCGGCGCGCATATCATGCGGCGAGCCGGCCAGCTTGCCGATTAAAATCACCGGATCGCCGGGCGTGAGCGTGGCCGCGAAGGTCATCGAATCGTCCGCGATGCTGCAACTCGTAATGTCCACGGCATATTTGTTGGAACGGATTGAGATGAGATATCCGCGGGGTCCGTTCATGGTGATTTGGCTAATCTCGAAGAACTCGCCGCCGTACACTCCGACGGTCTTGCCCGCGATCGCCTGCCACGCTAACGGATTGCTCGCGGCTTGCGAAAGCTCTTTCATGCTAATCGGCTGCACGTCTGGCGGCGCAGCCGCTGTCTGCCCGACGACAGTACCGCAGAGTCCTAAAAAAGATAGCAGCGTGAGGAAATGCCAGCGGATAGGCTGGATCTTCTGGTTGGACATGACGTCGCGCACCCTTTCGAAAGAGAGGAGTCAGTTTGCAAACGGTTCTTCCGGCTGTACCTGGGCTCACACGATCACGATTTGCGCCACCCAGTGTCCGTCAGCGTCTTTAAAAAGCTGGGCTTCTTGATCAGCGTCTTGGCTCACCGGTTTCGCGAGGTTGCGCGCTAGCATGTCTTTGCCGACGGGGAACCACTCGAAGTGCGACTTAAACGGCGTCACTTTCACGCCGCTGATTTCCTGTTCTTCACCAACCTTGTCGACAACGAGATGGCCGACCGGAAGCTGCCCGCGTTCGTCGTTTCCGATCTGAGGCACGAAGTGCGTAGACTTGGCCCACGTGACCGTCGTACAGAGCTGCGTGCCCATAAAGCCGTGTTGAGTTCCGGCTGGTTTCACCGTCACATACGAGAGACCGACGAAGTGGTGAGGCGCGATCCCGCCCCAAAACGTATCATCGTAACATGTGGTTCCGCTTGGCACGGTGATGGTGATTGGCCTCGCGTCGAGCGCCGCTTGAATCGCCGCCATCCGACCGTCATCGCCGCTGGAAGTTCCGCCGCCTCCGCAGCTAGTCACGGCGATTACGAGAGCTACGGCTAGCCCAAGACCACCGATCCGCGCTCGCATCTCGGTTGCGGCTCGTTCGACCCGGCTGCCGCGGTTATCGGCAAGATCGCAACGACGATCGTTCCGGCGAGCATGAGTTCGCTTTTCTTTCATCGGCGTTGCTACTGCAGTTGCGTCTGCGCGACGTAGTTGCCGTCGGCGTCTTTCGTGATCGTCGCGTGACCGTTCGGGACGTCCTGTGGTTGGTTGACAAGTCCGGCGGCGATGAGTTCCTTGCCGATATCGCTCGCCTCGAAGTGGGCGCGAAATGGAGCTGCCTGCACGCCGCCGATCGTTTCGTCGTCGCCGACCTTGTCGACGACCAATCGACCGAGGGGCACGGCCGTGCCGTTAAAGACCTCCGCCTTCGGGTCGAACACGACGGACGAATCCCACGTAAACGTGTAACACGGAGCGTCGGAGAGAATGCCTTCCCCGTGACCGGCGGGAGCGATCTTCACTTCCTTGATCGACTTGAAGCGCGTCGGATCCATCCACGCGTCCACCGCCGGGGAATCCAGCTCGCATGACTTTCCCCGCGGCACGCCGAGAACCGGCGGGCTCGCATCGAGTGCTTTCTGCACGGCGGCGGCGCGGGCGCCACCGTCACCTCCGCCGCATCCGCCGGTCGCGATGGCGACGATGACGAGCGAGATTCGGACGCGAGCGGGCAACGACAAGAGCGGCTCCTTATCCTTAACAGTAAAACGAGCAGGCGTAGCAGAAAAGACGTGCCCTCAAGCGGAGCAGTCTGCAAAGGTGGCCCATCATCTCTCCGGACGATCGACAGGATCTATCGTACGCTCGTGAAGGGCTCGCCGTCATGGGTGGAACTACCCTCCGCGAACCGTTCGTCGGCCGGACGGAGCTCGTTCGTCGGGTCGTTGCGTCCCCGTGCCGCGCGCACGTGTTCGTCGGCGAGCAAGGCATCGGGAAGTCGCGACTGCTCGAAGCGGTCGGTGAGGCCTGCGTCGCCGCGTACGGTGGCATCCGCGTCGCGACGTCCGTCTACGATCTTAACGTCGGCCTCAGCTTCGAGCCGCTACGCGAGATCGTCTTCGCGCTCGATCGGGAGCTGCGCCTAGGGCCCGATGTGGTCGAACGCGTGCGCGACACGGACGATCGCAACCTCGTGCGTTACGTCCGCGATGCGATCGCCGCGGCATCGATGCACGGCCCGATCTGTATCGCCCTCGACGATGTTTTTCGGATGCCGCCAGCCGGACTCGAAGCGCTCGCATATCTCGTCGATCGACTTCAAGATCTACCGATCCGATGGCATCTTACGTCGCACATGGAAGCTCAGGTCGCGAGCGCATTCGCGCGTTTGACGCGAGCGAACGTGCTCGAGACGCTCGACGTTCCGCCGCTTTCGCTCCGTGAATGTTCCGAACTCGTGCGATCGGTCGCGCCGGCGCACGACGAAACGCGCGTGGGCGAGATTTTTGCCCGCAGTGGCGGCAACCCGTTCTTCGCAACGCTGCTCGCGCAAGGCGACAGTCCGTGGCACATCGCGACGTTGCGAGCCGCCGTTGCAGATCGAATCGCCGGACTTTCGAGCGAAGCGAACCGCATCGGGCTCCTGATCGCAACCGGACGAGGGGCGACTCGCGAGCGGTTGGCGATCGTCGCTGAGTCGACCCGAGAGGCCGTGACCGCGGCATGCGACGAGCTCGCCCTCCGCGGGCTCGTCGTCACGGCACCGACGGGCGAGTTACGTTTCCGGCACGATCTCATCGCCGCAGCCGTCGCGACGGCCGCGACGGAGTCGGCGCGCGCGCGTGCGTACGAGGCATGGCTCGCATTCGCAACCGAAGCTGCGGAACGCATTCGGTGTCTCGAAGGCGCCGCCCGATGGACGGAGGCCGCGGACGAGCTGATTCGTGAGGGCTGGCGCGCCGCCGAGTTCGGAGAGCCCGAAGCCGAGGCATTCGCATCGCGTGCGCTTTCGCTCGTCGGCTCGGGCGACGTTCGCCGATACGAGATCCATGCGTTTCGCGCGCGCCTCCATGTGGAGCTCGGACGCTTCGACGAAGCGCGCGACGACTTCGACCGCTTTCTCGTCGGCAGAAGCGAGATGGAGCCGCTCGCGTTCGCAAAATCATACGGTCGCTTTGCGATCGCAGCCGCGCCGGAATTCCGAAGCGCCGGCCTACCGCTCTTGCCCGAGCTGCTCGACCGCGCGCTTCTCGAGTACCCGACTGCGTATGCCGTGCTCGCGCACGCGCGAGCCCTCGTACTCTACTGCGACGGCGATGTTCTGGCGGCGCTCGATATGGTTCGGATCGCGAAGCGCGGACCCGCCTCAGATGTCGAGCGACTCCGCCAAGATATATGGGAAGCCTATCTAAGCGTGCAAATCGATCCCGCGGAAGATGCTCGCGCGACATCGGTTCTCGCGGAGGCCGCACGCCATGCCGAGGCGATCGATGCGACGACGGATGCGGCGCGCGCGTATTTCATGTGCGCGTTCATCGCGCATCGTGCGGACGACCTCGACGCTGCGGAGCGCTGGTGTCGGCGCGGCCTCGCGACGCGGGAACCGAAACCGCGGAGCGTGACCGTCGCGCTGCGATCGCAACTCTGCGAACAATTGCTGCTGAGCGGTCGCGCATGGGAAGCGCTGGGCATTCTTCTGGAGGCGACGGAAGAAACACAGTACCTGCGTCGCGACGCGCGCGCGACGATCGGAGCGATCCTCGCGCTCGCGCAAGGATTGACGGGCTCGCTCGAAGCCGCACGGCTCACGCTCGCGACCGTCGAGGATACCGGTCTTTCGCCCGTGATTTTCCATTCGGTCGAAGTCATTCGCGGAATCATCCTCGAGATGGCCTCACAGAACGACGTGGCCGCGCGCGCGTACGATCGCGTTATCGAACGCGCGACGGTCGCGGAGACCTCGCTCGCATACGCCTACATCGGCCGCGCACGAATCGCGCTCGTCGAGCGAGATGTGGCGACGCTCGAGCGGCTCTCCGCTTCGGCGACGACTGCCGAGTCACACGGGCCGAAATCCCTGAGCGTGGCCGCGTTGATCGCGGGGTTTCTGGGCCTACTCGCCGGCGAGCCGGGCGCGCTCGCCGCGACGCTTCCCGCGATCGAGACGAATCGAAGCGCGTACGATGCCGCGTTCGTGCGGCTCGTCGTCGGCGAATGTGTCGGCGACGCGGCGTGCCTTCGCCACGCGGCGACCGCCTTCGACGCGATCGGCACGCAACCGCTCGCGGATCGCGCACGCGCGGCAGCGCGCCGGCACGGCTTACGACTCGGTTCGCCGCGCAGCCAGAGTCACTCGCTGAGCGAACGCTCCCGTTCGGTCGCAATCGGAATCGCGGCAGGCCAGACGAACGCGGAGATCGCCGCGACCCTCCACCTGAGCCCGCGTACGGTAGAGAAACACGTCTCAGCGCTCTTGAGCCACTTCGACGTTCGATCGCGCGTCGAAGTGGCGGGCATTATCTTGCGTGGAGAACTCGGAGACCGTCAAGCAGCGGGTTAGAGCGTAGTTCTACCCATGACGCAAAACGGAGCGGGACGTATGATCGAGGGAGAGAGCCTGCTTCTTGCCGCGTTCCGGCAGATAGGATGTCGAATTGAAGACCTGGTTAACCGCGGTCGCACTATCGGCGAGCGTGATTTTCTGCGGTGGCGCCGCCCTCGCGTACGATCTTCGCGGGAATCCGCCGATCATGCAGGTCGTGACCACCTACGGACCGCTACAAGTCACGGGCTGTACCTTCAACGGCATCCCGAACGACGCGGTGCAGGTTTCGATTATGGTGCGCAACCGCTCGGCTCACAAGCTCGTCGGATTTAGCGCTCGTTATCGGTGGTACGATCCCAGCGACGCGAAGATCAACGATTTCACAGCGTCGTATGCGAATCTCGAACTCGACAGCGGCGAAAAAGGCTCGTATCTTCAAACGGGCGGAGACGGCGGATCGCCGATCAAACGCCTCGTTTGTTCGGTAACGCAAGCGACGTTCGGCGACGGCACGACGTGGGTCGCGGGCGGGAAATATCACGGGAAGTTGCTTCCATTCGCAACCACCAGCCCGTAGCCAAGCGCTGGAGGAGGCCCCAAAGAGCATCGGAAAGACGGCGGCTGCCAAGCGCACCGCCGTCTCTTTTTTGGAGCCACATGAGACACTCGAAAATTCGCGACGTCCTAGCCGTTGCCGTTCTTGCCATGCTTCCGTTGCCTGCATTCGCCGGCATCAGCCCGGGCACGCAGCTGATCGGGAATATCGATGCGAGCTTCTCATCGAAGGACGCGCAGGTCGGCCAAACCTTTACGCTCTCGAACGTGCATTCCAGCAACTAGGACATCAACGGGGCGAAGATGTACGGACACATCGCAAGAGTGCAACGCGCCGGGCAAGGCACGCCAGGAAAGATCGAACTCGATTTCGATAAGGTCAACACCCGCTCGGGCAACATCTACAAGGTCATCGCTCACGCGACGAACGTGAAAGTCGATACGAAAAACAACACGGTGAAAGAAGCCGCGTCCGGAGCCGGCGGGGCGCTCGTCGGCGGGTTGCTCGGCGGCGGTCTCGGAGCGGTGATCGGCGGTGGCGGCGGCTTCCTCTACTCGAAGAACAGCCGCGAGAACATCACGATCCCGAAGGGTTCGCTCGTGACCGTAACGATCGAACGCGTGACGGGCACCGCCAAACAGTAGGAGCTCGCGAGGCGAGCGTCGTCTAGTCGACGGAATGGCGCTTGCCCAGATTTGCCTTCTCGGAAAGCCCGCACTTTTCGTCGACGGGACGTTGCGTCCGTTCGGCGGTCCGCGTAGAGCGATCGCTTTACTTGCGTATCTATTGCTGCATCGCGACCGCACGCTTTCGCGCGCCGCAGTCGCCGAGCAATTTTGGCCCGACGAAGACGATCAGAGTGCGCGAGCATCGCTTCGACGATATTTGCATCGTGCGCTCTCCGCGCTGCCTGAGGCAGAGCCCGCGTGCCCGTGGGTTCTCGCGGATAAAGTGACCCTGCGCTGGAACCCGCAAGCGCCGCTCTCACTCGATACGATCGCCTACGAACGGCATTGCTCGGCAGGGGAGCTCGATCTCGCCGTGCCCCTCTATCGCGGCGATTACCTCGAAGATTTTTACGACGATTGGATCCTTCGCGAGCGCGAGCGCCTTCGCTCGATTCAAGCGGCGAATCTCGCGGCGCTCGTCGATCGCTATCGCGGCGCGCTCGATTACCCTGCCGCGATCGCTTTCGCGCAATCTCTTCTGCGTCTCGATCCGCTACGTGAGGACGGGATTCGCCGCTTGATGTCGTTGCGATTCGCGGCCGGCGACCGGTCCGGCGCTCTTGCCGACTTCGAGATCTTCGCGCGCCGGCTTCACGACGAGCTCGCCGCCGATCCGATGCCCGAAACGATTGCGCTCCACGAAGCGATCCGCCGCGACGAACACAGCACGCTCGAGTCAGCGGTGCTCACCGGGCGTGCGGAAGTACGGGTACCACGATTTGCGTTCACCGGCCGAGCGGCAGCGCTTCAAACGCTGCGGCGTGCATGGGAGAACGCCGCACGCGGTTCCGCGACGACCTCGATCGTAACCGGCGAAGCGGGCGTCGGCAAATCCCGTCTCATCGGCGAACTCGTCGCGCTCGCCGAATCACAGGGCGGACGCGTCATCTTCGGGACGACCGCAACGACCGAAACGGAGCCATACCAGCCGATCGCCGAGGCCCTGCGTGGCGGCCTTCCGCTGCTCCGGCTCGACCGCATCGCGCCGATTAAACTCGCGGCTCTCGCGTCGCTCGTGCCGGGTGTGCGCGACCTCGTGACGGCGCTGCCGACGCTGACGACGCTCGAGCCCGAACGCGATCGGCAACGCCTCTTCGACGCCGTCGAAACCGCGATCGGTCACATTGCGGAGAAGAGACCGCTCCTGATCGTGCTCGAGGACTTGCATTGGGCCGGCGCCGCCACGATCGAGTTGCTCGACTTTCTCTCACGACGGTCGAACGGCAAGCCGTTGCTGTTGGTCGCTTCGTTCCGCGAGGAAGAGGTCGACGGCAATCATCCGCTGCGTCCGTTCTTGCGCCGCTTGGACGACGCTTCGTCGAACCATACCGCGCTCGGCCCGCTCGATATCGACGACGTTCGTGCGCTCGTTGCGAGTGCCGCTCCGGAGCTGAGTGACGTGCACGCCCGCGACATTTTCGCGGCGAGCGATGGGAACGCACTCTTCGTCACGGAACTGCTCCAGGAACGCTTGAGCGGCGCCTCTTCCGAAGAGACGTTGCCGGCCGGAATCTTCGAGACCGTTTCCTCGCGCGTGAACCGGCTCACGCCATCCGCGCGTCTGCTCGCGGAGACCGCTTCCGTAACGGGCGCCGGTTTCGACGTGGAAGTCGTGCGTCAGGTTTGCGGCTGGAGCTTTGCCGAGGTATTCGACGCACTCGACGAACTCATCGACCGCGCGCTCGTACGCGCATCGCCGCAGCGCCGCGGCGACTATACGTTCTCGCACCAGCTCGTCCACGCCGCCGTCTACGGTCTCGTGGACGACCGTGCTCGCCGCGGACTTCATCGTCGCGTCGGCCGGACGCTCGAGCACCTTTTTGCAGAGCGTCGGTCACTCGACGCAACGATCGCCCGTCACTACGATTCCGCGGGGCTCGCAGGCGAAGCCGTGCCACGGTATATCGCGGCCGCGCGATACGCGCTCGGCGTATTCGCCCACGCCGATGCGATCGCACTCGCGTCGCGCGCTCTCGAGATCGCTTCGATCGATCTCGATCGCTTCGAGCTTCACCGGGTTCGCGAGGAAGCTGCCGCGCGTGCCGGGGATTTAACTTTACGCGCGATCGACTGTGCGGCGATGACCCAGATCGCACGGAGCCTGGGCGACGAGGAACGGGAGGGTATCGCACTCCGCTGCACGTTCGCGACGCACGTCGAGTCCGCCGAATTAGAAGACGCGGCATCGATCGTCGCCGCGCTGCGTGGACTCAGCGAGAGGACCGACTCTCCGCGCTGGGCCGTCGCCGCAGCGATCGCGCACGCGCGTCTGGCGTTCAACCGCGAGGAGCAGGACGTCGCGGAAACCGTCCTCGTCGAGGCCGAACCGCGTGTCGCGACGCTCGAAGACGACGACTTGACGTTCGAGTATTGGTTCCAGCGCGCATTTAACGCCGTGTGGGCGGTCCCGACGGCCGCGCGCGCGTACATACGCGAAGCGCGAGCCAAAGCCGGGGACGACAGGATGTTGGCGGCGCGCATCATTCGCGTCGAGGCACAAGTTGCCGATGCCGAAGGCGACGCGCGCGCGCTCCGGCGCCTCGCCTCCGATTTACTCGACGTCTATCGTGAGATTGGCGACATCGAAGGCCAAGCGACGGCCCACCGCAATCTCGCCACGGCAGCGTGGTACGCGTTCGATCTCGCAGCGGATCGCGAGCATACCGATCGGGCGTTGGAGCTTTACGAGCGCGTACAGAAGCCGAACACGATCGCGGGAACCTATTTTCAGCGTGGCTATAGCTCGGTACGCGTCGGTGACTTTGCCGGAGCCGAGCGAGACCTTCTCCATGCGCGTTCGATCTGGACATCGCTTTCGATCGTCGGCAACGCATGCACGGCCACGATCGCGCTCGCCTTGCTCGAATGGCTTCGGGGCGACGACGAGCGGACTCGCGATCTTTCGATCGAGGCGCTCGCCGTGGCTCGCGAACTTCAAAGCGAACGCCTCGAGATCGACGCGCTCGCCCAGCTCGGTGCGGCCGAAGTACATCTCGGATTGAACGAACTCGCTCTCGCGCACTTGGAGGCGGCTTTGCGTTGGCGCAGCGGCCGCGACCCGCGGATGGCGCTCGAAACGCTTATCGAGTTGATTCCGCCCTACCTCGCGCGTGGCGAGCACGATCGTGCGTTGGCCTCGGCAAGCGAATTGCTCGAGGGCCTCGCGGGAGAATACACACGCGTCTCCTTTCCCGCGTACGCGCTCTCGAGGGCCGCGGCTGCCTTCGAAGCCGCCGGCCACACCGAGCGCGCGGCCGCACTGCGGGCGCAAGCCGAGTCCGTGCTGCACGAGTTCGCCGCGCGTATTCCCGACGAAGCCAGCCGTAAGGGCTACCTCGCGCTACGCGTGAACCGCTTGTCAACGACGACCGCCTCTTCGGACAGCACGTCGGCCCATCGTGGGCGGCGACTACGGATGGATGCGGCCGATTTTTCCGGCACCGAAATCGGCGAACCATAGTGCGCCGTCGGGACCGGCCGTGATACCGTACGGCTCGCTACCCGAGGTGGAAATCGGATATTCGGTAACGGTGCCCGCGGTCGTGATCCTACCGATCTGCGCCGCGCTCTGCTCCGCCTAGTTTTGGATTTGCTTCTCGGCCGCCTTAAGCGCTTCGGGCTGCTTCATGGGTCCGCATGTGGGCCCCGGGACCGGCGTGTTTTCCGACAGGAGTCCGGCCGCCGTTTTTGCGACGCAGTTCGGATCGACGATCTGATTCGTATCGCCCTGAACCTTCACATCGCCGGGATTGCCGCCGGCTCCGGCTTGCGCGGATTCATCCGGCGCGGCGGTTGCGGTTGCCGCTTCTGATGCGGCGGCGGATGGAATCGGGGATTGGGCCGCACCACCGCCTAAATCGGCCGCAGCCGGTGGCGGCACGAGCGCGGTACCGGCCGCGCCACCCGCCGCTCCGGACGACGCGGGTTGCGCGGGAGCCGTTGACGCAGCAATGCTACACACCGTCGTCGCAATGCCCTTGACCGCGAAGAACGCGACGAGTGCGGCAATTTCGAGCAAGCCGACGAGAACGACGATCCAGGTGAAGCGTCGGCGTGGTTTCGGTGGAATCGCAGTAGCCATGAATGCATACTACGCACGGGTCGTGCCGACAGCGTACCCGACGCTCGCCATCACTTCTCCGAGGGCTGGCAGATCTTGATGTTCCCGGGCACGACCAGCGAGAAGTCTTTTTTGAAGACGGTCTTCGGAACGGTTCGCGCGAGCGACTTTCCGAACAGCGTTGCATCGGCGCCGACGATCCCGATCACGCTGAGCTGGCGCCGCTCGCACGGCACGATCGAGAGCGGACCCGTCGCGACGAAGTTCGCCTGCGTCATGAGCGCGACGTACGGTCCCCCCGACGATTCGCCGAGAAGCCCGTCGAAGATCAAGTCGGGGATTCCGAACGCGAGTTGCACTTTGGGCATCATCACCGTCGTCGAGAGCCCGAGCGCCGCGACCGAAAGCGTTCCGCCGTAGGAATCGATATCGCCGGTGCCCTCGAGGTTCGCTTCTGGCGCTGCCTCGGATGGCGCTGCCTCCGATGGTGCCGCATTCGCCGACGTGGTCTGATCCATCGTCGCAGATCCACCGAACGAGACGTCGTAGCTTCCCTGCGCTACCGTCGCTTTGCTCGAGAAGAACGGCGAGAACTGAAAGCCGGATGACAGTTTGAGTTCCATCGGTACGACGCCGACGACGAACGGATACGAGAAATGGAGCGGAAGCTTCTCAATTTCGGATTCGTTGAGGGTCGCACGATCATCGTCGCCGTGCTCCTTATCGAAGGCGACGCTCCACGTGAAGTTCACCTTACCGTGGAGCGTATTCGTATCCGAAACGCTCGTCGTCGTTCCGTTCGCAATCGCGATGTCGGCCGCGCTGCTCAAATCGTCGAGCTCGCCAACGGCGTGCAGATCGACGTAACCGCCGCCTTGTGCCGTCTTCTTCGCGTCGAAAACGATGTGGAGATCGGAACCTTGCGGCGTCAACGTTACTTCGACATCCCAATCGTCGACGTCCGATTTGAAGGTCATCTCGTTCCCGGCCGCATCGGCGGGTTCGAAGAGGCGAGATTCCCACGAATCGTCGCTCGCAGCGATGACGCGATGGAAGCCCGGCGGCGGCTCGAATGCGACGCGCGAAAAGTCGACCGGCATGTGCCACGCGATATGCCCGTCGTGAACGGCTTCGTCGAGCGCGGCGGGCACGGTCGCAATCGAGATCGTGGTGCCGTCGCTTTTCACGGAGACGACTTTACGAATAGCGAGGCCGGAGAACACGACGATCGACTGCGGAGCGAGCGACGCGAGATCCGGCGCTTTCGCCGCGTCGAACGTAAACGTGCCGCCGTCTATGGCACCGCGATACGCAGCTGCGACCGTGTCGGCGGGGACCACTTTCGTCGCGTCATTCCAACGAACGTCGAACGTGCTGTCGGCAGGCGCGATCGTTTGAACCTTTGCGGTCGCTGCGGTAAACGCGCTGGCCGTCCCGAGCGTAGCGCCGGTAGCCACCGCGGTGAGCGCGGATGCAGGGGTAGCCGTTGCGGGGCCGGCGGTCGCGACGCTCGTCGCCGATACGGCCGACGGGCTCGCTTGCGACGATACGTTCGTGTCGTCAGCGTGACTCGAACAGCCGCTCCCGAGAATCGCCGCGATCGCGACGATCGATAGCGATATCCGTGCTCGTACGATCATGTGCCCATCGTAGGCGACGGGCGTGCCGCCGACGTGCGCGCGAGGTACGCTTCCCGCTATGGGTGGATGCGGCCGATCTTATTGGCCTCAAACTCGGTGAACCACAGCGCACCGTCCGGTCCGGATGTAATCCCAAAGGGCTCGCTTCCGAACGTCGGAATCACGGTTTCCGAGATCGTGCCGGACGGCGTGATCCGGCCGATCTTGTTTGTAGAATCCTCCGTAAACCAAAGGTTGCCGTCGGAGCCCACGGCGATGGAGTATGGAGTCGCACCAGCCGTCGGAATCGTAAATTCGGTGAAGGTACCGGCCGTCGTGATGCGACCGATCTTATCCGCAGGCCCCTCGGCGAACCACAACGCCCCATCGGGACCGGCCGTGATAAAATACGGGCCGCTGTCGGACGTCGGGGTTGAGAATTCTGTTATCGTGCCGCTGGTCGCAATGCGACCGATCTTACCCGTACCGCCCTCCGTAAACCAAAGGGCTCCGTCGGGGCCCGCGGCGATCCCGACCGGATCGGAATTCGTCGTCGGAATCGGGAATTGCACGAGTGCGCCGGACGTTTGAATTCGGCCGATGGACCCGATGCCTTCTTCGGCAAACCA
>Ga0116228_10001269_pt1 | contig 20851 bp, 22 predicted proteins | sample S1TSphfallax_2_FD_89694 | JGI IMG/M metagenome (GOLD analysis project Ga0116228, IMG submission 89694) | Host-associated microbial communities from peat moss isolated from Minnesota, USA - S1T2_Fc - Sphagnum fallax MG | ecosystem: Host-associated > Plants > Peat moss > Unclassified | place...
ATTCCTTCCGGTATCTCACTTATTTGGTTATTACCGAGGTAAAGCGTTGTCAGATTGACTAATTGCGAAATTCCTTCCGGTATCTCACTTATTTGGTTATTATGGAGGTAAAGCGTTGTCAGATTGACTAATTGCGAAATTCCTTCCGGTATCTCACTTATTTGGTTATTATGGAGGTAAAGCTCTGTCAGATTGACTAGTTTTATAATTACCTCAGGAAATTCCTCTAGATCTACGCTAATTAGTGCTAGATTTTCTAAATTATCTAATTGAGTTACAAAATTAGGAATTTCTCTCAAAGGATTTCCATTTAGATCCAACCTACGTAAATTGCTTAAATTTACCAATTCTGGAGGTAAAGACTTCAGGCTATTACCCAAGACCAATGGAACCCACCGATCGCCTATCCACTCATAGCCTTGTTCACCTTGAGGACCTTTTTTCTCTTTTTCCCAACGTCCTAAAATCAACGTTTCGAGCTGCGTTAGCTTACCAATTTCTCGCGGAAGCTCAGTCAAGCCTTGTCCTGAGAGGTCTAGCTCTTTCCATCCTTCAGCAAATGCTTGATCGATTAGCAACAGCAACTCTTCCTGAGTCATATATCTTTCCGCTTAAATGTCTCCATAGCTGGTAGTTGATTATAGACTGATGGTTTATCAATGACTAAAGATAGCAAAATAATTATGGCTATGTCAAGTTATGTAAAATGGGTGGAACTCGTTTGTGTTGGAGGTTGGATTGCGCTGAAGCGCAACTACGAACTCAGCTAATTAAGTATTTAAGTCGAGAGATAGGGGTAAATTATGCATCGCTTCTCTTCGAGGCGCTTTGGGAATTGCGACCAGTTGGAAATGTCGAAATTATTGATGGATAGATTGTGCTATAATGATTGATTGCAGAGGATGGGTAAAAATCATGACACAATCTTTTCAAGAGGTCTTTACATATGATGATTTTTTAGATTTTTTAGCAACACAACCGGAAAATATTCGCTACGAGTTACACGATGGAGATATCGTGGAAATACCACAACCCCTGGGAAAGCATGAACAAATAGTTATGTTTTTAGCCAGAATGTTACTTCTAAAAACAATCGAACTCAAACTTGATTATGATATAAGCAGCAAAAACGTTCTAGTCAAGCCACAAAGTCAAAAATCAGGTTACTATCCAGATATTCTATTACTGAACCTGACCAACTTAGAAAACGAACCGTTATGGAAAAAACAATCTACAGTTAGTCAACCAGCATCAATTCCTTTGGCGATTGAGGTAGTTAGTACTAATTGGAGAGATGATTATTATAAGAAATTAGCTGATTACGAAGAAATGGGAATACCCGAATATTGGATTATCGACTATGTTCCATTTGGTAGCAAGATGTTAATAGGCGAATTAAAACAACCAATCATCATAGTTTATACTTTAAATGATGACAGAGAATATCAGAGTAAGCAATTTAGGGGAGAAGACCGTATAGAGTCGCCAACGTTTCCAGATTTAGATATAACTGCTGAACAAATTTTTTCAGCGAGGTATTGAAAAATCAGAATTCATCTCAAAATGATTATTGGTTTAATTGCAATACCCGTGAAAATGTCGATGTATCAGATTCCTTAAAAGTTTGAGGAATCAAAACTGGAATACAATGCGCAATGTGAACTGCTGCATAGCAATAGTAGGGATTTTGCTCTGGCTGAGGCTGATAGCTATCTATCCGTGAAACTCGCCAAGGTATTGGGATCATTTCTCGTCGTTGATGGTGATAATTTCTTAAATTCTCGCCAATTTTTACTCTCTTCCCATAAAAATGCACAGAAGATTGAATCAGGACTTGCTCTGGAGAAATAAATAATTGTAGAATAGCTAAGGGATTTTCTTGAAATATTTCAACTTGTTTCCATTGGTAACGCTCTGGTAAAGTTGTATCTTCTAAAGCACAATGATTCAAAAATAAACTTGCTTCCGCCTCAAATTCTGGCTGAGTTTTTTCTGTAAGTCTATACTCATCAATAGCAATAACAGTCCAAATTCTCTCAGCACCTAAAGAGAGCTTTCTTCCTGTCTGGGGATTTTCTCTTGTCCATTCCAAACGAGTATATTCTCCTATCGCCGGATTTAACTCTTGGTGTGTTGCTTCAAAAAAACTGTATGACATACCTAGTTATCCTTATCGTGTGGTGAAGTGAACCGTTCTGCTTCTGGGTCAGCATCTAGACCTTCAAAGATGCAAATATAGGGTAGATCGCCTTTACCTATATTAATAGCTTCAATTAAACGAATTCACAATCCCATTTTTATTAAGCGCTTTTCTATCGCATTGCATCCCTGTAAGCTAGTTGCTGCATGAATTTCCTGATTAGGTTCTTTTGATTCGCTATTAGCTGACATATCAGCAATTTAAACTATTATTTGGAAAAGTATAACATATATCAATGTTAGAAGCAGTTACCATAGTTTATGAAAATGATCCGATTCAAGAGGTAATTTTAGAATGGATAGATTAGAATCTTATCGCAATATAATTAAGTCTTTGTTAACCGAATATGCTAGTATTCCCATATCCAATGGGGTAATTGATAGCTATACTGTTTTTGATACAGAGCAAGATCATTACCAAGTAATGAATGTAGGATGGGATGGATATCGCCGAGTATATGGTTGTGTTTTACATCTGGATATTAAGAATGGTAAGATTTGGGTAGAACAAAACATGACAGAAATGAGAGTAGCTCAAGAGTTAGTAGAGCGAGGTGTGGACAAGGAAAACATTGTCCTGGGTTTTCAAGCTCCTGAACTACGACAATATACAGATTATGCAATTGCGTAATTTATATGAGTTTATGTAAGTATATCCTGTTTTCTCTTAAATGGCTGATTGTTTGAATCAGCCATTCGTGATGCTTAATTGTTGGAACCTAGAAGAAACAGACTCATGAGAGTACCGGAATTCCACATGGCGTGAATTAGCATGGGAGCAAGTAGGTTGCGCGATGGCTGCGCCCGCCGTAGACATCCCGTGTAAACTACTCCTAAGACACTTCCTAATGCTGTCAGCGGTAAAACTTCCGATTTTATTTGCCTTTGATCCCAGGCGACAAGCTATTTTACTTGTTGGGGGTAATAAGTCAGATAACAAGCGATGGTATAAGAAAAATATACCGATTGCGGATAAACGATATGCAAAATATCTTGAAATACTTAAAGAGGACAATTGATAATGGAATATACAAACCTATCTGAAGAGTTAAAAAAACTTCCTAAAGAGCGACAAGAACTGATTACAGCAAGAAGTTTACAGATTCGGCTTGAAGAAGTTACTCTGCAACATTTGCGAGAAAAGCTCGGTTTATCTCAATCAGAACTGGCGGAGCGCCTTGAGGTACAACAACCAGCAATATCCAAACTGGATGGTAGGCAAAATCTAGAATTAAATACTCTTCGAGAAGTTGTCAATGCTTTGGGTGGAACTATAGAAATTATTGTCAGAGTTCCCCATAAAGAACCCATAATTCTTAGGGATAATTTACAATCTGTCTGGAATGAATCTTGATTAAATCCTCATATTCTCTATGTAAGTATATCCTGTTTTCTCTTAAATGGCTGATTGCTTAAGTCAGCCATTGGTGATGATTAATTGTTGGAACCTAGGAGAAACAAACTCATGAGAGTACCGGAATTCCACATGGCGTGAATCAGCATGGGAGCAAGTAAGTTACGCGATCGCGTGTAAACTACTCCTAAGACACTTCCTAATGCTGTCAGCGGTAAAACTTCCGATAAACTCAGGTGGGCGATCGCAAATAACAGACTACTAGCGCCAATTGCTCCCCATACAGGTAAATAACGAGTCAGAGAAGGTAAGAGAAAACCACGAAACAGCAGTTCTTCAAAAAATGGGGCGCAAATTACAGCAGTAATGAAGAAAATTGCCAAAGCTAGAGTATCTTGACTTTCTAGCGCTAGCTGTAACAACGGATTACTACCACCTTGTCCTTGCCATAATTGTTGATTAACTAAAGAAACTATTACTACAATAGGTAAAGCTACACAATAACCTCCTATTCCCCACAACAAGAAACTACCATTGAATCGGAAGCGAAACCAAGATTCTGGTAAAGGGAAGAATCGTTTCAGCGACAAATAAAGTACTGTTAATGCTCCTGATGAAATTAGCAGGTATTGAATTAAAATAGAAACAGTCTCGATCTGGACATTATTTGTAGACTGGGGAATTGGTAGAATATCGAATAACAGAGGGATAAAAAATTGTCCCATCAAGAAAAAACCGAGAACGAAAACCTGCAAAACTACTTCCCAATTCCAAGGTGTTAACCAACGTTCCTCAGCATTTTGGGCTAAGATGGAGTGATTTTTGAGAATTAGACGTTGACCAACCAAAAAAACTAACAATATAATCCCAAAAATAGCTGTTAGGGTGGGAATCACAGCAATTATAGTTAATTTTGTTAAAGCTTTGCTAGCAGCGGTTTGTTGTTCGGCTTGAATTGTAGATAATGCTTCTTGTCTTTGCTGTAACTGATAAAGTTGAATTAGCGCAGTAGAACGAAACCAACCTGATAAATTACGTTGAATTATTTGTTGAGCCTTGGGTAGTAAAAGTGGAGGATTCCGCCAAATACCACTTAATACTTCAGCCATTTGCTGTTGTTCAGGATATTTAGGCGATTGCTGCTGTAATTGTTCCCAAGTTTTCAGAGCGCTATCTGTTTCTCCCTCTTGTACTTGCAAAATTCCTAAATTCAAGTTTAATTCACTCCGCCATTTTTGCAGTTCGTCAATGGAGTCTTGTAGCTGTTTTTCGGCTGCTTGACTAGCAGTTTTTGTCGGGAGTGGGGAAATAGGCGCTTTAGTTGTGTGTAAATTCGCCAGTTGTTCGGTGAGTTTGTCCAAGTTACTCTGGACTGATTGACTAGCTTCTTGATATTGCTTTGTTGCAGCTTCTAACGGTTTTTCACCGATTACTGCGGTTTGAATTTGCTGATAAATGTCATCTTGACTAGTTTCTGGTCGCCATGCTTGTGCTTGTAGTACAATATTAGTCTGATAAAGTTCCAAACGGCTCTGGAACTGAGGTTTTTGCCAGCTAGCAACTAAAGATAATCCGGATAATAAGGCTGCAAAAAGCGTCAACCCAATTAAAAGCAACCGTTTGAGTGTCATCTAATCTCCTAAAGTGAACCAGTTTAGATAATATGTTAATCAAAATATCAGCTTGTCCTATTTTTAACTAATTGACGTAAACTATTTTGTAAAATGCAGAAGAAAAGTCTTTAGGTGGAGATACTCCGATAATCTGAGGAAAAACAAAAATTTAACAACATGGCGAAAATTATTGTTACGGGTGCTGCTGGTTTTATTGGTTCTCAGTTGGTTGAGGCTTTACTGAAACAAGGGGAAGAGGTCATTGGTATTGATGAGTTTAATGATTATTACGATCCTCTGCTCAAGTATAAGAATATCTCTAATTCCCAGCACTCGCCTAAATTTAAGTTAATTGAAAGTGATATTCAACTGTTAGATTGGCAAAAACTGCTACAAAATGTGGATGTGGTTTATCACCAAGCAGCCCAAGCAGGAGTGAGAAATTCTTGGGGTAATGGTTTTCGCGCCTACACTGAACGCAATATTAATGCTACGCAAGTTCTGCTAGAAGCAGCTAAAGATGCTCCACATTTAAAAAGATTGGTTTTTGCTTGTTCATCTAGTATATACGGTGATGCTGAAACATTACCAACTCACGAGGCGATCGCACCGCAACCAGTTTCACCTTATGGGATTACTAAATTAGCAGCTGAACGTCTAGGACTACTATATCACAAAAATTTTGGTGTTCCTTTCGTGTCTTTACGCTATTTCACTGTTTATGGACCTCGACAACGACCAGATATGGGGTTTCATAAGTTTTTTAAAGCTGTTTTACAAGATGAAGCTATTTCTATCTATGGCGATGGACAGCAAACCAGAGATTTTACCTTTGTCAGCGATACGATCGCCGCTAATTTAGCAGCGGCTAGTCAACCAGAAGCGATCGGGGAAGTTTTTAATATTGGTGGAGGTAGCAGAGTAGTTCTGATGGAGGTATTAGATACCATTGCGGAAATTGTGGGTAAACCGATCAAACGCCATCATATTGCACAAGCCAAGGGAGATGCTCGTCATACGGCTGCTGATGTCTCTAAAGCGAAAAGGGTTCTCGGTTATCAACCGCAAATATCTCTTAAGGAGGGTTTACAGCAAGAGTGGCGATGGGTTAAATCTTTGTATTAAATCAATATTTGGCAAATATAGAGGGGTAGGGGCGCAAGGACCTGCGACCCTACGGGCTATAATAGTCATGTTTAACCAAAGCCTAAATTTTTGTTTCTCTCCACCAGCGCATCATATGCTTGTTCGCGGTCGTCAAAGTGGATTTTTTCAGTCCCCAGAATTTGGTAATCTTCATGACCTTTACCCGCTATTAGTATCCCATCCCCAGATGAAGCCCGCAAAATCGCTGTATGGATAGCAGTAGAGCGATCGCTAATCACTATTGGTTCGATATGAGCCGGAACTCCTGTCAAAATATCCTGTAAAATTTTCTCTGGATCTTCTGTGCGGGGATTATCTGAAGTAAATATGACTACATCAGCTAATTCCGCCGCAATCTTTCCCATTTTGGGACGTTTGGTGCGATCGCGATCGCCTCCACAGCCAACTACACAAATCACCTGACCAGGAATAAACGGTCGAGCAGCTTTGAGCAAATTCTCCAAACTATCAGGTGTATGAGCATAATCAACAATTACGCTTATATCTTGTGTGGGTGAAACTTGTACCCTTTCCATTCTCCCTGGAACACCTGAAAAATCGGATATAGCATTTACTATTAGGGACAAATCTAATCCCAAATGTAAAACTGCTCCTACTGCTGCTAGAAGATTAGCTAAATTATATTCTCCTACCAAAGGAGATGAAAACGGTATATTACCCTTTGGGGTATGTAAAATTCCATTCACACCGTGAGGCTGATAATTTAAGTCGCTCATCCATAGATCGGCGCTGTTGTCGTTAACGCTATAACTCCAGACTCTTTCGCGACTTAAACCAGCAATTAATCGCCGACCATAAGCATCATCTGCATTGATAATTGCTTGTCCTTGGAGATAATCAGGACTGAATAATAATGCTTTAGCCGCGAAATAATCCTCCATATCTTTGTGGAAGTCCAAATGGTCTTGAGTCAGATTACAAAATACTCCGACAGCAAAGGGACAACCCAAAACTCTACCCTGAGCTAAAGCATGGGAACTTACTTCCATAACGCCAAATTCACAACCAGCGTCGAGGGCTAAAGCTAATTGCTGTTGTAACTCTACAGGAAAGGGTGTAGTGTGAACAGCAGTTTGCTGCATACCTGGCCAGCGAGTGTAGAGAGTACCAATTAAAGCTGTGGGTAATTTAGCTTGATTGAGAAAATATTCGATCAGGTGTGTAGTTGTGGTTTTACCATTTGTCCCAGTAACTCCTACCAACTGCATTTTTTCACCTGGATAATCATAAAACGCTGTTGCTAGTTGAGAGCAAACTTTAGCCATGTCGCTATGGCTGATGACTATAGTTCCTGGTGGAGGTGGATTTTTCTGGATCGCTTGGGGAGATACTATGGCTGCTACTGCTCCACTGGCGATCGCACCGGGCCAAAACTCGCCACCATCAACCCTTGTTCCTGGCATACCAATAAACAAATCTCCTGGAGTACATGCGTGAGAATTGGTTTTTAATCCCGTAATTTCTAAATTTCTCCAGTTGGGATAATTAGACAATTGTTCCACGCTACCTGATACTTGGGCGAGCAATTCTGGCAATTTCATCGGCTACTACCTCATCGCAAGCTTTACTTGCGCCTATTGACCTGTATTTTTTTCTATATTTAATATATATTTGTACAATATTTGCTCCAACTGCTGCTGATTAGCGCGGGGAGAAATCCGAGGTAAACGCTCTCGCAGGACTTGTTCAGTACCTTGTTTATACTCCAAAAACAGCACAGGTATCTCATACTGATAAGCTGCAAACCAATCTTCCTGAGTTGTAATATCCCGAATTTCCCATTCAAGTTGTAAATTTTCGATTTTTTCCAGTTTCTCCTGCAAACCTTCACACAAATGACAACCGGGTTTACTGTATAAGATTAATCGCATTTTTCCAGTACAAAGATAATTAAATTACGCGTTAGGGAAGCGTCGCCTCACAGCGAGCTTCCTTAATTATGGCAAAAACCGATGATATCAGGAATATATTAAAATTTGCCAAATGGCGTAAAGCTTTGTTGTTAATAAAGACTCATTATGGTAATTATGGCAATACTGGTAACGATTATGAGAGCAGTCATGATCACAATTTGACCGAGCTTGTTTGGTACTTTGGAACTTTCCATAGCTTATTTAGCCTGAAATAATGATTATTCCACCAGCATAACAATATAATTAACCAAAATTTAACGCAGCATGGGAAAAATTAAAATCATGTAAAGTTTCTTAACAATTTCTCAGATAAATACTTTGTTATAAATTATAGAAGTATTAAATTTACCAAATTGTCGTAATTACCAGATCTGGTAATTACCTATTTACCTATAGTGAATATGGTGTTTAACCACGATATGATAAAAGTTAAACTGAAGCCCATCAGAGACTAGGCAAAATTAACAGACTATCGTTTAAGAGAATCATCATGACAACTGCAACAAAACTAAAACTAGCCGTAAGTTTTGACTTAGAGCGACTGAATCAGCAATTCGATTCTGCAACACCACAGGAAATTCTCGCCTGGTCGATTCAGAATGTCCCCATCGGACTTGTGCAAACTAGTGCATTTAATGTAGATGACATAGTAATTACCCATATTCTCTATAATGAATTTGATCATGTAGTTCCTGTGATCTTTCTCGACACCCTTTATCACTTCCAGGAAACTCTAGAACTGGTAAATCAAGTTCAAACAACTTATAATTTAGATCTCAGAACGTATAAAACTCCAGATGTAGATACTCGTGCAGCTTTTGTAGCTAAATACGGTGAAGCTCTTTGGGAAAAAGATCTGACTAGATTTCACCAAATTACTAAAATTGAACCATTGCAAAGGGGTTTGAATGAGTTGAAGACCGTAGCTTGGATCACTGGTCGTCGTCGCGATCAAGCCATTACCCGCGCTAACATGCCTGTATTTGAGCTTGATAGTAAAAACAGGCTCAAGATAAATCCTTTAGCAGCTTGGACGCGTAGCGATAGTTGGGATTATGTAACTCAACATAACTTAATCTACAATCCTCTACACGACCAAGGTTATCCTAGTATTGGAGATGAACCGCTAACAACTAAAATAAGCTTAGGTGAAGATGAGCGAGCTGGACGTTGGCGGGGAACTGATAAAACTGAATGTGGAATTCACGTTTAATTTCACGTTTAATATAGATTAATTGAACATAAGTTTGAGTAAAGATATGATTAAAGTCCTCCATCTTTCAGATATTCATATGGGGAGTGGGTTTTCCCACGGACGGATTAATGCAAATACAGGATTAAATACAAGATTGGAAGATTTTGTCAATACATTATCTTTGTGCATTGATAGAGCGCTGAAAGATCAGGTGGACTTACTCATATTTGGTGGTGACGCTTTTCCTGATGCAACACCACCCCCTTATGTCCAAGAAGCTTTTGCTAGACAATTTCGTCGCCTTGTTGATGCTGGTATTCCTACAGTTTTATTAGTAGGTAATCATGACCAACATGCTCAAGGTTTAGGAGGTGCAAGTTTAAATATTTATCGGACTTTGGGCGTACCGGGTTTTATCGTGGGTGATACTATCAATACTCACACTATCGCCACTCAGAATGGGAAGGTACAAGTTATTACCCTTCCTTGGTTAACCCGTTCTTCTTTAATGACCCGTCAAGAAACTGATGGTTTATCAATGTCCGAAATTAATGGGCTTTTGACCACACGGTTAAGCGTTGTCTTAGAAGCTGAGATTCGGTGTCTTGATCCCCATTTACCCACTATTCTGCTAGCTCACTTAATGGCTGATAATGCGACTTTAGGTGCAGAACGGTTATTGGCAGTTGGTAAAGGTCTGACAATACCTCTAGCTCTATTACAACGTCCTTGTTTTGATTATGTAGCTTTAGGGCATGTCCATCGCCATCAGAATTTAAACAAATTTAATGATCCACCCATAATTTACCCTGGAAGCATTGAAAGGGTAGATTTTAGCGAGGAAAAGGAAGATAAAGGCTATGTGATGGTTGATCTGGAGCGAGGTAATGTCCAGTGGGAGTTTTGCCCCTTACCAGTGCGCAACTTTTTGACGATTGAGATAGATTTATCGAAAGTGAATGAAGTTCAAGTGGCTTTAAAGAAAGCGATCGCCAAACACAATATTCAAGATACTGTAGTCAGACTAATTTACAAAATCCGTTCCGAACAGTTAGATTTAGTTGACATTTCGCAATTGCACAGTGCTTTAAGCGCAGCACACACCTACACAATTCAACCAGAATTAGTCAGTCAATTAGCTAAACCGCGGATTCCAGAACTGAGTGCTTATAATAGTATTGACCCAATGGATGCTCTCAGAACCTATCTAAATAACCGAGAGGAATTAAAGGATATCGCATCATCAATGCTAGAAGCAGCTGAAAAACTCCTGGTAGATGATACCCCGACTTGGTTACAAATATAAACTCTTGCTCTCCCTGCTTTCCCTGCTCACTAAATGTTATAATACACTAGTTGTATTCTATGCCCAAATGTGATTGAGCGTTATACTTTACCCGCAATGGGTAATTTGTGGAGTGAACACTATAAGCTAAAAACTTGGCTACAAGTAGAGATTGCTGTTTGTGAAGCTCAAGCAGAATTAGGTTATATTCCAACTGCTGCTGTTGCGGAGATTAAATCTAAGGCGAATTTTGACCCGAAGCGTATACTAGAAATTGAAACTGAAGTTCGTCATGATGTCATTGCCTTTTTGACAAATGTGAATGAATATGTGGGTGAAGCAGGACGCTATATTCACTTGGGCTTAACTAGCTCAGATGTATTAGATACGGCTTTATCGCTACAGTTAGTCGCTAGTTTAGACTTATTACAATCTAGTTTAGAAGAGTTAGTTCAAGTTATTCGGACAAAAGCAAAAGAACATCGTTATACGATAATGGCTGGTAGATCCCACGGGATTCATGCAGAACCAATCACTTTTGGGTTTAAATTGGCTGGTTGGTTGGCGGAAGTATTACGACATCAAGAGCGTCTGCGAGTTCTCCGAGAAACTATTGCTGTAGGGAAAATCTCTGGTGCTGTAGGAACTTATGCTAATGTAGAACCTAGAGTAGAGGCGATCGCTTGTGAGAAACTCGGTCTGAAACCGGATACTGCATCTACTCAAGTGATCTCCCGCGATCGCCATGCTGATTATGTACAGCAACTAGCCCTGATTGCAGCTACCCTTGAGCGGTTCTCTGTGGAAATTCGTCACTTACAAAGAACAGATGTCTTGGAAGTAGAAGAATTTTTTGCTAAAGGACAAAAAGGTTCTAGTGCTATGCCGCATAAGCGCAACCCTATTCGCTCAGAACGCATAACTGGGATGGCGCGATTAGTCAGAAGTCATGCAGGCGCAGCCTTAGAAAACGTTGCATTATGGCATGAGCGAGATATTTCGCATAGTTCTGTAGAGCGAATTATTTTGCCAGATGCTTGTATACTAACACACTTCATGTTATCAGAAGCAACTGACTTGATCCAAAATCTGCTGATTTATCCCCAGAACATGGAACGAAATCTTTACTGCTACGGCGGTGTAGTTTTCAGTCAGAAAGTACTATTAGCTCTGATAGATAAAGGGATGAGCCGCGAGGAAGCTTATGCGATCGTCCAAGCCAGTGCTCATGCTGCTTGGAATAAACCAGAAGGAAATTTCCGCAATCTGATCGCAGAGAATTCTCAGGTAAGCGGAAAACTTTCACCTGAAGAAATAGCAGCTTGCTTTGACCCTCAACATCATCTCAAGCATTTAGAACAAGTTTATCTGAGGTTAGGGATTTAACTATTGGGGTTAATTAGTAGTATATAGTAGCTAATTAAACAGGCAGTTTATAAGTGATTATAATCACTTATAAACTCTATATTCATCTAGGCAAAACACCTATATTTATATTACAACAGTATTAAGAAATTAAATAATATTGATTATAGCTGAACTGATTAATTTCGGTTTAACGATATCTATTAGTAAGCAATCTTAACCACAATTCTTCGTCCATCCAGTGATACATCTGAGTTTTTTATGATTTCCATTCTGGCTATACTATCAGCAGCAGCAGCAGCAGGCTTGAGAATAGGTACTCCTTTGTTAATTATTGGACTGTTACACGGAAGTAATCTGTGGTCAGAAGTTCCTGTTTTATCCAGCATCTCGCCGCAAATTTTAGTTTGCTTCCTCACCAGTTGGTCATTATTTGAGCTTTTAGCTTCCAAGCAGCGGACTGGACAAAGAATCATCCAACAGGTGCAATTATTTTTATCCCCCATCGTGGGAGCAATTATGGGTCTCACAGTCTCAACCAACGCAGTACCCCACTGGCTAATCGCGTTAGTCGCAGGACTGCTAGCTTTAGTACTTCAGCTAGTTTTAGTTGGTTGGTTCTTTCGCTTGAGGGGACTACCTTTATGGGTTGTTTTTCTCCAAGATAGTTTATGTATAACGCTTGTAATATTAGCTTTTGGTGCGCCTCTGTCAGGAGGACTAATTGCTCTAATCCTCCTGTTGTTGGCAATTCGTAGTGCTAAATATTGGCACAATTGGTACTGGAGAAAAGCCTGAGTATTCACAGTAAGCCGATCATATGGAGTAAGCCGCGACCTGTAATCAATTCTATGATTAGAGCAATAAAACCCAACATGGCTAAACGACCATTCCAAATTTCAGCACTGATAGTCATACCCCATTCCCAACGTTCTTGAGGGTACATTCTCACATTCTTCTTCATTTGAGCAGCTTGTGATAACTTGATACTAGGTTTTTGCAGAGCATCAATGACTAACTCTGCTAATGCTTGAATAAACAATGGATGAATATTCGGAGCAGGTACTCGATAAAAATTATGGATACCTGAATCTTCAGCTATTTCTCGATACTCAATATCAATTTCTTGTAGTGTCTCAATATGTTCGGAAACAAAGCTAATAGCTACAACAACTAAATCCGTGACTCCTTTTGCACCTAGTTCTTTGATTGCATCATCAGTATATGGTTGTAGCCATTCTACTGGTCCAACACGGCTTTGATAAGCTAGAGTATGTAGATTAGGTCGATTGAGGGTTTGCATAATTAGATGAGTACATTCCTCAATTTCTTGTTGGTAAGGGTCGCCTGCTTCTTCTACATAACTTTTAGGGACACCATGAGCGCTAAAGAAAATATGTACTTGATCCGGTTGGTCAAACTTATCTAGTTCTTGCGCTATCGATTGCGCCATTGCTTGGAGATAAGTTGGTTGTTTATACCAAGAAGGAATAATCGTGTAGTCCAACTGTTGTAATTTAGGCTCTTGCTGCCAAAGCTTTTCTAATAGTCGGAAGCTTGATCCACTAGTACTAATGGAAAATTGGGGGTAGAGTGGCAAAATGACTAACTTATCAATGTTATCTTGGGCGATTAAGGCGATCGCTTCTTCTGTATAAGGATGCCAGTAGCGCATTCCCACGTATATTTTAGCGTCTTGTCCCAAAACAGCTAGTTGATCTTGCAGAGCCTGTCCTTGAGCTTCCGTAATGCGACGCAATGGAGAACCACCACCAATTTGCTTATAGTTTTCCTGCGACCTTTTTGCACGTCTGGTGGCAATAAACCAAGCTAGAGGCTTTTGCATCCACTGGAGCGGTAGGCGAATGATTTCTGGGTCGGAAAACAGGTTATATAGAAACGGCCCGACATCCTCTAACTTGTCAGGTCCGCCGAGATTGAGTAATAAAACGCCTACACGACCCATAGCAATAAACTTCCCCCAATCTTTATCAGTTTCTCTAATATTAGCAATATATCTTGATTAAATATTAAATTTGGCGTTTAGGAAAGATCAAATGGCAACTATTTTTCGCAATTGGAGTTATCGCTATCAATGGCTATATGACAGTATCTCGCATTTAGCTGCTTTGAGCGTGGGAGGAGAAGCTCATTTTCGCCAACTTGCCATAATTTCCTTAATAATTCACTCAGATACCAAAATTTTAGATTTATGTTGCGGCAGTGGTCAATCCACACGGTTTTTGGTCAACCACTCTCAAAATGTCACAGGTTTAGACGCTTCGCCGTTATCACTAGAAAGAGCTAAACGTAAAGTATCTAATGCTAACTACGTCCAAGCTTTTGCTGAAGATATGCCTTTCCCTAATCATCATTTTGACATTGTTCATACCAGTGCAGCTTTACACGAAATGCAACCTGATCAATTACGTCAAATTATCCAAGAGGTCTATCGTGTACTGAAACCAGGAGGAATTTTTACGTTAGTAGATTTCCACAAACCGACTAATATCCTTTTCTGGCCTGGTTTATGGTTATTTTTCTGGTTATTTGAAACAGAAACAGCTTGGCAATTACTCAAAATTGATTTACCCAGATTACTAGAAGAGTATGATTTTACAGTATCTCAAACCACCTTATACGCTGGTGGTAGTTTGCAAGTCATACAAGCCAGCAAGCAAATACCCCTTGACATAACTTACTAGTTTATACCATTCTCTTAGTAAACACTTATGTAATTAAGAGAGTTTTATGGTTAAAGCCACAAATGATTCGCAAAATAGTGGTGCTAGAGCATACACTATTCAAATCGGGTTACTGGTTACAATCATGGTTGTTATGGTTACATCTGCTGTTGTAACTTATTTACTCAAGCCAGATATCAGAGCCACAGATGTCAATTTGGTTGACCCGAATAAAGACGCGAGGAATGGGATCATCAGTTTAGCTAGTGCTGTGATTACAGGTTGTTTTGCTCTCCTGCAATCAAGTCAACAATCTGTAAGTAGTAGCAATCAGAAAAGATTAGATGACCTCGAAGAAATAATCCAACAGCAGAAAAAACTCCAATCTGTCTTACAGAATTCGGCAGAAACCAGTACGGTCAGTAAGTAATCTATAAATAAAAGGGAACAGGGAACAGGGAACAGGGAACAGGGAACAGGGAATAGGGAATAGGGAATAGGGAATAGGGAATAGGGAATAGGGAATAGGGAATAGGGAACAGGGAATAGGGAACAGGGAATAGGGAATAGCAAGTTTCCCCAAAGACTGTTGCCCGTTCCCTGTTCCCTCTTAACTATTTGATTAGTCATATTAGACTATTATTCCTTCTAGTATTCCTACTAACACTTTGACTAAATTTTCCAAATCCTCAGGAATTCTGAATAAACTGATATCTTGAAATATCTGTTGAGCATCCCGGTCCAGTTTACCAAAACGCCAAACATCTCCTATGGTTACTGCTCCATATAATATATTTTGTTCTTCAACATGAGATAGAGCAATTAGTTCCACGGCTAGCTGGGTAAATCCTCTAGTTAGGTCATCCTTTTTAGCCTCTATAACCAGTAAAGAATTGTGCGACGGTGAACGCAATAGATAATCCAGATTTCCTTTGAGCCATTGATTAACCATGAGAAAATATTCAATCCACATCTTACATCGACAATAACGAATTACCTCGATCATGATGGGAGAAACTAGAGTTTCTCTCCTAGCGGTTTCATTACTTAATCTAATTAATGGTAAAATATCCTCAATTCTCTGTTCAAGTTCTGGTAAGCGATCCAAATTTCTATCAGTTGTAGGTAGGGATAAATGCGATATTACAAGAGAGTAGTTGAATTCAGCTAAAATGTCATCAGCTTCATATGGTAGTTCAAAGTAAGATTGAAAAGTATAAGAACTATCTTCTTGCAAAATTTTGATTTTAGGCATTTGTTATTAAGAAATCACTATCCTAATCATAGAGTAATATTCTAATTTCTTATGGTTGTTCTCCACCCACTATCAGATTTCCTAGATTTCGGTTCTCCTATTTGCCAAACATCTCCTAATTATTACTATGAGGGGTACTGTCCGCAAACAGGTACACTGCTAAGACTACCTCGCACTTCTTTGGTAGAAGCGATCGCCCGCCAATTAATCCAGCAGTTACCACAACTGATCCCAAGTGTCCGTGAAGGAAAAATGTATGGTGTCCTACTAATAGAATTACCTACAGGCGAACAGCGAGTAATTAAAGCCTTTTCCGGGTTACTCCAAGGTAGCAGTACAGTTACAGGTTGGGTTACTCCTATTCCTGGACGTAGCCAATTAGCCCAGGAAGAAACTCGAACTTTAGCTGAGTTAGCAGCAATCAAACAAGAAATTATCGCTCTCCAGCAACTTCCCGCTAGACTAGAATATGCTGTCCAAGCTGAAAATTTTGCCCAGCAGTTGCAAAAGATGAGCGATCGCCACTCCCTTGACAAGCAGCAACGTCAACTCAAACGCCAACAACTACACCAAACCTTAACATCAGCAGAACTTATCCTAGCTCTATCACAGCTTGACGAACAAAGTCGCCTCCAAGGAATTGAACGCCGCAATCTCAAACGCAAGCAAAATGAAGTCTTACAACCACTCCAAAAAGCAATCACTACAGCTGATGAGCGAATTAGAGAACTAGTCAAACAGAGAAAAACATTATCCCGTCAATTACAAGCGCAGATGCACAGTGTCTATAGTTTAACTAATTTTGCGGGAAAATCACGATCATTACAGGAATTAATGCCATTGGGGTTACCCACAGGTACGGGAGATTGTTGTGCGCCAAAGTTATTGCATTATGCTGCGACTCATGGATTAAAACCCCTAGCTATGGCAGAATTTTGGTGGGGTGAGCCTGGGTTACATCGAGATAGAATTCCAGGAGAATTTTATGGTGCTTGCGCAGAACGCTGTCAGCCATTAATGGGATTTCTGCTTTCTGGATTAAGACCAAATCTGGAAGCGCCTATCATCGTCTATGAAGATCAATGGCTAGTTGTGGTGAATAAACCTCCAGGGCTGTTATCAGTTCCTGGTCGATATATTGACCGTCAAGATAGCGTTCTCAGTCGATTACGTCATTCACTCCCAGATGGTTTAGCACTTTTACCCGTGCATCGCTTAGACCAAGAAACTTCTGGTATTTTAATCTTAGCACGCGATCGCTTTACCCATGCTCAACTCACTAGACAATTTCAGCACAGACAAATAAATAAACTTTATATAGCGCTACTTTCTGGTATTGTAACCACCCAATCAGGAGTAATTGAATTACCACTATGGGGGAATCCAGAAAACCGCCCCTATCAGCAAGTCGATGATCAACGGGGTAAGCCTAGCATCACTCGTTTTCGTGTTATCGCCCAGGAAGGAGACTACACAAGGATAGAATTTATCCCACTTACAGGACGAACTCATCAGCTACGGGTACATGCTGCAGATCGGCGAGGATTGGGTGTGGTGATTTTGGGCGATCGCCTTTATGGTTGTACCCATCAGACAAATCGGCTGCATCTCCATGCACAAGAATTGAATTTTCAGCATCCCCATTTAGGAGAAACTTTACATTTAAAAGTAGAAACTCCTTTTTAAATCTACCATATTCAGGCTAATCTAATTACCATCTCTATCTTTGGGATTATTGTATATCCTCTGAGAGAAAGAGGAAATTTGATTAGTCAATTTCTACTATGAATACATCTATATATCAGACTGCAATCTAACCACCAAAACAGCAGAAAGTAACTTTTCTCCAGAAGAACGACTCAAGTTATTAATACTTCATGACACTGGAGACTTAGCCCTACTATTGCTGGTCAATTAAGTTAAAAACAGCCAATTCAAAGAATTGAAAGAATTATATGAACCGGATTAAATCTCTGGCATTCATGACTGCATTAGCATCTACATCTGTAATTTCTTGCTCTCAAAATGCTAATGCTGCTCTCACTGTATCTCTCAAGGATCATTTCAATAGCTTTCATGACAGCCACATAACTTTACATGTAGCGCAGCTAGATCGTCGTGATCTGGATCGTCGTGAACGCGATCGCCTGGAACGGGAACGCTTGGAGCGGGAACGTCACGAACGGGAACGGCTGGAGCGGGAACATCACGAACGGGAACGGGAACACAGGCGTTAGTTAATAATTCCAGTAAATTAAAAATCAACTAAATTAGGAAACTTCTTTCTCTAGGAGAAAGAAGTTTTTTATGTCATATTCTTGTATGAGATTATACAATATTTGATTAATACACTTGTTACTTAGACAGCAATTAGAAATTAGGTTGTATTATATGAATGAAATCATGGTTCAATAGATGCATATAATAAAGCAGTAGAGACCATAATTTCGGATTCAGGGTAGATTTCGTGCTATTTGACAGATATTTGCTTTTGCGAATAAATCACATGAAAGTTGAAAATATCCACATAAAAGGCATTAAAGCGCAACAAGACTGGATTTTGCAGAAGATTTTCAACTTGGTTGTTAATCCAATTCCCAGCGCTGTTCAAGCACAAGAGCTAATGCAGATATTGGTTAAAATAGTTACACAAGTTGAACAAATATGTGCTAATAGACAAGCTACACCAGGAAACCTGAAGAGCTTGTCTCGTAAAATCTACTCTTGGATGAAATTCTTGACCAATGAGCAGAATCTGGAAAGTCACATGAATAGTACTTATTTAACCCAGAAAATAGCTCAACAAATTCTCAATACCCATAGTGAGAAAATTGACATAATGATTGAGTTCACTAATTTAGCCGGACTGTACAAGGGAACTAGGATAGGTAATACTGCTAGTTTAACTGTGAATGAAGGTTTTATTAGTGCGCAAGAAGATGTTCTACATGCCCTAATCACATCTGCTTTTTGTGGTAAGTGTCAAGATAATACTCAACTAATTCGGTCATTTACCAGTTCGGAGGAGTACAGTAGTATCCTGCTAGAATTAGATTTGATGGCTGATGTAATTGCTGAAAACCCTCAAGGTAATTTTTATAACTTAAATGAAATATTTGAAAAACTCAATTATGAATATTTTGCTGCTGCTTTGACCAAACCACGGCTGGTATGGAGTCAAATAAAAACCTATCGCAAATTTGGACACTATGAACCAGCTAGAGACAGAATAGTTATGAGTTTAACTCTAGATGATGCCAATATACCTGAATACGTGATTGAATTTGTTCTGTATCATGAGTTACTACATAAATTACACGGTACTAAGTGGATAAATGGTAGAAGCAGAGTTCATACACGAGAGTTTCGGGCTTACGAGTGCCAATTCAAACTATATAAAGAAGCTGAAAGCTGGCTGGAGAAATTAGCCTCAACGCCAAGTATACTCTCCACTTAGTCATGATCCCAGATTTTTGCCAAGCTGAGTTCACTTGGTTGTATTCACTGCATTTTTACTAATAAAACTGACTTGACAGGACGCTTAACTGGATTCCCTGAATCCAACTTTCCATAAAACGCCTTACCTTCATAATACAAGGAAGAAGAACTACCTCCATCCAAATTCATGGCTTTTTCCACACCAAGAGATTTGAGAAAATCTGCCAACATTGGCAAAGACATCCCTGAAGGATTGGAGTCATCAGGTTTTTGAGCTACCATAACCAAGACAACTGTACCATCATGTTTAATTCCGATCACTGTTCTAGCATTGAGCCGATCGCTGGAGAGTGCATCTCGTTGATGTTTAATATCTGTAAAACCTTCCGCTACTAAACCAAGTTTTGGCAATAATTGTGGACCCGCTCCTACAGCATCAATTAATCGACAACCCTGAGGCGATCGCTCTCCATGTAGAGTGATATCATAACGCATCACATTCCCACATAATATGCGCCGAAATTCCGACCGATTTAAAATTTGATTCAGGTAGGATTTTAAGCTAGGATTGTCGATCAATCGTGGGTTATTGTTGGGGTCAGCTACCACTTGACCAGCGATCGTGATAAAAGAAGTAGTTTTTTGATTAACCGGGTCGAAAAAACCCGCATTAATAATTGCGCTGACCGATTGCTTGTGGTTTCGATACTTCTGAGCAAATTCCTCTACTGTGTTTACCTGATCTGATACGGCTGGGACGATTGAATACATGCCATTAGATGGAACAAATAAAATATGAACTTGGCTTTGAGGTAAATCGCGCAGTTCATACCGTAACCGAGGATGTATATTATTTCTTTGCGAAATTTGTTCAGTACCGGCTTTAGTCGGCAAAAAAGATAGGGAAAAGTATAAGCTGGACATTAGGACTATGCTAAAAACAGCAGGAATCAAACTTAGCAACCAGATTTTTTTCACTTTTTTGCTAACCTCCTATTCTATCGCGCTAATGCTAGCACGACGAAAGACCTAAATTCCCATTAAGGCGCTACTCAGTTATATAACAAGCTTTATCAGATTAAATTACTGTGTTCAATGCTGCTAGAGCCTCATCTAATAAGGCTGATCTATCATTTTGTCCCACATTCAGCAGGTTATATGGTAAAATAGTTACTTAAATTCAAGTGTATTGAAAGTGGCAAGTATGAAATCAAGTATAGAAGTGGAAGTTCAAGATATAGATCATTTAGGACTAATAGCCCCACATTCAGCAGGTTATTTAAGACAAAAAATAATATTGGTGACAAGATGAACCAAAGAACTGTAAAATCAGCTTTTGTCTATCCGTGAGTTTAATCGAAGATTTAATCCCATTGATAAAGA
>Ga0116228_10001271_pt1 | contig 20847 bp, 11 predicted proteins | sample S1TSphfallax_2_FD_89694 | JGI IMG/M metagenome (GOLD analysis project Ga0116228, IMG submission 89694) | Host-associated microbial communities from peat moss isolated from Minnesota, USA - S1T2_Fc - Sphagnum fallax MG | ecosystem: Host-associated > Plants > Peat moss > Unclassified | place...
ATGACATTCTTCATTTTGCACATTAAAATTCTTTAAAATTCTTCATTTAGCACCTTGTCATAACATTCTTTACCCGCGAATGTTTACCAAATTACACTGGTTGATCTATAAAATTCTTTAAAACTCTTGCTTCTTTGGGCTTCCATAACATTCTCGCACCAAGAATGTCATAACTATGACAATTTGTGATATGATAATTATCAAACTCTTCACATGGTTCACAAACTTATTTCAATCATATGGAAATGCAATGTTTAGTAGATACTACAAATTTCATTAAAACTAAAAATCATTTCAATATTATTTTTTAGTATATTTGTATTTTTAGTACATTGTGATGTATATTTTTTTGGCACAAATATATTTTAACATCACATCATATGAAATAATAAAGTGTAGTTTCTTTGGCATTTGACTTTTTAGGGTTTTGATCGACCTACCATAATATGCAAAAACATTGTGAAAATATTTCATAATAATGACATGGTTGAAGTTCAAACGTAAGGCTCTTGAAAACAATACCATGTGACAACAATCTTGGTCCCCATGTAGTGTGCTTTGACCAACATCTCCTCACCCATATAACCTATAAATATTCAAAGTATTCATCTATATGTCTAAAAAATCGATGCTAAATTTTGTACTTGTTGATTTGCATGGGATGTTCATATCATGTGAAAGGAATTAGAACATTCACTATCCACATAAACAAACAATCCACGATGGTCAACAATCACCATGTTGTCCATACAATACATTTTTTTGTGCCCATTGAACCATGACTTATGATTAGGGTTGTTCCAAAGCTTATGAATTTCAATAATAATCCCATAATGAGCCTAATATAACCTTGGAATTTTGGATGTGTTGCGCATGGGTAGACCATTATTAAATAGTATGCCATTGAAATTCTTTGCATATTACCACACAAATGCAAAATGTGATAAAAACTACATCATCTCATTCTACATTCTTGCTCTAGTTCCACATGAAGGTGTTATACATGATAATGTTGTCATGTTTAAAAAACAAGATGAACTACAATAGATGCTATTATGCATTCAATTTAGTTGGCTACTTTGTCACAATGTGAGTTTTGTTAGTGGATTTTTCATGGGTTTGGATGGTGAGGACCATTAATGTAATTAGTTCATCAAAGTTTAGTTTGTTAAAGTTTGTTAGTCTTGTATAAACTTGGAGTTGTCCACATTGTGCCAAGCATATCCCAAACCCCCACATAGTGTTGACTGATTGCCCAACATTAAGGATTAATTCATTTGCATCAAACAATACCAATGTATTGGTGCCCATAACCACAACCTAAACATGATCTAATGTTGCTTACGTGTCCTTGGAAGCGTCCCCTATCACTATTTGATGAAGAAATATATAAATCACCCATGTCTAAAGAGGCATGACTTGAAGGAAAAACCATGGAGCATAAGATGAAACACTAAAAAAATCCCCATAAAAATCTATTATAGACCCCTAAAAATTTCTTTAAAAAAAAGAAAAGAAAACCTAGCAATTAAAAAAAATCAAATCAAAAAAATAGCTAGGAAGACAATAAAAAAGAGAAGAGAAACCCACTTGAAAAATAAAATAAAATGAATCAAGCACTTGAAAAAAAGAAACGAGAAGGCAAGAAGAAACAAAAAACACCAAAAATCAAGAAGAATAAAAAAATCCAAATTTTGTTTACCAAAACTCCCAATTGCAATCTCAAAAAACTACCATAAATGAATGGTAAGATATGAGTATATTTATGCAAAATAAAAGAACAAAGTTAAAAGAGCTCAAGTGAATGAAAAAGAGCAAAATGAACTCAATGAATTGAAAATGAAAATAAAGTTAGAAATGGAAAAATCATGTAGAAGAAATGTTAAAAACCATCTTATTTAATCCATATTGCAAACCCTAAAATAACTTTGTAACAAAAACCCAAAAAATTACCCAAAACTACAAGCTTTAAAAGATCTTTCAAGTGGTGCCATTGAAAAAAAATCATGCCCAAAAAAGTTTCAAAAAAACCTTTCAAATGATGCCCCCAAAAAAAACATTTTGAACAAGACTTTTCAAAGAAATCCTTCAAGTGATGCCCTCAAAAACAAATGTCAAAAAATGTTACTTCGCCCCCATTTTCATCATGGGTCCCTAGGATTTCATCCCCTAACTTTTGGACTTTATAGATAATCAATAATAAGGGACGAAATTAGGACAAAGGATGAAATTAGGTATAGGGATGACAATACAAATAACTTTATTGTGGGCAAATAATTTTGAAAATAATTCATATATGGAATTAATGTAAGTGAAAATTTTGAAAATTTTGTGGATAAATACATTTCATGTGATATTTTGGTATTACCAATTACACTACAAAATGCACAACATCAACACATTCGAACATGTAAGGAAAAAAATCATGTTATTTTTATATTCCATTATCCATTACCTCCCATGAATATAACAAAAATATCACATCCATTTGAATCAAAAGTAGACTCACCTTTTAACAAAAAAAAACACTTGAAACAACAAAAAAAATTATTTATTTTGAATCTTTAAAAAACTTCAAAACAAATGAAAACATTGTTTAAAAAAAAATTTAAAACTCTTACATCTTGACAAAGATATATACATTTTAAAATTAAGGAACAAATCAATGAAACCACACATTTTTCTAAAATGAACATTGTCAAATATTAAGATTAATACATTTAGCATGTGTGTTGTTCCTTTATGGTTTGCAAATACACATATCCAATTTATTTAAAATTCATATGTAAGTACATCATATTGCACACCATATTAAAATCAACAAATCTATAACATCAAATTCACACATTGTTACTACTGCATTGTTCTTATCATTAGTTGACTTGATGATTCATACCACCTCATGTGGATGCTTGTTTCAATAAATCAAAAATTAGAAAAAGCCAATGCTTAAATTTTGAAAAAATTCCATTAAAGTTTTTTGAAAATTTAAAAGATTTGTATTACATATTGCCTAATATTTAAAAAACCCTAAGATTTCAAATACTCAAATTATTTGAATTTATTAAAACATAGTTGAATTAATAGGGCGAAAATCAACTCTCTTCAATTCTGTAATTAATATTTTCTTAGTAATACAAACAATGAATAGGTAACACATAGTAGAATTTCCATATTGACATTTATATGTGGCAACTTATGATATGTAAGGCATCTATTGTGTAAGTCTATTATTTATGAAGATGGTTGAAAAAGGAAATGCAACTTGGTAAATAGCCAAATGAAGTTGGTACAAAACAAGCATGTGCATCATGTGTTACAAGATCCATGCCCAACATTATCGAAGTTAACAAAGTCACAAAAACAATAGGTTCACAAAGATTTTCATTATGTTACTAGTGGCTTGGTATCTTAAACTTGCAAATGCAAGTGACCTTGCTTTTGTGATACAAAATATGAAACTCCTAGATCAACACCAAGGGGATAAATTCCAAACATGAAACAAAACTAAAACCATGTTCAAACTAAAATCAATTTCACCAAATATAACATTAAACAAATCCTACATAAAGCAAGATATTATGTAGTAACTACTTAAATTCCAAACACTTGGAATCTTGGATTTAAGTACACATGGTTATTTTGAATCTATTCAACATATTTATATTGTAGGTTCAACAAGTTTGCACCACATTTTATTAATTTTATATATTTTAGAATTTGATATCCTAGTCAAAGCAAAGGCATTGAACAATTGGGTCTCTAAATAAAGTTGAACTAGTTTGAGAATGAAATGACAAAATTTGAAAATAGTTTGTACAAGGTACCAATTTTCGAACCTACCAAAGAGCCAAATTTTTTTATTTTGGCATGTAGGTATTGAAATTGATAACACTTTGGGATAATTTTCGATTGATTATATTTATGACCAATAAGTGATTAAAACCAATGTCTAGTTGTAGGCCAATAGTTTGTCTAAAAACCAAATGGGTTATTGCCTTCATGTTCATATAATAATAACATTATTACTACAACATTGTAAACAAGTTTTCAATTGTCACCTTTGAATTGTGATTAGTGATACTATTTATCAATTCATTACAAATTTTTTGAGACAAGTATTGAAATCTTGTAAATTTATGCACTCCCTACAAATCTCCTAGAGTGTGAACTTTTTTCACATTTAAAAGGTTTAGGTTTCCTTCATCTAATTCATGGTGGGCATTCAAGAGGAAATCTATTGTACTAGGTCAACTAATTATTATTTCATGAAATCAATTATTTTAATGGTAGTAATTCCATGTTGGCATTATTGGCCAAGAAAAACACTTAATCCACTTAGTCCAACCAAAGCTAAATTTAAGATGAAGAGTTTACTTTTCAAAAAATAATAATAAATAAGGTCTGGGTTTTCAAGAGTTTCCAAGATGATTCACATGGTTTTGGGTTGCATTTCATATAATGAATTAATGAAGTTAAACCCCCCTTTAAATTTGTAACTCCTAAACAAATTTGTCTTGTGCTCCTATATCAATGCCTACAATTATTATTGTCACCACACATACAAAACATAATATGAAAATACCTTAAATGGTAAACCATGTCCAAACCAAAATATGACTCATTTGAAATAACATAAAGATACAACCCTAAAATTTTTTAAAGAAAATTTCAACACAAACCATGCAAAAGAATCTTGAATATTAAAAACTTAAAAAAACTACAACAAAACATGTGTGTTTTAGAATATCAAATCACCAAAAATGATTTGAAATCACATAAACTTAAATTATATCCCATCCACAAAAAACCCAAACAATCAAGTTAACCCAGTTTATTTTTTACTAAATCAAACCTGATTAAATAACTAAACAAACACACTTGATAATTATTGTGCATTCTTATGTTGACACCTACAACTTTGTTGTTGCCACACATATAAAACATAACATGAAAATACCTTAAATGGCACACCATGTCCAAATCGCCCCCCTATTTGGGGTTGAAGTTTCCCTATGTTAGATCACGATGTGGAATTATTTATGAAAATCCACCATGGGTGAACATTTTGGTTTTAAGGTGAAAGGACTAGTAGGTTGGGTGCAAATATGAGCCCCATCATTAATTACCTAATTAACATCCTTTCAAATCCTAGCAAAATGTGAATTACCATGGGAGAAAATCATGAAACTAGTTCTACTATCCAACCTGAAGAACCTAGGTTTACTTGATGCACCAAAAGCAAAACCATTTATTGATTAACATTTCCTCCAAAGGTGGGCTAAAACATCCCATTTGTCAACCTCTAGGAACATTAATCAAAAGTCAAGTAGCTCTTGAAAATTGTTAACATAACAATCATCGTATGCAAATAAGAACCATCATTAAAGAGGAGTCAATTTGGCCATCCACATTGGAAAGATGACATGGCACATAATTACGCACATGGTCCTTCCATGTTTAACCATTTCAACCTTCCAACAATAACACTCCAAAAGGTATAACCTTCTACACATGAAAAATAACATGTTCGACAGTCACATCCAAAGTAATCGATATTGTCTGTTACAAGTACACATAATCCCTTGACTCAAATTTAAGAATTTAAGGTTGATAACCATCTCCACAAATAGTGGCATAAGACCTAATGTATTTTGATGTTCAGCAATTGCCAAATTTTCCATAGACACAATGGAACAAAACAATTTGTTGCTCACATGCCTAAATCCACAAATTAAGACCATCCAAGTTGATTACTACTATCACATCTCGTTGGATTGAGGTTGGTGGTTCTAGTTCATGGCCAAACGATACAAAATATGGTGAAAAAGATGAAAGACAAGCCTACCAACTAAACCTATACATGTAGCTAGCCATGGTAATTACAAGTCCCAATTTCAAATATGAGCTTTTTGGAATCCATATTTCCACAAACCCCATTTCATTGTCTATGCCATTCATTTAACTAACTTGTCCCCCTTGGGATGGTCTCATGAAATAATATGATGATCAATCAATGTCTTTTCACACAATTCTTGGAACTCCCCATGATATTTGATATTTTGGTCGGCAAATACTTCAACTAGAACCCCAAATCCAATCAACACCATGTTCAAAAATGCATAGGCAACACCCTCACTACTATGATCTAACAATGGCACCAACTTTAGCCATTTGGAAAAATATTTGATCATAACCAAAACATATTTTTTATGTTGAATATTCAAACTAAGTGGGTTGGTAAAATTTAAACCTCATTAATATCCAAGCCCCATGATGGGAAATGGTTGAAGATGAGTTGTAGGTGCATTGAATGAAGCTTTGCTTGATCACACACTAAACATTGATAAACAAACTATTGAACTTGAAGTTACATCCCTTGCCACCATTATTGTGTTTAAAATAAACTATAGGTGTGTTGAACCCCCAAAATGGCCCAACTTTTCATGAACATGCTTCACAAGGTTCTCACATTGTTAGGTGCAATACAACCCACATTTGTCCATTTTTGCACACACCCATAGGAGGGAATTACCTTTCCACTTGAATTGATTTGCCCTATGCATAACTTGGTTTCACTCCTTGGGTGTTAATCCAACTAGAATTTCAATTGTTTGTAAATATGAAATAACAAATGCATTTACATGTATGTCCAAAGCACCATCATGTTTTGGTTCAATGTTTGCATGATGAAAATTCCCACCACCCATATTAGTCAAAGGTACATCCCCATAACATTCAAGTAGGGTACATAGGTATGTTGAGGTGTGCGATCTTGGTATTGCCTCCAAATTCACATTTCCATGCCAACAAGCCCTAATGATATCCTCCTCACTAGAACTTGGGTTTCAGCTCATGCCATCAACACCTTGATTACCCTACCAATCCTATGGACAACATCAAAGTTATATTCTTATAAGTCCTATAGGATAAAGACCCATTTAGCCAACTTTCTTATGAGTTGATTAGATTCCATAACAAATTTGAATGGTTGATGATCGGTAACCAAAGTGAATGGGATACCACAAAAATAGCATTGAAATGATGACACATCCCAAATAGTTATAAGATAATCCCCTTCATAAGAATTATTTTGACCTTGGTCTTGTTGTTGGACCTATATATTGACATATGCCACCACTTGAACTTTTGACCATTGTCGTCAAGTTGGGTAAACACAACTCCCAACCCTAAAATGCTCCAATTGATGTGTGATTGGAACGTCCATCTTCAAACATGTCATTTTAAAATAAAAATTGATGCGAGTTTAACTTTTAATTCTTGAAAGACTTATTCTTGTGCTTCACCTCATATGCAATCTTGGTCAATTAGTCAATTGGGTTAAAGGTTTGGCAACATTGTTGAAGCCTTTGACAAACCTCCAATGATAATTGCATAAACCTAAAAATTTTTGGTTGCAAAACTTGTGAAAGTGTTTCAACCTTAGCCTTTTGAACCTCCAATCCACTAAAATACATTATGTGACCCATGTATTCCATTTGAGTATGAAAAAACTAACATTTGCATGCATGAAGTTAAAGGTTATGTTCCTTAAGTCTTCCAAACACCTTCTTGCAAATGATGCACGTGATTTGTTGATGTCAAGCTAAAAATAATGATGTCATCAATGTAACATTTGGAAAAATGAAGACCCATTAAAATTTGATCCATTATCTTTGAAATTCAACAAGGGCGTTATTTAAACCAAATGGCAAAAACTTCAATTGGTACAAATAATCTTTCCCATGACAATCAATCCCCCAAAATATTGTCTTGGCCTTGTTACCCTCTTTCAACGGTAATTGATGGTAATTATATTACAAACCCAAGGTACTAAAAACCATGGTTTGTCTTATAAAGTCAAAAATCTCCTTTAGCAAGGGCATGGCATATTTGTTTGAACGGTCTATTTATTCATTAGATGGTAATCCTCACACATGTGGTGTTTGGTTTAATTGTCGAAAATATCTTTCTTGGTTGGCATCATTGTTGCCAAAACGTATTCACCTTTAAATAATTCCACCAAATCTGCATCCAAGAGCTTTGATGTCCAATCTCAAACTAAGGCCATCTCCAGTTCACTAAACTTATATGGTGTTTTGAAAATTGGATTATCATCCTCTAATATAATCTAAACCTCTTGTCCTTTCAATTGGCCCAATTCTTTCAAGTTGAAAGCAAAAAATCCAACATAATCTTGTAGTAGCCATCATGTTGTGTGCATCGCATCCCTTATAACCACCGGACCAATATCTAATTCCCATGTGGTTGTAGTCAAAGGTACTTTAGGTTGGGATGATGAACTATCCCCATTGCTCAAGGTTGAAAACATAACATTTGGTTGAACATTATGTAAAATATTGGGGTTACCACCTTGTCTTAACATCCTCACATTGCCAACCTCCTTCCCAACACCCATAAATCCCTTTAATTAAGTAGTCTCAATCCCATGTATGCCAAGGATGTGTAATTTGTGGTGTTACAACATCACCCCCCCTTGCACCAACATGTTTGTGCCAATTAGCAAAACAACAAGTGGAGATGCAAGGTGGGTGAGTGAGAAAGACTAGGCCAAGTGTATTTGTTTAGCTAAGGCTAAACTAAGTACCCATGTGAAGTAGTTAAACTCCATAACTTGCCACAAAATCCGTTTACAAGTTCCTTCTAAAATGTTGAACATGTTTATGGTGTTAGTCCAAAATCCCATGGCTTATTTTCGCTCATCCACATTGGGTTCTTCCATATTATATGAATTGGAATCCCAAATCATCTTAGGGCTTCCATCTTTAAATGCATGAGAATGTGGAAAACTCAAGAATGTTAGTAAGGTTGTTCATGTGGGTGACCTAGGGATGAGCTTGCGATTAAGTTAGTCCAAAACCACTTGAGTTGGTGGGCACATGAACCAACTACAACAACATTCACCTACACCAGCTCACCAATTGATCTATTACCATTTCACCAAAACGGTTAGCTAATAATCTCCTATTGGTGGGACATTCTCCAAAATATATGCACATGGTTACATATACATGGTTTGCAAATATTGTAACACACGAATCAATTCCTAGAAAAGTTGAAATTTAGGGTTTAAAAGTCATTAACCTCTACAAACATGTGAAGGGCCCTAACATGGCCATTTTGAAATGACAAGATCTACTGGCCCAATCTTATCCAAATCCTACACCCCTTGCAATATGATGTTGCTTGGTAAATAACATTGGTAATTTTAAATAGATGGGGTTAGTAACAAAATGGGATCTTGTTGCTATAACATCAAAATGTTGGTGAACGTGCCCCATGATGAACTAGGATCCAATGTGGAAGCCAAAATGAATGCATTTCTTGTGGTTTTATCATCACACATTTCCCATGTGGGATTTGTCTCAACCATGGATGTTACCTTTCAATAGCTTAAACCCGTATGGAAAGCTTGAAAATCTAGCTAACATATATAATGGATTTGTTGGATTTTCCAATTTGCTTCCCAATCAACCTCATTGATAGTGAAACCTTATGGCTAAGTCCCATTTGCCATCATGGGTAGTATTATATGATATTTTCTCCCAAAAGTCAATGGAAATAGTTAAGGGATACAAAAATGCACCTTCAACAAATACATCATAGGTTGTGGCATGCATGACCACCATTCCAGCCCCCATTGTAGTACAATAATCCATTAGTTTGGTAGGATTAACTTGGGTCACAACCTCTTGCTTGGTTAACCTTTGAGCCATCTTTGAACCGTTCATTAATGTCAAAATATGGTATGGGCATGGGTTGAAATTGACATTGGTCAATCCAAGACCATCAACAATGGCCTTGCCCAACATTAATGGTTGAACATGAAAATCCAACAAAACCATGTGGGGTTGATATTGATGTGTTGATGCCCTTTTCAATTGAAAAACTCCTTCCTCGTCATGCATTACCACCACACTTGGAACAACACTAGCTTGATCAATGGTTGGCCATGCTAGAAAGTCATGATGAAGATTGGCCACAATTGCATGTTACAATTTAGGGCGTATTTTACACAACAAGCTATGTGATTAGCCTCTAAAACTTATTGGGGAATTGTAGTAGGTATAGAAATGTCTTTGGACCTAACTACCACATTTCATGTTCCCTAGAGTGGTTAATGTTTCAACGGAAAATAATGGTATTTGGTACATCAATTTGACCACCCTCAATAAACTTGTGGGTGCCTTAGGCCCAAAAATATAAATAGGCACCCTCTTTGACACCTTTTTTGGGAATCAACACCCCCATAGGATTTGGAATGGTATTTGTCAACACAAATGATTATAGGAATTGCACATGACATTAAGTTTCACCATGTTAAGAATCCAACTTTTCATCATAGCTCTGTGGTTTTTGCATTTGAACATTAACCTTTGTCAGTGGTGCGATTGTATAAAATATTTCAACTAAATTGGGAACCCCAATATGGTTTCCATCATTTAAAAAAAAATCCAATATATCTTCATTTGGGGCCATTGATTTTGAAAAGTTAACTCCACAAAAAATCCTAAATCAACATTTAAACCAAAATATTTGCCATTTATCTGATGGTTTGTTTTCCTTAACCGCGATCAAGGTTATTAATTGACATCTTGTCATGTCATGTAAGTCATGTTTGTTTTGACATTAACATAACCCAACATCACATTGGTTTATGTTCAATGTATGGTCAACCAAAGTCAAAATATTAACATTTCACATAGGGGTGTTAAAGGTAGAAATTCCTAGGTTAATTAGTGCCATAAGCATCTTAATAATTAACTTATTAATGGTAAATTTACTTACCATCTTTTATTTACTTAGGGGGATGTGGGCAAATAGAAGATAGGTTTCATTTTCATGTTTTTCGATTTTTTAAAAATTTTCTTTTCTACTTAACAACCTTTTCCTTGATAGTAATTAGGTTGTTAGATCATGTGGTTTTACAAAGGGTCAAATAATTTACCCCAATGGCGATTGCCAAAAAACAAAATCCAAATTGTTAGATTTAGCAACTTAAATATGGACCCAAAAGTGAAATATTATTTTTAAAAAAATATTAAGAAAAATTTACTATCAAAAAGTGCCATTAGATTTCATTCATCATTTGAATGGCCAAGATTTATTTTATCACAACCAATTCACACTTTGATTGTAGTCCAATGATTTGAATCTGGTCTTGAAAGCAAATTTAAATTTTTTTTGAAAATAATCTTGATTATTGAAAAATGTCAATTGAATTTTAGTCACCATTTGAATGGCCAAGATCTTTTTAATCACAATGTTTAGTCCATTGTCTAGTTGCCATTTAATGACCTAAATTCGGTTTTGAAAGTTGAATTTTTTCAAGTAAAAAATTTGAAAAAATTGGAAAAACATTTAACCATAAAAAATGTTGATTGGATTTTGGTTGCCATTTGGACTACTAGTTTAACAACTTGAATTTAGTTGTAAGAGTTAGGAAAAAATATTTAAAAAAAATCTTGATTGTTGAGGAGTGGTGACCATATTTTGTTTGTTCTTTAAATGATCAAAATTTTCAAATGCAATAGGTCCACACTTCAGTCAAAGGAATTTGGTCATGAGATGATTTATCAATGAAATCTGAATTTAACTAAATTTACATACATAGTGAAATTTTTTTAAATCATTTTTACTATGGGAATATTTGGTCAACGTTAAGGTTGATCTGACAAATTGACTTGTCACAACTAATGCTAACATGACAACCAATGTAAAAATGGCACATAAAATCATTTTTGATAGTCGTGACCCATATGCATTATATTTCACTTAGGTCACCATACTTGTAATTAGGGCTTTTAACCGTTCAAATTTAACTTTCATGGTGTGGGGTTGGCCCTTAACTAATTTGGTGGTTAACCTTTTGTTGGCCATATTTTCCCCTTTCTAGCCCTTCCCAAAACCCTAACCTTTTTATTAACATTTGACATTTAAATGGTTCCACCTTATTTCAACTTTGAATGTAATGTGAAACAATGGTCTGCATCATGACCATAGACCTTGTAATGAAAACAAGGTTGGTTAGGATTAGGGTTGGTGGTAATTGCTTGAAGAAAATTAGGGCAATCCTGCTTCCCATGCAACCCACCACATTTCCAAACACATGTCCTCTTCCCTTCATTCAACGAAATATGATGTGGAACTAGCTTGGTCCTTTTGGTCTTTTGTGGTGCGACCTTATTGGGTTAACCATGAAGTTGTTGAGCTGATGGTGTGGATGCATTTCTTAGGTTTTCCTTATTGAACCCAAATGTAAGCACCCATTTTTCCACCATGTTCATTTTGACGTGTTCTAATAATTGGAACACATTTGCCAAAGTGGGTTGTGTGGGATGATGTAACATGACATTTGCATTCAACACTTAAGCTCCTTGTTTAAGATCCCATACCAAAATTAGACTACTTGGGCTTCCATCATGCCTTGTGTCACCATGATTAATCTATGCATTTGTGCATAGGCTTCCCATAAGCTTTCATGGGGCTTATGTTGAAACTCTTATATCCCATTCACAAAATACCTCAAACCTCATTCACACCCAATTGGTTCAAAATAAAAACCCAAACAACTAATTTAATTCATTTTATCCCTATCTAACTAATACCTAATTGAACAATTAAACTAACACACTTGACAAATTGATAATCATGTTATTGTCATAAATTTCAACATGTGTGTTTTTGTACCTTAGTGCATTTGTTGATGTTTATAATTTTGGTATTTTTTGAGTTTGTTTGGTGGTTCTATGTAATAGAGTTTTGACCTTGCTAGCAATTGGTGTGTTTATTGTGTCCAACTAATCTATTATCTATAATTTTTTGTAAACAATTTTTTGTTACAATGGGTAGGGTCCATTTGGATCAAGTTTAATTTCCTAATAGATGTTAATTGCAATTATATGAATTATCAAAGATTTTGGTGGCCCCATTGTTTTTCCCTTTTGGATTTGGTTGCCAATAATTTTACATTTGATTCATTGTAATAGATTGCACAATTTGAAAGGCATAATGACCTTATAAACAACAACCATTTATAAATAAAAACATAGTTTAGCCAAGTTTTTACTATAATTTTGACACCTAGTTTCAACAATCTAGGTTCAAATTTGAAAGGTTGCCATTTGTTGGGCCCTAACCCCACAAGGATAGGACTATTGCATTGGATCCAACTTTTGGAAGTTTTACCTTATTAAAATCGATTTCACATTAGGTGAATTGGTTTTTTTGGTGAAAGTGTTTACACTATTTAGATTGGAATGGATTTTTTTGGTGTTTAGAGTGTGGACATAGTAGGTAGATGTACAACATCTTATCTATTGGTAGGGCCAATGCATTTATGATGCCTAGCTTACTAACCATGGGTTGGCAAAACCTAACCACCTAGGCCTCCTTTGAAAATCCTTGAAAAAACATTGTGATAGGTATTGTAGATATGAAGGATAAGTACACATAAAGAAAATAGTGGAATGATTAATGAATTGTTATTTATTACTAATTAACATAGTGGAATCAAGTTAAAATGACAACTACAAATAATGTTATCACTAATTGTCGTTGAAAATTCATTTATGCATGAAGAGCAATACACATAAATAATGACTATTTCAAACAATAAAGATTTCAGTAATGAATGTATTTGCTAATTACTTTGGAAGCAATTCTAGACATTTCTAAATTCTTTTGGTCACAATTTTAGGGCATGAAGCTCACTTGAAAGTTTCACCTTTCTTATTTTTTAATTTCCTTCCATGGTTACAACTCCTTTGAGTTGTTGTTCTTCCCTCTTTGTTAAATATTTCTTTCCCATGCTTACAACTCTTTTGAGCTTCTTGTAGCGTTAGCAACCTAATTATAAAAATGTTTGAAAACTTCTTTCCGACACAACTATTATAGCCTAATTCAGAATTGCAAAAAACTAATGTCAATGCTGGTCTGCAAAGCTTGACAAAGGTGAAAAATGAAAAGAGTGAAAAAAATGAGTGGATTGCAAGAGATGACCTCAAGAAACAATTTGGTTGGCAAACTTCAAAAAGACAATTCATGGAAATAGAAAACAAATACAATGTTAGACCATAACCAACACAAAAATGACATTTGAAAAATACGCATTTAAAGCTAAACCAACATGAAATCTTACAAACTAGGACATGTTTTAATTTTACTCTATCACATCAATAGTTTATTTAAGGCATGATGTCACAAAGGGGTTGTGGTGCTATTAAATGTCACACATTTCTACGTGTTTAATATGTAAAATTACATTGCCAACTATTCTAGATGAATAATCAACAGAACACAAGCTATTCATGAATGCAATTGACTTCAAAAATAAGTTAGATGAGGGATATTATTAAAAAGAATGCACATCCTAATAAGCCTATCCTATGTTTATAATAAGTTGGTCTATCATCAACTCTCAATAAATCATATCTAATTCAAATTAAGGCCAAAAAACAAACTGGAAAATTTGGATTGTTTGTTATATTTTATTCTCTCTCCCATTTTTTGAAAAAAAAATTCACATAAGATGTCTAAGTGAAATTTGGCATAATCCTTATTCACATGATAATAAAGCAATATACCTTATCTCAAGATTATTTAGTGGAGAAATACATCCATCATTTGACAAAGGGAGAGCTTTGAATAATAGACAATTCAATAATGGGTCGAACCATATGTGATCACTAGTTTGAACCCCGTGCTTAATGCACAGGTGTGTGTGTATTTGACGATACATATTACAAAATTTACAACTACAAACTACATTTCCAAAACGTCTCTATATACCACGTTCTGCATGTATTCATCGGGACCCTGGACATTGAAAATCTTGATGTTTGCACTACTTGTTGTGTGGAGAATATATGTTGGGTTTGTTGCTGATATTGATATCAAAATCTTGGGGGTGCCCCCGGGGTCAGGTATGCCTTTCCTAGACAGCGACACATGTGCAGGGGGTGGGGGGTTATTTATTTCTGCTAGGGTTTTCTTCCCTGTATGATGCCATCCATGGATGGATGATGAGACGGATGGATGGATAAAGCTTCACTAAAAACGACCACGATGTCCTTTACTATATGTAATGTGAAGATTTCAGATTATTATCATTGAGATAATCAATTATTGCACCAAGATAATCTAACCTGGAATCCCCCTGATGCAGCAGGTAAAAAAGTGGACAACTGACATCAAATTCCCCAAAACTACAAACTCTGTCAAAATGTGACCAATTTTTCTCAAAAAACCTGGCAATCTTCCACAAAGTACTCATTTTTAAATTTGAGGTAAAAATTTCGCCCCAAAAACATACAGTATTAACAGATGAGTCGATAATGTGGCTTATACGATTGAATATGGACATAAGCAACTATTCTATATATATATATATTCCTCCATACCGTGTGGACCCAAATTCAGTCTGATCCCTTTCTATCGCCAGGATAAATGGCGAATCTCATGCTTGGCAATATTAATAATCCCCACTTGTTTATAGTTTATGCATTGTGTCATTGACTTGGTGTCACTTACACGTGGGAAAGTGGCCAGAGAAATTTTCTTGTGTATTTCCTCAATGGCACCTTATCTTCACAAATAGAGAGGAGAGATCTTATGTCTACTCCTTAAAAGTAAGAAGGTTCTTACACCTAGAACCTACCATCTTCTTTAGTGCATAGTGCACACCACATGTTGGCAAGCTATCTTCAAACAACGCCTCTGTATGGTTATGTTCAGTGAACCATTGCTGCCGATTACTTGAAGTAGCCGTCAATTTAAGGTGGTCAATAGATTACCCAGGCTCGTGAAGTGGGATATTAGAGTATGAGAAAATTGGACAAGACAAGTGTGGTTTGTGGTTTCCTCCCTCAACTAACTGTTCCATGTTAGTACTTGAGTCTGTTGCGTTGTTGCAGGTCATCGATAAAGAATCACATATATCTATTATCTTCATCTGTTTCTCCTGCTTCTAGCACACAAGGATAAATTGAATCAAAAAATTTCCCAGAGTTAAGCTGTGCTGATAACCAAGCCAATTTCTTTCTTTCTGTGCTGAGGTTCAAAATTATTAACACTAGAGAGAAAGTAGAAAGAAAACAATTTCGCCACTTCCACCTCGTTCACAAAGAAAGAGGAAGATTGGAGTTGTGTGAACGTGAAGGTAGGTAGTCAGTACTGTTTCCCTTTTCACGCAAAGTATGTAAGCAACTTGTGCTCCTTTTGTGCAGCAACTACTGGCCTCTATCTGCCCCAAGTTCGACACTTCTAGGCTCTATTGGAGTTTCGCGTGCTCTTGAAGATAGGAGAGTTGCTATTGCTAATCTTCCCGTCGAGTTGTGAGGAACTGTCCCATTTATGCAAATTATCCAAATTGCCTTTCTGGCGAACTGGTATTCACTACTACATGTTTTCGTTCACAGCAGAATTTTTTTCTTTCTCAGTTCTCTTCATCTAAAATTTGGTGTTTCTAACAAGTTCTTTAGTTGTCAATTTCCATACGTGATTTATGTATGACCTGTAGGCAGCGCTGGCATCTGGGGCTCAAATTAGACTTGAGCCGACCCAGATTGGGGTCTCTCAAGTTAGATGCTCGTCGTGTCGATGGCTCAAACAAAGCCTTGAAGAAATGACAGAAAAAAAAAGGTGTTTCATTCTCTGGTTCCATCGGCAACCAAGTGAACTACACAATCAACCATGGAAAAACCAACTAGACAGTCAACTTGAGAACAATCAACTATGATGACTTTTTTCCTTTATGTTTTTTCAATTGTTTTAGCTCAAAAAAATCAATTAGATGACCATAATTTTTGCAATCACTAACAGAATCCAGATAATCCAGATCTACTAGTCATGTAGTTCATGGTTATGAGGAGTTTAACATGATATGAATGTTGACTCAAATTTTATGTGAAACAAAAATTGGTTGGAAACTCCATCTCTTCATACTTGAGTTTGCCTAGTTTGTGTATATATTTCAATTCTGTGTGCTCAATTAGGTGATAGAATTGAACCTAAGCAATTAAAAGTACCCCAAATTTTTGGGGGTTTTGAAGAGGTGGAGCGTGTACAGTCCATTGAAAGTGAAACATTGTGTTTACTAGGAGAACATGTTGGCCTTGAATCTTGTTGATAATCATGTATATAAATGTTTTACTCTGGACTAATTGTCTAATGTGCAATTGTAGGCGTTGTCATGGGCACACCTGAGACAATTGACTTCTTTGACAAACAACCAGCAGTTGCTTTTCCTATTAATAAAGTAGAGAACTATACTCAGCGAAGCATTTTCAAACACAGACAAATTACAGATCCAAATCCAGAGTACCGAAGACTTTTCTATCCGGATCATCCCAATAAAACCCCTCAACCACATCAATCAATGGGGCCACTTGATGAAGTTCGAGCATTGAGGGAGCGAATTCATAAGTGTGCAGAGTCACAACAAAAATTGATGCATGAAGTTCGTCAAAATAAGAAGTCACAAGATAATTTTCAAAAAAGCCTTGATGTAGACAGGAGATTTGCTGAAATGGTCCAGGTATGAAGCTTACTTCCTGGACGAACATTTGACATTGAATTATAGCTTTTGGACAAAATATGAAATTGAGATGAATATTGCAAAGTCAACCGATTTTACAACAGGTTCTATCGTCACTCATGATCATCATCATGTTTGGATGCTCCAAAGGGTTCTAGCCCTTTGTTTGCAGTTCAGGATGTAGTCGAGGAACTTTTAAAAGCTGGCGATGACGAGACAAGGAAGCTCATTCCAAAATTTAAGGAAGCCAAAGAACAAAGAGATTTGAGAGGCCATCCTTGCAGGTAAGTCTAGTTTGTGCAACATTTTTCAATTATTTTCTTTAAATGTTCTCAATTTACAACTTCCTAGTGAATTTAACTGACACGTTTGTTTGATTCTTATGCAGTCATTTGCCTAAAGGAGAAATGGAGGACATTATAAAATTTGTCAAGGAACTCGCAAAGGGGGATGGATTGCTCCCTAAACCTTGTACAAATGATGATAGAGAGCTTGTGATGAAAGCAGTTGAACACTGGTCAAACACTCATGGTCGTCACTCATCATCATCATCGTGTTTGGATGCTCCAAAGGGTTCTAGCCCTTTCTTTGCAGTTCAGGATATCGTCCAGAAACTTTTAAAAGCTTGCAATGACGAGACAAGGAAGCTCATTCCACAATTTAAATTGCAACAACGTTTTAAACAACGTTCTCTGTCTGAGGCGAATCAGCTACCTGCTACATATCAGTGGTTGCTTGAACAATCAACAAATGGGGACAAAATTGTCCAATATTGTCTAAGAATGGTCCATTCAAAAGTAACAGTAATGTCTGAGCCAGCAGTTGATGCCAGATCAATGCTTGCTTCGTTGAGATCATATAAGGAAGCCAAAAAACAAAGAGATTTGAGAGTCCATCCTTGCAGGTAAGTCTAGTTTGTACAACATTTTTCAATTATTTTCTTCACATGTTCTCAATTCACAACTTCATAGTGAGTTTAACTGACACGTTTGTTTGATTCTTATGCAGTCATTCGCCTAAAGGAGAAATGGAGGACAATATAAAATTTGTCAAAGATCCCGCTGAGGGTGATGAACCGCTCCCTGAACCTTATAAAGATAGCGATAGAGAGCTTGTGAAGAAAGCAGTTTCACACTGGTCAAAGACTCATGATCAAGAGGCAGGTCCTTCTGGTGAGGCAAAATCCACCAAAGGTGAAAGATCCAAGACAACTAAGAATATACCACATCAATGAATTTGACCAACATTTAGTGGAAGGTGATGAAGTTGGTTTCATGAATGGTGATGATGTTGAGGACCTTTGTTTGTTAAGTTAGGTGATTGATTATTGAAGAAGTCTCGGACTTCCAAATCAATGAGGAAGACCAAGCTTTCCACCTAAAGATTTGATGTGCCATAATTTCAATGTAAACTACTTTTGTGGGTTTTATTTGCAAATTATTTCTAGTTTGATGGCTATAAACATGTTGTGAACAATAGTAGGAAAAAGTGTTGTTTCATTCTATGTCCATGAAAATTTGCCTTTTGTAAAAAATTTGAAATGCTTCCAACTTTTTGAAGTTCACAGACTCAAAAAAGACAAGGGTTTATTGGTTATAAATGCCTATTATTATTTATGGACTTTTTATTCACATATTCTTATATGGATTAACACGTTGTGCACATAGCCTTTTTGTGTGAAACGTGTCAAAATTTCACAAATTTAATTCTAGTTGGTGCCTAGGATTATAGGCGAGATTTAAAGAAAACATGGGGTCAAACATAATGATTTATGCTTATGGTTTTTATGATGTAATTTTACATGTTCAATTATGTACAAAATTTGGTTTGGCTTGCTTTCATAATTTCCATCATCACAAGTTGAACCTCTTTAATCCATGTTGTCATTTTCACTCATAATTCCGAGATGAACAAATCACCTTGTATTTGACATCCTAAAACAAAACAAATGATTTATATTTTTGCCAAACTTTTGATAACAAAACTAAGTTTCACAACATAAAAAACATAAATATTGAATCCTAATTATGAAATCAAAAATTGTAGAAGATAAATGGGTATACGATCGAAACTATATTTTTTATTACATAATTATGAAGATTTATGTTCTTTTTTGTACATATCTATTCACCTATTTGTTTTTCATTTATAATTATTATGCTACAACCGTTTTCCTACCATGGATTTTACACATTTTGCTAAAAGCTTTGAAAATTAATCTTCCAATTACCTTTACAACTTTATTTTATGAAAGTTTTTATTCTTATAACAAGTTGTTCTCATGGAATGAACATGTTTCAAAGGTCCCAAACAAACACCTATTTATATACTAAACAAAAATAAATTAAACAAGAAAATTTTTAATGTCTTACACATCATTTGACTCATCACATGATATTTGAATCATGCAAATTAATTTGTGCAAAAACTTTTGTAATTAGTCATCATCCTTATATCATGCATATTAATGTGTGCAAAGATTTTTCTAATAAATTATCATGTTTGATCATGTACATTAATTGAAACAATGATTAATTAATGATGATTCACCAAATCATTATTAAATTATAAAAATTCATCACCCAATAAGTTACCAATGTTAATTCCTAAGTAATTGCATAACTAACAAGCTATTAATATTAAATTACAAACAATTCAAGTTGTCCAAGCGACAACTGAACAATGGATAGTCCATTATCCACACCAAACACAACTTGAAAACCCCCCCACCCCCAAAAGAAGAAAAGGAGGCTCCTATACTCCATGATGCAACTTCTCATTGGTTTTGCATGAAATTCTAATCTTAAAATTGGCTGCCACTATTTTTGGCCTCGACTCATAGCCCTGCATAAGAACACCCTAACTACTGACTTAAAAATTAAAACACAATGTTGTGGGCTTACCCAAACCTCCACTGGGTTCTTATTTTGGTAAACCCACTAACCTGAGGGGCTTTACTGACAGGAATTTCTAATATTGGCACGATTTTCCCCGGTGTCTTGGCCTGCCTTGCTCTCAAGGCTTTTGGATTCTCACCCTCGTCTAGCTTGGGCTGGGCCTATCCCTCAGTTGTGGACTTTTGGGACTTGTTGGAATAAACTGTGTTGGTTATTTTGTTCTTTTTGCAGAGGACTTTACCAGAATTCCTCCACCTCATGTGCGCCCTTCTTTCTGTAAAGCCCACAGCATCAGGATTTACTGACCAGGTTTTTCTAATATTGGCAAGATTTACCCCCTCATCTTTGGCTGCCTTATTTCAAGGCTTTTGGATTCTCACCCTCATATCTACC
>Ga0116228_10001273_pt1 | contig 20836 bp, 23 predicted proteins | sample S1TSphfallax_2_FD_89694 | JGI IMG/M metagenome (GOLD analysis project Ga0116228, IMG submission 89694) | Host-associated microbial communities from peat moss isolated from Minnesota, USA - S1T2_Fc - Sphagnum fallax MG | ecosystem: Host-associated > Plants > Peat moss > Unclassified | place...
ACCATTCCGGCCGGCGGGTCGGTGACGATTACGCAAGGGTCGGTCAATCTCGAGGCGCTGTTGGGCAAATATATATTTGGTGGGACGGGGAGTGGTTCCCAAGGTGGCGCGCAGAGTGGGACCAAGGCGGCGGGCGATGCGAAAAGCGGTGATGCGACCAGCGGTGCCGGTGGTATCGCGCCGTTGAAATGACCACCGATGCGGCGGCGGGCTGGGTGCAGGCGGACGGGTCGCCTATTGCTTGCCGGGAGAAACTGAAGGTTTTGGAAGAAAATCGAACGGAGCTCGCGCAGATGATGCGGGATGCGTTCGAGGATGCGGTGCTGATGGGGGTGGACCCGTCGGCGATGCGGGGTGTGCTGATGGAGATGGTTGCCGGTTTGAAGTCGCCGCTTCGATGAAGGTTTGGCTTTGTGCGGTGCTGTTGATGGCGGCTTTCGTGCCGGCGCGGGCGCAGGTACCGGCGGATAACATTCCGCCACCGCCGCCGGCAGATAATGTTACGCCCACGCCGCCTGCGGATGATGTGCCGCCGGCACCTCCGCCGGATATGGATCGGGCGCCGGCTCCGCCGGACATGGATCAGGCGCCCGCTCCGCCGGACACGGATCAGGCGCCGGCGCCACCGGCGAGGGAGGAGGCACCGGCGCCGCCGAGGGAAAGCCATCCCAAGGCGCAGGAACTTTCGCCGCCTGACGCGTGGTTGCCCCGTCGTGGGGGCACGTTACGGGTGATGAACAAGATCGATTCGACGGTGCAAACGCTGTCGGTGCCGGTGGGCGGCAGCGTGACGTACCAGTCGTTGACGATCAAGATGTCGGGGTGTTTTGTGCGGCCGCCGGATTTGCCGGCGGATGCCGCGGCACATTTGACGATTACCGATAGCCGGCCGGATCAGCCGGGGTTCGATGCGTGGATGCTGCAGAAAGAGCCGGCGCTGAATATGCTCGAGCATCCGGTATATGATGTTCAGTTAGTAGGGTGCGCGTAAGACTGTTTGAAACGGCGCCCTGACGGCCAACGGACGCGCATTTCCGCGCTCCGGTGCTCGGAAATCCGCGCCAGCAGACCGCCATGGCGCGGTTTGAAACGAGCTCCGGGAGCGAGAGCTTTTGCTTTGGATTGGCGGCGGTTTCGTGGCATGTCGCGGCATGCTTCGCGCGCTTTATCATCAGGTGCTGCAATTGTCCGCCAGCGCGCGGGCGCCGGTTTGGCTGGCTTGCGTGAGTTTCGCGGAGAGCAGCTTTTTTCCTATTCCGCCGGATGCGCTGCTGATACCGATGATTTTGGCGCGGCCTCGGCGGGCCTGGGTGCTGGCAGCGATTTGTACGGTGGCGAGCGTTGCCGGCGGGTGCCTGGGGTATTTGATTGGGGCGGAGCTGCTGGACCGGGTGGCGCTGCCGATATTGCGGTTCTACCATGCGGAAGGCGCGCTGGGCAGTTTCCATACGATGTATGCGCGGTGGGGGATGTATGTCATCCTGATTAAGGGACTGACGCCGATACCTTTCAAGTTAGTAACTATTGCCAGCGGGGCGGCGCATTTCGACTTTGGCGTGTTTGTGGCCGCCTGTGCCGTTACGCGGGGCGCGCGGTTCTTTTTGGAGGCGGCGTTGCTGCGCCGTTATGGCGATCGGGTGCGGCATTTTATCGAGCGGCGGCTGACCTTGGTGACGAGCGTGGCGGCGGGAGCCGCGGTTGCGGGTGTGGTGGTGTTGCGTTTCATTTGAGCGGTTACGTCACATGGCGCCCTCATGCGGCCACATTGTGGCCAAGCGGGCGCCGCGGGCGATGCGCAATTCTCGCTGCGACCGGCGCTGGTGCCGGACAGGAGATGACGACGATGCCTCGCTATTACCGCACGTTCCTGGCGACCGGTTTGCTGACGGCGATGACGCTGCCGGCGGTGGCGCAGACTTCACCGCCGGAAACGGTGTCACCCGCGCATACGGCAACGACACCGCAAGCGGTGGCGCACCATGTGCAACATCATCATCGTGGTGTGGCTGCGAAGAAGGTGGCGGCGGCGCCGAAATAACATGGCGGCGGAGGAGGCGCCGTTAAAGCAAGAGTTTTTTGGTTCTTTTCTTCAAAAAAGAACCGCCTGGTTTCTTGTTACGCGGCCAGATCCGGAAACAAACCGCGAAGACCCGCCTCACTCGCGGCGCCGCAGCCGCGTTCGGTAATCAGCCCCGTCAGCAGGCGCGCCGGTGTCACATCGAAGGCCGGGTTGGCGGCGGGGCTGTCGCTGGGGGCGACGCGGACGGTGTCGACGGAGCCATCCATGGCGCGGCCGGTGACGGTGGTTACTTCGGTAGCGGCACGTTCCTCGATGGGAATATTGGCGATGCCGTCGGTGACGGTCCAGTCGATCGTCGAGCTCGGCACGGCGACCCAGAAGGGGATGTCGTTGTCGAACGCGGCGAGCGCCTTGAGGTAGGTGCCGATCTTGTTGGCGGCGTCGCCGTTGCGGGCGACGCGGTCGGCGCCGACAATGCACATATCCACTTGGCCGTGCTGCATGAGATGGCCGCCGGCGTTGTCGACGATGACGGTGTGCGGCACGCCATGTTTTCCCAACTCATACGCGGTGAGCAGCGCGCCTTGGTTGCGTGGGCGGGTTTCGTCGACCCACACATGCACCGGAATGCCGGCATCGTGCGCCATATATATAGGTGCGAGTGCGGTGCCCCAATCGACGGTGGCGAGCCAGCCGGCGTTGCAATGGGTGAGGATGTTAATGGGCCGGTTTGTTTTTTCGCGCGCGATGTCGTCGATCAGGGCGGCGCCGTGGCGGCCGATCGATGCGTTTTGCACGACATCCTCGTCGGCGATGGCGGCGGCTTCGCGGTAGGCGATTTCGACTCGGTTGGCGGCGCGCGCGGTGCGCAGGCGGTTCATCATGCGGTGCAGCGCCCAGCGCAGATTGACCGCTGTGGGGCGCGTGGCGAGCAGCATTTCGGCGGCCTCTTCCAACGCATGCGTGGCGGCGTCGGCGCGGGCGGCGAGCGCCATTCCGTAGGCGGCGACAGCGCCGATCAAAGGCGCGCCGCGAACCTGCATGCTGCGAATGGCTTGTCCGACTTCGCGCGGCGTGGTCAGGCGCACAAATTCAAGTGACCAGGGCAGCCGCGTCTGGTCGATGATGCGCACCGACCAGGCGTCCGCGGGATCGACCCAGACGCTGCGGTAGGGATTGCCGTCAATGTTCATGCGTGGGTGACTCCAACGACAGTATATATGGTGATCAAATGCGTTGATGCAGGACGCAGACGAGCGTGAAGAGGCGACGGGCGGTTTCGAAGTCGATTTCAACACGTCCGTTGAGGCGGTCCATCATCAGTGTGGCGCCTTCGTTGTGCAGGCCGCGGCGGCCCATGTCGATCGCCTGGATGCTGGCTTCGCGGCCTTCGTGAACCGCGTGGCCATAGCTGTCCACCAGCATCTGATAGTCCTTGATCAGACGCCGGAACGGTCCCAATGCCAGGCCCAGCGCGGTGAGCGGAAGGTTGTCGACATCGCGCACATCGAACAGCAAGCGGCCTTCGACGATCGACAAATGCAGGACGAAGGGGCCTGTGCGATCCTTCGGGACGAAGCGGTTGGCGACTGCGAGATCGCGCACCGCCTGCGCGAGGTCCGCCTGTTGCAGCGGCGAAAGGGTGCCGCGCCCCTCGCTGTCGAGTTCGACACGCAGCAGGGAGCGCTCGGAGGGTGACTCCATGCGGGCGATGGCGGCGTCTTCAGGCATCGCGGGCGGGTAACAGGCCGAGTTGCAACATCAGGCCGATGGTGGCGCCTTTCGCCGGACGCAGTAGCGCCATGCAGGCGGCGAGTGTCAGGGGCAGAAAAATGGCGGCTTCGGCCAGCACTGATAGGTCCATCACGGAATCCAGGGCGATCTGGCTGCCGATGACGAGGTGGCCGACGACAAGGATGACGACGTAGGGGGGCGCATCGTCGGCACGCACGGCGCCGAGGGGGGCGCCGCAGTTGGCGCAGACATCGACCTGGCGCAGCCAGCCGCGGAACAGGCGTCCCTCACCACAACACGGGCAGCTTCCGCGAAAGCCGCGCAACATTGCGGTGAACACGCCTGGTTTGGCCCAGGATTGCTCCGGGAGCGGGTGGGAAGGGGACCATCGGACGGGGGCGGTGATTGTGTCTGGCATTCGATTTACGGGCCTTTGTAGCACGTTTGTTGGAACTGGTCGCCTGCATGCTGCGGCGCCACTGGATGTGCGTTGGCGGTTCGTCGTTGCGCGCAGCAGTGGAGCGAGTCTTTCATTTTGCGGTGTTGGGCCGGGGTGGAAATGATGGGCTGAAGCCCATCCTGCGGGGGCGCCCGACGAGGCAGTTTCAATGACACAGGCTACCGGTTGCGTGGGCCGATTGACCCCACGCTCGGGTAGGTCGCGTCGGGATCGGACCATGGTTGCGTGCCGGGACGGTGGGCGGCAAGTAGCCGCCATGCTTATCGCGCGCAGCCTCGCGGAACTCGCCGATGCCGTGACCGTGCTGCGGGCGCGGCACGGGGGACTGGCGCTGGTGCCGACCATGGGCGCCTTGCATGCGGGGCATTTGACGTTGCTGTCGGTGGCGCGGACGGCGGGGGCTGCTTCGGAGCAGGCGGTGGCGGCGTCGATTTTCGTCAATCCGACGCAATTCGGGCCGCGGGAGGATTTCGGCCGGTATCCGCGCGACGAGGCGGGCGATTTGCAGAAACTCCGGGAGGCCGGCTGCGACCTGGCGTGGTTGCCCGACGTGGCCGTGATGTACCCGGACGGCGACGCGACGTCGATCGAGGTGGGCGGGCCGGCGCTCGGTTGGGAAGGCGCGGCGCGGCCCGGTCATTTCCGTGGCGTGGCGACCGTCGTTGCTAAATTGTTCGGGCAGGTGCGCCCCGACAACGCGGTGTTTGGTGACAAGGATTGGCAGCAATTGCAGGTGATCCGGCGCATGACGGCGGATTTGTCGTTGCCGGTGCGGGTGGTCGGCGCGCCGGTGGTGCGCGAGGCGGATGGACTGGCGATGTCGTCGCGCAACCGATTTCTGACACTGGCGGAAAGGCACGTGGCGCCGGTTCTGCACGCCACGCTGTGCGGCGCACGCGATGCGATGGCGCAGGGACAATCCGCCGACGGCGCGTTGCGCGACGCAACGGCCCGGCTGGCGGCGAACGGTTTCGCGACCGATTATATCGCGCTGGTGGAGAACGCGACATTGTTGCAAACCGATCGGGCAGGGGCGGCGGCGCGGCTGATCGCGGCGGCGCGGCTTGGGGATGTGCGGCTGTTGGATAACATTCCGTCCGGGATAACTAAATAAAAACAAGAAGTTAGGAAGCGTTTCTTTTCTGAAGAAGAGAACCGGGAGGATTATGTCGAGCCTAGCGGCGCTTAAGAAAGGAAGCAGGTCGTGGCGCATCAGGCGCACTTTTTTTCTTCTCACGCACTGCTGGCTGAAGAAATTTCTCAGGAGGAGTGAAGGCAATGCAGACACACACGGTTAGGGTGCATCCCTCGAAATCAAATCTGAAGCGCGATGATCAACTCGCGTGGAAAATCGCCGCGGTGGCGGCCGACCGGGTCGCGGTGGATCGCGACGTGACGGCGATGATCATCAATCGCATGATCGACAATGCGTCGGTGGCAATTGCCAGCGTGAACCGGCGGCCGGTGATTTCGGCGCGCGACATGGCGCTGGGGCACACGCGCCGCGGCGGTGCGACGGTGTTTGGCGTGGCGCCCGCCAAGCGCGTTTCGCCGGAATGGGCGGCGTGGGCGAACGGCACGGCGGTGCGCGAGCTCGATTACCACGATACGTTTCTCGCCGCGGATTACAGCCATCCGGGCGACAACATTCCGCCGATCCTGGCGGTGGCGCAGACGATGGAGAAATCCGGCAAGGACCTGATCCGCGGCATTGCGACCGGATATGAAATCCAGATCGACCTGGTGCGGGCGATCTGCCTGCACGAATTCAAGAAGGACCACATCGCGCATCTGTGCCCGGCGCAGGCGGCCGGCATCGGTACTTTGCTCAAGCTGCCGGTGGAAACGATCTTCCAGGCGGTGCAGCAGGCGGTGCATGTCAGTTTCTCCACGCGGCAGAGCCGGAAGGGCGAAATTTCGAGCTGGAAGGCGTTCGCGCCGGCACATTCGGGCAAGCTGGCGATCGAGGCGGTGGATCGCTGCATGCGTGGCGAGGGTGCGCCAAGCCCGATCTATGAAGGCGAGGACAGCGTGATCGCGTGGATGCTGGGCGGCAAGGACAGTGAATATCAGGTGCCGCTTCCGGCGCCGGGCGAACCCAAGCGGGCGATCCTGGACAGTTTTACCAAGGAACACAGCGCGGAATATCAAAGCCAGGCGCTGATCGACCTGGCATTCAAGCTGCGCGAGCGGATCGGCGATCTCGGCGAGGTGGAAAAAATCATCCTGCACACCAGCCACCACACGCATTACGTTATCGGCACCGGCGCCAACGATCCGCAGAAGATGGACCCGAATGCCAGCCGCGAGACGCTGGATCATTCGATCATGTATATCTTTGCCGTGGCCTTGCAGGATGGGCGTTGGCATCACGTGGACAGCTACGCGCCGAAACGCGCGCGACGGGCGGACACCGTGGCGCTGTGGCACAAGATCGAAACGTGCGAAGATCCGGAGTGGACGCGGCGCTACCACGCAACCGATCCGAATGAGCTGGCGTTTGGTGCGCGCGTGGAGGTTGTGATGCGCGACGGCGAACGGATCGTGGACGAGCTGGCGGTGGCGAATGCGCATCCGCACGGTGCGCGGCCGTTCGAACGTGCCGACTATATCCGCAAGTTCGAGACGCTCACGGATGGCATCATCACAGCGAAGGAGCGTGCGCGTTTCCTCGAGGCGGTGCAGACTTTGCCGAAACTGGCGGCGGGGGAACTGGGGGAATTGAATGTGGCGGTGCCGGGTGGGGCATTGCGGAGCGGCAAGGCGGGAATTTTTTAGGGGGTGAAAAAGGCCAGGGGCTCAGCCCCTGGACCAAGCTGGGGACAAATCCCCGGACCCCACTCGTTTAAGAAAAGCCTTATCCATCCGACTAGTTTCAAAAGTAATGGGGTTTGGGGACTTGTCCGCAGCTTGGTCCATGGGCTGAGCCCCTGGCCTTTTTTCGTGCCAGGCCCCAAAAAGTATGTCGTAATTTGATTGACACGATCCTATGTCGCGGTGAATAGCGGAATTCAACGCATGTTTGCGATTCGCAAGACACGCGTGAATTTAGGAGCAACGGTCTGTCAACGCGCCTCTACCCTGCGAAGTCCTGCCGAGCATGTCTTCGGGTACGAGCTACTGGCGCTGCCTTTCCACACTTGCCTGCGTGCGACGCGCGCGCCCGGCAAGCAGGGTCCGGCACCGGCGATGCGAAAGATCGATAGGGCAGCGCGTCATTTGCAAGTCACGCACACAGGAGAGAGAGTCACACCATGAGCACTGAAGAAAGCAGCGGCACGCCGCGCGAAGCAGCGATGGCGATGCGCGCAACTACCCGCCGCGCCGGCGCGGGACGCACCACGGGCGCCGCGAAAAAGGCAACGGGCCGCACGACGAAAGCCGTGGCGGCACCGACCCGCAAGAAGCCGGGGCCAAAGCCCGGTATGAAAAAGGCCGCGGCGCCAAAGAAGGCGACGGTCGCGAAGAAAGCCGCCAAGCCGGCGAAGGCCGCCAAAGCGGTTAAAGCCACGAAAGCAACGAAAGCAGTGAAGGCTGCGCCGAAGAAGGCCGCCAAGGCAACCAAGGCGCCAAAAGCCGCCGCCAAGAAAGCCGTCGCGGCGCCGGTGAAACGTGGCGTTGGCCGTCCCCGCAAGAACCCGGTTGCTGCCGCGCCGGCGCCGAAAAAGCCTGGCCCGAAGCCGAAACTTGCCGTTGCCGCCAACGGCGCATCCAAGCCCGGCCGCAAGCCGCGCGCGGCCGCGGCGCCGGCAAAACCAGTGCGCAAGACACGTACGCCGCGCGTGATTAAGGCGATTGCCGTCGAGGCGCCAGCGCCGAAACGTCGTGGCCGGCGTCCGAACGCTGCCAAGGTGATCGAGCCGGTGGCGCCGCCGCCGGAAGTGACGGAGACCCACGAAGAAGGCGAAATCGCCTAAAGGTGGTTTGCCGATCAGGCGGTTTCTTGGGTTGACGCAGAAAGGCCTGGTGCCGCCGATGGCGGGACCAGGCCGTTTCTTTTGTGTGGGTTGAGAGCTTTTATATTCGGGTAACCAGACTGCGCGGCGTGCCGCGGCCGTTGGCGACGCGTCCGCTGGCGCCATAGCGTGGGGCTATTTGCGCATTGCGCGCTGCCTTGGCGACGAGGTCTAGCACGCGGCGCTGCACGCGCATGGCGCGGTTGAGCAAGCGGCGATTTTCTTCCGCGAGCTCGCCGAGTTTTATGAGATCGGCGGGCGGCGCTTCCGTTGCGGCGGCGGCACGCCAGGCCGCTGCCAACGCATCGGCCGCGGCATGCTTTGGCGCCAGCAATGCGCCGGCGCGTGCGAAATTCATCTCCGCCAGCGCCTGATTTTCGTCGATCAGCAGCTTCGTCATGGCCTGCACGGCTTGTTCGAGCGATTGGGTCACGAGCGATTCTCCTGCAGGCGCAACATCGCCTGTGTCACGAGCGTGGTGATGCCCAGCCCGCCATTGAGCGCCATCGATTTGGCGATTTCTTGCACCAGCATTGGCCGCCACGCGGCCTCGCCTTGTCCGCCGCCGAAACTGCCGCCGTCCTGCGGCAAGGTTTCGAACAGCGGCGAGAGCATTTCACCGAGCGCCACGGCGGTGAAATCCTGTGCGGCCTTGTCGATTTTTTCCCGCGATTGCGGCACGAGCTTTTCACGCGCGGGTGGCGTGACGCCAGCCGCGAGGTTCGTTGCGTGGTTGGGTGGTGTGGTCAATGAGGTCATCGCACTTCCAGATCGGCTTGCAAGGCGCCGGCTGCCTTTATGGCTTGAAGGATACTGATAAGATCGCGCGGGCCGACGCCGAGCGCATTCAGGCTGGCCACCAGGTCGCGCAAGGTGGGCGCGGAGGTGAGCATGCCGAGCTTGTGGTCGCTGCCGGTGTCCACCGAAATGGAGCTGCGCGGGGTTATGGTGGTTTTGCCTCTCGAGAACGGCGCCGGCTGCGAAACCTGCGGGTTCTCCGTTACGCGAATGGTAAGATTGCCCTGGGCGATCGCCACGGTGCTGATGCGGACATTGGCGCCCATGACGATCGTGCCGCTGGCTTCGTCGATAATGACGACGGCGGCCGTATCGGGTTCGACACGCAAATCCTCGATTTCGGCCAGCGCGCCGACCACGTCGCGCCGGTCCAGTTTGAGCGAAACGCTGCGGGGATCGGTGGCTTGCGCGGTGCCGGCGCCGAGGGTTGCGTTAATCGCGGCCTCGATCCGGCGTGCGGTGGTGAGGTCGGGGTTGCGCAGGGCGAGGAAAAGATCGGGGCGCGAGCCGAGCGAGAAATTCACCTCGCGCTCGACAATGGCGCCGTTGGCGATCTTGCCGGCGGTGGGAACGTTGCGGGTGACGCTGCCGGCGGCGCCCTTCGCGCTGACCGCGCCGGTGGAAATGGCGCCCTGCGAGACGCAATAGACCTCGCCGTCAGCGGCCATCAGAGGGGTGACCAGAAGGGTTCCGCCGGACAGGTTTGTCGCGTCCCCGATGGCGGAAACCGAAACGTCGATCCGGCTGCCGGTGCGGGCGAAGGCGGGGAGCGACGCGGTGACCATGACGGCGGCGACGTTCTTGGTTTGCAATGTCGCAATCTGGTCGCGGGTGTTGACGCCGAGCCGTTCCAGCATGCCGACGAGCGATTCCTTGGTGAAGACCGCGTTGCTCAACTTGTCGCCGGTGCCGTTCAGGCCAACCACCAGGCCGTAGCCGACCAACTGGTTTTCGCGAATGCCCTCGACATCCGCGATGTCCTTCACCCGGACGAAATCGCTGGTGTCCGCCTCCGTATGGCCGCTTGCGGGCATGTTGATCAGGAGGACGAGGCTTATTGGTAAAGTGGAAAGTATTGAGCGCCATCCTGCGTGGGCGCGCGCGTGGACGGATTTCATGGGGCCAGGCGCATACGCAGGGCCATGGCACGGCATGGCCGGTTGGTTGGGATGGGAGGGCAGGTCGTTTTCCACGTCCCGATCAGGAAAGCATGGAAAAGTTGCCGGATGGTTCATCCGGCCGGAACAAAGGAAGTAGGCGATGCAGGTGGAGCGAGTTCGGCCAGGAGCCACCCCGGTAGCAGCACGGAAAGCCGCGGGGGCGGACGGCTTTTCCCAAATGCTGGAAACGCGGCCGGACGGCGGCGCAGTGGAGGAGCCTGGGGGAGCAGCGGCGGCTTCTTCTGTTAGGGCGCCTGTCGCCGCGGCGCCGCTTAACGGGCTGATGAGCTACGAGCAGGCGTGCGAGCGGGTGCAGTCGGACCGCAAGGCGCGGCGGCACGGACGGGCGATGCTCCAGGCGCTCGGCGCGCTGCAGGTGGTACTGCTGGAAGGCGGCGGCCCTGCGGCGGAAGCGTTGTCCCACCTGGCCGCGGATGTGCCGGAGGCGGACGACCCGGTGTTGCGGCTGATCCTGCGCGAAATCGGGGTGCGGGCGGCGGTCGAGCTGGCGCGCTACCAGGGTCCGCAAGATATTTCAATTGGTTGAAGATGGGCGCGAATTGCTTGGCGCAGCGGCGCGACGCCTCTATAAGCCGCGCCAGACGCCAGGCTCCGCCACTCACAAGTCACGCCCAAGGTCACGCCCAAGGTCACGCCCAAAGTCACGCCCCAAATCACGCCCGGGTCACGCCCCAAGTCACGCAAAAGTGGCGGCGCGGGCGCCGTTCGACAGGAAAAAGCCCACGATGATGCTCACGCTGCCACCGGACTACGTCCCCTCGGACAGCGAGGAGTTCATGAACCCGCTGCAGCTGGAATATTTCCGGCAAAAGCTGCTGCGCTGGCGGGCCGACCTGCTGCGCGAGGCGGACGGCACGCTGGCGAGCCTGTCGGAAGGCGGCATCCACGAGGCCGACATTACCGACCGGGCGAGTGTGGAAACCGATCGGGCGCTGGAACTGCGCACGCGGGACCGGGCGCGAAAGCTGATCAGCAAGATCGATCAGGCGTTGGTCCGGGTTGAGCACGGCGCCTATGGGTTTTGCGAGGAGACCGGCGAGCCGATCGGCCTGAAACGGCTGGAGGCACGGCCGATCGCCACACTTTCGCTGGAGGCGCAGGAGCGGCACGAAAGAATGGAGCGCGTGCACCGAGACGACTGAGCCACCCGCGACCGGGGGGGAGGAAGGAATGGCGAGGCCGGATTGTGTTCGACATTGGCGGGATATTCAGGGGGCGGATGACCGGCATTATGCGCATTCCAGCGAGCTGCTCGCGCTGGACGCACATTTTTCGCGGGCGTTGGGCCTGACGCGCATTGCGGTGCGGCATCAGGTTTTGCCGCCGGGCCGGCGCACGTCCATTCCACATGCAGAAAGTGATGAGGAGGAGTTCGTCTACGTTCTGGAGGGAACGCCCGACCTTTGGCTGGATGGCAATTTGCATCGGCTGGCGCCCGGCGATGGGGTGGGATTTCCGCCAGGCACCGGCATTGCACACAGTTTTCTCAATAACAGCGACGCGCCGGCCGTATTGCTGGTGGTGGGCGAGCCGGCAAAGCCGGACAACAAAGTTATCTATCCGGTTAATCCGGAGATGCAGGCGTTGCGAACCGACTGGTGGCACGGTGCGCCGCGCCTTGCGCTGGGACCGCATGATGGGGTGCCGGACGCACAGAGGTAGGAGGGACGTATTTCTTTTTTGAAAAAAAGAAACAAGCAACTTTTGTCCTTTTAGAACGGTAGCAGAATATCAAGCGCTTGCTGACCATAGCGCGGCGTTTGGATATTCGTGAGCTGGCCGCGGCCGCCGTAGGAAATGCGGGCTTCGGCCATGCGGTCGTGGCTGACCGTGTTGTCGCTGGCGATGTCCTGCGGCCGGATGACGCCGCTGACCTCTAGCACGCGCAGCTCGTTGTTGACGCGCAGTTCCTGGCGCGCAGCAACGACCAGGTTGCCGTTCGGCAGCACCTGGGTGATGACACCGGCCAGGCGCAGCGTCACGGTTTCGTTGCGCTTTATGGTGCCGGTGCCGCCGGCGGTGCTGGTGCTGGTGGTGGAAACCAGGCTGGGCGGGCTGACCAGCTTGCCAAGCAGATGCGGCAGCGCGCCTTCCAGACCCAGCATGTTGGGCATGCCCATCGTCTCGCTGCCGTTCTGTGCCTCGGCGGAGGCGTTTTGCACGTTGGCGGCGTCGGTGGTGTTGACCAGCACGGTAACGATATCGCCGACGGTGGCGGCGCGCTGGTCCTTGAAGAAGGCGCGGCTGCCGGAGCGCCACAGGCTGGCGGCCTCGCTTGGCGCGGGCTCGGCGCGCGGCATGGGCATGGTGACCGGCCGCCATTTCGGGTCCGAGGTGGGATTTGTGGTTGGCGTCATGGCGGGTGGGCGGCCGATTTCGGAGAGTTTCTCCAGCGATCCGCAGCCGGGAAGACCGACCAGAATCGATGCCGCCAAGGTTGAGGCAGCGCGCCCGATCCAGCTTTTGCGGGGCCGTTTCATTGCACTGCGACCTCTAGTGCGGTGCGTTCGGCAACCACCCGCACCTCACCCGAGGCGGTTACCATTGCCAGGACGATCGCCTTGGACGTGGGGTTCTGCACCCGAACCGTTTCGCCGAGGCCGCCATCTTCCATCGCCACACCCTGGGCGGAGAGGGAGATTTCGCCGGCATCGAGGCGCATGCGGACGGCACTGTTGCGCGCGACGAGCACGGGGCGGGCCACATCGCCGGTGGTCAGCGGCTGGCCTGGCGGCAGGTCATGGCGCAGTGCCTGGCCGATGGCGGCGCTGACGGTGATGGGACTGTTGCCGCGCAGGAGGTTTGTCCGCACGCGGGCCGCACGCACATCCTCGGCGCGCAGAACGGCGCCGGGGCGGAGACGATGGGTCAGGATCGCGGCATCCGCCATGGCAATGACCTGGCCGGACAAATGGGCGGTCACCGCCGGCATGCCGGCGACCGTTACGGTGAGCATAGCGTTGAAACGGCCGCTGGTGGCATCGAAATTCGTCTCGGAAATGGACGGTTGCGGCGCGGCGCCGGCCGGGAGCAGCGGGGCATCGAAACCGGGCATGGAAATGTCGGCGTCGGCTTGCGCGCCTTGTTCTGCGAGGGCGGCGCGCAGGGGCTGCATGAAGGCGGATTGCGCGAGGCGTTCGCCGGCGCGTTCGAGAACCACGCGTTCCGAGCCGGATTCCGGGCGCCAATCCACCGCGTAATCGCGGGCGATGGCGGCGAGTTGCGGCGCCTCGACGGTAATTTTGTCGCCGGGCGCGGGCGATGGGCCCAGCACCTTGTCGGTTGCGGGTCCGATATCGTCGAACAAGTCCGAGAGGTGAACCGTGGGCGACCGCAACGCGGCATAGCCGCGCAGCGTTGCGGCGGCCGCCGGGGTGAGCGTCAGCAGGCAAGCAGCGGCGGTCAGCGTAAAAATCTTTTGGTTCTTGTTGTTAAAAAAGAACTTCTTCCTGTTTTTTGCTTGTATGCGCATAGCACGCACCTTTCAATGTAGGTTCGTCAGGGTCTGCATCATGTCGTCAGATGCGGTGATCACCTTGCTGTTCATTTCGTAGGCGCGTTGCGCGGTGATCAGGTTGGTGATTTCGGTGACGACATTGACATTCGAGGTTTCGATAAATCCTTGCATGGTGCTGCCGAAGCCGGGCGAACCCGGTGTGCCGGTGACGGCGTTGCCCGATGCGGCCGTCTGCAACGACAGATTATCGCCCTGCGCCGCGAGGCCGGCCTGGTTGGGAAAGTTGGCGAGCTGAAATTGTCCCAGCGTGCTCGGCGCGGTCTGGCCCGAAATTGTCGCCTGCACCTGGCCGGACGCATTGACGCTTACGGTGACGGCGTTGGTTGGAACCACGATGCCGGGCGACACCGGATAACCGTCCGCGGTGACGATGGTGCCATCCGGCGCCAGCGCGAATGTGCCGTCGCGGGTGTAGGCGGTGTCGCCACTCGGTAACGTTACCTGGAAATAGCCGTTGCCCTGGATGGCCATGTCGAGGTTGTTGCCGGTTTGTTGCAGGTTACCCTGTTCGGTGATCTGGTAGATCGACGCGGTCTTCACGCCCAGGCCGATTTGCGCGCCGGACGGGACGACCGAGCCGTTGTCGGAGGAGTTGGAGCCTACGCGGCGCAGATTCTGGTAGATCAGGTCCTGGAATTCGGCACGGCTGCGCTTGAAGCCGGTGGTGCTCATGTTGGCGATGTTGTTCGATATGACTTCGACATTTGTTTGCTGGGCCTGCATGCCGGTGCCGGCTATGTCCAACGCGCGCATCGCAATTTCCTTATAAGAAGAAAGGTGGTTCTTTTTTGAAAGAAGGAACCAAAAAACTTTTACACGTTGGGGTCGGCGATTTTGTCTATGGCGGTCTGGTGCCGCTGGCCTTCGGCCTCGACGAATTGGGTGGCGAACTGGAAGTTACGTTCCGTGTCCATCATGCGGACGAGTTCGTTGATGGGCTGCACGTTGCTGTCCTCGATCGTGCCTTGGATGAGTTTTGGAACCGTCACCGGCGTGGTGGGGCCGCCTGCGTTGAACAGGCGGCCGCCTTCCGCGGTCATGCGGTTCGGGTCGGCGGGTGCTACGATTGCGATTTTGCCGATCGGGCCATTTTGGCTGCTGATGCCGCCATCCGCGGTGACTGTAAGGGTGGTGTCGGTGGCGCCGACCTTGAGCGGCTGATTATTGGTGTCGAGCAAGGCGTTGCCGTTGGCGTCGGCGATGGTGCCGTCGGCTTGCAGCGAAAAGCGGCCGGCGCGCGATAGGCGCGTGCCATTGGCGGTCTGCACGGTGAAATAACCGTTGCCGGAAATCGCAATGTCGAGCGGATTGCCGGTTTGCGTCAGGGTGCCTTCCGCCTGCTCGCGATAAGTGGCGCGATCCTGCGTGAAGGCCAGGGTACGGTCGCCTTTTGGCGCGGTGGTATTTTGTTGGCTGGACAGCCAGTCGGTGAACACCATGCGCTCGGCGCGGAAGCCGGGGGTCGATGCGTTCGCGAGATTACCGGCGGTGACATCCATCGCGCGTTGTTGCGCGGTGAGCTTGCTGAGGATGATGCTTGAGGTGGTGTCCATGCGGGAGTGTTGGCAAGGAGCGTGCCAGGCGCCCCTTGCGTTGGCTTTGCCGACACCTCCCCCAGAAGTAGGGCAGGAGGAATGATGGAAGCAAAAGTTTTTTGGTTCTTTTTTTCAAAGAAGAACTGCTTCGTCCCGCTTGCTACCTTTTCTGCCGGGCAATATTTGCCGGGTGCTATTTGAGCGGCGCCAGGATGTCGTCCAGCCGATCAGGCGTATTGGGAATTCGTTCCAGGTGCGGGTAGCGCAGGCCGCCGTGATAGTCGAGTTTGACGTCGTTGAAGTGCTTGCCGTTCTGCACCAGCAGCTCGATCGGCGCCTTGCTGGATTTGGCCTGCGTTATGGCGGTGGCGAGCTGGTCCGCGTCGTCGAGTGCTACGCCGTTGACGGCCAGCAGCTTGCCGCCGCGGGCGAGGCCAGCGCGAAAGGCGGGGCTGTCCCACTGGACGGCGGCGAGGACGTTTTCCGGGCCCAGCGCCAGGCCGATGGAGAGGGTAAAATCTTTGCTTCTGCGGCGGCCTTCGGTGCTCTTTTGAAACGGCGATTCCTGGTCGGTGTAGATGAGGCGCCAGCCGCCGCGAGCCAGGCCATCGAGCGGCGCGCCGGGGCCGTTTCCGTCGAGGCGGCTGCGCAGGAATTCCGCCCAGTCGTTCGGCTGGGTGGCGTTCAGCGCGGCGACCACGTCGTCGAATGTGTAGGTGTGGGTGATCCAACTGCCGTCATCGACGCCAAAGAAGCGGCGGGCGAAATCGGTCAGGGAGCGGGCGCCGTTGGATTTTTCGCGAATGAGGGTGTCGGCGTCGAGCCAGATGAGGGCGCCCTCGACGTAGTAGTCCTCGGCGCGTGACCAGGTGCGCCAGGCCAGCGGACGGCGCTGGTTAATGATAGGATCGTTCGTGGTGTCCTGCAGGTTGCGCCACACGCGGCCGACCGAGGCCTGTTCGAAGGCGGCGAACAACGCGAGGCTGTCGCGGATTTGTGCGGCGGACAGAATGCCCGAGCGGGCGGCGAGCACCTGGCCCCAATATTCGGTTTGGCCTTCATAGACCCATAGAAGGCTGTCGCGCTCGGGGACGACGTCGAAATCGGGCGACCAGAGGTCGGCGGGGCGGCGGAATTTTCCATCCCAGGAATGGGTGTATTCGTGCGGCAGCAGGTCGCGCTCCGGGGCTGATCTTTCCAGGTCGGTGAAATAAGCGCGGTTGGTGCCGTTTTCGCTGCTGCGATGGTGCTCGAGGCCTTCGCCGCCCATTTCGTCGGACAGCGAAAGCAGGAAATCGTAATGATTATAGTGATGCGAGCCGAAATTGCGGTTTGCCTGGACCACGAGGTTGCGGTGCGCGGCGAGGTCGGCGGGCTTGACCGTGAGATCCTCAGGCCGGTCTGCGACCACATCGAGATGCACCGGCACCGGGCCGTCGGGGGCGAGATCGATGCGGGAGAAATAGCGGCCGGCATAGAGGGGTGAATCGAGCAGGACGTTCAGGGTGACCGGCTTGAAGGTGATACGGTTGGCGTCGGTGTGTTCGGCTTCCAGCGCGGTGCCGAATTGCCAGCCGGGGGGCAAGGTGAGCGTAGGATGCAGGGTGATGTCGCGGGCGAAGGCGCCGGCCGGATACAGCACCTCGGGGTTCCACTGCACGTCGAGCATGTTGGGTGTCATGACGACGCGGCCTTCCTCCTCGGTGGGCGGGGAGAGATATTGGAAGTCGATGTCGAGGCTGTTGGCGCCTTGGGGCACATCGATATGGAAGGCGTTGATGTCGACCGTGTCGCGGCGCCATTCGAGTCGTTGGCCGCCATTCTTGATGTACAGGCCGGCGAGCGCCGATATGGGCCCGGTGGGGCTGTGGTTGCCGGGTATCCACTTTGGGAACAGCAGCGTGAGCGGGCCGGGGCCGGCGACCGGCAGGGTTTCGTGCATGCGGAAGACGTGGTGGTCGAGGTCGGTTGCATCGACCGCGAGGGCGATTTCGCCTGGGTAGGGTTTGTCGACCGGGTTTGCGACGGGGGGCGGCAGGGGTGTGGGTTGCGGGTTGGCCGGCTGTGATGCTTCGGGGGGCGCCGCGTTGGGCTGGGCGAACGCGCTTGGAGCGAGGGCAGGGAAGGCGAATGCGGTGGCGGCTAGCAGGGCGGCGGGCGGCAGGCGATGCGTCACGAACGGGTCTCCGCTTGAGGTGGCGCGCACCCTAACGATCGGCCGCGTGGGGTCAACCGTGGCTGTTTGTTGCGCTTTCGGGTGTCCGTTGCAAGGTGTTTTTTACTTATTACTAACGAAAATTGATTAGTATCTCGCGATGCCGCACATCTTCCTGGCCACGCCGTGTTACGGCGGCATGGTCACACTCCGCTATTTTCACAGCATCATTAACGCCATGGTTTATGGGGTTAATAACCGGCTGGCCATTACGGTTGAGACGCTGGCCGGCGATTCGCTCATCACCCGGGCGCGCAACTCGCTGGTGGCCAAATTTCTCGCGCACCCGCAGGCCACGCATATGCTGTTCGTGGACGCGGATATCGGGTTTGAGCCGGGGCATCTCGCGCGTCTGGTTGCGTTGGACGAGGATATTGCGGCTTGCATGTATCCGCTCAAGCAATTTTTCTGGGACGATGCGGCGGTGGCGCGGGCACGGGCGGGCGAATTGATCACCACGGCGCCGCTGCGGTATGTCGGCAAACCTTGCACGAATGGTTCGCAGGAGCGCCGCGGCGATTTTGTATCGGCGGATTATGCGGGAACCGGCTTCATGCTGATATCGCGCCGCGCCATTACGTCTCTGATCGCGGCGCATCCGAACCTGCATTATACGGCGGCGCACGTGCCGCTGGATGTGGACCCGACGCTGCTGTATGCGTTGTTCGATACGGAGATCGACCAGAAGAGCCGGCATTATCTGAGCGAGGATTATTCATTTTGCGCACGGTGGCGGGCGCTGGGGGGCAAGATCTGGCTCGACACGCAGTCGCCGCTGATTCACGCCGGGAGCCACGAGTTCGTTGGTGCGCCGGCGACCAGGTTTGGCGTTCCGTAATGAGTAGTTGCAGCGCTCAGCTTGGAAAAGAATTTTCTACCACAGATAAGCAGGGATAGGAATAGGCGGCGCCAAAGCATCCTTCGTTACCCCTGCCTTCTTCTTAATGAGCAAAGGTTTTTGCTTCTCTTTTCAAATGGAAGTCTTTTTCTCATAGGCTGACCTTTATGCCAAACAGCACGGACGTCGGCTCCACGCGGTAGCCGTTAGCTGGTTCGTAATGAGAGTCGGTTAAGTTGCGGAGGCTGCCGAATACCGCAACGGCCGGGCGGATGTGGTAGGTGACAGCGAGGTTGGCGAGGAAGCCGGGGCGGTTGGCGCCGTCGCCGACGCCGAGGCCCTGGTCGTTGTAGATGTAATCGAGGTCGCGGCCGGTGTAGGTGATTTCGGGACGTATCAAAAGGTCATTGGTTGGCTGCCACGAAGCTGAGACGGCGCCTTGGTTGTAGGGACGGCGGAGCAGAAGCTGCCCGGTTTGGAGGTTGCGGGCGTCGGTGTAGGTGTAGGTTGCGGTCATGGACAGGGTGTCGAGCAACCGGGTCGTGATGGCGTTCTCGACGCCATCGGCGCGCGACCGGTCGATATTTTCGACCGTGTAGGAGGTTGCGAAGTAGATATAGTCGATCTGGCCGTGAAAGCGATTGTCGAAATAAGTGCTGCGGATCGTGGTGCCGGGAGTGGGATGCCAGATCAGGCCGGCTTCGAATTCATGCGCGTATTCGGGGCGGAGATCGGGGTTGCCGAAGAAGCCATATGAGTCTTCTCCGTAACGATCGAACAGCGATGGGGCGCGGAAGGCCGTGCCATAGGCGGCGTGAGCCGTGACATTGTAGGGCAAGGTGAGGTCGGCGCCGGTGTTGAATGTGGTCGCGGCGCCTGCGTCCGAGGTGGAATCGTGGCGCACCTGGCCGGACAAAGTGAGGCGGCCCTGGGCGGCGAGGGCGCCGACATAGAGGGCGTCGGTATGGTCGGCCGCGTTGGCCGAGGCGGCGTAAGGGAAGCCGAACGATGTGGAATCGTAGGCAGATAAAGCGCGGTTGGCGTCGTGTTCGTAGCCGAAGGTGAGCGTGGCGCGGCGGATCGGCACGTAGGGGGTGAGGTCGAGCGCGTTATTGAATTGCGCGTCGAAGTTGGTGCCCTGATACTTGGCGTTTACGGTGGCCTGATTGGGGTCGGTGGCGGCGAGCGGTTCGATGTAGGTGCGGTTGTCGGTCTGGTAGGCCAGCGAGACGGTGCTGGTGAGGGGTTGCCAGGGCGTCAACGTGGCACCGATCCGGCCGAAAAACTGGTTGGCGACGCCGGTCGAATTATCGGCGTCGTAGGTGGGATAGCCGAGCGCGTTGAAGCCGTAGGTGGCGCCGCGGGCGCGGCCGAGAGCGAAGAGTTGCAGCCAGTCGGTGGCGGCGAGGCCAAGATTGAGCGTTGCGGTTTGCGCGCGATACCCCTCTTGGGTGTTGGTGTAGATCGACGTGCGTGGCGGCGTCGGATCGTAACCATCGAGCGACTGGGTCTCGATCGTCAGCGCGGCGGTGAAGGGGCCGGCTTTTTCGGTGAGTGTGCCGTCGGCCAGGATGGCGCCGGGGTAGCCGCCCTGGACTGCGCCGGTGAAGTGCGCGCCGTCCAATGTCGCGGTCTTGCTGATGATGTTGACCACACCGCCGATCGCGCCGGAGCCGTAGGTGGTGGCGAGCGGGCCCTCGACGATGTCGATGCGGTCGATGTCGGCCAGATCGTCGATACCGAAATCGAAGGCGCCGTTGGGATCGGAGGCGTCGTTGATCGGCACGCCATCGCGCAGAACGAGGGTTTCCTCCGAGTTCGCGCCGCGCAGGAACAGCGAGCCCACGCCGCCTGGGGGGCCGGCCTGAACAAGATTGGCGCCGGGGATTTCGGTGAGCGCTTCCGCCAGCGTGGTATCGTCGGCGGCGGTGATGGTTTCGGAGGAGACGGTGTAGGTGGCATCCGCCGTGAGCGGCGCGCGAACCGCCGTTACCTCAATATTTTCGGTGGCGATGCTGGGTGCGGTTTGGGCGATGGCGGACGCGGGCAGGGCGACAAGCAGGCATGACACGAGAGTGCGCATGGCGTTCGACTCCACAGGCCATGCGTAGGCATGGCCGGACGACAGGGCGATGGCCCGCCTGCGGGTCGTTATCCCGTTGTCCCGGTGCACCCCGCCCGAAACGTGCGCGCAATCTCGATGCGGGCCGGTCTCCTGGCTCCGGCGGTCCGGACCACCCGTGTGGTCCACCCGGCCCAGCCTTCTCACCGCTGGCGCGGCAATGGCTTGGGGCGGGTTGTTAATGAACCGCCTACAGTTGCGGGGGCAGCCGCGGCTTGGTTCTACCGCGTTCCCGTTTCAGCCCTTGCGGGCCACCTGCATCTGGCTGGGCGTGTAGCAAGTTGTGAGGTTTAGGAAAAGTGCATGGAAGATGCAGTTCTTTTCTGAAGAAAAGAACCAATACTCCGTTCACCTGATAATCCGGAATTCGTTTGGGTCTCGTACCCGAAAATTATCGCTGACGGCGTCGCAGAAGGTTTCCCACTTGGCGGGGACCGCTCGGCGCAGGAAGGTCAGAACC
>Ga0116228_10001274_pt1 | contig 20834 bp, 28 predicted proteins | sample S1TSphfallax_2_FD_89694 | JGI IMG/M metagenome (GOLD analysis project Ga0116228, IMG submission 89694) | Host-associated microbial communities from peat moss isolated from Minnesota, USA - S1T2_Fc - Sphagnum fallax MG | ecosystem: Host-associated > Plants > Peat moss > Unclassified | place...
AAGAACAAGACGAAAGGAAGGGTTTTTGCGGGAGCGTTTGGAACATAATCGGGAACTGACAGAAGAAGGATTGAGAACGCACAACAAGACGACGACTGCGTTGTGACACACGTTGAGGAGGAGGAGGAGGAGGAGGAGGCGAGGAGGACAATCCAAGGAGCGAACGAAAAAAGTGGGGTTTTTTTTCCTTTTTTCCTTGCTTCCTTTCTTTCATTTCACCCAGGAATCGAGGCTTTCGGGGATTTGCCGTTTCGATTGATTGCAAGGAAAAAAATTCTTCTTCTTCTTCTCTCTCGCTTTAGTTTCCAGCTTTGGTCGTCGACTTGAAGAGGAAGGTGATGGTTTTGGCAAGCTCAAGTCTTTGCAAGGTATATCTACACACCCCACTCACTCACCCAATTGTGCACACTCTTCTTCTTCTTCTTCTTCTTTGGGTTCTCGTTGGGTGGTGGGTTCTTAGTCAGTGGAAGAATCATCAACAAAGCTTAGCTGCTCAAACTCTCGAGTTTTTGCGGTGGTGGTTTGGAAAAGTTAGTGGTTTTTTGTTTTTTCGTTGTTGGAAAGAGAGCGGAATGTTTTTTGGTTTTTGAGCTTCTTTGCTCTTTTGCTGTGCAAGGTTTTTGGGGTTTTTTCCTTTTGCTGTTTCAGTTACGCAAACTGGGGTGGTGATCATGCACGCTTATGCAGCAGTCAATGCGTTCAATTTCTTTTTTTCTTTCGTTTGCTCTCCTCGTTGCTCTGCTGGGTGAGGTGGTGGTGGAACTCTTCAGGATTGTGAAGAGCTTTTGACTCTTGGTTGGTGTTGGTGTTGCCGTTGTTGTTGCTATTGTTGGTGTCGGTGTTGTTGTTGTTGTTGTTGTTGTTGTGTGTGTGTGTGTGTGTGTGTTAGTTATATCTCTGCGTATTTTCAGTTTTGGGAAATGTTTTGTGGGTTGAGAGAGATGGTTGCTTTGAGCTTTTGAAGGTGGAAGGTATGCTGTTTGTTAGAGAAGAGCGAGAGTCCAGTTCTTCTTTTCATTGCAATGGCTATGGTAGCCATCAAACCATGTGGTTCATGCGCACATACAAGGAAGGAATTTTTTTGTGAGTAGAAATGCTTTTTTGTAATTGAAAGTGGACAACAAAAAATACTTGATGCATATGTTTGTTGCTGGCCAAAAGGGGAGGGAAGAGAAGGAGAGGTGCAATATGGCAGAGAGATTGAAGATGATGTTGCCCTTTTGCCACTACAGGTGTTTGTGAAAAGGATACTGAGGATTACCAGTGGAGTGTTTCTGGCCTCTCATTACTTCAAACCTCAAGTGGGGATCAACATCAGAGCTCAATCAGAAAATACCATCTCAGGAATCTGAATCAATAGGAGGCACAAATTGTGAGCACAGATTTTTTAGTTTAGGTTTAGGGTTTGCAGATCTTTGATCAATCTTCTTAGTAGCATGTCTTTTTCCTCAAGAGTTATTTTCAGGATGAGCAGTAGAAGGAGCTCAATGCAGAATGGAAGCTAGGTCTACACTTTGGTCTTCTATTTTTCAAGTTGCTTGAGCTCTCTCCCCCTTTCTTGGTATATGCTCTTGTGTGTTTTCAAGGAGGGAAGACGGAAACCTGAGTGAAAAAAAGATGGAGCCTCCAGAGAAAGCAGATGCAACTCCAGAGGATGTAAAACCAAAAGACCTGAATGTAGAGGACACAAGTGGTGGTGGGTTTGAGAATATACAGGATGATGATCCCAAAGTAGATGGCAGAAAGCTTGATGATGATGTGAAGTTGGAGGCGGACATGAAAATAGAGGATACTAAATTTGATGATGCGAAAATGGATGATGAGTCAGATGATTCACCAATTGAGATGGAGGATACACCGATTGGTGAGGAGGGTACAGATGAAATCATTCGGGAGAGACTGCAAGAGCAAAATGGTGTCAAGAGAGTCCGCAATACAAGGTGGAGTGAAAGTGAAACCTTGACTTTGATAGCTGCAAAGCATGCAGAAGCTCAGAAGCACCCAAACTCAATCAAGCGTGGAGGTTTGAATTTCCAACGAAAATGGGTGATCATGGCTGAGCGATGCAAGGCTCTTGGTATGCAACGATCAGCACATCAGTTGAAGAAACGCTGGAATTCTCTGCACTCAAACTATGTCCACATTAAAGAATGGCAGAGCCAACCTGGTGCTCCCGATTTCTGGAGCATGGACAGAAAGGAGAGAATGATCCACAAGCTTCCTGCTTATTTTCATGATGTTATCTACAAGGCATTGGAGCAGCCATCAAGTATAGTCCTGCCCCTGAGACCCATAACTTCAAGCAGCAATTTGGTAAGTCTCTTGGAAAAGACACTCAAACAAGCCATTTCCAGTTGGTTGCATATGACCCATAGCTCTCAAAGTTTATCACTTTCTGAAAATGATAGCAATTTCATTTTTTTTTTCACAGTTGGTTGCAAATGAATGCAATGCTAACAACAACAAATTTGTTTCAATCTCCAGGTTGACAAACCTGTTGAGCCCCTCAGGGCTGATAGTGTCGAAGTGCAGGGTGGTACAAGTGGAGGTGAGGACACTCTGGATAGTTCTGAAGACAATGACCGCTCCACATATCCTGTTGTCACATTTCCTGCTTCTTCTTCACAGCCACCTCTGCCTCCATTGCCGCCAGTGTATTCGCGAACATTGCCACTGCCTCAGCTGCAGGAGCCTCCACATTTTGCATCCCTAAGTCGACCACCTCGTGCTCCTGGTGAGTCTCAACTGCCAACCATTTCGAGCAAAATGAAAACAATGCAAGCAGATCTCTTGTAATGTCTTGACAAGGGTTTTGCTTAAACAGACATCTTTCTTTGGTCTTATTCCTCTCTTTTAGGTCTTGTTGAGCTGCACTGCATCATGGCTGAGTTTTTCCCACTATTGCTTGTCTTGTGGTATAAACTCAGTACATTGGTTACAATGGCTTGTATGAGATTGACCTTCAAACCGCTGTTGGGAGTTGATGATCTATACCCACCTGCTGTTGGCAGCTGATGAAGTCAGTGGGTTGTCATGGCAGCTTGTCACTGCTATTCATGATGAAGGTGAAGGTCTGACATGTTGGGAGTGAGTCTCACAATGTTATGACTGCAAATGCATTTTCATGTTAGCTTCAAAGTGTCATTGTGGAGATTCACTCTGCAACAGTCTCATAGATATGTTGCTGTGTTGGTGTTCTGGATATCATGTGTGTTACTGTCATTTCTCGGTTTTGGTTTTGTATTTATTTTTGCTGTTCTTTAGGTTTGGTTTCCGCTTTCTTGTGTCTGCTGATCAGAACTCAGTGCTGGACCCAAAGCTCTCTGTTGTGTTGTTGAACAACTGATAAACATAATGTCAGGCTTGAATATCATGAACTTCATCAGTACTTCCACCTCTCATTGGGCAAGGGTTGTTTGTTGGACTCACTGGTTTGTATTACTGTCAATGAGGGTTGGTTATTTCTGACCAAAACAGTGACATTGGCTCTTTCTGATAGCTCTCCAGTGTGGAAACAGTTTCCTTATATGTGTTTCTGTTATCCATGAAATTTTGCAAATTTTATGGAAGAAACGCTGACATTTTGTTTGCTTTTGATCAGGACCTGCACCATTGGTTAGCAATGGACGTGCACACACTCAATGCCCGGATCTGAAGGATGTGTGGCTGGAGACATTCCTGCATGGTTTTTCGGTGGATCCGAAGGTCATCAAAGCTTTGCAAAAGGAGGAAGTCACTGTTAAAGTGTTGGTAGATGAGGGCACTGAAGAAGGGGTGTATAAGCTGTTGAAGATGGTGGCAGAGGCAACTGGGGTCAAAATTACAGTGGGCCAACGAGCACGCATATGGCATGCAGTTAGGCAGTGGCGAGACAATATATGAAAGAACATGAGGTTGAAGAAGGGTGCGTGCACATTTCTTTACCAGGGAACTCAAATCTTTTACCAATTCCTGTCGATGCTCCTGAGCCAGTTTTTGCTTTTGTTTGTGGGTCTGAAAGTTCCATACAAAGCACACTTCCATTCATCTGCTTGATGTTTTGTTGAGTCTTGCATAAACCAGTGAACATTTGGCTCTTCTTTGTCTGGCCCATGTTGTCCAGGTTTTGCACAGGTCCTGAAAACCTCTGCAACTTTGCAAGAGAGACAGTGGCCAATTAACAATGTGGACTATTCCTGAGAGTGGCTGCTGCTGATCTATTGGGAAATTTTGTCGGTCCATTCCTGATATGGGTGTGGCAATGTTCTGAGGATCTTAGAAGAATCATCAACGACACACTGTGCTTGGGTCAAAGTACAACAGGTTCAGTGATTGGTACGGAAAAGGGTACAGGAAAGTCACTGTTTGATGACAGTATATTCTGCGTTATGCAGGTGGCACCACAGAGAGGAAAAGTAGTTTGGTACATCAAATAAGCAACACTTCTTCCTCAATTTTGCTGACTTGATCAAATCCCAAGAGTGATTAGTCCCTGCAAAGTTGAGGAATCTGGCAACTGTTTTCAATGACCCTTCTACTTGGTATGTGATTGATGCACAACAAGAAACATCTTTGACAATACAGGTGGTGCCAAGATGCTCTGCTTGTTTGCTCCACTAAAGCCTTCAAGCTTCAAGGAGTTTCAAAACAGGTGCAGTTCCTACAAAACATTTATATTTACCTGTTAGGACTGATGGGGTGTGATCCAAGAAATTTCTTGAAGATTTTGAAGTGTGGAGGCTGAATTATGGAGCTATGCATGTGAATTCCGAAAGTGCAGGCTCTTGAAGAATTCAGTAAAGCTGGGAGTAATGTTCCAAGGCATGTTCTGGACAATGGCAAAAAGCACACAGAGGGTCTGGCCTCTTTGGATGCTGTTACAAATTCATCACTGTTGCCTCTCTCTTAACTGGGGAGAACAACGAGAGAACCAGTGTACAATATTGTTCACATTCAGGTGGCTGATCATGAATGTGAGGTGGTGACATTTTGTTATCCCACCTCCTCAATTCAATAGGAGATTGGTTGAATGCTTGTTCAGCTGGATACGGTTGACTCTTGCACATGGCTAAACAGTAACATAGATAATACATCATCAGTAGCACAATTCTGGGGTCACTTGTTGGAACATGTTGCCCATTCGATCCTCCAAGAAGGGGGAAGTTTCAAGAGGAAACTAGTTCTTGCGGCAATCCATTCCATATTCCAGATGGTTTGACAATGTATGGTGATGTAACTTACTGTACTCTTATGCCTGGCGACTTTGAGTCCATGGATGCAGGAGTGATTACTCCAAACTGTTTCTTCTGGATTTCAAGCAGACTAGCAAGTGGCAAGGATTTGGAAAACCTTGTGTTAGCTTGGCCTTCAATTATTGGATGCAGAACTGGAGAAAGGTACTAAAGTATGACCTACAGACAGTAGTGCCTTCACAAAGATACAAGAAGACCTCATTTCAATGCTGGATTAACACTGCTGGTTGGTTAGCAATCTGGTAGCCATGTGATTAAGTTGCTTGTGAAATTTGAGCAGTACATATGTAGTGGCATTCAACTATATGATTGGTACCAGATCTCCAACTAGAAACTCAATGTCATGTCTGCTAACCTGCACTGGGACTTTCTTTGCTGTACTTCTAGCGAGAGATGTTTCTTTACTGGCCATGTTCTCAAGGCTTGAATGCACTGTGAAGTGTTTTTGACCTTGTGCCAATGTTGGCAGGTTCTTGAATCCAGGCCTCTGTCACTGCTGCATGTCTCTTGTGTTTCGGAAACCTGAATATCTTGCAATTGTTGTATATGAACCAGATATCCAAATCCAGCTAGTTAATCAAAGGTTTTCATTGCACTAGGACTTAGTGATGTTGTCTTGGGTTTCAAGGTGAGAGAAGTGCAGGCAGCCTGATTTATGGATTACTGTTGTGAGATCCATCAAGATCCTCTCTTTCTCTTCATGTAATTGTGTGACAGATCCTGATGTTAAACCTGCATAAAGGAATGATTTCTTCAGCTGATGAGGTCAACTCCTCACCTTGTGTGTGTACTTCAATACTCTTCCTTGGCCAGAGTGAACCAACAACCATGAGTGCACCATGAGGTATGGATGGTGGGTCAGACAGGGAACACTTCTCCATTAGGTTCAGGTTCCCTAATTGACTGTGATGGTTAGCTCATTACAACCAAGCTACTAACAACCCACAAACCCTTACCTATGTACCAACCACCTATCTGCATCCATGAATTTAGCACCCACATAGTATCCCACCTACCCACTTACAAGACTCAGGGTACAAAGGTGAAATCCAACATCAATTAGTTGGAGTTCATCTACTGATGACCTACTTACAGAACTCCAAATACCAAGGTGAAAGCCAACATCAATTAGTTGGAGTTCATTGTAACTGTGTCATAATAGACTGATCCTTGCCTATGTACCAATCACCTACATGAATCTACTTATCTAGTACCCACCTATCATATTACCTACCTACGTACTTACTTACCCACCTACCTACTCACAAGACAAGACCTGGGTTACCAAAGCAGTCATCTGGAGTTCATCTACAATTGAGTCATAACAGGCTTCCAATGGATAGTGCACTGGCCCTCTTCTTTTTGGTGAACTGAGTTCTTTCATGATGCTTGTAATTGCATGACCTGGAAAGTGCAGGAGGAACCCTCCTGCACTCCAGACACCAAACTGAATGTGAATTGGAAAGACATTGGAATTATGCAGGCAAGTGCCAAGCAGTTTCCACAGACATCTCCTTTTTGTATGCAAGAAACCACAATAATTTTGTTCCTCGGCCTTTTATGACTTCCAATAAGAACAAAACAGCAATTAATGATCAGTGGATTCTCTGTTCCATATTTCGGTGAAGATAATGAGAAGAGAAGAAAATTATGCTTGTGAGGTTCAGACTCTTCAAGCGCAGAAAGAAAAAGAGGATGGTTCACTAGGACTTTCATCCCCTATTGAGTGGTTGCCTAGCTACTACACATGCTCAGTATCATTTCCATTGCTATGGAAATCTCCAGGACTGAATCTGTTATTGGAAGTAATTTCATTTGGAAACTGCAATGGTTGTTTTGCAGATACAGGGTTTGCTTCCTCCTTTCCCTCCTTTTTCTTCAGACCCAAGTATGTGTAGACTGCCATCCCTGTCAGTGCCATTGTGGCACCAGCCAAGGATTTCAGGCCGGGATTTGATTGGAATAACACATAGCCTGCCAGGAGAATCACACATGTCTTGAATTGGCCAAGCACAACATGAGTGATGGCTGATGTTGCTCTGCCATTTGCCACCAAAGAAGTACTCAGTTCTTCCATACACTGGATTGCAAAAGAAAAAGGTGGAAAAGTACAAAAATTTGCAAGAGGACATACCCAAGAGCTAGGGCACCTGACCACTGCAAGAGAAAACCGAAAATCGCAGAAATAAGAATGGCACCAGTATTGGCAAATCTCCAATCAAAAGAAATGATGCCAGGTGGATCCAGCCATGGCATAAGAGCCACCAGAGCAAACACTGTGATGGGTGTTGTCCTCCACATCAAGCTGTACAGGTAATCAACAATTGGTTGAAAGGGGTCACTCCCAGGAAGAGATTCTGAGGAATTAAACTCTTCAACAAAGTTGACCTAAAATTGTGTTTTCAAACTACGAGATTGATGTTCAAGTTCTTGTGGTTTCTGCAGATGTTCTTGGAATTTTGTTAACATTTACTTGCCCAGTCCAAGTACAAATTACTGTGGGAATCAAGGGATTGCAAGCATCTCACAAGCACATCCTCCACCAGTGTGTATAACCCAAAATTGTATGGATAGGAGATCTTACGCAAGAGCAGTCCAGCTATCATGCTGCTGGAGGTTAGACCACAGAATTTTGTTGATAGCACTTGGGATAATCCAAGCAACTGCTATGATGGCACCAAACAAGTGGAAGTCAAGATCTGTTACTGATGCTATTGCTACCCCAACTGAAACCACCACTAATGTCAAACCCTGCATCCCTCAGCAAAACAACATATCCATGAGATTGGAAAGACAATATAAGAACTCTCATGAGTAAAATCAAGAAATCTCCAGCAAAACAGGTACTCTGGGAAATCTCAGGCAACCCACTATACAAACATCTGCATTCTGCATTTCTGTCATATTTCTGGAAGCAACAGGCAGACTCAGCAAAACAACAGTATGCAAATGAGTACCTTCACTGATGGGCTCTGCTTATGCAAGCCTATCTTCATTGACAATGACCTTTATGCAACAAGAAAGGTTTGAAACTGAATACCTTGTTGAATGAAACTCGGCGTTCAAGTACAAGGAACTCAGCAAGTACTATGGTGGGTGTAACTGCAATCTTTGCCATCTGGTAGAAACCCACACTTGAAAACCCAACAGACAAAATTCAAGTTTCGATTAGAGAGACAACCCAATTCATTGCTCCTCCACCTTCTTTTCTTTGTTGGTAGTCAGTCTCCTTTGTGCTTAGACATAGACAAATCTGGACTGTGATTTCAGATAAGGTGTGATGTGAGAGAGAGAGGATTTTGTACCTGTTGTATTTCAAGCTCACGTTTGCAAGGCCAGTTGAGAATGCCATGACAATGCTGAGAGCCACAAGAGTTGAGAGTGGTGTGGCTTTCGAGAGGGGTGCTGCAGGCAGGAGGGACACACTCTTGAGAATTGCCATAATAACCCAGCTGACAACATAGTGGATGAGTGAGAGCGCAATTGGGAAATTGAATCCAACCTTGCCCAATACCTGACAATCAATACCAGAAAGAAGGCAGCAGCTATAAGAACAGGTTCTTCAAGAACAGGGCCTAAAAGTCTCAAGACTCAAGAAACTCAATAAGCCTTGAATAGGCCCAACAATGACATGGAAATTGAATTAATGACATACATGCATGGGTGCCCAGGTACCTAATTGCTTTGAAAGGAGAAGGGGGGTCAGTATTGTACTAATTTGTTCATCAAGATGATCCCAACAGACACAACCAAGTTGAAAGTGAGGGCAACAGTAGGCCCACAAAACTGCTGTTGCTGCTGTCTTGCTCCCTCTGATGTTCTTAGGTCAGACATGAGACTTGCTCGCAGATCCTCCAGTGCAATTCCTGCCATCACAATTTTCCAAGCAGACTTTTCAAATTTCTCTCTCTCCTGGTTCATCTGTGTTTTGGTGTAAATGGTCATGCTTGATGATAGAATATGGATATAGTCTCTTGCTAAGAGAAAAGCCCTATTCCATGCATCACTCTTGGTGCACCTCTTTTGCATTGTGTTTTTTTTCATGACGAAATGCTTAAGTCTGGGCTATGTTCCGGTTTCGATACTAGAAAGAATTTAGAGCGCTCTTTTGCTTTATCCAACAAACACTCACAACTGCATTCTGCTTCCTAAAGGGCTGACTCTAAATGCACAGGTGCAAATGGACCAAATTGATGACCACCAAATTTCAACCTCAATTGTGTTCAAGAAGTTGAAAAACCTCAAATTTCTCCAGTGTCTGTTGATTGTTTTTGTGCGTATTCCCTAATTTGGTTTCAAGCTTCATAATGGGTGAAAGATGGGGAAAAAATTCTCAGCAAGATGTGCTATCACAGGGACTTATTTCCAAGAGAAAAAGAAAAAGTAAGTAAGGTCCCGCAACATTTCATTGAAGAAAGCTTCAAGGTAGTTGCCAGATGAGTGTTTGTATGCTTAAACATTTTCATCACCCAAATGGCAGTCTTTCTCCCCGGTCAAAGCAAACAATCTCTGATCCTCATTTTCAGCAAAAAACCCAATCTTGATACAATACAAAAAAGAGGAGTAAAAAACACACACACCGTGCTCAGTTGCATCACTGTCTTTGCGTTTGAGAATCTTGTACTCATCTTTGCTGCTGATGAGGTACTGCATATCTATCTACTCCTAGTCCCCTCCTCCCCCACTAAAGGCCCACCTTGAAGTAAGATTTCAAACTTGGAGCTTCAAGTCTGTAGGGGATGAAGACATTCCCCTGAGCTACTGCATTCTCTCTGAGATTGATAAACTCCTCGACTACTTACACACATATGGATTTCTGCAAGCCCCCAATCACCAATCTGATTTTGAGAGCAACATGTGTCCTCTGTCTCTCTCTGTCTCTCTCTCTCTCTCACTCACACACACAAGAAAACTTACCCAAATCAATTTGTGAGAATTTTCAGAATTACAAAACAAATTTCATATTATGTAGAGTTGACAAAATACCAGAGAATTGTCCGGAAGTGACTCTACAAAGTGGGAATTGTAGCACGGCATGCCCATAATTCCACAAACTAGATGGTTACACATAGTTCCAAAGTGGAATGCACACACATAGTTCCCCTACTAGATGGTTACAACCTGGAATGGAAATATAAGGACTTTTAGGTTCTCCTGTTCCATAATATGGGTTTTTAAGAAACATCCTGAATTTTGGTGGAGCATTTTTCTATAGGGGGAAGGCCCCTCCTGGCTGTCAAAGGCATCATTAGGCCCTGGGGAACCAAGGGCTGAGCCTAAGGTTCAAGATGTAGTGCCTTCACAGCAAGGCCTTCCCTACCACAACAACCAAGGTCCATCATATCTACGGCTAAGATGTATTGAATTGTACAGTCAAGCTTCCAACTGAACAAAACGTCCCCACTCCAGAGATGGCTCACTGGCATAGTCCCTTCTCGGACACTGGGACCACAAAAGAATCCGGGTTCAAAGTTCAAACCTGGTGGTGTGCAGGTGAAATTCCTGCTGGCCCTCTGCTCAATGAGCTTGACTAGAGGGTGCCAGAAGCTTTGTCAGGTTGTTGGGTCTGCTGTTGTGCTTAAAAATGAATAGAAATTACACAGGCAAAGAGTGAACCAGCACAACACCATGCAAGATGGATGATATGTGGGTTGGAAACATTTCTTCATTGTATTCCAGTCTCACAACTAAACACTATGGTTACATATGTACTTAGTACTAACCATTACACTTGTATTTACATACCTGGTAGTCCCCAAGGGCATTTACCTACTTATGTACCTACTACATAATACCCACTTAGATTCTTTTGCTACCTACTCACCTTTGATTCCTATCCACATACATAGGCAAGTTACCTAGTTTGGGTGAGGTTGAAGGAGGATTGTATTTTGAGGGTGCTTACTCATCATTGGAAACCATTTGATTATATTGGGTACTTGATGCAACACACTGGAAACATGGTGGAAAACAGCAAGATCCCCCCCCAAAAAAATCTCAAACCCCCCCAACCCCACAAAAAGAGGAAAAACTGGGTCCATGTAGGTGCATGTTGAGCCCTCTCATTGGCTGTGTGAAAATTTAATTCCTAAAACTGTTCATCACCATTTTTGGCTCCGGGGTAATAGGTATCCCTTCCTAAGAGGGTGAGTAGTGGGTGTACCTATGCTATTTGGAACAATCATTGCTTACATACCAAAAGCACTTGGGAAGGAAGAGAGAGAGGATCACAGTATGAGGGTAACATAAATATGAAAGAATCCACTTTTTGCTTACATTTAACACTGGCCAGACAGAAGAAACATACAACAAAAAACAAACAAAACCTATTTTGCAGTGAACAGAACACACCTGAGGAGAAGACAGAAACATACTTGTCACCAAAAAAGGCAAAATCCATGATATAACAAAATCATGAAAGAATCAACTTTTTGTTTCACAAAATTCAAAGAGTCATGTTACATGTGGTCGCGTTCATCATGACCAATGAGGAGTTATACTATAACAATTTTCCCCAAGTATGTATACAAGTCTCTCTCCCATGTACTAATTCATCTATGTACCACTTCTGTTCCAGACTCTACCATTAGATCACTTGACTGGTCCACAAGTCTTCTTTTATGTGCAAATTGATACCCACCTGCAGACATCTAAAAAACTGTAGCAAAAGTAAAGTCTAAAGTTGTATGCCATGAGCACTTTGAGTGTTCATGCTAAGCTAAACTTCTTCATGGTCACTAAGAGAAAAACAAATGACTGACCACACAAATGAATGACTACAGACACTACCACAAAAGAAGACAGTCCCTTTGCTGCGGCTTTACCTCTGAGGTCCTGTGGCTGCCTTAAAAGAAATGGCTGTAATCTCAATTCCTATGGACTCATGGGGCTGAGAAATCCCATTCTTCACAGATGCAGGCATGCTAACAATCCCATTGATGTATCACACACCAACTTTGCTGATGGTTCTATTAAAAAAAATAACAAAGTAATTCTAAAGCACAGTTCTCATGGTACACGTGGTGATAACCTGAAGTCCTTCTAGAGGAATTTGACCACAAGTGGAAACATCTCCTGAAGGTTCAGCGGATCTTTTTCCATGCATTTTGAGCATCAAACATACTGTCGACACCAGTTTATAGAAGCTTGCACGTCCAAGGATGGAGACAACTACTACAAACATTCAACTCCTGTTTGTACAGCTGACCAACCAAGTTGACATGGTTGAGTCAGAGAGCAAAATTAATTTTTGGAATATGAGAGAGTTGGCCAACCTCAATTCAAGCTCCATCAATTTTCTGATCTGTTGTTTGCAAGAACCTCTTCAACAATCAGGCCTGTCATTTCCTGGATTTGCTTTGTCATGTGCTCATAAACATTTTTAGTTATATTTCTCTGGAATTCTGTACTTTTGTGCCAGGCAACCCCAACAAATGCTTTCTCTTGGCTAGATACAGGATTCTTGGACATTGTTTCAATCTCCCTCCTCACTTGCACCTGCCAAGGATGGAAAAGACCAGATTAGAGTAAGAGAATAACTATGATGTATGCAACTGATTGGAACAATACTGATTGCTCGTCAGCAGTGAAGGATTGGAAAGTTAAGCAAATGTGGTATAAACACATCTGAAAGCAGAACATTTACATGGACATACAAAAAGAAATTTTGCTTTTGTCCACAATCATTGAAAAAATCACCTGAAAATGGTCACCAAAGGGCACATCATGCAGCGTCAGCATGTCATCAATCACTATTTTCTTGGCATCTTCTGATGTTACAGTTATCTGCTGAATGCATGAAACTTTGCTGCCAAACTGACTAATCTGCCGGTTGAGGGTGTAGGATTCCTGTCGCCGCTGGACCCCAGGCTTCTGATCCACATTTTCCCAGCCAGTGCTCTTGTAGTCAATGAGGCCAAGCTTCTCATGTACTCTCTCATCCAAATCCTTGTTTTTGAAGACAGACAAAACCGACTCAGCCTGTAAACAAATCATGTGTTTATTGGTAAGAGTAATAATCTCAGGACATCCCAAGAAACAAGAATTCTTGTTTCACAGCTCAGTATGCAAGATGGTGTTTCAGAGGTCAAAAGAGGAAGTAAATCTGGAAAGTGTAAGGAGAAGAGACATATACACACAAAACTCAGAGAAGTAAGGTACAAATTGACAGAACCCCAAGAAAAGCTCTCACAAACATGCTTTCTGTCATTAAACACCAATTTAGCTTTGATATGATGGTATGATGCAACCAAGATGCCCAGAGAACTATCAATAGAAATCAGAGGAAGTTTTCTTACAGTAATAGGAATTTCAGTTGATATCACTTCAGACATACTAGCCTCCTCTACTGCCAGAAATGGCTGAGTATTATCTGCCTGTCTCTCTGCAACTGCATACTTCATGTCCCCTGCTTCAACACTTGCTATGATGTCCATCTGTTGCTGTGGGCTCAAATGTCGGTTCTTCCATAAAGCAACAATTGTCCTGCCAAAGCAATCCCAAATGTACCAAAGTTAGAAACTCGCACTGGATTCAATCGATGAAAGCTCAGTCCAAAACCAGAAGACATAAGACATACATAACAAGACAGCACGATTCCTCTGGTTGCCTTGTTACAATTGTGAGGCATTCTTCTGCAGAATTCTACCTGAAAGCAGTGCCAGAGCGCACAAATGACAAAAACTGAAACTTCAAACGGCCTCTCCCATCAATGCCTCGAGCACCATGCCGTGCATCATAAGCTCGTCCTTTCCGTAGGAAAATGACAATTGATGGATTGATGGCTTGTGCTGACTCCTTTATTTCTTCAATATCCTCCCACATCAGAGTGAACTTGGTCTTATGGCCAAAAAGGTTGGAATAGAACCCCAGTAAACGAGTTGATAAAAACAGTCGTCCCTGCATGAACCATTGCATTCTGTTCAAAAAAGACAGTAGCTAGAAACCAGTAAAACCAGTCAATTGTCTAAACACTCTTTCCCTAAATGGAAACAGACATGCAATTACTGTAATAGAGTCAATCTGATAGCAAAATCCAAGCTGCCTGAAGTTCAAAGAAACAGAAGCCAGAGATTAATTCTCCTCTGTTGATGGCAAAGAAATGTTCTCCCCACTGTCCAGGTGCCTCTCTAGAACCTCAAATATACAGAAACAAGCATCACCTGAATTGGTATTTTGCGCTTGATAGCACATGCAAAGTCATTGATAAGAAACTCTTCTGCAGGCAGTGAGAACAGCTTCTGAAATGATGAATTCCTTTGTGCTGACCGCTTTAAAACCTGCAGGTAATTCGTTCCCCTCAGCACCAAAATTCTGTAGAAAAAGAAAAAGAATATGGGAAAAGACAGCCAGAGGCAACAAACAGAAGAACATTCACAGTTCAGTCAAAAGGAAAGAAGGTGCACCTTGGCTCCAACTTCTCTCTCCACTCGTTCAATGTATCCAGGCAGACCATCTGTCTCCTGTGTATTGAACAAATTCACACGAATGTGCAGCCGGGATCCATGAGCTAGGGCACTCTTGCCAGAAAGTGAAATCCAAAAATCAGCTAATTCACTGGGACCTTGCTTCAGGAAGTTCACTTCAGCATGACCAAGTGATTCAGCTTCAGAAAATGGACCATCATAATCAAAGACTTCAACATCCATGGTTGAGGGCAGATCCTCTGTGGCATTGAATTCAAATATTTCTGCCACATACAAAGTATGATTCAGTACAAAATCAGCTAAGTAAGTTTATGCTGTCCAATTTGAGTGCAGGGCATAGACTACAGAAAGCAGATTTGTGGATGGGTAAAGTCTCATCCACAAAGTTCTGCACAATCTGAACTGGACATGGAGCCTATGATGCCACAAGTCTAGAGCAAGACAAGTCTAAAATATATGATTAGCATCTACTCTGTGTCAGATGCACATATAAAACTTCCACTTATGATATGATGAAACAAAACCACAGCAAGTAACACTTGTGCCAAGCATGACAGGAACTGAGAATCGAAAGGACCAGAAGATAAAAAAGGAAAGCATTGCATAATTCCTCAGTGTGGAACAGTGGAAGCAAATAGGAATTTAAACCTCACATGAAGTAGCAGAAGTGTAGTAATCACATACCTCCCCAGTGAGGTTGTGCCGTCCTCAACTTGACAGAGCTTGTGCGGGTCTCTCCATTGCAAGTGAACACAACATATGGATTTGCGACACCAGAGTCACTTGGGGCAATATTCTCCCCCTCAATCAGTGTCACAGTTGTTAACCAACCATCTCCCTGTGCCTTCACACCATGATCTCCAGCTGCATACACATAAAACATAAGAGCTAAATTTTTATTTTCTCAACAAGCTGCTAGATGCCATGCTAGCAGCACATGACAACCTTCCATTTAATAAAGACTGATGTGAAATTCACAGAAGGTTTTAGCTTGTGACTAGAAATTGAAGGTAGACTCAATACTTGGATGAATCATCATTGACCAAATCAGTCAAACAGCAATCTAAAAGTCACAGAAGATTCTTACATTGCCAATAGCGGGCTCGAACTACATCGTAAACCAATTTAACAACATTTTCGACTTGAACAACCACAATTGACGAAGTAACCAGTTCCATCAGTGTGTCTGGAAAGTCAAGCCCCCAAAATTCAAGGCCACCTTTTTGCTTGCGAGGAGTGATGGCAATATGCACCAACAAGAACATCAATGACAACAGTGCGGCCAGCACATGGTACTTGCCCAAGTAATCCCATGCGAACTGCCAGTCACTTACAGGCCTTTCATCTTCCTGATTCCCAGTCAAAACTGTCCTTGATAGAGAATCGGCCAAAATAGGTGTTGCATGCCTTGCAAGCACCTGTAAAACCACAGATACAGCTTTAGGTACAAAGTGTAAACCCTTCCTTTTGCAGTTGCTCAATTCTATAGCAGTACAAAAGAAGAGACATGCTTATCTGGTAAGATGTGCCACTTTTCTATCAAGTACAGAGCTGCTAAAGCACGAACACAATGAGCCTTTTCAGTTACCTCTCTATAAATTTCATAGCTATCCTTTATGCCCTGCCGGGCACCACTTTCAATCATTCCTTTCATCATTGTGCTATGTAGGAAGTTAAGCCTCCAGGAGATTTCTAGGCGGCTTGACTTTTCTCCAGTTGGAGAGTCTTCACCAGCTGCAATACTGATCTGCAAATATAAAACCTTTCAGTCTATCAGTTCAAAGAACATTAAAATGAGAAAGAACTTGATAGAAACAGATAGATGGAAAAATGCAAGGGCGAATGAATTCTACCTGCAGCTCAACTACAAAGTTCCCTCCATAAGGAACATCTGGTGTAGCACAAGTACTGCTGACAACAAAGCATTTATCGTCAGCACGGGTGTACGTCTGCACTTCTGTTGCCCTCACTGCCTTCACCAGCTTTGTGGCAGCTTTTACATAAGAAATGGTCCTCTTGATAGGCTCATTTCCTACTTTCCTCCAAGGTTCTTCAGCATAATCAGTGGATCTCTGACTTGCAATCAAATCTTGAACAAATGCAGATCCAGGCTTAAAAAGAATTGCATTGAGTGCCTTTGCACTAACTGAATACATTTGATCCAAAACAACTCCTCCTGACAATGGAGCAGGAATCTCTTCAGGGGATGCCCCTACAGTCTTGCCATCATCATCAAAGAAAGAGAGAGGAATTGACTCCACATCTTCATCGCTGCTCATTTCACTGCCATCAGTATTCAGTAAGAAACCCACTGCTCAGTACATGAACAATATTGTCCGTTTCAATGAAGTTCAGAGACTAAAGCACAGACCAGAGTAAGATGGCAAGAGTTTGCCTCGGTTTTGTACAAAACTGTGCATCTTTCAGACTGCTCTGCAAACTTGGAACATGACTGCATAGGCACAATACAAAGGATGCAAGTTTCATAATGGATTGATGTTCTAAAGTTCTGGAGTTTACACGCTCCTAAAGTCATTTTAATAATTTCCAGTAGAAAGAATCCGTATCTGAATGCTCTGCAGTGGTCAAATTATCCATACAAATAGTTCAGAATAGCAGCAGTATTTATTTCTGGAATCTGGTGCTACTGACCTTTCAGATGGCCGAGAAGATGCAAAAGAAGGTGACTCGCTACCTCCATGCTTCCCAGGCTTTTTGAAGACTGAAGAGAGCTTATATGCAACTCGATCTACATCATCTTTCCACCTTTTATTCCGTTTATGCCTCTTCCTCTGGAGATTCACTTCCTTTTGCAGATCCTCATCTGGATGTAATCCTGTGCTTGCCTCTTGATTTAGCAGAGCCTCTGAGTTTTCCTTTATGTCATCCTCAGGGTCCACCTGTCACCCATGTTTTCATTCAGACACAACCTTAGCTTTTCTGACCTGACTAAACCAAGTGAATTCCCCCTCCTCCCATCACCATTATAGAGGTCAGGAAGATACACATTACCATGGTCTTCACCATTCCCCTCTTTGGCTGATCAATATTTTAAGGTGAAAAAACCGACAGTTGATTCTTCTTCTTTCTTTACAAGATCTTGTAGACTAAGACCTGATTGACAAGAAAGAGAGCAACAGATTCGCAAGAGACCTTTCTTCCAAAGTATCATTCATTCCAAATTGCTTTCCTACTACTTGGATGTTACATCACCTAAAGCACCTTTAGTATTCCGGGTTCTATCTGTCACCAGTTTCGATGAGTGCTTTGTGCATGTAGGAACAACATGAGCATACCTTCAATCCTGGTGACATTGGTGACATTGGCACATCTACAAGGTGTGATGCATCAGTAGAACTGTCACTGTCCATGGATGTTGAACGTGAGAGCAAGGGTTCCTGCTCCTCTGCAATGTTCGAAACAGCCATGCTTTCCTCCAGAACAACAGGGATCTCCACACTGTCTGTTTCAATACTTTGACGAGAAGGCTGTCTTCCAAATAGCGAAAGGCTTAAACAGATTTCACCTGCAATCAGCCAAGACAATCTCTTTTGGACAAGAGTACATAACAAAAAGAAGTACATGGAAACTTTTCAAGTAGCCAGATTGCAAAATCATAGTGAGGAATCATGAAGCTACCATCTGCAATGCCAACATAGGTTACAAGGTGTACAGTGGCTTGCAGTCTATATGATGGTGAAAGAAATTGACTCAAAAAGGTAGAGATAGAGCCCAGACTGAGGCTGCCATGTACAGATTGCTGGCTTTGTGGTAGATTACACTCTACCCAGAGCAGGAAACAATCCACTAGCTGCATGCTCTTCCCACACTAAGCTCAGTGGTTACCCTCCCACAGCAAAAAAGAGGTGTGGGCCATCATTTCAGCAAAATTTCATATAACACACAGTCATTGGATCTCCTGAGCTTTTTTGATAGAGCTCTGCAATATTGAAACCTAAATTCGCGAGCTGACATGCCCCAAGCATCACTCAGAAGCAACAGATTTATGCATCATGCTGATCAAGACATGGGAACCAGGTAATAATACAACCTTTGCAGACTCCCCTCATGGAATTGCTAATTGTACATGAGTAGCAATTTCTGATCTTAATGTTCAGGTTTTCAGAAGGGTAGGCAAACACATTCGTAGACATTCTTGCACATGATCAACCCATGGTTGTACATGCAGATTTCGACTAAACTATTGTGGAATAATCTGAGGATGGTGTACACTTGAAACCCATTCTAAGACATTGGCCATTGCACCTTCCACACTCGCATGAACTATTGGCTTGAAATGGGAGTGCAACAACATACCGGTAACTGGGTGCTTGGATTTCTCGTTGCGCTTCCGGAGAGGAAACCATGACCTGTAGACCGTGAGCTTCTCCGCACTCAAAACACTGGAAACTGAGATTCTGACCTGGCCCAAGAAATCGTCAGTGAATCGATCCTCATCCCAGACCATGATGCTTAGCTCCTCATCTAAGTCGACTACATTGAACACAAATTCCTCATTCCAAGACGGATTCAGATTCCTATACACGACAGACGTTCGCGCCCTAGTGGTGCCAAGCTGCAGCCTCACAAATGGGTCACTAAATCCGTTGGAATCCCTGGCGGCCAACCCGCGGGCCTCCATCACCCGCACATGTAGCTTCATGCTGGTGAACCTCCTGTTTCTTTGTTGTTGTTACAAGAATCGAGTACTTCGAAGTGGTTCTTCCCAGAAAAAGAAAAAGAAACACCGACGACACACAAACACACACGCACACTCACACACACACAACCCAACAACCTCCACAATATTTCAGAAATTAGAAAATTAGAACATCCAGCAAAGTCTTTTCTTACAGACTTTCATTAGAAACGATCATGCGATTCATTCGACAAGAAAGTCTGCTTACATTGTGATGCTTTCAAACTCATAGATCCTGTAGACCTCAAATAGCTTCTTCTTATAAGTTCTTCACTCCTTTGCCGAATTTCGTTACCTTAATGGTCCCTCCTCTCTCTCTCTTTCTCTCTTTCTCTCAGAGAGAGCAACATCCAAGTTGCCCTCTTGAAATTCTCACTCTTTATTACTGAATTGTGCTTGTGATTTCTTATCTCACGAGGCAGCTTCCTTCACCAATTCAGCTTCTGAATTCCCTTTCCACCGTGATGTACTACTACTCTCTTGTCCGTAATATTAAGTACAGATTCAAAAGACTCTCTCCGATTTCCTCTTCTTCAAGCACAGTCCAGCTCTGTAGCAAGCTCCTGTTACAACTCCCTCTTTTTTCTTTTCTTTTCTTTTCTCTATTTTCAAATCTGTTGTTGAAATTTCAAAAAAAAATGTTTCTTCTCTACTTTTTTGCAGATTCCTACAGCCTGACGACACAAAATATTATATGAAGCTTCTTCCTTCAGACGACCTTGAAAGTATATTCTTCAATTTCCCTTCGTGTTTTGTTGTTCACAACTGCTTTTCTTCATCTCTTATTATTACTCATGGTTGAGAAGCTCCGATCCTTCTTTTATTTGCACAACTATGTACATTCCTTGATTCCCAGTTGCAACAACACACAAGCAGGCAAAGCAGTTATGATTTAAAAGTCCACACCAAACTTGGAGACAAGCGACCAAGATACAGACTTGCTGTGTCGAATTAAGTTAGTAGCAAAATACTTATGAGGATTTTACAAGAGAGAAAAGAAAAGAAAAATTCCAAGTAAGTAGTTCTGTCAGAAAAATGCTGCGGGAAGAATGATAACAAATAGTTTGTGTTCTTGCAAGGCGTTCCTGATGCAGCAGCAGTAGCAAGTAAAAGCAAAAAGCTTGATGAGAAAGAAATGCAGCAAAAGGGCCCATTAACTTAATCTCCAGGAGCAAAGCAAAGCGCAGCAGCTGCAACAAAATTGGCCGCCGCAACACAGGCATCCGCCACCTGCGCGTGTGTGCAAGCCCCACGAAACCCCCATCCGATTTCACCGGGTCGGTCTTCTTCTTCGGCCCGCCCCGGACCACAAACCGCAAGAACCGTGACCCCCACGGATAATTTTCAGGTGCGTGGCGGATATTAGAAACCCGGGCGGGGGGGTTGGACACCCGGAGGTTATCTTTGAGGTTCTTAGGATTGATATTCTCGGTTCTAAACAATCAAAGACCCGAGTTTGGTATATACTTAAAACCACGA
>Ga0116228_10001275_pt1 | contig 20825 bp, 13 predicted proteins | sample S1TSphfallax_2_FD_89694 | JGI IMG/M metagenome (GOLD analysis project Ga0116228, IMG submission 89694) | Host-associated microbial communities from peat moss isolated from Minnesota, USA - S1T2_Fc - Sphagnum fallax MG | ecosystem: Host-associated > Plants > Peat moss > Unclassified | place...
TAGTTTTGATCTTTTACAAAATCTAGTTTTGATCTCAATTAATTAACATATTGAAGGTTTTTGCACTCTTTTGGAAATGACAATTTTGTGAACGGTAAATTGCTTGCAGTCCTGTTGGAGAGACAAAGAAAAGGGGTGAACTCTATAGATTGTTTGACGTGGGAGGCCAAAGGAATGAGAGGAGGAAATGGATTCATCTCTTTGATGGTGTTACAGCTGTCATCTTTTGTGCTGCTTTGAGCGAGTATGATCAAACTTTGTTTGAAGATGAGAGTTCCAACCGGATGATTGAAACAAAGGAGCTTTTTGAATGGGTGCTTAAAGAGCCAACATTTGAGGTCTACTACTACTATTATTTTGAACATCCAATCTCATGCATGTCCATGATCTAGTAGTCATACTGCATTTCCAGACTTAACAACGTGAGATATATATTCAGTGTGTAATGTTTGTGAATGGGTATGTTGAGGTTCAACAAACTTTGGCATTTTCAAATGAGGATTTATGTAACTTCCGATCCAGTTTTTTGACACTGTGTTGATGCCCACAATTTGTTTACAGAAAACATCATTTCTACTTTTTTTGAACAAGTTTGATATATTTGAGCAGAAGATAAACAAGGTGAGCTTCTTCTTCACATTTCGAGTAGGGAGATTGCTGGAAAATTGGATGGATTATATTATATGCTTATCTACACCCTCCTGTCTGGGAGCTGATGAATTTAGTCAATGGGTAGTAGTCATGGCAACTTATTTCTGCTATTTCGTGATGAAGAAGTGTGATGATGGTCTGACACTTTCTGAGGGACTCTCACTCATAAGGGGTTATGACTAATGCACTCATTGTATCATGTTACCTTCAAAAAAAATTAGTTGTTGTTGATCTTTTCTCTGCAAATCTCATAGATATGAGCAAGGGTGATTTTGGGTCTGATTGCTTTGCACATAAAAATGAGATGTTGCAGGTGCCCCTAAACACGTGCGAATGGTTCAAAGACTACAAGCCTTTAACAAGTGGACAAGCAGAAGTGGAAAATGCATATGGGTACGTGAAGACAAAATTTGAGGAGCTTTATAACGAGAGCACACCTCCTGATCAAAGATTGGACCGTGTGTTCAAAGTCTACAAAACCACTGCACTTGATGAAAATCTTATCAAGAGAACATTTAGACTGGTTGACGAAGTCCTTGTGCGGCAAAGGCTGATGGATGCCAAAATGCTTTGACCATCAGTCAGTCACTTGTCATCAAATCACCATGCAATATTTATTTTGCCCATCTGTCTCTCTAAAACCAGTTGACAAAGTCCTTGTGCGGCGAAGTCTGATGGATGCCGAAATGCTTTGAGCATCAGTCAGTCACTTGTCATCAGATTGCTGTGCAATATTATTTTGCCCATCTGTCTCTCTAAAAACTCATTAGCTAGCACATAGCCTCCAGGTGGTCACCAGTATAAGCTGCTACACTAGCTAAGCTGGTGCTGCATTGCCATGCTAGCTAGGATAGCAGCTAGTACTTTGCAAAATGCACAGCAAATCTGGTCTAAGTCTTCCTAAACTTTTGCAGTCATCCCTACTTCTCACCAAACATTTGCTCTATACTGCAAAGCCCTAACAGGCAGGTGTAGTAATTGAGCTTTTCAGTTAGTTTTGTATGAGAACAACCCTGCGTACTTAATGTATATATATAGTGCAAGCAATTGGCATGTATGCTAGTGTTATCTGAAATTTTGAATTTACTGTTCTTGGTTTGAAATTTGGGTTCCCCATTTCATGCACTGTGATTGGTCGTGTTTCTGTTCTCATGTGCAAAATTCATAGATTAGTCTGTTATGTGCTACGCTTTCAAACTGTGGTCTGTTTTGTTTGTCCCCAGAGCTGCTTGCTTTTGCTCTTTTACTGTTGGATTGGGAAATCCATTTTTTCAATGCAGGATTTCTGTAGGCAATTTGTTTTGTGCATGCAGCTGAACACATTGACTCTGTTATCTTCCTTTCTGTGCAACCGATGGTTGGGAGTTCAGAGAACCTTTTTCAGTCCATGAGGATCTGAGGAGGCTCTTCGTTTCAACATTGGGTTGGCCTTTCCATCTCTAAGCCATAACAGTTTCCAGTAATTGGTGAAGAGGGAACACTGCAAACACAACATGACGCCATGGCAAGAAGAACCTGAAAGAAGAATTGATTTGAGTACACATGATCTGATGGCAAGCAAAACCCAAAACCTTTCCTTGATTCCTGCTTCAAACATCAGCCCTCTTATGCAGCCCAAGTTATTCTCCAAACTCAGCCTTCTTGTGAAGGCCAAATCTTGCTCTGTTTTCTCGAAGTTTGCTCTAGTCAAAGGTTTTGTCAATATGTTTGCATTTTGCTCTTTGGACCTCACAAATGTCAAGTGTGCCCTATTTGTTTTTACTTGGTCTCTGATGTAATGGCAATTTCCTTCTAGGCATTTTGTCCTTGCATGACGAACAAGGTTCTTTGCCATTTTAATACTACTTTGATTTTCATAGAAGAAGGTCAAGGACTTTTTGCATGGAAAGCCTATCTCCCGCAAAATATTTCTATTCCAATTAGCCTCTATGGCTGCTTCATTCATGGCATTGTGTTTTGCTTTAGCACTAGATTGAACTATTTCATCTTGAAGCTTACTTTTCCAAGAGATAGGTGCAATCCCAAGAGAAAAGACATAACTAGAGGTTGATTTTCTTTCATCTCGATCTCCTTGATATTCACTATTGAAGTAACCATGTGGCACCACACTCTCCCCTTGATGATAGAGCAAACAAAAATCTATGGTATGCTTGAGATATTCAAAAATTGTGAGTGCAACATTAAGGTGAGGAACTTGGGGTTTGGTCATCAACTGAATGCACATGCTAGTGGCAAACAAAATGTTAGGATGATTATAAGTAACATGAAGAAGCTTCCCAACAACACAATAGTAGTATGTTCAATCAACAACAAGAATGCCACATCAGTTTTGAGTAGCAAGCCTCATTCCATGGGAACAAGACAAGGGATGCAATCTTCAAGACTAAGGTCAAACAAACATTTCAAATTGTACCAATGATGGGATATACTCATGCCAAGGGTGGTGTAAAAAAAATTTGCACCCAAAAACAATGATAAAGGTCTTAGTAAAGACATATCAAACTAAGAACAAAGCTCATCACAAATCCACCCAAACTAGTAAGCATAAGGTTGTTTACATAAATGGCAAGAGTGAAGATTAGACCTTTTTCTTGAAAGATATATAACCTAGGATCAAAAAGCAAGGAACTGAACCAATTTTTTTAAGAAAAACATTTATTCATTCATGCCATGCGCAAGGCAATTGATGCAACCCATACAAGGCTTTCTTCAATTTACATACCTTACATTCAAAACTAGGAACAATGAATCCACAAGGTTCTTTAACATATACATCTTCTCTAATTTTCCCGTTGAGAAAAACAAATTTTACATCCATGTGTAGAATCTCCCAACCGTGTTCAATAGCCAATGAGACAAGGGAATGAATTATGTTCCACTTTGCAACAAGAGCAAAAGTTTCTTGAAAATCCATGCCATGTTGTTGTCATTTCCCCAAGCAACCAAACAAACCTTGTATTTCACAGGGGTGCCACCACTTCTACTTTTGAAACAATAGACCCATTTGGTCGACAATGGTCAACAACCATGTGGTAAATCCATCAAAGTCCATGTAACATTCTATGCTATAGAGCCATATTCTTGTTCAATTCTAACAATCCAATGTGGGTTTCCAACTTCTTGAAAACTTTGGGGTTCAACATAATCAATTATATCTACAAACTCTTCAATTGTCTCAATGGTATTGACATGCCCATGCAAATGAATACATGGAGTGCAAAGCCATTCAAATTGACAAATGAAAGGTCAAAAAATGGAGAATGATCAACAACAATAGAATTAAGTGGTGATGGCACATCTTCATGTGTTGATGACTCCAAGTTTTCAATTACATCAAGATTAAAATGTCTATGACACACATACACCGACAATGGCTATTGATGTGCGACCTTTTCATGTTCAATTTGCTTTGTATTTGAAGTTGAAAAAAAATTTGGTACAACATCAACAATTAGTTCTTGAAGAAAATAGTGATCAAATGCACTTGTGGGTGGGTCAATGATCTTGACAACGATAGAATGATTTGAAAAAAATTCCAATGAAATAAAAGGCTTGATATTTGAGTTGATAAAAGAATGCCAAATTTTTTGCTCATCAAACTTAATGTCTTTATTGATCAAGATCTTGTGGGTAAGTGGATGATGACATTTAAACACCTCAAATTCATCAAAATAACCTACCATAATGCAATGTTTGCTCTTTGAATCCAACTTGGTTTGTAGCTCCTCATGTTCATGCACCTACACAACACAACCCAAAACTCATAAATGATTTAACCTTTGTGGTACCTTCAACAATTTCTAATATGGGGGTCACACTATTGTTAACTCTTGTGGGAAATCAATTTGTAAAATAATTTGTAATGCTAACCACATTAACCTAAAGAAACCTTGGAATATGTGCATTCACCACCATTGAATGAACCTTCTCAAGGAGTGTACAATTTTTGCATTTTGAAACTCCATTGTGACTTGATGTGTGAACTTGAGCAAGCTCATGGGTGATGCTCGCTTGAATGCAAAAAACAAGAAAATTTCTTGAAACATACTTTCCCCCTTGATTATTGCATAGAACCAACAACTTCAAAATAGTACATAAAAATTCCACCTTGGCAAAAAAAATCTTGAATGCATACCATCCTTGAGACTACTCTTTCAATAAGTATGGCCATGTGAAATGGATGAAATCATTTATGAATGAAATGAAATAAATTAATGAACACCATTGAAGGAATCATGATGGACAATTTTGAAGCAAGATTAATCGTGCCACAAATATCAAGGTGAACAAGCTCCAAGGGGGTTGTAACATGAAATTTCATGAGTTTCATGAGTAAAATCAACTTCAAGTCGATAAAGTCCATTGAGTCTATCTTGTTTCCCTTGTGTTATTATCCTTTCATGTTTCTAGTCATTTAATATGAAACATTTCCTAGTGTTGAAGACAGTAAGATAGCCCTTATTAACCAAAGCTCTAATAGAAATAAGGTTATTCTTCATGCTAGGTACATATAAATCATTTGTTGTTTTCTTTTATTGATCCATTGAGCCAAAATTTTGCATGACCTTTGCCTTCTACACCATGGGCATGCCTTTTAACTAATCTAACACTAGAAGAGCTATGAGTTTCTACAATGTCATGAATCAAGCTTCAATTGCCTGCAACATGTTTGTAAGCTCTAGAGTCAACATACCAATTGTCCTTTTTGTGTTCACTCATTAACATTTGTTTCTCTAAATCTACAATGGCTATTATTGCTTCAATGACTTCGACTAAGTCACTATAGTCTAAATCACCATCACTCTCATCTTCCACCATGTTGATTTGTTGGGCTTGAATTTTGAGAAATTTTTCATATGGCATTGCACAATTCTTTGGCCAATGGCTAGGTTTGTAACATTGGTTACATTTGTCATGACAACCTTCTTTTCAAAGTTATGGTTATTTCTTTCACCATGTTTGCAACCATCTCCTCTCAGTTGACATCTTGCGAAACTTCACCCACTTGATGCTCATGCGTCTTTCTAATTTTTACCACAAAGGTTCTTCTTGGTCTTTTCATGCTATAACTTGGTAATGAGTTCATCAAGCATGAGCACAACTTGTTGACTCAAGATTGATTACACATAGTATTCGTAACTTGTTGGTAATGCATTTAGAACCATCTCCACAACATCATCAACTATCTTTTCACCAAAACCAACAAGCTGATTAAAAATATTAATGACAAATTCCAATTTTTTTTCCATGGGAATGTCTTCTTCCATTTTCAAATTTGTCAATTTACTTTTAATGAAAAGCCTACGTGAAGTGATCTGGGCCTCATAAAGATTCAACAAAATAATCCAGTTCACTCTTAGATCACAAAGATGTTGAATATAAGGTATGATTTTGTCAATAATAAAAAGGTTGATGATTGTTAAATCTTTATTATTTCTCTTGGTGTGCTATTTGTTTTGACTTGATGTAACAATGGTATTTGCTTCAATAAGATTCAACAAATCTTTTTCAACAAGAAGTTAGTGACTTTCAACTTCCACACATTGTAGTTAATTTGGTCCACAAGTTTGTTAAATTTAATGACAAATGTATCAATAATGCCTGCCATGATAATTGATAAAAAAATGTATGTGAACAACAAAAAAATATAAAGAAAATAACAAGTTGCCTTTTTGATGCATTGTATACAAAGAAGATTTTTGTACTCATAGAATATTACTAACACATGATACAACTACAATTTGCAAAGTTTGAAAAAAAGTCTTATTTAGAAAACCTTAACTTGGTGCAAAGCTACACATTTGAAGTTGTTCCTAGTGACTTTTAACACTTTAAAAAAATTATTCCCCTTGGTTTAATTAACTCGCTTTAATACCATGTAAAAAAATGCGAAACGCAAAATATTGTATTAAAGGATTGAACCAGAAAATATGAAACAAAAAATAATGAACCCCCCATCTAACAAGAGGGGTAGAGAGCAACAAATAAACCAAGGTTGTGTTGGTTGATTAAATTATATGATGCATTTTGTAATAATATGATTAGGTTGGCCATAATTATAAATGATTTTTGTTCATTGAACATTTATCCCAAATGGGTGTTGTCCATTTCAAAATTGTAGTCATCACTAGAAGAAAAAAAAAAAAAAAAATCAATTAAATTTTATGATTAAATTTTAACCACAAATGACATTTGAAACTAAAATCTTTTTAGTCGCTTAAGACAAGTCAAATGTGATAAATTAGTCACCAATGACAAAGGATATTGGATGAAAGAAAAAATCAACAAATATAAATTCATCTTTTGATTCCATTGTATACGTATTGTCACATACGACTAAAATGCAACTATTTTGATTATAATTGAAAGCAAATGATGTGTTGTCACATGTCCCAATATTTTATTATTTAAAATATAATAATTATTATTCTGAAATAATCTAGGATGTTCAATTCAAATGCTTGGATGATCTTATATTATGACATGTGACCCAATCTAAATATGCCACATGGCACTTGAGATCACACATTAAAGAAATTTTGATCTATCAAGAGATTAGCTGTAGTGCTGACAAAGAAGCTAAGCTAGATTGATCAAAAATCATACTATATTATTAGCAAAGAAACAAGATAGACTATGGCTGCATATTATTAAAGTGTCACAAGGAAGAATTATATGAAGTAGTCATGAAATTGTAGCTGAGTGCAGCTCATAGTACTTTTTATGATGTTGTTGTCAGTAGTATTTGAAGCTTATCAAGTTGCAATGCAACCATTGCCAGCATCTTGAGTGGTGGTACCAGCCCAGGAGGTTCAAATCATAGAGGGCTACTTCATAGCAGACATGAGCTTCTGTCATTACTCACAAATGAGCACCTGGTGGTTACCAACAACTTGGCAAATTACCTGATCAATGCAGAACACATGGTTCTGTTGGACAATTATAGCAATTCTCATGTGGCATAGTTTGATGTCATCAAGTTGACAGGGTCTTCTTCATTGCAATGATTTGGGGAACAACATCCATTAGAAAGTTGCCTACAGCTGCCAGCTTCCCGGTCGTTCCAGCACCCCGAGCTGCTGCTCCAACACCCAAAAGTTCTTTGCCTGTGCCTACCTCCCATGTCACCAAGAGGAATGCCAGCTACAGATGTGTCTCTCCCATGGGAGCCCCACAACATGCAGCAGTTGTTACATCACCAGCTTCTTCCCAAGCCTTTGAGTTCAGTCATGACCCCAGCTGGGATTCCAACTGCGGCCTCAGGTACTCCTCATAACAATTCCCTGGGGGCTACTAGTATCACCATTTTGTTCACAGGAGCTGCAGGGATTGCAACCTTGCTCATACCTCTAGAAATGATCAGATTTGCAACAAGCTCTTAAGATTGGCTCAGACACTCTCTACTTCAAGAATGATCAAATTCTCAACAAGCTCTCAAGATTATTGCAGACTAAAATTCACAATCAGCAGCAGTTGGTGCAGCCATGATCAAATCCAATATCACCAATCCAAGCTAGCATAATATTCCCAACAACTTTGTTTTCCCAGTTGCTGTCAATATAATTAATTGAGCAGCCAAACAAATCCTATGGATCTGCATTAAGGATCATACCACAATCTCAGAATTCTTTTCAACTCTTCTAATTCTTTGTTGCACTCTTCATCAGACCAAATGGAGCTGGATCGCAAATATCCAAAATTCTGCGACTCTTCTAATTCTTTCTGGTACTCTTTATATAACCAAATGATCAAACTCTTCAAGACAGGCAGGCTAGGTGTGAATCCAAATCAGGCTGGCCAGTTCCTTGGAGCTGGTTTCCTGTGGTGAAGAAGTGCAATATTCTACTGGGTCACAAATTCTTAATATGATGAGAATCAAAAGCACAAAAGAGAAAAAAAATAAAAATGATTTCATTCATGCAGTGGTTGTCTACTAGGATCAATATTCTGAACTGAAGTATTAAACACAAAAAAACAGAATACAGTAAACAGAGTAGAAATGAAAGAAGAATCAAACATAAAACCAGACCATATTACATGTAGCAGCAAGGAGGCAAGAAGTCCATCATATAGAATTTTGCAAAGTACAATTACAAATTCTACTTTCACCTTTGTTTCAGTGTGCAAGGAAACTCCACCAAGTGGATCAAAAGTGTACTTTTGCAACCTCCTATTGCAATTCATTTTTTACCATTCCTTTCAGAATGTGAAAAACTAGTGTAGGAATTGGATCACAAATGTGGATTTGCAATGGTCCACTGCAATATCCACTTTCCCCTCTCTTCCAATGGGCAGAAAAATAAGTTCACCAAGTGGGGCACTTGATCACCACATGCAGGGGAAAGAAAACAATGGTTCGAAGAGTAGCTGTAACTTTTACACGAAAGCCCACACAAGTGATCTTCAGATTTTGTCAAAATCATGTTGCAATCTGCCTCAATTCAAAGTCCAAAGATCTTGCAAGCCTGTCTCTCAAATTTTGGTCCTCATAATACTAATATCACACCAGTGTCTTTTGACAATATACACACTGAAAGCTCCAGAATCACAGTGTGAAAGACAACCTCACCTCTCCCGCAAAGAAGAAATCAAATAATTGATTCACCAATCAGATCCTAAGCATGTTTTCCTTTGGATTTGAACTCTCAAAGGCCTGTCATCTCTAACCATAATATTGTTGTGAGCAGATGCTTGCATCAAGTTACTTTGGCAGTCACTGTAATTGAGCTTCATGTGTGAGTAGAGGACTGACTACTGTATATTTAACGAGTAGTTTTGATTATTAAAAAAAATGAACATCTATGCTTGAAAAGCTAATGGCAGGTATTTCTGACCCCCCATAACAAATGGGTGCCCAAATTTTTCATAATTTTTGGAGCAAAAAATATTTGAAGCTGTTCCAAGGGCTGAAATGCAGGAACAGACAGCAAATGGCCAATGAATACAAGCATTCTCTGAGCTCCACAATCCAGCCAGTCTCACCAAATGGTACACCATCAGTTGGAAGGTGACACATGGCATATGTCATCATAGGTCTGTGTTGGGTAATGGGAAGGTTTACCTTATACCCAACCCAGAGATTTATACAGAACAATCAGAATGGAGAGGTCTATGTACACCACCATCATCCAGTGGAAGATTCTCCGTGCTCACCTGCACAAATGTTCAGTACAGTTTGTGATTATAGTAACACAGTAGAAGGTCCATCTTTGCAAAGATAAGGCCAATCATGAAACTACATCTGATCAAGAAGCTAGTTGCAGAATTTTGTATCAGCAACAGGATATGTGGACTGGAAACCTGAGGATGCACAAACCACAAATAATGGGGATTGTGATAGATTATGAAGAAAATAGAAAAAATAAATAAGTATTTTCAATAGAGGGCACAGTGAGCACCTTCTGCTGCTGCTCACTGACATAGTTTAGCCACATTGTTCCCAGCAGCAACACAAACCCTCCAATGCATGTCCAAATCCTTCACACACCAAACAGGACAAATCAAAAGTTAAACTCTGATAAAACAATCATAGCAGCTGCTTGTCCATGTTGTTGCCATTTAGGAAAAGCAATCTCTCACAAATCCTGGCCATGGTATGAAACATGGTGGTGACACCCAGGATTTGGACTTACAAGCACGCACCATTTTAAACAAGTGACTTCACACATGCTGCAGAAGCTGCTTTGAATTTGGAATAACTACATAGGGAGGAAGGAGGTTAGACATACCCAGGTAGTGGAGTTACATGAAGTACCCACCCAATAACTGTTCCAATGGGGGGCTCCAAGGTCACAGCCATGGCAACTATGAGTGAGGAAGAATATTTCAACACTGCATTCAGCCCTGTATGGCCCACAAAGCCAGGGCCAACTGCTAAAAACAGGACAGGTAGCAAATAATCTGCACACAAGGTACGATGTAGGAGTTGTTAAAAACTCCTTTCATTTCAACAAGCCACTGCAAGACTAATTCTCCTCCTCCCTTGACTTGTTTGCAAAGTATCACAGGGTACCTTGAGCATACCAGTTCTCAGCCATCCAAAGGGTGCACTTATTTGTCCTGAGGAGCCCCCCAAGACCTGGCCTGCTAGGCTCAGCAGAAGAGCAGCAACAGCTGTCACTGGAAATGCATACACATATAATGGCATCCAGACTGCAACCACAAGCTGTCAGTATATCAGAATAATGAGAAAAGAGTGACGAACCAATCCAAAGTAAAGAGAAAGAAGAGGGGAAATATTGTTGAACTCTAGACAAGTAATGACAAGTTAAGGTTGAAGAGAAGCTACAAGAGAAGAAGAAACTTTGCTGGCATAAATCTTTGCAGCCTAGCCTTGGATACACGAGTGACCATCACAAAAACACAAGAATAACCCACAAATATGAAAGACAGAGCACAAAATTTATGCAAGAAAACCAGCAATAATTCTGAAACCAGCAAACAATTGCATCCTTGTTGTCATCATCATGATAGGCTGAAATTTTTCAACCACAGTTGAATTATGACAACAAAGAACACTATTGCAAATGATGAGTGAGCATATTGCATATTGACATGATCAGGAAACAAAGATCTCTGAAGGTTCTTCCGAAACAGACATCCAGACATGTGAGATGTGTAGTGGCCTGATGTATTTCTTTCAAGAAGACATTCTGGAAAAATCAAAATGTGACAGCAGTTGATTACCTCTCAGATGTCTTCCAGCAGAAATATACACAACAAATGCTGCAGCTGCAGCAAAAGAAGCAAGGTCACCCAACAATGTGACTTCAGAATCATGCTCTGTGCAAGAACCTGCTGCTACAATGACCACCCCTCCCATACCCACAACAACTCCCAGCATCTCTTCTTTTGAAAGAGGTTGGCCCATGCCACATGCCACAGCTGCCACAATGATTGGAGGTGTTGAAACAAACAGAAGACTATGTGACAACGATGTATGTTCCAGTGACCACACCTGCATTGAAAGAGGTGCCCCATTTAATTGCTTTGCTAAACCCTAAATCCTATTGCAACAACCAGACCATCAAATCAACATTTGCAAGATCCTGTGAAGAGAATCAAACAGAAAATTATAGTGAAAAACTAATTATGTGATCGGGTGAGGAGCACTGACTCACCCACAGACCAAAATGGAGAGCGAGTGCAATCCCACTAAATCCAATGATGGTCAGATTCACTGAGAGCAGCACTTTCTGGCGATCGGGAATAGGAAGAGAAAGCCACTGCCATATGAAACCCGGCAAGAGGATCAACGATGTGACCTGAAGACGCCATCCTGCATTTGCCACTGGTGCTGCTCCCACCATCAACAAGGTGACCTAATTGGGGGGGAAAAAAAACAACAACAACAATCAAGCTTTTATACAAAGAAAGGTTCAAAACTTGCAGGAATAAAATCCAACGAACTCTCTACCTATCTCCCTCGTTTCTTCTGCAAGAAACCTGGCACAAGCAAAATAAAAATTGAGAAAAAGGAGGAGGAGGAGCTCAGGGAGAAGCAGAAGCAATTCAACACGTTCTGGCAAGGAAATAAAAAATACGTACTGCTCCGGCAGAAGAAACAGCCAAGACGGCGCACACCAGAAGAGGGACAACAAACCATGGCTTTGACGATTGCTGCTCCTCCTCCTCCTCCTCTTCCTCCTCGGAACTCTTCTCACCATCACGACTAATACTACTACCACTTCTCCCAGCCATTGTCGCCATAAACCTTCTTTCCAACAACAACAGTTAGGGTTCAGCATTTCACGTTCTTGTCTTCCCCGAGAAAATCCTTAAAAAAATCGTGCATGGATTAGGGTTTAGGGTTCAAGGTTTAGGGTTTTCATATTAAGGGAGCTGAAAATACAAAGGAAAATTCCAGGCAGTGCTTTATGTACGATTGAAATCTCATTATGAACAATATGGGTTTAGGGTTAAGGAATTTCGAGTTCAAGGTAGAGGGTTATCATAATGGGGTTCACATGTTCAATGTGCAAGATTAATTGAAAGTTGTAAATTAATCTGTCAATAATTGTTGAGTTTAGGGTTTTAAGTTTTAAGGTTTGGGGTTTTGATGAAGTTCACATGTTCATAAGGCAAAGAAATGTTTCATCTTGGAAATGTTCATAATGTTCAAGATTGAAGTTGGATGTGGTAAAAGTAATAAACTAAAAGAGTAAAATGATCTTAATTTTATCCCAATCCCACAGAGGGAATAAATAACCCCAAAAAATGAATTGGGAGTGGATGTGTCATTGGGGTTATGGAGGGAAGAAATGTTTTGAGATCTCTTATCCCAAGAATTTTTTTTTTCAATTTTTAAATTTTTAACTTTAAAAAGGAGAGAAAAGGAGTCTCTTGAAAGGAGCGATATGGGTTTACCAAGTTTTGTGCAATGTATCATTTCTCTCAACACAAAAACCCTAAAAAAACCTTATGGAAAGGGCGGTATCAAAAACAAAAAAATATATAATATTTTCTACCGTTGGCTTCCTGCTTATGATGCCAATCATTTAAATCTTTAACCGTTGGCTTCCTACTTATGATGCCAATCATTTAAATCCTTAACCTATAAAATTCCATCTATAAGATCTTTGGGTTTTGCTTGAGATTGTTCTTAACCAGATTTTTATATTAATTTGTTTACATTGATCATTTATTGGGGGAAATGTGTAGTAGAAATATTTATTTTTTCAATCTTTTTTCCCTAACATTAACTTATCATTACATTATCCTTCAAGCTTCACACCTCACACCTTAGGATTACTTTTAATGCGTGTCTAGGTGGGGTAAGATGGAATTTCAGTTTTGTAGAATTAAACTACATTGCATAGCTTATTGTCGCATAAATTTAACAAAGCAATGCTTTCAACCACTCAACCATACCTCCTTTTCAATGATTTTTTTTTTGAACTGATAAAAGAGTTAGTAGTTTATAAAAAGATGTATATTTTTATAATAATTTATTCTTGGATTAAGTTAAAGTGGAATAAAGGAAGTTCATTTAACCTTTGATTTCAAAAGATTAAAATATTCCTTTTATGATTTATATGTCATCTAAACTTTGTCATTTAAATGTTCCACCCTAGGTCTAAATCATTTAATATATAATTGAATTATTTTCATTGTTAATTCTATTTAACCTCTTATGTGAACAAGGTAAGACACAATTTACTCAAATTTTATTGGTTTTAATATGCAAAAAAAAAGGTTAATGGAATAATGATATCCTTATTTTTTTTGGTTTGAACTTCAACTTGAAAAATGTGAATTAATCTCACATTAATTGTTGATCAATTGTTATTCAAGGTATAAACCAATGTTGGGTGGGTATCAAAAAAATTTAATAATTGATTATTTTACTTTTTTCATTTTATTTTTCAAGAGAGTTGAGATGGTTTTATAAAAAAATTCTTTGCTTTTAAATATTTTTTTCAATTATTTTTCTTTGTATTTGCAAAACTATTTTTTTCACAATTGGTAATTTTTGTTTCATTCATATTAACTGGTTATACTTAGATGATTCTTTAAATTAATTTGAAATTCAAATTGCTTTCTTGCAATCATTTCCAAGTATCTTAAGCAAGTTTCCAACACAAGAACCAAGTTTTCATTAAAAGTTTAAGAAAATACAAAAGAACATTAAAATAAAATTCTAGAACATTGAATGGCCAAGATAAAATTCATTGAATACAATGTGTAAAAATATTTAGGTTTCTTTTAATTCATCTCATTCAAATAAACCTTCAAACTTCTCTAATTCCCCCATTAATTTTATGTTAAACTTTATCAATTTTACCAAATTCAAAGGGGCCTTACAATTAGCCCTAACATTATTATGTCAATTCTTATTCACAAAGTTTAACTTTTCAAGGTTATTGATTACATGTGACATCTTGTTAAATTAATTAGTATGCCAACAAAAGGAAATTTTCTTTCAATTTCAATTTAAAAACCAACAATCCTTAATTCTTTTGAAGCCAATAAACCAATAATTGGGAACATGAATTTATATTTCCTCCACCATTCCATTGAAATGCATTTGATGTCTTTTACATTCACTTGATATCTTTGGAATATACAATTTTCAATTCACAAGTTCTCTCACAAGTTCACTAATTTTTACCACCACCTTGAAAATATCCAAATTGCAAAAACATTCAATTTTTTCAAGAAAAGAAGTTTCATCCTTCGATAATGGATGCAAATGATGGTACACCTTCCAATACATAGGAAACAAGGATTTTTAATCATATTTTTTAGATTTGCATGGCCACTCTTTGTTCCCGATCAATAAAAAATATATATAATAATATATTTGTATCTAGGATTTAACATTAGCGTGGATAACACATTTGGAATTCTCCTATCATCATATTTGTCAAGAAAAAAAGGAAAGAACTAATGATCCCACATACTTCTTTTTCATGTTCACTAGAAAAGATTTTCAATTCAAATCCAAATTTGAATCATCTTCCATCAAATTATCTAAAATGAGAGGAATAAGAGGATTATTATTATTTCCCTTTAGTTTAAAGCTCATGATTATGCTTACATGTAAGGTATCACTCAACAACCAATGAACCTTTAATCAATTTAAAGCACAAGTAATTATAATATGAGATAATCAATCAACAATAATTTGCACAATATATGCCATATGAGAGGGGGCAAGGGTGAGGTATATGACTAATGACCTTGACACTAGTTTATGTTTGTTGTAACATGGACAATGTTTTTTTCAAAATTGTAAAGCTTTTTAAAACATGATTACTTCACTTTGCAAACTTGCAAAATTAAATCTTATAATTAGAGGCTATAATTATACAATAAAATATTTTTAAATTGAAGAATATAATATCAAAATATAGTATTTTTTTTATTGGTGTGTTCAATTTTCATGGGTGGAGGTCTATTGTAACATAGCTTTCATCCACTCTTATTGCCATTTCCTTGATCTTTTAGGCCATTTTATACAATTATGTAAATATGATTAGTTAAATTTGATGGAAACATATTGAAAGCTTTGGTACATTTTTTCTTCAATAGTTGCATATTAATAGGCCTTAAAAAAAGGCATGTCCAAAACATGTCCCTTGAAAACTTTCCTCCATTGCCAAAGTGTCACATCTAATTACTGTAGTCATATTCATATTAGATCCTTCATTTTTCACATAAACAATGATTTTTTTGGCCAAACCGTATTGCTCTAAAAAAATCTTATATTTCTTACCAATGTTTGGCTTAAAGTTTCAAATATTGCAAATAAGTTAATTGTAATATGTTTTGGCACCCCATCTTTTCCCAAAAAAATCATAACCAATTTAGAAACATGTGCCCATTTGGACATAAAGAGATCAAACCTTGTAAAGCTCCACACAAATTTTGTTAAACTAGTAGGTTTTTAGGGGCTTTTTTTTTCCAACCAACTTTGGTAACAATTCTTGACAGAAGTTTTATTGGGAAAGGAACACAATGTGAGGGCATAACTTCAATATCAAGCACTTTGACTAAATGTTTTCAACAAATTCTAAATAGATAGATTTTTTTGACAACAACAAACCCATGTTCTCCAAATAATCTTTCTACTACATTTTTTTTTTGTGTGGAAAGGGTCTATGATGCCAAAAAAATTAAAGATGACACTTGGACTTATTCTAGGCCTTTTTTTTCTTTGTAGGCCTAGGGGGGCCATTCGAATGTATTTAGGAAGCATCTAAAATAAAAAGATATTTATGGTCTGTTATGAAATAATGGAATATTTTGAAGATATTTGAAATACATTTTAGAATAAATTGGGTGTAATTTAAACACATTTCCAAAATTAACAATTTAATTTAGAATTAACTAAATACATGTTATGTCAAGAATGTAGCTATATAAGTAAATTCCAAAATTTCAAAAGCAATTTAAGTTTCCATTTCAAAATATGAAAGAAAAATGATTATGATTGTTGTTGGTTCCTATTAGCATGATTGCACCCAATTGGACTTATCCTCAACCTTGTTCATTGGTTGAAAATTGAAGGATCAACTACATTATTATAACACAAAACACAACACATAATTTGTGGCATCTTGACATCAACTTTTAGATTATCAATAACATAAAAAATGTGCAAGTCAAAAAAAATTATCATGATGCCTCCACTTAATTATTTGTTTGTGCATTCTTTTCAAATTCCAATGTGAATCATCATTTTGTGACTAGGAACTTGGCAATGTTTCAAACCTTTTAGACCTTTCATCCTCATTCATATCCCCCTTGAAATTTCATCTTCATTTGTGGAAATATCATCCAAAACAACTACTTTCATTCTTTACAAGGCATGTTATTGAGCCAAGGTTGAGAAACTCAAAATAACAAATGCTTTCCAAATTTTGTTAAGCATTTCAATTATTTATTATTAGTATTATATTTTTCTAAAATGAAAAAAATGAAAAAAAGGGAAACAATTATAAACATTTAGAAGCATACATGTTGCATAATGTACAATGTGTAATCATTCAATTTTAAAATGATGCATAATGCCAAAAAAATGTTGATGTAAGTATATGTAAATGAAAAAATGTTGTATGTTCACAAGAATGCTTAACAAATGCATTGTAACTCCTTTTCATTTCAAATATAAGTTTGCATTAACAATGGTTGGTTTTGCAAAAATGAAACACCACAAAAACACATAGAAAAATTCAACATTGGCAAGAAATAAAAATTAACAAAAAAATATCACAAACACAAAAACTAACACATCAGTAAAACAAAAAGAACAAACACATAAATAAAACAAAGAACAAAAACATAAAAAAAAAAAATTGAATGACATATTTCTTCTTTGAGTTTGAGGTTGTTAAATTATAGCCTAAAACATAAACATTTACACCACCCACATTGACAACTTATACAAAGCAAAAGGAGAAGCATCAATAAAAAAAGGGGTGAAAACACCATGAGTAGCAACCATGAAGATTTAAATAAGAAGAAGTAATGGATGTATTTAATTAGAAAAATGATGAGTGTTCAAGATGTGAACAACAACCATGAAGAATGCTTGAATAGCAAAATGAACAACATTTGAACATTGCATAAACACAAGTTGCAATACTCGAATATGCACAACACTGTGAGTAGCAAGAAATGTTGTGTGACAATATCACAAGCTTTCAAACCCTTGACATTGATTTTTTTTTTGCAAATAATCTCACAAGTCATGAGCTATAGCAAGTTGCAACCATAGATTCTAATCCAAACGTGCTTTGCAAGCTTCAAGGCCTTTGTGACAAGGAGCAATGAAAGCACACAAATAATACATCAACACACAAAACATAAAAATGACACTTATAAAAAAATTCAAAAAAAATGCAAGAAAACACAAACAACAATGCAAAAATAAAATAAAATAAAAATGATTTAAACCAAGAGTAACAATGAAATGAAAAAAATGGCTAGAATGAACCACCCCCCATGATTACATCAGTTGGATGTTTTATCCATAGGATGGGTTGGATGATTTGCCTCTTTACTTTACATTAACCAACATTCTACTACAGTCAATTTTTTTTGGCTACTGACCTTTGACCATTTTTTTTCATTCCCAAATTTTCCCAACCTTGACCTCCATACTACCCACCCACCTATCTACTTTACTGACCTAAATCTTAGCCCTACCAACGAAGTAACAATTAATCCTTTATTTAACTTGGCAAAACTCTTATCTTCTCTTGGCTAAACCTATATTTCTTTTTGGTTAAACTTATAGTGCCTCTTGGCTAAACTTCTATCTCTTGGCAAAACCTATATATTTTACTGGATAAATATCTATCTTTTGGTTAAACTTATATATCTTATTGGTTAACTTCTATTTCTTGGCTAAACCTATATTTCTTTTTTATTAAACTTATCTCTTTTGGTTAAACCTATATATCTTATTGGTTAACTTCTATTTCTTAGCTAAACCTATATTTCTTACTGGCTAAATTTCTATCTCTTAGCTAAACCTATATATATTACTAACTAACTTATATTTATTGGTTAAACCTATATTTCTTCTTGGCTAAACTTATATCTTTTGTCTAAAAGTATATTTCTTCTTGGTTAAATCTATATTTTTTGGCTAAACCTATATTTCTTTTTGGTTGAATTTATAAATCTTAGCTACAATATTCTCTTTTGGCTAAATGTATATATTTTAATGGCTAAACTTTTTTCTTTTGACAAAACCTATACTTCTTCTTGGTTAAACTTACATATCTTAGTTAAACCTTCTTCTTTTTTGGGTTAAACTTTTTTTTTGGGCCAAACTTATATCACTTGACAAAACCTATATATCTTATTGCTTAAACTTATTAATCTTAGTTAAACCTATATTTTTTCTTGGTTAAACTTGAATTTTTTGGTTTAACCTATATTTCTTCTTGGCTAAACTTTTATTTATTGGCAAAATTTATATATCTTATTGGTTAAACTTCTACCTAATTCCTATTCCAAAAATTAACTAACAGAGTAGATACATTTTTTAGTAATGCCACTTTAATTATTAGCAAAACATCTACTTATTGGAAAAACCTACTTATCCACACATTATCATACCTACCTATGCACTTGCAAATTGGGGACTTTGATTGCAAAAATTATAATGTAAAATGTGGGTATTGCAATTGCAAGAATTTTTTTAACAACAATCTTCTACATCCACTTTGGACCATTTAATGCAAGATGTATTTAATTTAATGAAGAAATAGGCTTGATAAATTTAGAGTTAAAAAAACATTAAACATTTATGAATATTTGCACAATTTTTAATATTAATCAATATCAATCCTAGGTTGGATTTTGGGGGGGGAATTTGGCCAAATCTTCACTTACAAATACTTGCAACAAGATTCATTTTATCTCTTTTGAAGGTGAATGAAGAAAGTCTCGAGTTGGGCCTTCAAGTTGAAGTGACCACACTAAAGGTAAGAAAACAAACTCTTATTTCATTAATTTAATTTGTTTCTTTTCGTTATGTTTCAATTTTAATTCATCACTTGCTCCCAAAAGATTATTTTGTATGGCATTGTTATATGTTTATATAGTTATTAATTTTTATGACATTTACCATTAAATGTTTTTAGGTTTATATATAAATATTATGGGGTAATTAGTTTTAAACTCTAAGGCTAGTGTTTCCATTCATTATAATTTTTAGTTAATTGACTTTAAAATTCAAAACATAGTTGTTATAATAATTATTTTTGTTCCATTTGTAGTTTTTCTTGTATAATCATTAGGTTGAAAACATTTACCATCATGATTATTTAGGGTTTTAAGTTTAAGGTTTAATGAAATGTGTGTTGATTTATTTAGGTTGTGTTTTGAAATCAATATACAACTGCTTTGAATGTGTTATCATCCTTTAACATCAATGGTATGATTTTTTTTTAAAAATCATTTTCTTATGTTTTTTTATTGTTTTGTTCCTAATTTAAAGAACTCAATCTCCTTGGAAGATTTTAATATGGTCATCAAATTCCATTAAGAATGTTCCATGTTTGATATATGGATTTAACATTTTGGCCTCTTATAAATAATGTGGATTTAAGGTCATATTGCCAATATTGCATTTTGCCACCCACATACAATGTGCATTTTGAAATTGTCATGTAGGCATTGCATTTCCCTCTCCCATATGTAGTCTGGATTAGGGTCATAATGTGGGTATTTCATTTTGGCCCCACATATAGTGTGCATCTTTAAATTGTGATGCGGGTATCGCATTTAGGGCTCCCACATATAATGTGGATTAGGGTCATAATGTGGGTATTACACTTTGCCCCCATGTATAGTGTGCATCTTTAAATTGTGATGCGGGTATTGCATTTAGGGCTCCCACATATAGTGTGGATTAGGATCATAATGTGGGTATTTCATTTTGGCCCCACATATAATGTGCATCTTTAAATTGTGATGCATGTATTACATTTAGGTCTCCACTACTAAAATTCTGTCATATGCAACCACCATGTTTGTAACTGGAATGCAATTGCCGGTCGCATGCAACAATGCAAGGTTTTTTATGCAACTATAATGGATTTTTGCCACCTTTTTGGGTGTGTATGCAACTATGGTGCAACTATGATCACCTTCATCCCAACCTTTGGATGATTTCTGTGATATATCATCGTATATATTTGATATGCATATACTCA
>Ga0116228_10001276_pt1 | contig 20824 bp, 16 predicted proteins | sample S1TSphfallax_2_FD_89694 | JGI IMG/M metagenome (GOLD analysis project Ga0116228, IMG submission 89694) | Host-associated microbial communities from peat moss isolated from Minnesota, USA - S1T2_Fc - Sphagnum fallax MG | ecosystem: Host-associated > Plants > Peat moss > Unclassified | place...
CCCTTCGCACCAAGCACATTCATGATTCCTTATGAAGTCGCTAAAAGCCCCTAATAACCTCACCCCACTCAAATAACCCTGATGTAACTCTTAAAAACTGAGACTACCGCACATGGTTGTGTCAGTATGACTCACAAAGTTCTATGAATTCATTTTCAACCTCATGTGTAATGGGTATGTAGTTATAAGGAAGAAAGACATGTACTTCCACCTAGTTCAAGCTTAGATCTATCATATTCAAATAATTGTTTTCTTGTCACAAATGTAAGTGGTTATCTTTCTAGGTCAACCTACAAGTTCCAAGAAATTGGTGCACATCTAGTGCAAAGACCATGTCACAATTAGTAGCATTTTATTTCTGTTCTTGTCAACAATTTAACAAATTTTATTGATTTTTTGGCCATGACTCCCTCTTGATTTGTAACTTTAAACTTGGTAAAACCATGTTTTATTGACTTTGCCCAAAGGAAAAAGACTTTGCATGCATCATGTAACATTTGGGATATTATTTTTGCTTACATTGGGAATCGATTTGAAGGTGATTGCTTGAAACCAATTAATGTTTTTTAGCTATTTTTAATCAAAGTCATTTTGCATGTAGAATTATCTAATGATGTTATGCATTAATGTGCAAACTAAATTTCCTATTGAAACTATTTTTCCTTATAATCAAGTTGAACGCATCAACAAATCGAGAGTTCATGACTGTTTCAAAATGATTTTCAATGCAATTTTTGGTGGTAACTACATAAATACCAATTATGTTAAACAATTTCTTGAATTGTTTTCAAAATTATTTCAAGGATTGTTTTCCAATTCATTTTTTTTTCTAGCTAGTGATATTGAAGGTTTTTTGAAAAAAAATTATTGACAATTCCAAGTCTTTTAATGGCCGATGTGTTTTTTTTTTGCTCAAATTTGTTGTCTTAATTATGTTTATGAATGGGCCAATTGAAAGTGGTTAAATTGCTTATCAATGAAGAGACAAATGTGAAATTTGTTAATCATTAAGATAACATGGTATGTAAACATACTTGTGTATAAAGTTGACATTTTATTTTATTTTTCAAATATGTGCAAACCGTTACATGGTGTTGTAAACTACAAATCCATCAAATACCAATCATGAAAAAACATTTTGGGTTTATATCCAATAGTTGCTACTATTGTACATGTTGTAGTCACTTTGGACCACATGGTAATCAATAACATTGGGTTGTATTTTGTATGTATTGCTTATTAAAACTATGGTTTATAAGTGCTTTCAATATTGTTTGTACTTCGACTACATTATAGAATGTTGTGGATGTGGGCAACAATGAATGTTGGAATGTGCAAGTGTTGAATGGTGCACCAAATGCATTTTGTGGTGGTTAATAAAAAAACTAACTATGAAGCTTTATACTTGACTATTGTATTTGGAATCTTTTCTTATTAGGACAAAGACCCTACAATAAATAATGTATAACTCGGTCTATAGAGTATGTATATTTGTTATGATATGTTGAAATCACCTGTTCTTTATACACATACATAGGAAAAATATCAAATGGAAATTTGGCATGGGACCATTGAAGTATAGCTATGAGAAAGTTCTTCACCACAAATTTTATACATGAAGGATTATAAGTCTCCTTTTAATTAATGTTTGTCCTACTGTTTTTGAACCAATATAAACATGTGGAACTAGAGTTGGGCGCATTTGTCAATGAGTCGTAACTAGTTGAATTGTCCAAAAAAATTATACAAATGGGGAAAAAGTGAGTTTGCAATTTAAGGTGAACAAGGAGACCACATACACAATGAACCATGACAAGGAGTAAAAACTTCAAAATGTTTCATCTCTATTAGGTGTTTTTAAACAAGTGTGAAATTCTTATGCATGTGTTGAAAATGAATGTTTCTTATGGCTCATAATAAACAATTTAGAAGTGAATTAAACCTTCTACAAAAATCAAAGCATCCCAATGTGGTTCAATTTTTGGAGTTGCGACCTAGAGGGCCCCTTTGATACTTATCATTGATTTTTTACATGGGGTATGTATGTTGTACCCTTTGAAACCATTTCAATTAAACTTGGATATAATCTCTAGTTCTTTCATGAGTGTTGAAACGTCATGAAATATTTTATTTTTATAAGGTGGGAAGAGGAGGCCAATTTACATTCATTAAAGGACAATGTAACTAACATTGGAAGAGTTGATAGTTGGATCTTGCCAAACATTTAAACAAAAAGGGGCACTAGTCATGGAAAAAGGTATTAGTTTATGCACTTCATATTATTGGTAGGTACTTTAATATCTTTCTCACAAAGCTCTAGATAACCAATAGTTTTCTTCATTTTTGGACAATCATTTGTCCCCATGACAATTCCCAGTAGAATGTAGATGGTCTATTGGATTTAGCTCTTAAGCGTTTTGTCCCTACCTCACATTTTAATGGTCACATATTTTGGTATGTTTTCATTTTCAAATGTGAAGTAGTACTTGTTACGTTCATATCCAATTCATCGACACATGGGAATGAATTATCTACATGAACATAAGCCATAAGCCATTATTAATTGTGACCTCAAACCTAGGTGAGGGTGAACATCAATTGCTTGTGATTTCAATGTCAATATTGTGAAATTAACTATAATATGGCATGGAGACTCGTTGAGATTAATTCATATAATAATCATCTTTACAATTTTTTATTGAATATTAAGCACATAAAGGGTCCCCTAAAAACAAAATTGGGCGCAGTTACGCTAATAGGAACCAAAAGTAATCATAACCACTACTTAATTATGTGTTTTTCACACCAATTTTTTTAAAAGATAATTTGAACTTGAAAACAAGTTAAATTTTTTTCACATTATCAAATCCAATATCTTATTCTATAAATGTCCAAAATATGAAATTATTTCATTAACATTTGGACCTTCAAAAGTAATGTAAACAAACTTGTAACCAATGTTTTAAAGTAGTAAAAGGAATTGTAAAATTACTTGGAAAACTTTGAAAATGACATACTTTTGGCACATTTTTAACAAAAACCTTAACAAAATAATATAAAGATTTTTTAATAAAAAATTAAAGACTTTTTTTGAAAAGATTGCCCAAAAAGCAGTCACCTAAGGGGGCGTCAATGGCTCCTATTAACTTGTTTGCACCCATTTATATATTATCTCCTGTAAGGCATATGATACCAAAGCTTTATTAGGATCATCCATAAAACAAGTGTGTTGATGTCTTCTCCTTTGTTTGATTGTTCAAAAGGTCTTATTATTGCATTTCTATTTTTATATTGTTTAAATATGTCCAATGGCTTTTTGCAGCATGAATTTTATGTTGGTATCATCCTCGTAAATTGGTGGCATTCACAAATCTACCCAAGTTTGGTGATGATGCAAACTTGTAATTGAAATTCACAATATCAACTAATAGTTCTAAAATTTGGTAAATACAATTTAAAACCGATGGAAGGAGTTTGCCCATTTGAACCACATGAACTTGAATCATTTGAATCATGTTCTCCATAATTATCATGGTATTGTTAGATGTTTTATCATATGTTTATTACAACTTTGAAAATTTTCATCTTTGATGTAATGTTGTTATCTTAAAGGGTTTACTAGAACACAAAAAATTGTTGGGGTGAATGAATGTTACCATTTTGGTCATTTTCATTGTGGAAAATATTGAGTGTCTTGGAGTTCTTGGTTACTTGAACATTTAAACTAATACAAGGGTAAGAAAAATGTGTACTTTCTATCAAAACTTTTACCCTTTCCTTTAAGGGAAAATTGTATTTGATTTGGCAATAATGGGTAAAATGGGGTAAAGTGTGTTAAGTAATGGGGATTGGGAGCACCCAGTTAAGCTTTGGGTGGTTGGATGTTGAATTTGACTAATGGCCATTTTATTTACTTGGGCTTTGCACTATTACACACTACAAGTGATGATCTATTATTTATTTATTGTAGTGCGTTTGAATGCCAATATTTGGGGAATAGAAATATTATATTATTTTTTATGTTGTTATGCAAATGTGATTGCATTTTTGGCACATTGTAAATAGATTTTGTTGGGTTTAGTTCAAATGTTATATTGGTTGCATATGTTATTATGAAAAGTCCACGAGATGAATTGTCTAGTTGTTGCATCACATTTGCATATGAATATAGTAAATGTCTTACATTTGTAATCTTAGTTAATAATTGAATTGTGTCGTTTGGTAATTTTTTCATTATCAATCTATTTGAATCATATATTGTGTAATGTAAGTTTACTATGGATGCTTGCATTTTGACTAAAATCCAATTATTATTATTTATGAAAATATGTTGAAAACAATTGGTTAGGGATCTATGTATAATTCCTATGATTGCATATGTGTGTTGTTGATATATTAATGATTGTAATTTTTAACCATACAATATTTGGATTGTAGTTGTTAAATGTTAATCCATTTCGATTGAGAAAAATATTTTCATCATTTTCAGTTAATTGGAATTATTCATGCTTGTAATTGATGATATTGTTGTCAATATTGTCATCATCTAAATCACCGATCATAATTAAAAGTTTTTTTTTCTTTGTAGGATTTGAATGGATTATTATTTTGGATGTGTTTTGTTATATTATGTTTTGAAATAGGTTCTAACATTTATAGGGATCCTTTTTTGAAATTAGTTTTGCATATGTCTTGCATGGTAATATTTAGGATTATCAATCCATTTATGGATCATAGACATGATAAGGTTACGTATATGTTGTGCATATTTAAATGCACATTGTTAGGTGGTTGTTGAAGGTCTACGATCAAGTTGTCAAATGTTTGTCTTTATGCTTTGAAGTATGTGAGACAAATAGTTGGGGCAACTGGCAATTAATATCTATTGATTGTTAATGTGTTGGAGATGTTTGAATCCAATATGTGATGGTGATATTGGAAATTCCTTGATATGGGTATAATTGGTATGACATTTTTAGGGGAGGTCTTATAGTTTTATGTTTTGTAATTTTATGTTATTTTCAATGAAATCATTAAAACTGAATAAAATATTTATGGGCGGATGCACTGTAACATCTTTATGTATCCATTTTGAATTTGTGAGGGAGGTATTTTCAATGTATCCAATGCTTCGTTTACATGTCCAAGTTTAGGATATAGATTTTTAGTAATAATGATTTTCATTCCTTTATAGGTTTTAAGGAAAGGTTTGATATCATTACATATTGGACCTTTTTTGTATGTGTTAGTTGTGACAATAATGTAACATTTTTGTTTTGATGTTTTTTGAATGGATATCTATCATGTAATGTTTTATGGCATCTCATAATTTGCTATGAGAAACTATAAAAGTTGATGTCCTCCATGGATCATCGAATAAGTTGACATTTAAATTAGATAGAAAATGGGTCTTTAGTAAATCTAAATTTGATTTTAGAATATTTCTAGTTTGAAGGTTTTCTAAAAGGGTAGCATATTGAATGTCTTTGTTTTTTCTCATTTGTTCTATTAACTCATTACGCCAAAACATGGCATCCATGACTAGTCCTTTTCAATTAGGTCAATTGTTTATGTCATTTTTAGTTGAATCGGACCCGTTGCTTATACCATTTCTAGTCATTTAAGCCATGTATAATTATATCAATCTAGTCATGGATGCCATGTTTTAGCATAATGTAGGATAATACTATTTTTTCAAATGTAATTCTCCCAAAGACCTTTACCCGTGACTTTTTTTTGTGTTAATTTTGTGAATGTAAAAATCAATTATATGTTTGTTGAATATAATGGTGTGTCATTGATTAGTGAAAATTGTAAAAAATCCCCCGTGAACATTATGTTGATTCCTCCAAATGGTAAAATGTTAGATTTTAATTTTTGTAATTTTAAGTGTATCATGGCAAACAAAGTGCAATCTACCATGGATATTTCATGAATAACGATGAATTGAATATTTGGCCATATGTTTATGATTAAGTTAGGTTTGCTTATAGTTGTGTGTTTATTGATCAATAATCCCAACAAAAATGTATAATTTTTCCATTTATTAATAAGGTTGCATTTGGAATGTATACTGTAACTATAAGTTTTTGTTGTTTTCATGTTTTCAAAAAAATTGGATAGCTCTAATTATTTGTGTTTTACAAATACCTACATCTCCTACATATTGTAACAATTGATTATTTATTTTATTTGCAATGAAATTTTCAAATAAAATGGCTTGTAAATGATTTAACTTGTATTTTTCCTTTATGATGTTTTAAATGTGTAATGGTGAATAAATATTTGTTTCATCAATGAATGTTATGTTTTCACCTTCATTTTCAACATCATATATTTGCATGCCATTAAATGGTAAGTGGTGTAGCTTAGGTTTGGTATTCTCAATTGTATAGGTTGTGTTTGACTATGGATGTGAAAATTTTAATTGGTGTTGATTCATCAAGGTTTAATATTTATGGAAGTTTCAAATCTTGATTTCATTGTTTGATCAAAACTTGAAGTTTGATAATGAAATTTACATTATGATTATTGATATGTTCATTTTGTGTTTTTATTTTTATTGTTTTTAGATGTTTTGTTATTTCAATTACATAATAGATATTCTATTTCTATTTGTTCAAGACTAAATTATGCTTGTATATTGTTGTTTTGTTGTTTTATGTCACGAATGTTTTGTTGGAATTCATTTTCAATATCATCTTTATAAAGTGGATTCATTGTTGATTTTTCCTTCAATGTTTTTTTTATTAAATTCAGGTTGTGTTGATTCTACTCTCAATAATTTATCTTCATCTCTTGATTCATTACTTTAATGTAAGATGTTGATTTTAAAAAATTTATATTGTTTGAAAATCAATAAATGTTGGGTACAAAATTTTTAATGTCAATTCTCAAGATAGAATGAGATATGATTTGATGTCAAAAATTGTACACCATCATGTAAACAAAATACAAATAGCTCGGGCATAATTTTCAAGGTCATTTTTTTATGGAAACATTATGTAACTTTCTAAAACTAAATTTTTTGGTTATTTGAATTCATGAAAGGACGTGGGTCTTATATTAATGGTGTTCACTATTAAAATTATAGCAATGGATGTTGTTGATTTTGTTTATCTTATTGGAAAATTCATATGGACATAGAAAATTTAAATGATTAGGTATTTGTTGGTAATTGATCTTAAAATTGTGTATGATATATTGTTGATTTGATGAATTTTTATCAACTATGAAAGTTTCATATTTGACATCAGTATCATTATTGTTTTCATTTTGAACATTTTGATTTTTTTCTTGTTCATTCGCCCACGGTAACAAACCATACCAAGGTATTTAAATGAAATCATGATTACTTTTGTGATACGGTAAGTTCAATAAATAATTAATTTCCCTAGTCGTTGATGTTTCTTGTTGACTTTCTATTGTATTTAAACAATGTATGAAGAGAAGTCGACTTTTGTCAATTGAATCATAATTATTATTAAAATATTCTTTTATTGTTTCAATTTTTTATATTACAATTTGCAAAAGAAAATACATAAATGACATGTAAATGGATGTTTTTGTGATGTAATAAATCAATGATTTATTTTATTTGCCAAAAGTTGCTATAAATTTCAAATTATGATTACATCTTGAAGTCGACAATATCCATGGATTTGCATTATTTAACCATTTATCAATTCTTTTCATATATATTTTTTAATTTCAATGTTGAAATGAGTTTCATTGAACAAAGGTTGAGGGAATCCACATTTGCATAATGTTTTTGACACATCAACATCTGTTTTGTAACATGTTGGATTACATAAGTGTCAATTACATATATTCATTAATTTATGAATGTCATTTTGGAATAGTTTTGTAAAGGTTTTTTCTTTAGGATCTAATGGCCTTGTGGTGTAAGGATGTATATTATCAAGATTGTCATTAATGTTATTTGTATCTATCATTATTGGACATGATTTATATTTATTGATGTTTTGTGTAATTATGTTATTTAAATAATTAATCATATTTTGTTGAAAAATCTCATTATCAACCAATGTTTGTAAAAGTGTGTTGGGATTTATAAAATCATTAAACCATAATAACGTGTGGATATGTAAATTGCCATTATTTGCAATTTCATAACATCCATAATGAACTTTTATGTGACCAAAAACACCAAAGTTGTTAAATAAATCCTTTGTGTTTTTTGCTTATAACACATATTTGAAGATAACATTGACAATAATGTGTATAAATATAGCTTGAACTCTTGGATTTATTGTTGCATATTTGCATCATTCATTTTTTGTTAGCATATTTTTGTCATATAATAAATCTAAATTTATGTTTTATTCACTTAAAGTTGTTAACAAAGGATGATGATCAATGAATTTGGGATTTAAAGTGAAAAACAAACTTAACATTCCCATAAAATTTGTCACATTGAAAATTTTCATGGATAATATCTTGGAGTGGGGTGAAAATTTTATACAATTTCATCTTAATTGTACATTTGCAAAATTGGAGCAAACTATCTATAAGAAATTTTAAAATTTTTTTAAATGATAAACATATTTACACTAAACTTCATAATATCAAACAAGAAGATCATGAATGGGTGGAAGTTTATTATGAAAGAATTTTGAGATGCATGGCTAATTGTTTACGCATCAAGGTTATCAATACTTCTTTAACAATTGTCTTTAGAATAGGACTTCATCCATACATTCAATTATCAACAACATGAATGAAGCATGATACTCCTTTTCAACACAAAGAAATCTTTGTCAACTATGAGGAAAGTGGACCTAAAATATATAAATCAGTCTTTTCACAACAAGTAAATATGAATGGAGGAAAACCAATAATTATTATTAATTTTAATATGTGCAAATCGGTATTACACAATTGTAACATGAAAGTTTATCATATTGAACATTGCCAAACTAAAAAAAAAGTAATGGATGTTGTAATCATGGTCATAAATGTTGTTGTTCAACTTGCAAATTTAATCAAACCACCAATTAAATTTCCTTGTTTACTATGCAATTTGATGGACCACCAATCCATCAATGGTCCAAGAAATTGAAAATACAAGCAATGTCATGAAACAAAACTAAATTGTCCATAATTCCAAATTAGTCAAAATTTGACAATGTTCAATGAATATAGTTGCATTAGTGGTCACTCAAAGCAAAGCTATACCATAACAATTGGTTTTTATTAACGAATGAAAACCTTTAATAAAAGGAGTTGCAAACTAAAGTGAACAAAATAGTTGCCAAAAATGTTTATTGATGTAATTCAACGAATGTAAACTACATATCAATTTGACAATATTAATACTCAACCAATTCTTATGTTGAATCCAAGTTTGGCAACATTGCTTAATACCAATTTAAAGGTCAAATAACCAAAATTTCATCTTCTATACTAATACCAAATTGATGATCCCAAAGTTAAATTAGTATAAAATATTTTGCAAGATATTATTCAATGAGTTTTTGATACTAAGGGTGAAAGCATGGTGTGATGGACCAAAATCAACACATGGAAAGTCCACACAAAGTCCACAAATTTTGCAATCCCTTTGTTAACCTTGTCACAATTCCAGCATTTGTATAATACTCATTTTTGAAAGTTTATAATTTTCTTTTTATGATTCAATCACCTTGGTCTATAACTTATTTTCTTCTCATATAAGTTCCACTATAATGGTTAATATCAATGTGATTTCTTTTTACATTTCATTTATTGATTTTTTTTCCAATCATAATTATGTATGAATAGGAAATTTGGACAAATGTTCATCATGCCTTGGGCCTTATTGAATGTGATTATTGGTTTCACAACATTCTTCATATTTATAATATAACATATTTTTCTTAGATAGTTTTTTTCCAACTCTTTAATTATATGTCCATTATGGACTTCAGAAAATATGTAAATTCAGAGCACACATGAAAATAAAATAAAATATTTTTTCTTGAATTTTGGTTTTCACATGTCATATATAATATGTTTGAACAACTTGTGTGATTGAAATTTAGGAAATCATTTTTTTCAATGAAAACAAAGTCCACATACTTTGTTATAAGACAAATCTATTGGTTTAAAAGTACAAAAACACAATGCAACCAATTATAATTACAAAAATGTTTTGTGCATTTCACTACATATATAAACTACCATACATATTTGAGTCCAAACCACAAAACATTCAATACAATTATCATGTAGCCTTGATCAAATTTCATCACTTAAACCAATTGTGTTTGTGACATCCATTTTGGTTTAGTGTGTCGTGCTTTCACCCCCAAGTAAAAGTTAAGTTTGGTCAATTACTTAAAATTTCACTTAACAAGAAGAAAAATTTGACCTCAAAACTCAAAACTCAAACCTAATAAACCTTTGATAGTTAATAATACCATAGTCTTATTTGCCATTCCTTTTTTAGAAAGTAGTCATGAAATTATGAATTACGCAAAAAAAAAACTTATTGATATTGATAATAGTTTAATGGCATAATTTGAAAAGCTTTCAAAACTAACAGAGTAATTGCTTATGTTTTACTCTAAAATGTTAATTGATGAAACATCGGCCAAAATATGAGTACATCAATTACAAATTGTTAGTTAAACATTCATCAAAGAAGAATAGTTGATCAGAGTCAATTTGGGAACTTTGGAGGACCCATAACATGTGAAGATCATTAGCATTGGAACCTGAACAATTTCAAACATTTCATTAATTTTGCAAGAGTTTAAGGATATATTTGCTTATACCTAGATTTGAAAGGTATTTGACCATAGATCACTTAACCACATAAAGCTTGACATGTTAATTCCATTGGCTCATTAGGCCATATATAGGTTGGATCTAAATTATGCTTCTATTATAAAACAAGATATTAACAAATTGTTAGTCACAAGATTTTGTTGAACATGTGGAAGAAGTTGCATTGTTGTCACCCATTGTAATAGTTTTAAAGAAAAATGACAAGTTAGAAATTTGTGTTGATTTTTGTAAGTTCAATGTTGCCATTAAAATGGACATTCATTTTTTACTTTCACAAATGAAATCTTTAACATTGTTGAAAGAGTTTTTTTGATGATTTTTCATGACATTATCAAATATCGACAACACAATAAGGTTGGTACAATAGTGATTTTGTCATTGATTAGGGGACTTTTCATTTGGGTTGTTATGTTTTTAGAGTTAAATATGGACCACCAATTTATTAGCGAGTAGTTAGTTAGGCATTTCAAGATTATATTGATTTATTTATAAGATTTATTTCAATGATTTCATTATGTTTAACAACATAAATATTCATTAAAATAAATTATGATTTTATTTTCTGAATTGTCAAAAGTTTGACATTAATTTAAATATAAGAAATTACGTTTAATGATTTTCTTAAATTAATTAATCTTCAGATTTATTATTTCAAAGGATGGTAAATTTCTTGATATGAGGAAAATGCAAGTTATCATCAACATTCTCATACCCTTTTATTTTGGCACAAATGCATCTATTAATCAAAAAACGAGGTGCAATTCATTAACCTATATCATTATGGGACCTTAAAAGTGAACTAGGTTCACCCCACCTAAATCATTTCACCTTACTTAAAGTTATGTTAATATAAGGTCATGGTGTAATCATCATGTTTCATTACTAGTTTAAATAATTTACTATAGTAAATAAGTTTATTTTTTAAATTAAAAAAAGGTTATCCCTTAAATTATTATAAATTAATTCTACCATATTATATATATTTGTATAAGTTAATATTGTATTGTAAGTTAAGCTATTATAAGTTATTTAAAAATATTGTACCTTAGGTTATTCTAAGTTACACCTTATGTTATTTTAGATTATTTTAGGTTATTCTAAATTATTTACCCTAAGTTATACCTTAACATATGGTTAAATAACTTATAATAGTGCATGGAAAAATAACTTGGAACAATTGAAACAAAATTAAAATAATAACTAGTTTAAGGTGGAGTAACTTAAAATAACAAAAAAATATTTTAGGACATGGAATAACCTAGAATAACAAAATGAACCTAAACTACCATGGGGTGGAATAATTTAGAATAGTAAAAAAAATCTAAAGTATAATAATCTAAAATAACTTAAATTGGAATAATCAAGAATACTCAATAATAACTTGGGGTACAATAATTGAAAATAGCTTAAGGTAGAATACACTATAATAACCTATAGTGAATTAAATAATGATAGTTGACAATAACTTAAAATATAATAATTTGAAATAATTTAGGGTGAAATAATTCATAATAGTTGAAAATAACTTAGGATAAAATCACTTAAAATATCATAAGGTATAATAACCTATAATGGCCTAAGGTAGAATAACTTAGAATGACATACGAAAGAATAATTTATAATGACCCAAAATAGGTTAGGGTAAATAACCTATAATAACCTAAGGTGGAATAATTTGAAATAGTTGGAAAAAACTTATGTATAATAATATAGGGTGGAATAACCTATATAATAACAAAAAATATATAAGGTAGGATAATTTAGGATAATCTAAAATAATAAAAACCTAAGCTACAATAGGTAGAATAACTAGAAATAACATAGGGTATAATGACCTAAAATAATAATAAATAACTTAAAGTACAACAACTTCAAATAACATATAACATTAATAAAAAAAACCCCAATTTTGTGACTTGTTTTAGATTATTAAAATTTTCATTTGCAACTATTTTGGTTTCCAAAATAATTGCAAATGACATTTTTAGTCACTAAAACAACTCAGAAAATGAGGTTTTCTACTACTATAATAACCTAGAATATTAAAAATAATTTAAAGTATAATAACATATAATAACAAAAAATACCTTAAAAATAACTTAAAATAAATTTTAGAATAACCTAAAATAATATTTGGTGGAATAACCTACAATATTTGAAAATAAACTATGATGAAATAACCTATAATAACTAACAATGATTTAGAATACCCAAGGGTGATTAACTGAAAATTGCTTAAAATATAATAACCTATAATAACAAATGTATAATAACCTAATACTAGCTTAAAATTTGAGCATATGGTAGCCTACATTACCTTAGGAAAATTTAAAACAACCTACACTGATTTAATAATAGAATAGGACTAACATGAGAACTTAGCCTATGGTAGCCCACACATAGACTTTGGTAGCCTAAAGTAGCCTACACTAATTAAAAAATAACATAGTTAAAAACTTTAGCTTGTGGTAGCCTACATTAGCCTAAGAATAGGCTAAGGTAACCTATTAGTATTTTAAGCTATGTAGGTATGTAAGGTAAAGTAACAAGGTAACATGGGTAAGAAAGATGCCTAAGGTAGATACCTAATAATTTAAGGAAAAAATGTGCATAATAATATGTGGTCAAAAATCATATCACTTATTTGAATAATGGTCTAATTGTTAATAATTTGGATAATAAGGGAGGGGAAGTGAAAGGTTTAAACATTCACACTTGCACCTTAAATTGGCGAACTATTTAATTGGCTTTAGTTCCTAGCTTAGGTTAGGTGACCTAAATAGCCTAGGTCATGTGCTTAATTTAATTTTGTGTTTTTAGGTGCTTGACATAATTATGAACTTGGAGGCTAGCCTAATGAATTAACTATTAATGAATTTGATTAGTAAATTCATTTATCTATAACAATTGATCCTATTAATTAGGGGGTTGGTCACTTTTGTTGTAATAAATTTGTCCAATTACACTCAAAATGTATTGAAAGACATAATGAATTTGGACACATATTGGTGTAGTACAAGTTTTCAATTTTATAGCACAATTTTACTAATGTTTTATTTGAAATTGTTTATTTATTATGGAATCAATAACCATGTACCATGAAACTATACGACCACAAAGAAAGAAACTTTAGCAATGGTTTATGCACTACATAAGTTTTTGTATTACTTGTTAAGTAACATATTTGTTTTTTTCATCGATCATATGGATTAAATATACTAGGTCAATAAACTACAAGTTCAAATTGAATAGGCCAGTGGTTATTACTATTTTTCAAACATGTTTTCCAAATTAGGAAAAATGGTTTCATGTAATTAATGTTTGTTTAAATTGCTTAATGATGCAAAACTTGTCAAAGTATTTAAGAAGACAATATATGCCAATTTGTTTTTGTTACAACATGACTAGTTGTAGAATGATTTTGATTACTTTAACAAATGTCAAATGTCAGTTAATTATTATGTAACACAACATCAAAACCTTACAATAAGAGGCAAACCTTTTACCATTCGAAATGGTATATTGTATCAATTAGGCCAAGATATTCAATTTAATCTAAGATCCTTTGAAATATTGATAATAGTTCAAGAATTTCATACATGAATAACCAAAGGTCATTTTTCTACAAACATTACTTATAAAATTTTAGATGCAAGATATCGGTGGTCAACTCTATATCAAGATAACATTCATGATTATTATAAAACTTATGATGCTTGTTAGCATATAAGAAACTTCTTTATCTAAACTTTAACAAAGTTAATCACTAGTCTTTTTAAATAACCATTCATGAAATGGGGCTTTGACTTTATGGGACCGATCAAATCTACATGTTGATTCATGGGCAATAAATACAATATTATCATTATAAATTATGCCACAAAATGGGTGGAAACAAATGCTTTACAAATGAACATTAATGTAGTTACCATAAAAATAATGTAGGAATTCATTTTTGTTTGATTCAAATGTTCAATGATAATCGTTATTAATAAAGGCAAATTTCAATAATGATTTTATTTGATATTTATCGGTCATTTCTTGATGCATCATATGAACTTTCTTATATATTTCCCTTAGTGTAATGATCAAATAAAATTTTCTAGTAAAACGATTGATACATTATTAGTAAAATTAGTCAGTGCAAAAATATTTGATTGGGATGAACATTGTTGATTGTTTTATTTTCTTATTGTATTTTTTTTAAGGTTGCCATAAGGCAAACACCTTTCCAATTGGTCTATGTACAATATCCATTATTATTTATTGAATATATTTCATTAACACATATCCAAGTTAATATAAACTTATATCCTATTTGGGTATTTGTTAATCAAATTTGAAAAGGCTCCAAGAAATTCAATTGGAAGCACATGAGATTCAAGCTATGGATTAGTTGAATCAATTTTGTGGCTTCAATAATGTCATCCTAAAATACCATTCAATTTTGGAGATTATGTGTCATGGTTTCAAAGGTCGTTAAAACACATATCAAGAAGTTTAAACACCAACAGTTTAGTTCATATCAAATTCAATATTATTTACCAAACAACATTATTCTACTAGTCACATTGGATAAGTTTGATATGAACTTGATCCTTGTTAATGTTAACAAATTGAAGCCATATTGGTATGTGAAACAAAGTATTATACTAATTTAGGTACCAAAATCTACATTTATGTGAATTTCATTTAACTTGTAAATCCATAGTTTTTTCTTAGAACTAACTTTGTTCATATTTCATTACTATAATTTATAATCTTTATGAATTTCATTCAACTTAAGATCCACAAATTTTTCATGTGGCTAACTTTGTCTATGTTATGCTACAAATAGATCAATTAATCAACTTATTATTTTATTTGTTACCTTTTTGCAAAAATATCAAAATTGTTATGCACTTTCATTATGACACACTAACCCTAATTTGGTTAGTACTATATTCATCATTATTTTCAAGGAAGTAATTGTATTCCTTTTACATAGTCTTTGTTTTTGTGTTTTTTTTTGTTTTTGGATTGACGTGAATGTAGAGTTTGAAAGTGTAATTAAAAGATTATAATGAAGAAGTTGAGAGGTTGTAAAAGAGAAAATACATGAACATGTGAGATTGACATGGCACATTCTACCACTTGTAATTCAACTATCAATTAAAGATGAAGATTCCAGTGTACCATCATGAACAGAACATGAAATTCATTTAGTGATTCAATGTTTATAAAATTTTCCATGATTTATTGATGTGATTATAATTGTAATATCTAATTTTGATGATGAAGAGGTTTTTTTTTGTTGTTGTAGATTTTGTTACAAAAATTTAAACACAAGAAGAAGCAATTCAACAATCAAAAGGGGTTCCAACCAATCATATGTTATTGATTGTCCATCATAGGTTGGAGTAGATGGCGTCGAAGCAAGATAAGCAACCGATGGCACAACTTACCACATCAAGAAGATTGTTGGATTGTAGATGTAAAGGAAATTAAAAAGATCATGTAGTAGATTATTACTAGACATGTGGAATTTTGATGGACTAAGACAATTGGCTATGAAGGAATTTTCTAAGTTCAATAGACTAATTTGGAAATTCCACTCCTGGAGGAATTCCTTTGAGCATGGGTTCAACACAAAGATGGGCATATCCAAGCATATGTCCAAGGGAAAAACATTGTAATCAACCATTAGTTTTTCCATGAGATGTTTCAAGTATCAAATAAAAAAGTAGTTGATCCATTAATGATAAGCAAATCAATTGCTTCGAATATAGTTGGTAGCATTGTGGAGTTCACATATGTGTATGTTAGCATTAAAAAAAAAGTTATTTTCAAGATGCGAGAACTTTATTGATCAAATTTTTAAATAATTTTGCAAGCGGTGTATTAATGTGAGAAAATCATTTACTTCAATAATAAAAATTGTTGTAAGTTTCACGAACATAGATCATGGTATGCCAATAAACTAGTGTTCCATTATGATTACCCAATTTAGTGTAGAGATGGAGTAACGAAACAAATTTTAAAAAAAGATTGATGTTTATAATGCACAGGAAACAAAGAAGATTGGTATGTTGTTTATAAGACTAGTCATTGTTACTTTACTTTGCAAATGGTTTTTGTTGGTTACTAACATCGATAAATATAATGATCAAGGTGTTTAATAACAATAACTTGATGAAAATTCAGGTATGGAGTTTGTACCCATGGAGAATTGTAAAACTCATGATGATTCGTAAAAGGACATGGAAAAGGATGTGCAAGAAATTACAATGGAACATCATTCAAAGAATGAGGTTTCTAGTTGTTAAATCATAAATGTCACCATTAGCTAAGAAAACATCAATGAATCAAATTGTTATAATGCAATTTGATCAGCTTACCACCAAAACAATTCTCCAAAGGTTCCACTTGAAGTGCCTACTTGTAAATGTGTACATACTTGAATTGTGCCAAGTATAATCATGTCGATTCTATCTAAACCTACATTTACACGATTTCCATCACCAAATCTTGAACATTGACTTCCATTTGTAAAACTTGTTGCAAATTTATAAATTGCATTTGAGATTGCCAATTGGCAATAAGGAATTGATCATCCCAATTCCACAAGTTTCAATTCATGTAATTAACCCCTACCTTTTGAATAATATATATATTTGAAAATATAAAAGATTTTATTACTTTTGGAGCTCAAGGAACTATGAATTGACAAAAACTATTAGAAGCTGTCACAAACTTCATGGTAGAACACAATCAATTAACTAATCATAAAAAATTGATGCATTGAATGAGGTAGTTGATAAAAATTTGCAAATTAAAGATCTTGTACAAAGGCAAAAATACCATGAAATACAAATTAAACATATTTCAAATTCAACAAATGGATATGGAGTTCAAAAACTTGGGCAAAACCATGGTAAAGTAAACCAAAAAATTACCTTGTAGCATAAATAGAAAGTGGCCATCAAGTAGGCCTTGGTATAATGAATTTTAAAATATTATTTATTTTAATGTTTAATTATATGAAGTTCTTTGACTTCACTATAATTATAATTAAAAAGCACATGTTTAAAGTAGGTTTGTATATATTCATCAAAATCAAACATATGTCACAACATGCAAAGTAGATTAAAATTCAAGCACAAGAAAATTAAATATTGGATCTATTTTATTTCTAAATAAATAACATGCTAAATATATTAGTGGACTTTGAATTTTTTCGTAGTATAGTCAAAATATATTTAACATTTGATGTAGAAATATGAATGAACACAACATTAACATGTTAGTTTTCTTCCTATTTGTTACCTATTTTTATTGTATGAAAGTTTTACAAATTTTGTATTCAACTCATAAAAATTCAATGGAAGCATGAAGGCTTCCATAATGAGATTATAAAAAAAAATTGAACCTAGTTTCATATGTTTATGTTGAAAAATTGCCATATTTAAAATTTGGATTCAATCGAATGTACTTTTTGGTCCACTTTACCATGCTTGGACCCACTTGTAAAAACTTTTTGATTGGCAATGCCAAAAAACTACCAAATCTTTATTAGTTATAGAAAAACACTTCAAAGATTAATAAAAACAAATCATTGAGTTGCAACTAGAATGTAATAAGTAGAAAGACTAAAAGTAATAACTATAAATTACACTATCAAGAATTATAATTCACAAGATGGAGTATGATGAATTATTCCCAAACCAAACATTATTCGATGTTCAATACTCAAGACTTGGCACAACAACTTTGAAAGTGGGAGCCTTGGTGGCATAAAATACAAACCATTGTTGAAGAAATGATCTTTTAAGCTTTTGATTTGAAAAATGGAATGAACAACTATACATTTGTAAAATTGAACCTTATGGAATTGCTTACATGGATCATGTTTAGGTTTCATTAAAGTTTTCATGCAATGTTTTTACTTGGGAGTGATCATTGATTTCAATACTAATGCAAAGCCTAATACCATCAAAGGGGGATCGCAAATTTTTAAATCAATTGTTGTTATAGATACATTGACTACACCTATATATATTCAAATTGGATTTGGACTTGAAGTTCAATTAATGTTAACTACATCTCACCAATATAAAACTTTGTTTCAAAACATTGATATTTTTATTCAACCCACAAAGTTTTAGATTATTAATTTGTTATATGAGATTTTTGAAAATGAAACCCATATTGTAAGGCTATTAAATGTGAGGGGGTGGAATTTATCAATGTAATTATATATGAGTTAATTTACTAGTAATATTTATTGGAGGTTATTAATTTTTAGAATAAATTTTAGAATAAATTTTGTAAAATTTTGGATACAAGAGGAAAATTAAGACATTCATGTGTTTCAAGTTTTGAAATGAATTCAGTTATGAGAAGTATAGTTTCATTTTCAATTTTGAATTCTTGCACATACATTTATGTTTTGTAGAATTATATTTTTCTTAAAGTCTATTTATTTTGATTGCAAATCAAAAAATAATTCATAGATTAGTTTAAAAACTTTCATTATGTGTTTATAATAAAGTTTAAAGATTTTGAAGAAACAAATATTTAAATATTATATTTTTCATACATTCTTTAATTCCTTGCAATGGGGAAATGGAGTGTGTAAAATATCCAAGATCGTTTTAGGATGATGTGATAATCATAAGCATCTCATGAACAAGTCATGTACACAAATCAAACAAATTAAGTGGTTATAAGTGCAAATGAAATTAACTTTGGGTCATAGACTTGCTTTGGATTCATTACATTCATATGGTTCAAATTTGGGAGGAAATCACCACCCTCCTCCTTATAATATACTTCATGGTTGGCATCACTATGCAAAACGATCTCCACAAATTACACTTATAGGGCTATGAATGTGGCAATGATTTTTGTATTTAGGAATCATATTTTCTTTGGTTTCTCCCACATTTTTCTCAATGACAATGTCAAAATTCACATTTGTTTCCTCATTAAAAATGATTAACATGCAACATTACATTGTTTTTCAACAATGTTTTAATGATGATTAACATGCAACATTATGTTGTTTTCCAATAATGTTTTGTGATGGAAACACAATCCAATTGAAAATTTGAAACTTTTGTTTTTTGTTGCATGTTGATTTCTTGATTTTTTTGATGTTATTTTCAATGTTGGTAACAAAACCAGTGTGAAATTTTCTTGTTTTTTTCAAATAATTTCATGGCCTATTATTACAAAATTTGATAATGTGAAATCTTATGTTGAGTTGTTCAATTCTTGTTGTTATGTTTTGTTTTATGCTTTGAAACATTAAATTCATAAAGGGAAGATGATTTTCAATTTGGTGTTGGAGGAAGGAAACACAATATGCTGATTCTTCTTTTCTTTTGTTCTTTAATGGGATGGTGATGATTGATTTTTTCATGACCTAAAAGCTAAATCTAGTGGTTTGTTTTGAAAAGTGTGAATTAATAGCTAAAGTTGAAGTCTAATGGGTTGCCTTGAAAGTGTGAATTCAAACCTAAAATTTAAGTCCAATGGTTTGTCTTGAAAATGTGAATCTAGACCTCTAGAATTAAGTCCAATGGTTCAAAGTGTGAATCATACCTAAAAAGCTAAATGCGAATTGTTTGTCTTGAAAATGTGAATCCATACCTAAAAAGTTTAGTCCAATGGTTTGTCCTTAAAGTGTGAATCCAAACCCAAAGTTCAATTTAGTGGATCTAGACCTTCAAATTAAGCTCAATGTTTAGTTTGGAAGTGTGAATCCATACCTGAAAACCGAAAGTCAAATGGTTTGGGTGTGAATTTGGACCAAAAATTTAGTCCAATAGGTTTTCCTGAAAGTGTGGATCCAGACATTCTGAAAAGTTAAGTGCAATGGTCTTGTGCTAAAAGTGTGAAACCAATTAGACTTTAGATGTGAAGTGCCATGGTTTGCGCTGGAAGTGTGAAACCAAAGTTTATAGGTGTTCCTCCTACACATGTGTTGTTGCTTGTTGTCCCAAAAGTGTGAAAGGGGTGTTTATTGAGTCCCTTTGGCCAAACACTCGGA
>Ga0116228_10001277_pt1 | contig 20823 bp, 18 predicted proteins | sample S1TSphfallax_2_FD_89694 | JGI IMG/M metagenome (GOLD analysis project Ga0116228, IMG submission 89694) | Host-associated microbial communities from peat moss isolated from Minnesota, USA - S1T2_Fc - Sphagnum fallax MG | ecosystem: Host-associated > Plants > Peat moss > Unclassified | place...
GAGAGCTTTGCATCCCCTTCAAATCTTTTTCAGATGGAGGAGATGATGCCCAGAACTTTTTTGCCTGATCCCTTAAATTTGGGGAGGGTTGTAGGAAAATACCTGTGCGAAAAGAAGACATGAATACAGAACAGCTGATGGGTTGGTTAAGCTTTGAAGCCCAGATCCCTCCGTGAACAATGGAATGGAGCTAGGAGTTTGCTCAAGCTGAAGGGCCAGAGGGAACCCTAATAGGAACTTTTTGGAACTCATTCCTCAACTGCCCACAAGCAGCATTGGCATCTAATCCTCGAGTTTGTCGAACACTTGCTGTCACCCTCCTGGCAGCCAAAGTCTCCACAAACTCCAATATCTGCCAAACAATCAATGTCTCCTCCTCACATCATCAATAGCAAAATATGGACGACATATATATATATATATATATATATATATATATCTTATGTCATTCAACCTAGCTAGCCAAAAGCAATATATATACATATATTGAACCAATTCCAGCACTGCCACCAGTAAAAGGATAACCATCCCCTTTTGGTCTATCTATCTCCCTTTGCTTACTGCTTGCTTGCGTGGGCGTCGAAATTCAGAATCAGCAACAGGGTTGTAAGGGATGATATTCACATGGCGCCCCAATTCCCAGTGATGGAGCAAATTTGCCAGCTCCTCAGCATGATGTTTCTGATCATTGATACCCTCTGCATCATAGCAAGGGGATCATCATCCAAGCAAGCAATGATTATTATTCAAGACCCTTTCTGATGTTTTGCATGTAAAGAATTGAAAACCAAAGATATTATCTAAGCTGTAAACCCTAAACCCTAAACTTCCAAACCATATGGTGGGTGGGTGTTGTCTCAACTTGATAACATCATGCATAAGAGGCCAATCTGATATTTACAGAAAACACAAAAGACAACAAAGCAAATATACACATAGAATGGAACTTCACCAATCATGGTGTATACAACCTAAGGGCTCTTCCTGCTACCACCCAACACTTTCTCTATTCAAAATATGTAAATATGCAACTGGCCAAGTTGGTTTTGCTGATGCAGCAGACCAACCCATAACCCAATTAGGGACAGAAGAAATCATCACCTAATAAAGTGTACTCAAAAGAGAGACGACGGCCAGTTGTTTTGAAGTAGTGACTGCAATCTTCCATTAGTGCTTCCAGTGGATAAGCCTTTGCACTCGGAACAATCTGTGACCTTAGCAGCTGGTTGGGTGCATGCAAGCTGGTCAGAATGCCAACATGACCACACAACACATGGGTGTAATCAGAAAGGCAGCAACAACAGCAACAACAAACCTACTCAAAAACAATAGCAAGAGGTTTAGGATTTAGGGTTTAGGGTTCATTTTGAAAACATTCAGATAACAAAAGCAGCCTGAGGAGAGAGATGCTCAGGTTGTAGCAATTTAGGTCTCCAACTCAGGAAAAAGAGAAACAATTCTGAATATTTTTTTTCAGATTAACAATTTATAAAAATTGTTTCTCAATCAGAAACTGGAAAATGTTCTTCTTCCTATTTGACCAAGAACTTGGTACACAAGCTGGGGAAAAAAATAATTTAAAAACCTGATAGCCAGAGTTGACTGCAGTTTATGAGTCGCAAGGCGGGCAATAGTATTGGGAACTCCAACAGTAGATATTGTCATCATACGCTGACCTATATGCAAATCCTGTTTTCCATCAGATCAACAAGTTCAAATGTCAGTCAACTCCTGGTAAGAAATACAACAGCAAAACAAAATTGAAGAATCAACAGTTCAAAAAAGAGCCAGAAAAAAAACAAACCTGGTTCAGAACACGGAGAGCAGCAAGCACATTGGTAAGATTGAGCATTGGCTCTCCCATTCCCATGAATACTACATTTGTCACACGATGGTTAAATATCTCTTCTATAGCAAGCACCTGTTCCCCCCACATGTTTTGCAGTGCAAAAGTTAAGGTAAAACAACCAACAAATTTCAGACATTTTTTTCTGTGACGAAGATCAAATGTGCTCTCTTGGGTTTTTCACAGATGGAAGGATCTGAAGGATTTTAACTTTTTACCTGTTCAACAATTTCATGAGGTTTCAGGCTGCGGAAAAACCCTCCTTTGCCTGTTGCACAAAATGTGCACTTCAAAGGACAACCCACCTGGAGATTGGAATACACAATCAAAAGAATGGTGGTTAGAAAAGCCATGCGGCTTGCTGATTTATTAGAGCATACCTATTTTATAAATAGATAGAGCAAACTTGCAAGAGAAAGAAGAACACAGAAAAAGTAGAATATGAAAAAGGGAAATAAAGCTCAGATGTATAAACCTGAGATGAGACACAAGCAGTCAACCGATTTGCCCCTGGTGTCTCTTCTACAGGAATCCCGACAGTTTCCACCAGCCTATCATCCACCAATTGCAATAATATCTACAAAGACAGAAAAAAACCCATCAGCTTAGTGACAGAGGAACTCCACACCCAATTGCAGAGCAAAAATCAATCTCCAAAATAACAATTTCAACAACAAAGTATTAGAGATGCATTATCACCTTCTTCTTCTTCTTCTTCTTCTTCATCACAAATAGTATTGAAATAGGGTTTAGGTTTAGGGTTTAGAGTCTGCAATACTGGACTTTATGTTCTCCATCAGGAATAACAGTGACCAAGGGGTTTTAGGTTTAGGGTTTAGAGTATGGAATACTGGACTTCATGTTCTCCATCACAAATAACAGTGACCAATGGGTTTTAGGGATTAGGGTTTAGAGTATGCAATACCAGACTTCATCAGGAATAGCAGTGACAATGGGTTTAGGGTTTAGAGTACACAATACCGGACTTCATATTCTTCATCATGAAGAGCAGTGACAATGGGTTTAGGGTTTGTGATGCTGGACTTCAGCAGCTCCCATACCAACAAGCATAAGAAGGTCTGTTTTTCTACTTGTCTTTTGCTTACTGTAAAGAAAGTTTTGAGAAAGAGACAATAGTAAGCAACCAACCTTTGCAGTACCATCTGATGAAGTGGCAACATGATGAATTGGGGCACGTCCAATGCTCCAACCTGCTGTTTCTAAAGAATCACGAAACAGCTTGGGTACTGATTTCCGTATCCAGAGTTTGTTCATTCACAAAACACCAAACCCCAGCACCAAAAAAACCCAACATATCAAATCCACAGAAAGCAAGAAAGAAAAAGAATGGCATCTCTTTGTGAGGTTTCTTTTGCAACAAGTCAACAAATGCAAATTCTCAAGTTTTTAGCAGTCACACCTTCAATGCCACAACCTCCCATTTCTAGAGAAAGAGAAAGCTCTGAAGAAATCCAGAGAGAAAAAGAAAGACTGGCCAAAAAAATTCCAAACTCTTGGAAATCACCTCCAACAGTTTTGTCATGCATGTGCCACATAGAATGCCACATAGAACCCACACACATTCCAGAAGAAACAAAAGAGTGTACCTACCTATTTTACACTTGCAACTGCTCTGAAAACTAAGAAGCATTTGCCATTCCTTCTGTAACATTTTCCTTCCTAAAACTTGGGATCAACAAAGAAGAAGAAGAAGAATACATACATTGCGCACAGTCTTGGATTTCCTTGGCTTTGTTCTTGTATATCAACTGATGCAATTGCCTTCCTCGGTACTTTCGCTACATGAGAAAACAAACCCACAAAATATAGAGAGAGAGAATTGAGAAATACAATACCTTGGATAGTAAAGAGAGAAGATTTGATGGGAGAAAAAAGCTGTGCATCCTTTTGGATCAGCTTTCACAGAGATCTGTATCAACGGAGAGTAAAAAAAGCTGTGCATCTGAGATAGCAAACAAGGAAGAATCTGTATGAACTAGACTGTAAAACAAGAATGACATGGATGGGTTTCAACATGAGTTTTTACCTCGCCATGTGCAGCTGCTAGATCCTGAAGCTCTTCTTCTGACTTGCCCAGCAGCAGGAACTTGGAGCTGCTGCTGCTGCTTCTCTTCTTTTGGTTACCAATCTTGTCCGGGGGAACAACTTTTTCAGGTGGAGCTTCTTTGGGATTAAGAACTGCAGAAGTTTTTTGCCTGTTTTGCCATGCCACCACCCACACAAGTCAGGCAAATGAAGATTGTGATAAGGAAGAAGAGAGGCTACAAGCGAGAGATCCAAGGAAGATCCTCTGGAGCCTCCTGCTGCTGCTGCAACAGCAATCAAGGTGTGAGAACTCTTCACCTAGAAGAGAGGGTTTAGGATGCATGTTGGGTGGGGGAACAAAGGCCTCTAACAGCTCTAGGAAAACACACACACACACATACCTGTCTATGACCATCTCTTGCTGGCTGATTGAAGATGCACTTCTTTCTGCTGCTGCTGCTGCTGCTGATGCCGCCATCGTGACATGGAGATGTCTCGCAACTGATGGAACTTGAGAGTAAGCAGAGACACCAGAACGCACACAAGAAGCTGCTACTGCTGCTCCTCCTCCTCCTCCTCTTCTCCAAACTACAAAACCTGCCATGCTCTTATTCTTCCTCTTCACACTCACACAATTTCTGCTGTAAAGAATTCAGCTTGGATCCTTCTCTCTCTTGTTGTGTGCTGCAACTACGTTTACGCCATCCAGCAGCGAAAATTGTAGACTAATAGTAATATAAAAGAGCTGACAATAATAAATCATCCGAACTTCAACAAACTAAAAAGCCCTAGGTAAAAACTAGTTGGGTAAAATCCCTAAACCTTGTGGAGAAGCTCACTAAACCCTAAATCTTGAGCCCTCGCTGAAGCCCATAAGCCAGCCATCTTTTCCTCTCTTGCGTAGAGGATTGGAGATTAAGCTTTTCTTCCTGACAACAACCCGAAACCAACAACAAACTAAAAGCCCTAGATAAAACTAGTTGGGTCAAATCCCTGAAAGTTATGGAAAAGCTCACTAAACCCTAAACCCTAGGCCCTCACCAAAGCCCAGAACCTCAGGGCCATCTTTTTTCTCTTTCTCGGGTAGTGGATGGGAGATCTGGCTTTTCTTGTGGGTTCTCTGGGAGGATCCAATCAGCGTGTGGGATCTTGATGAACGACGAAGATGGCGGGGGAGGATGCGAAGAAGAAGGGGACAAGGGATCTACGAAGGGAGGAAGTGGGATCTGCTTCGTTGATGGAGCTCACCAGACCTCATGTGGACTCTTTTGATTACTTTGTAGAGAGAGGCCTGGAGATGGCGGCTCGAGGCCTACAGCCAGTGGAAGTCACTCATCCTGTGTCCGGCGTTACTCTGCGCAATATCCTCTTGAACATCGTCGTCGTCCCCCTCCCCCACCCACTGGTTGTTTGTTTGTTTGTTGGATTGTTGAATTGTTGTTGGAAATGGCAATCTGACGACGATCTCGTCTTCAAGACCGTCCGTGATTGGAAAAAGCTCACTAAACCCTAAACCCACCCACTGTTTTTTTGTTTGTTTGTTGAATTGTTGTTGGAAATGGCAATCTGATGATGATCTCGTCTTCAAGTCCGTCTGTGATTGGAAAAAGCTCACTAAACCCTAAACCCTAATTGATTGCTTCATGAATTTTAGGAAAATGCCTTGCCTGCCTGCCTTGCCTGTAGTGGAAGACCAGCTAGCTTTTGTGTTTCCTCTCAAGACAAGGACCTCAAGAGATCAGATTAAGTATCACTTGCACTTGCATTTGTACTTTGCTTTCAGTATGTCTGTCTTGCCACAATTTGCTTTCAGCATTCATACCTTGAGCATTCTCTCTATGACTGCAATGGGATGATGAGAGAGAGACATGCTGGTGGGATCTTACAGGCATCAAGGGTTCTTTTTCTTTTTCCTTTTCCTTGACTAGTTCGCACTGTGGATTGAGAAACCCATCATAAGCCCACCGATGAAAGAGCATTCTTCACAAGCATTGGACCAGCGATTGCTCCCATCAGAGGTAAAGAGAACAACAATAACAACACTAGGTCATTTTTCTTGTTGTGAAAGAAAATTTGTTTGCAATTCTGCATCAGAGCAGCAGGTGCTGATGCCCTGCCTGCCTGCCTGTGGATTGATGATCCCATTTCTGTGGCATTCAATTTTTGTGCGGGTTTGGTATGGGGGCTTGGTTGGGTGGGTCCCTTCAGGAAATAAATACTTCCAATGATGATGATGATGACAATATTCCATCCATATCACTTCCTGTGAATTGGAAAAAATTCTCATCCTATTAGATTATTATTTCTGTTTTGATTTTTTTGGGTGTTTTTTTTGCTGTTGCCAGTGTCGGATGGCGGGATTGAGCTATAGAGGAGCATTCACAGCTGACGTTTGTCTGCAATGGAACAACAGAACTGTGGTACACCACAATGTATCTTTTGGGAAAATGCCAATCATGGTTAAGGTATGTATGTATGTATGTGTTTGTGATGGGAAAAATGTTTCCTCTTTCTACTCATGATCTGCTGTTCAACTCAGTGGGTTATACTAAAGTTGTTGCTCAAATTAGTTCAGTTTCAGCAGCACTCACTGATTTTCAACTTCAAACATGTTTCTATTTTGTGTTTCTTCTTTTACAGTCCAGTGTGTGCCATTTACGGGGTTTGGATGAGCGACAGCTTCTTGCTGTCAAGGAGGAAGCTTTGGAGATGGGAGGGTAATCTTTCTCTTTTCTTCAGATTCTTATCTGTCAAGGTGCTGCTTCTGTGATGTGTAATTGTGGTTGCTGTGGGGGGTGGGAGGGTTGGCAGATGTGACTGTCCTAAGAGTCAGCTTTGTTGGATGTTTGGGGCGGGGGTATGGATGGCAGGTACTTCATCTGCAATGGAAATGAGCGAGTCATTCGCCTGCTGATCATGCCAAAACGCAACCATGTCTATTCCTTGCCCCAGTTTGTTGTTGAGTGAATGAGTAGGAGGCTCAGATCTGTTTCAGAAAGAAGTGAAATTTGTGGCATCACTATTGTTTGGGTTGGTCCTGAAGAGAACAGAACTGCCAGATGTGCCCCAATAGGTCTTTCTTTTACTTCTGATCAATGATTGTAAGATGCAAATACTTTGAGGAAAGTCCAGAAAATGCAGAAAAAATGCAGAAGAGGAATTGAGAACCTGGTTGTTGGCTTCAGGTGATTGGTGTGAAGAGAAACACATTCAAGAATCGTGGGAGTGCTTACACTGACAAGGCAGTAATGATTAGGTTTCATTTTCTTTCCCTCTCTCTCTCTTAGCTGAGCTTTTGTGTCACATTCTGTTCATATTATTAATACTTCATTATTTACTATAGTTGTGAAAATGTGTGATCATCTACTGTTGTCGTGTAAAACTGGTCTTCCTTCTGTAAAATAGAACATGGGTTTTTATGTTGTCTGTCACAGGCAAAAAGTTTATCGATCTGTGAGGGTTTGGAACTCTATGCTATAAAAATGCTGTTTAGGGTTGTTATCCTCAGTTTACCTTTTAGGTTTAGGCTTTAGGGTTTGGTTTTTGTTATCCTTGGAACTCTGTATTTAGGTTTGTTATCAAGTAAAATTTATGCCTTTTGAACTTTATGTAATTTGAGTGCTGCAGGTGTGCAAGACTGGATCAATCAGCGATCACCATCAGAGTCTACTATCTGCAGCATGGAAGCGCAACACTTGGCTTCTCGTAAGTCATCCTCATTACACTCTGACCACCTCCGCCACCCACAAGGAAGTTTTACCTTTGTTGTGTATGTGTTGATCTTTACCTGTGAAAGTATAAACAGAGCCACATATGGGTTTTATGATCATCTGCAAGCTTTCCTTGGGTTAGAAGTTAGCCATATTAGCTCCTGAAATTGTGAATTACTAACACACATGGATGTGAAGAGGAGAAACATAAACCCTAAACCCTATCATATTGTGGTCTCTGACAGTGTACATTGGCATGCTTGCTGTGGGTTTGGTACAACTTATTGCAGGCATCGCAGGCAGGAATTCCTGATCCCTATTGGAATCGTGATTAAGGTGCATGGCGTCTTATTTTATTTTAAAACCCCCACCACCCCACTCTCAGGTCCTTACAAATGTCTCAGTAAGGCAGGATGGGATGCTCTGATATTTAAGGCAAGAAAGATTGGGAGTGGAAGGGAACAGGGGACTTACATTCATTGTTGATCTGGTTTTACTAAAACAGGCACTAGTTGAAACAAACGAGTGGGAAATCTATGAGCGGTTGACTGCAGTTCAAAAGGAAAGCAAGAAAGGGTCAAAGGGTGCTGTTGGCACTCAATTTGTGAGTCAACGGGCACGAATTATTTTGGAGGAAGTCCGACGTCATGCACTTTTCACTCGCCATGAGTGCCTGGAATTTATTGGTACGTTGGGGGGGTTCTTGATTGATCCTGGCGCATGCCTTTGTTTTTCACAATCTCAGCATTCTTGATGCAAATTTCTTATGTTCCAGGTTTAGGGTTTGGGGTTTGGGGTTTAGGGTGGTGATTTCAGCAATAATTACCTTTGTTGGCATTGAGTTGGTTCTATGACAACTTTTGATTAGGTACAAACAAGCCTTTGGCACCCAAATAATCTGTGCTAAGAAAAAGGGCAAAAATCCTTTGCCTTGGAGCCAAAAGAGCTGAGATGAAGAAAACCAGTCAACATAAATGAGGCAATGGATCCTCCAAACAATGCAAATAGCAAATGACCAACAAGTGCAAAACCCTATTTTGTGTGTTTTTTAGTCTCACGTTGATTGATCCTTTTTCTGTTACTGCAGGAGAACGGTTTCGGCCAGTAATGGATGTTTCCAATAAGCTACCAGCAGCTGCGGTAAGCTGAGATGCATCCATGTAATGTTACAATTGCACTGCTGCCAGGTTTTTAATGGACACTTTCTGAGCTTGACCTCTTGATTGTACTTTGTTATTCACTCAAAGGCTGTGCATAGGATGTGGTAAAGGCAGCATCCCCTGCATCACTTCTGATGCTAGAATTCAAAATGGGTTATGCAGGGCTGAATTTTCCCTCCACCAGTGGCTGCTGCTTCCATAAGCTTTTGTCAGCAATAAACCCTAAAATTAATATGGGATCTGGTTGTTGGTGATTTATCAGGTTGGCGAAAAAGTTCTTGCTGACTTTGTACTCTGTCATCTAGACAACCCCAGTGATAAGCTAAATCTGCTGATGTATGACAGGCTACTTAATACCCCCCCCATTTCTTCTTCTTCTTCTTCTTCTGTGCTGCTGGGTTGTTTCTTCTTCTTCTTCTCTGTGTTATGTTATTGGAGTGTTTTGATTTTGGATGTTCTCTCCCATGCTGGTGCAGTCCTTCTGGTTGGTACCCCACAAAATTTGATGCACTTGGTTTTTTGGGGGTTTGCCTTGAAAATTTTGCAGCTTCATGCTACAGAAGCTTTTTGCTCTAGTAGATGGCACAGCAGCTCCCGACAATGCAGATGCTTTGCAGCATCAAGAGGTTCTACTACCTGGACATCTTCTGACTATTGTTGTAAAGGTACTACTATTGTTATGCCTCCTCATCTCAATTGGAATGGGTTCAATATCAAGGATTCAAAATGGTTTGCACTTGTTGTGTGTTCTGAGTCCTATTTTGATCAGTTGGACAAATAGCCCATCTTCTCCAATTTGCAAGCTTTAAATAGATATCTGTGTATCTGATTTGATCAGTTAGAAGATAGGCCATCTTTTCCAATATGCAAGCTTCAAAGCGATCTCTGTGTATCATCATCATCATGGCGGTGGCAGCAACAGAAGCAGGTCTTGAAAGGGGTTGGTGCAATGTGAAGAAGTGCTGATTTTGCAGCTGCAACATTTCTTTTTCTTTCTGCAGGATAGGATGCAAGATTGGTTGACAAAAGTGAAAGGACAGTTGAACAATGAGATGAAGGAGAAACCTGCCCAATTTGATCTCCAGGACTGTAAGTAACAGCAGCATATTATACTTAGAAGCAACCATGTGTTGTTTTGGGTCTTTCAGCTGCACTGGTTTTTAGGGTTTAGGGTTCATGGGCACTGATGGAAGAAGAAGTTGATTAGTGAAATTTTTTTCAATTTGAGGGGTGATTTCATGATCTCGGTACTTATGTTGGGAGGTAATCGGCACAGTCAACCAGGTACAGAAGATGTTTGAAAGAGTACCACCGTCAGATATAAGCAAGAAGGTCGAGTACCTCCTCAACACAGGCAACCTTGTGAGCCAGTCAGGCTTGGATCTTATGCAGGTCTGGTGGCATTGATTTCTTTTCTCAGTGGGCTTTTTTCCCCTCTTTACACTTGCAGTTTGCAGTTCTTGCCTTTTCAAATCTTGCAGTGCCATTGCAGGCTTGTTTTTCTTATTGAATAAAGCTTCAAGCTTCTTGCTCGTTTGGGTTTTAGTAATAACTGTTTTTTTTTAATGGTTTAGGATTTAACCTAAACCCCAAACCCTAAACTGTTTTTTCCAGGTTGACATACTGGGTCTGGCTGGCTCTGTGTAGAATTAGGCACAATCTTTTTGTTCCATCTCCCTCACACCTATTTGATCAAAAGGCAACAGATAGATTCTAAAGTTATCTGTTGGTTGACATTTTTCTGGAACACAGGCTGGTGGCTTTACTTTGGTTGCAGAAAAGCTGAACTTTTTGCGTTACATTTCACATTTCCGCTCAGTTCATAGAGGCGCCTTTTTTGCAACGCTACGAACCACAACAGTCCGCAAACTGCTCCCTGAGTAAAAAAACATTTCCCCCTTTCCTGTGTCCACACTCCTTGATCATCACCTTCTTTTTGCACTCATGATGATGATGGTAATGTGATAATATTGTGACTATTACTACTACCTACTATTGGAAGAAGAAAGGCAGCACCATTGCTGTCTAGTTTCTTCACGATATTTGCTTTGTGTTTTGGAGTTCCATATCTGAGATAAATGGATTGTTCACAATGGAATACAGATCATGGGGTTTTCTCTGCCCTGTTCATACACCTGATGGCACACCTTGTGGTCTGCTCAACCATCTTACTGCTGTATGCCGTAAGCAACTCTTCCTCTTCCCTTCCCACTTTTTCCGAAGCCACAAATAACCCTTGACCGTCTGATGTAATTTTTTTTCCATCACATGTTTTGGGTCTATTATATCCTTTGCAACAACATGCTGCCAGTTGCAGTTGTGTCTTGGGCTTGCTTTCATTCTCATGGTTTTATGTCTGAAAGAACAAGACTAGACTTTTGTTGTGATAAAGTGCTGTGTATGGTGTATACTTATCTCTACACCCACTGTCAGGAACTGATGAAGACTTCATCAGCTCCAGAAGACAGTGGGTAGTCATTGCAGCCTTGTCGTCACTGCTATTTTTTATGAAGGTGATGATAGTCTGGTGGTTCATGAGTTAATCTCATAGGATTTTATGTATGTGACAGCTCTCAATCGTCATGTTACCTTCAAAGTGAGTGTGGGTTGTAGAGATTTCTCTGCAATTTCTCATAAACATGGATTTTTTTCTTTTTGTGATTGATTGTGTGGGTATTTTGTTTATTTTTTTTGTTTTCACAGAGATTTCAACAGACTTAGATGCACGAGGAGTTGTCAAAGATCCTCTGTGGACACGAAAGGCAATTACCACAGTTTTGGTACAGCTAGGTATGATTCCAGCTATTCCAGCTTTGGCACGAGTGGCACCCCCTACTCATTTGACAGTGCTCTTGGATGGCCGAGTGGTAGGCTATATGGAGACTTCTGCAATCCCTGCTGCGGTAGCTCATATTCGGCATCTCAAAGTTGCTAAAGTACCTGAGGTGAGACAGTTCTGTATACTTTTGGAGTCCCTGGTGCACAAAGGCTCTTTATCTTGGCTCTGTGGATCATTTATGCTTGGTTGCCTTTGTCTTTGATCATGTTTTGCAGATTCTGGAGTATGGGTTTAGGGTTTAAGTCCATTGTGTGTTTTTTTGCAGGTTCCAGCTGACTTGGAAGTAGCATATGTCCCATGCACATCAGCCGGGATGTATCCAGGGCTTTTTCTCTCAACCACACCATCACGTCTGCTGAGACCTGTAAAGCAGCTACAGGATGAGGGTGCAGTGGAACTCATTGGGCCACTGGAGCAGGTTGTACAAGTTTCCATTCAAACCTTGTTGCAAACCTACAAACAAGCAGGACATGTCCAAACTGTATTTTGATGTGTCTCCTGAATCATCCAGGGGGAACTGCCTGCTTTGGATGTGAAGACAGACTTTGTTCACATGCCAAGTTGTATATGTTTGTATGTAGCAACAGAAAGTTATGGTCTTGGTGCGTGAGGCAGCAGCACTCACATATGTTGTTGGTGCATGTATGCAGGCATACATGGAGATTAGATGCCCAGATGGTGGAGCTGGTGGAAGAGATAATGCAGGTTCCCGAGCCACGCATGAAGAAACACATGCCACTGCCATGCTGAGCGTTGTTGCCAGCCTCACACCTTGGTCTGACCATAATCAAAGTCCACGAAACATGTACCAGTGTCAGGTCAAGCCTTTCACTTTTCCAGCATTCTGCCAACAAACTCCTCCTGCACATCCTTCACAGCATGCTTTTTTTTCTCTTTATTTTGGGTTTTGGGCCACAGATTTTAACACTCTTTTTCATTTTCGGCTGTTCCCAAGCTACTACAGATGGGAAAGCAAACAATGGGATTTCCAGCTCAAGCTCTGGCACATCGTTCAGATAACAAAATGTACCGCATTCAGGTATGCATCTGAGTGGGGAGCAGGATTGGTTATCTAGTCCAAAGTGGGCATGTATGCTGTATTATGATCTTCCAGCATATTCTGTTAGAAGATGGACATTTTGCAACTTTTTCTAATCTGCTGTTTGAAAGGCTTGTCTAGAGACCCACAACAACAATCGCAACACACTCTTTCCTTGATTTCAACTTGTGTTCAGTACCCTTACAATCTACATGAACAAAATGTGGGCCTCTGTACACTTGGTTGCAGACACCACAAAAGCCAGTCGCACAAACAGTGGCTTGGAACAAATTTCACATGGATCAGTTTCCAACGGGTACTAATGCTATTGTCGCTGTGCTTGCATATACTGGGTAAGCCTTTTGATGTGAAGACAGATTGATAGAGATAGCTTTTTTGGTGGTGGTTTTACATTACACCTTTCATTGTTGGCATTGATGGAAGTTTTCCCTCACCATTTGTGAATCTGTTTGGTGGAGACACTATAACATCAGCTGACTGAGCAAGATAGAGGCCAAAGATAAATCAGACTTTGATCACTGTAGTCAGTCAGGCACCCATATGACCAGAGCCTAGTTCAGATACACCAAATGGGAGTCTGAAAGAAGAGCATGGGTTCAGGAATCAGGGGATTAGGGTTTAGGCATCAGGGGCAAACACTTGCTTTATGGATACTCAGACCCAGTTGTTACCTATCTCAGTACAATTGGGTTGTCCCAGCCTTCCAATGTTTCTCACTCTGGCGCTTGTGGTCTCTGCTCCACCTGTCTCCTTAACTATACAATTCTCCTTGACACTTGGGAAGAGTGCCTCTTCTCTCTTAGTGAAGTCTTCTCTCAGCACTGCAGAAAAAGGGAACAGGTCAGCATCATGCATGTATCTGTTGGGTTTGTTTGCACAGGTACGATATGGAGGATGCCATGATTATGAACAAATCATCAATGGAGCGTGGGTTGTGCCATGGGCAAGTGTACAAGGTGTGGCCTTTTTTAGACCTGTAGATTAGTTGCCTACTTTGATTCTCTCCCCTGTCAGGAAAGGTTTGCCATAAGCCAGAGTCTTTCTGATCAAGGGGGGCACTTGTTTATTATTCTTGTCTCTTTCAAATCCCCCTCATTATCTTTTGCATTATCCAAATAGTGATATACACAGGGCATTTTGTGTTTCTTGATTGCAGTCAGAGACAATCGACTTGACCCACCTACGGCAGAAGGGAGACGGCATTGTGAATGTCTTTGGACGCCCTGCTGCATCTAGCAGGTTCAAGGAGACTGCAGAAAAAGATGCCAAATTTATTGATTCCGATGGGCTTCCACATATAGGCCAGGTATGATGCCCTTGAGAAGTGTGTTTGCATGAGGATTTCCTGATTCCCTCCATGTGCAAGCATCATCATATTCTGTCATAAACCTTAGTAAAGCTAGTGCTTTAAGACTCTGCCACAAGGCTTGCAAAAGTGGGACTTACAATTGTGCAGTTACAAGGTCTTTTGATGTCTCATTGGTGATTTGGTACATGTTCCATGCACCACCCAATAACCATAAGGGCCATATCTACTTTTCGTCTGTTGAATCTTCCAGTGATCTGCAGGCAAGGTCCTGGCTCAGAAGCCTAATGTAATTGTGGACTTATGGTCTTTGTAATGATGCTGCTGCATATACAGGCATTGGTTGAGGGAAGTCCATATTGCAGTGTGCTGAATACAATGACAGGACAATCAAAAGTGTCAAAATTGAAGGGATCAGAGGCAGCAGTGGTGGATTATGTTGCAGCCATAAGCACAGGTGCTAAGGATCCTCTTCAGAAGGTACTTTTTTTGTCACTCTCTTTTGCATCCCCCTCAAAAGGCAAAAAGCTTTTACTTTGTAGCCCAACAGATCTCTTTCCAGAGTTTTTTTTTTTTAAAGCAAAATTTTGCCATTTTTCAACAAAGAAATTGGGAAAAAATTTGGAAACTTTTGTTTTCTAGTGTAAATTCAACTAATTTTGCTAATATATTGTAAATTTTCACCCAAATTTCAATGTCAAAAAAATGAAAAAATAAAAACACTTCTTTCCAGAGATAAGTTGCTTACATGTGTCTACAAGTTTTCCCAGATGTGTACTTCCTAAGAAATTGTTGACTGTGAAATTGTCAGATCTTGAAGCCAGTAGTGGCTTGCAGGAGGATTGATTATATCAGTTTCGAAGGGGATTTGGATTTGAACTCTGAGCCTCTTCCTTTTAGTTACTTCTAGCCTTTTGAGTTTTATAAAATAATTTTCTGATCCATACAGTTTTCCATGTCCAGGTGATCATACGAACACGACATGGTCGGAATCCACAGATTGGAGACAAGTTCAGCAGCCGGCATGGACAGAAAGGAGTGCTATCTCAGCTGTGGCCAGACATTGATATGCCGTTTTCTGCAGTAACAGGAATGCGCCCTGACATCATTATCAATCCACATGCATTTCCCTCTCGTATGACCATTGGCATGCTTTTGGAGTCTATGGCTGCCAAGGTACACTACCTTCTTTCACATTTGTGCCATTTGTTTGATTGTATTGTTTTTAGTCACAAGCTCCATGATCTGCAAGTTGTGATCACAGGTGAGACTTGGTGAATGCTGAGTAGTAGTCTTCACCCACACAAATAGCATGGCTTATTATGGTTCTGTGCCCCTGATGCAAAACATAGGCGGGCACTATGAGTGGCCAATTCGTTGATGCAACTCCTTTCAAGAAGTGCACTCCACAGCAAGATGAAAGTAAGGATGGGTCCAAGAAGCAGAAAGGCACCCATGGTTCAGCAGTTGATGAGTTCGGGAAGCAGTTGGCCAAGTACGGATTCAACCACCATGGAACAGAGGTCATGTACAGTGGTCTTCTAGGCACAGAGCTAACCTGTGAAATCTACATGGGTGTTGTCTACTACCAGAGATTGCGGCACATGGTGTCCGATAAGTATCAGGTAAAGTCTTGCATCTCAATCTGAGTCAATTTTCTTTGTCTTGATGCACTCACAAAATGTTCTGGTAAGCAGGTGAAAACTCAGATTCTGGCATCAATTTCTGCGACAGTAATAGACATGTCCAGGTGCATCATCATCATACCAACACATGATAGAAGGAGAAACAACTGCATAAAACAGTGTGCTTTGTAACAGGTGCGATCCATGGGCGCAGTAAATCCAGTAACAAGACAGCCAGTGAAGGGACGCAAGGTTGGGGGAGGAATTCGATTTGGAGAAATGGAGCGTGATTCATTACTGGCTCATGGTGCTGCATTCCTGCTTCATGACCGCCTGCATGCCTGCTCTGATTACCACACAGCAGATGTGTGTTCACTATGTGGCAGCCTCCTGTCTCCGCTGCCTCAAGCACAAAGCAAAGGCAGTCTTGGGTTTGGGATGATGGGTCTGCCATCTGCAGGTGGAAGAAACAAAAAGGCATTCTGTCGTGTATGTAACACAAGTCGGGGGATTGAACGTGTTGCTATGCCTTATGTATTCAGGTACCTTGCTGCAGAGCTGGCAGCAATGAATATCAAGTTAACACTTTCTGTAACTGAGGATCAGTAGTAGGAACTGCAGTTTGTGCTAGCCACAAATTGTAGGTCATCAAATTCTGAAGAGATTTTATGAAGTGAACTCTTTTTGTTCTGGATCATTACCAAGGAATTTGGGTGGATGCACATGTGAGCTCCAGCGCAACTATTTGTCAGTGGTATGACACAGGCCAATGGCAAAGCTGGAATGTGCCAGATTTTGCACAATATAACTCTTTGAATATGTGCTAGGGTGTGTACACCAGGCACTTTGCAGGCTGATTTTGTTAGATTAGTTTCCAGTCTAACTAACCTCTAGAGGCACATGTATTCTGCAGTTGCTGAGTTTGCACATAGCAGTGAAACTAACTGTTTGCTTTCAAGGGTGCTCACACTATCTGAGTCAAATTCCAGATGCTACACTGTGTAGAAAATTACCCAGTTACCTTTCAAAATAAAAGAATTGTCAAAATGTTGCATGATCAGCAGGCAATGATGAGGATGGAAATGACTTTGTTAAATAACATCACAGAAAGAAGACTACCCATTTTCTTGTATCACTCAATACATCTAAATTTAGCAAGTCACATACCATCTCTAAGAGTATCCCTATTGTGGGAATTCACTATATTAAGAGCACAGATTGAGGTTGGTCACTGTAGCTGGTAACCATTCCTCCTAGAGAGGAGTACAATGCTTCTTGATACTCCTGGGAAGCCCTCTCTCTTGTATGTGTTGTACATGCATATGGACGTTCTTCGAGTGTTAAGGTTGTGGGTGTATAATGCAGGGGTTACACTTTGAAGCACTGTGTTTATGTGTGATCATAAGGGCTCTATGCTATGTATGACTCTGTGATCTGGGGCTAATACATTCCTTGCTATTGTATCCTCATGTTCAAGGTGTTGTGTGATTGATTTCACTGTTTCTGAGTTGAGTTCCAGGGTTTTTGTGTCAGTAAATTGCTTATAGGTTGTTTTCTAGTATCATTATAGGTTATGGGCCCACAGATCTGTTCCATGCTTATCTAGTTGTGTTGCAGTTCTCTTTTTTCAATTCTATTGTTTCAAGGTATTGTGCCTACAGTAATCATGTGAGTCAAGTCCTCGTACTTGTGAGAAGTCAAGAAGTCATACCTGGGTCAACTTTTTTGTGTGCTTAGTAATCATGCTTAGCAAAGTGGTGTGAACTGAAGATGCTTCAGTTAATATCAGGAGATTCTCAGGGGAGAATTTTCACGTGTGGGAATTGCATGAGAGCTCTATTTCTTGGAAAGGAGTTGATGGACATGGTAGATGGCACAACTCCAAAGCCTTTGTCATTAGATGCAATAGGTCTTGTTGCATGGGTCAAGAAGGAAAGTCAAGCAGTTCATCTTTGTGTCAAGCTGTTGAAGAGAAGATTTTTAAATATATCATGAGTCATAAGGCCTTGAAGGTGATTTGTGACAAGCTAAAAGAAGTACATGATCAGTTACTGCATGAGAGCATATATCAAAAAGAATGGCAATCACACAAGATCATAAGTAGTGTTTCTTTGACATCATTGTGGAGGGTGAAAGCATTGTTGATTTCTTGGGAAAGATCAAGGAAGCTATAAGTGAGCTCACTAATCTTGACAACAATACTTTCATTGTAACATTGTCATGGCCAACATGTTGAGTCAACTGCTAGCATGTTATAGGCCATTTCAATTGTACTAGGAGAATGCTCCTAGTGCTAAGCGAACCATGTGCACCATGATGGGGAGGCTGATCACAAAAGAAACCAAGATGAAGGATGTTAAGAATCAAGTAAATAACAAGGGTTGAGGAGCCATAATGTATGCCACCACATTCAAATCCAAGAGTGGTTCGTTATCTAAAGAATCATTTCTTACCAAAGAGCAACATGAACAACGCAAGGAGATAGTTGAATGAAAGAAAGCCACCACTTGTTTGAATTGTGGAAAATATAGGCTATGGGACAAGAAAGTGCCCTAAGGAGAAGAAGATGCCTAAGAAAAAAGAAAAGAACAAGTCTAGAAGTAGGGGAAAGACTCTTAAGCTTTCATGGCTTCAACCCCCAACCTTTGCTCAAACAATTCGTAGATTGACAAATGCCACTCACAACACATGAGTTAACATAGATATTGGTTTTCAACTTATCAAGACATATTTGATACTACTAGTAGAAGGAATCAAAGGAGTGATATTGTATGCCCAAGGCATACGTAACAATTTTCAAAACATAAATTGATAGCAAGGAGAAGATAGGTGTTCACAAGGACATCATTCATGTCCCCAAGCTCAATATAAACTTGTTTTCAACATCTCAAGGAGTTGAAAGGGGAATAGATACCTTCTATACTAATGTTGATTATAGGTTGGAATAAGGATACTAAAGTGTCAAAGAATAGTAAATATACAAACTCCTTATGACTATAGAAACATCATTAGACTCTATGAACTAGATTGCATTTTTTGCCAACATCATTTAGAGTCCAAAACAAGGACACAACTCAAAATCTTGATATTTGGCACAAGAGGCCTGTCCATGTGCATCACCAAATGATCAAACAAATGAAAACCAAGGACATGGGTTCGTTGATCAATTGATGGATTTGATACTCAATTAACCAATGTGTTGCACCACATGTTGTGAAAGATGTGCAACTACTAGTGGGACAAGTGGGAGTGACCAATGAAATCATAGAATAGAGAGTAGTTGTTAACTAGCCCTCATGTAATCCCCACCTACCCTAGTCATTGCCTAACCCTAATAGTTGCCACCTATCATGATAAAAAAAAGTACAAGACCAGACCAGGGAATTTCCAAAGGACATGAACATTAGGAAAAACTATGTCAAAATCAAGTCTAATGTTAAGTGTAAATAAAATATGAAAATCAAAGACAAAAACATAAGATATATGTGTAAGACATAAGCTTAAATGAAATTTTATTATATTAAAGTATGAAAACATAAACATGAAAAGAACAAAGAAGGATATGATGCAAAATTGTATTTTATATTGGTGATGAATAAATTGAAAATAATGAAAAGAATTATTTTTATTTATACATGTTTGAAAACCTAGTTCAAAGAAGCTTCCATATCAAAAATATCTCTAAAAACTTTCTTCGACATCTTTTTAATTGCATTATGTTGAATAGTGAATGAACTTCATTCATAATGATGTTAGCAATGATGATTATAAATTAAAATTGCAAGCATCATCATCAATTTTAATTACACTTAAGTAATTTCCTTCAAAAATACATAATTTCACTACAATTATAGTGGCATCATCTGATAAACTATGAAATTCAATTCAATTTAAACATGTTATGACAAGTAAAAAACATGGTGCATTATGCAACTAATAGATCAATATGGAAATAACAAGTTATGGTTATGGAAAATTGACCTTAAGTGAGGAAATAATGCACAATCCTAATTATTTACACATTTTCAAAACATCCCTCCACTATCTTTGAAGTATATATATATATAACAAGATAAAACAATACCCATAGCTTTTTCTATTGGGAGAATAACCTTGTTGTATGGTTGTTTTGAGATGCCTACAATAATGAAGGTGGCACAACCCAACATTAGGATTACAACTTGTAAAGGATTTAATATTATTATTAAGTTTTTTCATAGCAAGTAGACATGGCAATTGTCAATTTTAAGTTGTAATACTTATAAAGCCATCATTGTTAACACTCTTTAGTTTACAAAAATGGACAACACACATTTAATGGACACACCAATGTATGACACATGATGTTATTAAACATCAATATGTAGATTCAATTAGCTTAATGTTGTGTGTTATGCATTACTAGTTTGATACCCACCACCATCAAAACTAACAAAGTCTCACACACATCAAAACATGCACACATGTTCACACTATACTAAGTTCCAACGACAAATAAACCCCTTCAGAAATGTAAGGTCTTGCAACAAATACCTAACATGAGATAAAAGAGAGAGAGAAAAAAACAACACCAAAGTTCATTTTACAACAGAGTGTAGGTAACCAACCAGGTGTTTCCCTTGACAACCTAAACCAAAGGAGAGGAGGGTAGGAACCAATCAAGAAGGTAGGTAAGAAAGGAGAGCCAAAATATTATGGCCAACACTAGTGTACACGGAAAAAATAAAATTACTTTGATGATGATGATGCAAGCAAGACATGTATGCCATGATGATGATGCAAGCAAAACATGTATGCCATGATGATGATGCAAGCAAAACATGTATGCCATGATGATGCTGGACAAACAAGGGGCTGGGTGTCTACAGGGTTTTGAAAAAAAATACCCAAATGCCTTGGGGACCCACCAACATTGGTATATACAAATATACTATGTAGATGCGGCCAAAGCAATCCTACATCCATCAGGGGTTATGTGTTTTTTCATCCATCTACAAGAAGGTTACAAAACTTTTCATCCACCCATATGAGGGTTATGCAGTCAAACCTCTGAACAGAAAGGTTTATGTCTGGTAACCAGTGTCCTCTCACTGGTTACCTAGTCTATAGATGAGGGCTAGTGGGTGTGGTGTTAGTAGGTAGGTAGTAAAGAACCCAAAAAACTCAGCTAACCACTGTGGTTAGCTAGTTAACTTGAACTGTACCTACTACCATCTATCCCTCATCCATCC
>Ga0116228_10001279_pt1 | contig 20815 bp, 16 predicted proteins | sample S1TSphfallax_2_FD_89694 | JGI IMG/M metagenome (GOLD analysis project Ga0116228, IMG submission 89694) | Host-associated microbial communities from peat moss isolated from Minnesota, USA - S1T2_Fc - Sphagnum fallax MG | ecosystem: Host-associated > Plants > Peat moss > Unclassified | place...
AGACGAAGAGCTTTTTTTGCACTAAGTGGGTGGTGATCGAATCGGATGAGGATAGAGATGTGGGTGGGTGGGTGTTCTTGCCGTGTGCGTTTTGCAGGGTTCCAGACTTGGGTATTTTTCCTCCCTCCAATGGCCATGCTGCAATGGGAATAATAGGGAAATGTGGTATGAGCTTCGTGTAATTTGGGGATACGATTGTGTGGAAATCCTGTGTTGCTGCCTGCTGTATGTGATGTATGTGTGTATGTATGTATTTGGGTTATCGGAAATGCATTGAAAGCAGAGTGTGCGCGCTTGATAAGAAGAAGTGGGGGGACTGTTTCAAGATATGACACAAGTTTTGGTTGTTGGAGTAAAATGACTTGAGCTAAGTAGCGAAGAATGTTTGGTCATTGGCTTGCTGCTGCTTCGGATGAGGAGTCGTCGTCGTCGTCGTCGTCTTCTGTCTGTGGCTTGTCCATTTTTTGATCGGGTGGGTAAGGTCAGACTGTTCTTCCCTAGCTTGCGGAGCTGTTGGAGACGAACTCACTCCTTCCTTGTTTTGGTAATGAGGGACGAGCTAGCTCTACTGACATTTTGGCCCATTGTGGAAAACAAGTGTGCAGACGCCAGCCAACAGTAGAGGTGGCGGAGCGAGTCAGTCAGATGCGAGATGGCAGAATGTCACTCAAAGAAGACGACGACGACGCCGCCCGGAGCCAACAGCGGCTTCGATCTCTATGGAGGCATCATGTTCAACGGCAAGAGGGTGGGAACCACCGGGACTGGCAAGATAGATCGCTTCCAGGGATGGTCCAGTTATAACAACAACGACGGTCAAGGCAGCGTCGCCGCCGGTGAGACTCGCATTAGCAACTACCCCAAGGAGGATAGCTTTACGTATAGCTCCATTTACACTAGTGACGGCGGATTCCGAAAAGAGAGCAGTCCTCCGCAGCAGCAGGAGACGACCCATAAATCGGATTCCACAGCACGGGTGGTTAGTAGTAGTACTAGTGGTGGTGGCAGCAGCACTACTACTACTGGAGCTGGTAGTTTGCGCAATGGAAGCTTTGTAAATTGCAGCAGTCCCAGAAGATTGTCAGGAGGTTGCCAGTCAGAGAGCTCCTCAATTGGTACTCGAAAATCTGCAGGAGACGGAGGAGGATCTGCATCTGAAGATGGGAGACGAAGCAGCATTGGATGTGGAGTGCCTCCGTTAGGTAATTCAGCAGCAGGTTCTTCTTCTGCTAAAGGAGCAGGGAGCACAACAGGTCTGAATTCCAATGATGCAAGCCCACCAGGCTTACCACTGCATTGCAGAAGTAGTTCTACTGAAGAGAATTTTAGGAAATATACACATAGCAGACATAGGAGACAGATGTCTGATGTGGGTGGCAGTGCAAGAGCAGATGCAGTCTTTGGTGGTGGGGAGAACAACTTTCAGAGCAGCAGACAAAATTCTGTAAGTGGAGATCTCTCCTCCTCCTCCTCCTCTGGTGGTGGTGGCGGCGGCGGTAGCAGTAGCACAGCAGCAAGCACCCCCAGAACAACAACAGGGTGTGACAGTTCCCCTTATTGGAGTAGAAGTGACAGTGATCGTTCCTCTTCCAAAGGAGGAGGGGGTGGGTCTGGAAGTTCCAGTAGTGGTGGCAGTCCCACTGTGCTCAGTCTGAAAGTAGGCAGTAGCACAAGTGCTGACTGCCCCAGCCCAAGGGCAGGTAGCAGCACCTCTAGCAGTGGAAGCTCTCGAGGAAGCTCCCTTGCCGGGAGTCCTACTGTTGGACGCAGCAGTAGTGTCGGAAGTTTGTTTGGTAACAATATTACTTCGGTGGGAGCAAGTGCAACTGCTGAATCCAGCTCAATAGGGACAGCACCACCCACCCGGAGTATAAGTTGCAATGCGGGGATCTTGCGTGGAGCTGGTTCAAGTGGTGGAGGGCTCTTAGTTTCAGGTAAAATTGGTGTGAATTGCATTGTAGGGTTACTGCAGAAAGCTCAAGGGCTGATATGTGTGTATCAAGTATGTGCATTCTTACAGAGGTGCTGCTGATGAGAATGTGACACCATGTGTGCAATTGTGTGCTTGGCTGGTCTGCCCTGGTAATGCAGTGTTGTATTGCCCCTGTTAGTTGTCATGCATCAAAGTCTGTGACTGCGGAGTTTGATAGACTCAAATGAACTGGGTGATGTTTCTGAGCTTGTTCTAGCATCTAATCTGCTGTAGAGATTGCCTGCAGGAGGAGGGGTTGCAAAATCAATCACAGTAAATGGAATGTGCCAGAATGGAGGGGTTCCTTCATCTCCCTCCATGGGAATCATTAGTGGGCCTGCCAACCATGCAAGAGCTTCCTCTGGAGCAGCCCCAGCTGGTACTGTCCAAGAAAAAGAAAAGGTGAATGTGAAAACAGAGGCACCCAAAGCTGCTGCAGCATCTGCAGTTCATGGAAGGGGAAACATCTATGCTGTGGGTGAGAGTTTATTGATCAAGCGGATGCTTCAAAGCACAGATCCAGAGGAGGTGAAAAATGCAGGAAATGATCAATATAAGAAGGGAAATTTTTCTGAAGCGCTGTCTCTCTATGACCGAGCCATTTATTTGGCACCAGGACGAGCTTCATATAAAAGCAATAGAGCTGCTGCATTGACAGGGCTTGGGCGCTTGGCAGAGGCAGTGCAGGAATGTGAAGAGTCAATAAAACTAGACGCTTCCTATATTCGTGCCCAGCAACGACTGGTTTCTCTGTGCATCAGGTACGCAATCATTTTGAACATCTTGTCTTGCATGCACCTTATTGCCAGCAACCTTTGCTAGTGGGTTATCTCAATTCTGTTCCCATGGTCTCCTCTCTTTCTCCTCATTGAAACGTATCAATCTGTTAAGTCAATAGTGAATCTGATGTCAGTTCTTGGAAATCTGCAGATTAGGTCGAGTAGAAAGAGCTAAGAAGATTCTCAAGGCCTGTGGTTCACATCTGGACTCAGGGGACATTCAGCGACTTGAGAAGATTGAGAAGCACCTCCTAAAATGCTTGGAAGCCAAGAGGGCCTCAGACTGGAATACCATTGTCAGAGAAAGTGAGGCTGCCATGGTATCTGGTGCTGACTCAGCACCTCAGGTCCGGTGGCTACCCATATGCCCCTTTTCTCCAGTGCATTTGCTCTAGCATCTTGATAGTTAAATAGAAGTCATGCAGAGAGACAACACAAGGGCATCTGTAAGTAGTATTGTGAGAACTTTTTATGTGACATGAGTTGTGCTGGTGGGAGATGCAACATCTTTGACCCAAAAAACTGTGGATTTCTAAAACTTGTACACCTTTTTCCAGATATTGACTTTGAAAGCAGAAGCTTTGCTAAAGCTTTGTAGACCTGAGGAAGCAGACACAGTCATAATGTCTGCTCAAAAAGTGGAGACTGCTTTAAGAAAGGCAACAGGGATGCCACCTGACACCAACATGCTAATTGTCCAAGCAGATGTTGACATGGCACTTGGAAGGTCTGTTGGTTTCCATCATAGCCATTTCAAATGGCATGGTGTTGTATATCTTTTCTTGAGCATTCACAAAGAACTCTATATTGTTCACTAGCAGTCGATCTGGAGTCTGTATACAAGCTAGTGCTACATTCATGCCTTTCTCACGTGTTGTACTCAAGCATGTCTTCGGCACACATACTAGACCCAGACTGTTCTTTTGTGCAATTCTGCAGGCTAAAAAATTGATCGAATGATTGATAAGAAAACCTGGCCAGAGGAATCTGATCTACTATGGATTGTACATGTGATTTAATCCAGACAATTGGTTGTGAGCAGGTTTGATGATGCAGTAATGGCAGCGGAGAAAGCATTTCATTTTGATCCAAAGAATAGTGAGGTCTTAGCTCTGTTGAGGGGGGCACGATCTGTTGCACTAGCCCGCACAACTGGCAATGACTTGTACAAAGCAGGCAGGATTATGGAGGCCTCTGTGGCCTATGGCCAAGGCTTACTCTCTAATCCATCCAATGCAGTTTTGCTTTGCAATCGAGCAGCCTGCAGGTCAGTTGCAATCTTTTGGGATTTCTTGATAATGTGCACCATATGAAGTCCAAGATGTGCTTTTTGAAGTTACCTCTGGCAAAGTTTTTCTAGGGTCATTTTTATGACAAGTTATAAAATCGTTCTGTTCTGTGTTTCACTTGTTAGTTTCAGTTGACTGTGTGTGGAAAGGAAGCTTCCTTTTAGCATTTTTGTGTTGAACTCTGAAGCATATGGGGTCTATTCAAATACAGGTCAAGGCTTGGCCAGTATGAAAAAGCTGTTGAAGACTGCAATGCAGCCCTTGATGCCCAGCCACATTATACAAAGGCCCTTCTACGGCGTGCTCATTCAAACTACAAGGTATAATTTCAAGTGCTACTTAATCTTGTTAAGGAAATCATTCAGGGCCTTCAACTTTCCGCAGTAGTGAACTTCTTGCAGAGGGGTTTTGAGCTGCTGCCATCTATATGGACCTGCATCATCATCTCTTGTCACCATTGCACTGTGATGCAGTTAGAGCGGTGGGCAGATGCCCTGAGGGACTATGAAGCATTGAAAAGGGAATTGCCTGGGAATGTGGAAGTTGCAAGAGCATTATCTGAGGTTCAATTGGCCTTTAAAAAATCTCTTGGAGAGGAAACTTATCAAATGTGGTATGGAGGTGGAGTTGGGGAAATCAGCAGCAATGATCAATTCAGGAAGGCTGTTTCATGTTCAGGTATGCATTCTGGTCAATTTTGGGTTACTGTATGGAAGAACTTTTCCTGGTTCACATGTACACAATTTCAGAGGTCTACAGTATCCCATTGAAGGACTTTTAACACTGCAGTGACCTACCTCCGAAGGCAAATATGAAACAGAAGTACCACATTGCAGGATGAAATTTTCTGATCCATTCTCCAACATTTGATTCCAATAGTTTTGAGGTCATTTGTACTGTGTCCACTTCAGGGCTTGCAGTGGTTCTATTCAACACAAGATGGAGTGATCGTTGCAGACAAATGGTTCCTGTTGTTGATAAACTTTGCAAGCAGAACCGTACTGTAAAGTTTCTCCAGGTAATTTGCATTTGCCACTTCTATTGTGGATTTCTTGCTTATGAATTGTGTAAGAGCCTGCAGCAGTTGCAATCTCTTTTGGGACTAATATGCAGCAGCCCTATGAATTTATGTTCTACGAACCCTCCAGAACTTAGCAAGGGAATTGAATGTGTGCTCTGAATCACTTGAATGCATGCTCTGTTCCCTCTTTGATGTGCAGGTGGATGTGGAGGCAAACCCATTCTTGGCAAAGGCTGAGTCAGTTGATTTTGTACCGACTTTCAAGATCTATAAAGACGGCTTCAAAGTGAAAGAACTACTTGGACCCACTGAGGAAGCTCTGGAACATGCTGTCAGTCACTATAGTCTCTAGGCAATTGGACCCACCATTGTTTGACAATGAAATATTCCGTATACTACACCTGACAATAACGGGAGCAGTACCACACCAAAGTAGAGAAAAATTCCAGATCAAATCTCAGACCATGTGTTTAGGTCCCTTGTGGGAATCCCCTTCTTTCTTTTCTGTCCTTCTGAACCCTGTTGTCTGCCTTGTGCTCTTTCCTAGATCCTTGCAGTTTTGAGCCTACTGGGTTCCAATGATTTCTTTTGATTTTTCTGTACAAGGTTCTCATTGACCAATTTGCTCATAGGCATTGATTGAGATAGTGGCAAGTTTGCCCCATGTATAGTGAGGCAGTAAATATAATTCTCTGTTCAGTAAAAGAAGGTTGATCATTCCTCAAACACCTTGAAACCCCCAAAAACTTTAGTCATGCCACAGACCTTGATCTGGCAGCCCTGCTTGAGTGCAATTTTTGTTATAAAACATTTGCAGAGGTGGATCTCAAATAAAAGATCTGAGAACAGTGTGTGGAACTGCTGTCTGCAACTTTCTGGTAATTGATGAGTTTACATGAGGTCTGCTTTTGGGCCCCTTCGTGTTAGGCAGGATGACAGACCCAAGGACTGACTTGATTCGGCCTTGCATGGGAAGTTATTAGACTTCTGTCTCTGTATTGGAGTTCCACAGCTGTGTGGACTGATGCTTCTTGTCTTCAAGTTGCGAAGGCCAAAGGCCATCCAAATGGAGCCCCTGAACTATGGTGATTGATCTGTGCAACTGTTTTGCAGATACTGATGGAGCTTCTGGGAAAAGGCAGTGCCAAGGCACCTCAATTTTGATTTCATGGGTGTTTGACCAGGAAGTGCCTCCTACATGCTCTGGCTGCTTGTTATACTTATGGCAGAAATTGGTTGTGCTTTCTTTGGCTTCTCACAAAGCCTAATCCACTGAGAAAAGAAGCACAATTGCATTTGATTTTCTATAGGTGTGCTGTGGTGTACTTGTGCAATAGAAGAGACTAAACTTTTGAGGACATCAGAGAGAGGAATATATCCACAACTCACCAAGCTACAGCAAAACTATCTTGTTCCAGAGATTGGAGAATTTGAAACACACTTGATCAAAGTGTGCAATGCACCACCTCTAAAGACATGTCTAGGGACCACATGTCTTCTTCATGGGCCAAAGAATCTTGAGAACATGTTTATAACCAGTCCTGAGAGGTTAAAGTGGGGTCGCTTCAGTTAACCTCTAGTTCTGGTTATTAATTATTTGAACTGAACCAAAACTAAGCTTCAGAACCAGAACTAGAACTGGAACTTGAACCCAAACATCTATTTGTATGTAACTGAAACCTGGAATCACTGTTCCAAGAGTGTATGGTAAGAATCTTGTTCAACTTCACTAGTGTTTGAATAAAAATAAAATTCCAAAAGCATATATCTTCAATCGTTAGTCATCATAATTCAAACAAATTCATCATAATCTCATGTATTGCAGATTATTGGAATGCATTAGAACAGAATAGCCAAGTTTTTGTATGATTTTCATTTTTCTCCAAACTTAAGAGTTCAATCATAGCTTTAGGATTTTATACCACTCGTAATTTACTGATAGTCCAAGATTATATGCAATCCATCTCAAAATAATGTTTTGGTCATAAATGCCCTTGGAATTGTAGTGATTTGTGGTGTAATCATCCAAAGCCTCTCACTAAAGCTTCATACTAAGTCTTCCAAAACCTTTCCCCCTCCCACAAGCACAATACACATTCTGTCCAGGCCATTTTAATGTTGCCACTAGCATATTGCCATAGCCATGCTTAGAGATCACTTTTGTGTGCAAAACAATAAAACATCAAAATCTGTAACTTATAACACTAAGATTTCTTTGATGTTTTTGCTTTAAACACAGGGTAGGCCAAGCCATGGGGGACACATCAACTGCACTTGGGGTGACCAAGGCCTTGCACACCAGACCAAGTGATGCACAGCCCTCACTGACATTGGACCAGCATCAAGCCCAATAGGCTTGTGCAATACTGGGCTCTGCATCCAGATGTGAGGGTTGTGGCTAATGTGGTGTGGAACAAGCCCATCCCAGCATGTTGACAGTTTTTGAGGCTGATTCTGCCATGGACCAATACTGAGTCCAACAAGTTGCAAAAGAAACAATGGAAGATGTACCAAAAGAGGGACAGGTGACTTGTATCACCCATTGACGCAGGGTGCCTCAAGACATGCACCAGCACTGTACTAAATCAAGTCTTGAATGACATGAAAATCATCTCCTGGGCTCAATAATCTGTCTGAACACAAGGAACCAAGACAATATCATTTTGCTCAACAGTTGAGAAAACACATCATGTCCTTCAAGCCATTAAACATCCCAATTGGTAAAAGAATAGTGTGGGCACACATGTGCAAACCTGTGCTAAGACTCCTTGGGAACTTAATGCAACAGTGACCCAGCTTCTGGATCTGAGGCATATATTACCAATCAGAGTGGGATGGAAGATACAATCGTGCTGCTGAAACTGCCATCATGTGTACAACCTCAGGAAAGGAGAAAGGCCATCCTGACCATCTCTGGATGTGAGGCAATTTGTATGAAGGTACAGACAATTACACAGCCACATTCGATTCTATTGCTATTCATGCCAGTAACATTATCCAACACCACTGGAGAAGGACAGACTGACTAAAGAGTCACAGGCCATTTCTGTCGTTCACACAACTTCAATTGAATGTCAGACTCCAAATCAACTGTTTTCCCTTTGATCCATGCTCCTCTCCACCACTCTGTAAGCTCAACCTGGGGGAACAACGGTGAAGCCAGATTACTGACCTAAGAAAAATCCCAAGCTTAGATTCTCAGTTTCAATCAGTTGTCACATAGGATCTTAAACAAGTTAGAAGTATCCTATATCAACTAGTTTTCAAAGGGGTAACATTAGCAAGAACATCCCATCAACTGGTAACTAATTGTTTGTAAATGTCTAGGCACAATACCTCTGTGAAAGCCTGATTTGAGACATATTGAGCATCTACATTGCATTCTGACACACCCAGATCCACTGAGATGACCATTGCTTGCCCCACTGCAGATTTCTTAACTGCCCCTGTCAGATAAAATACATGGCCACGTACAAGCTTACACATGTCATGCCCTCCACTCCCAAAGGGGATCATGGTGCAAATGGTGGGATGACCTAGGTAATACTAGACAGCGAGAATCTAGTCTGAAAAATGGAATAAAAAGGATTAAAATGAAACCTGTAATCCGCACCATCCGATAGCCTGTGCCACCCAGGTGAGCCTCCCACCGTCCAAAACGCAATCGCAAAAAAAATCCCTTAACCCTTGTCCCCAGATCTGGAGAGTCCAGCCACCTATTTGAAGACAAAGAGCACTATCAAGAATGGCAAGCAGTTTCAATCAATGTTACCTAATATGTTGCCCTTCTAACACGGTTTGGCTGGATATCTCTATTTACACTATTCCTTGGAATCTAGTATAGGTTGCAGAATGTTTATTAAACTTTGGTATACACCCATGTTGTTCTGGTATATAGGGTCAGAGACTGGTATCAATACTGGCATGAACGCTGGTATCAAATACCAGACCAGTCTGGTATGACCTAAGTCTGGTGATACCAGACCAACACTGATATGTGCCTTGAGGTCATTAGAACATCTTGGGTAAATGAAGAGGGAAAATATTCACATTGAAAGCTGCAACTACCTTCCTTCAACAATGGCAAAGGTTATGAGAATGCGCACTTCTGGAGGTCTGGCCGAGATAAGCGTATGAGCTCTATTGCACCCAGCATACCATAAGGAACAGGTGGTGGCTGGTTGCATAATCTGGATTCCTCCACCTTGTTACATGCCACACCATCCAGTGGAGGTCTTCTCTCAGACTCAAGATGCATCATCTCTGTAATGACAAGTTGTGAATTCCTTCCCTGCCTTTTGCTTTTTCCCTCATGCTCCTTTGCCTCTGGATTGGCCTACATGTCAAAATTATGCTTAAAAGTCAGTCAATAATATATATTGACAATATATATACAAGGTACAAACATGGTTTCGATCAGTTCATGCAAACAGATTTTACATGCCATTTGCTTCATGGTGGTGGACTTTCTTCTCAGCTCCAATAAATAATTAACAGGATGTTCATATTCTGTAGATGGGTACTTTATTCCTCAGGGACTATTGGAAACAGATACCCCAAAGCCAATCCAGGTCTGAAAATTTCTGAACTTTGTGATGAGAAAACCCCCATATGAATGCAAATGCACTTGTCCAGGTACAACCTACACCAAAGGACAGAATGCAGTCTTAAACCTGTGACTCTCTCTCACATGAAAGTATCAAACTTTCATGTTCATGCTGCCATCACTTCCACCTGACTTCATCAGTTGTCAACAGGGGTGCAGATGGATTACGGGCCCAGTTCAGAAATGAGAAAACTTGGTCATGCTGTTGGCAAGACCAATTTAAAAGAGTCAACCCTGTCTATTCTACTTCAGATGAACACACAAAGTACCCGACTAACTAAATTATTGGTTGAGGTACAACCAAAGACCAGCACAGCAGGCATAATGATGTCATCTTGGGCATACAACTGTGCTCTGACTTTCTATCTGTCCAGAGATTACAGAAACTTGGAACGGATATTGGAACCCACACAGCTAATCAAGGGGCTGTCATCTTCGAAGGAACCTCCAATGTCAGGAGTCTCTCATAAGTGAGGCTCCTTTGGCATGTATTCCATTGATTGCAAAGGTTGCTTCTTGATCTAGGGTGGAGTTTAGGTTTTATGGGTGAGAATTACTACCTCATCAGCTTTTGGCCTCATATTTTGTCCATGGTGTGGTTGTGATTGGGACTCCCAAGTCAGATATTCCTCCAACTTGGAAGGTAATGTTCCTTCTGTTTCTGGTTGTTGCACATATCTGCACAGATATAGCACATGTTACCCAGCTTGTGAGTACTTCTGAGCAAATTATATGTGCTGGCTTGTACCTATAACCAACCAGTCACACAGACTAATTCTCGGTTCTACATGCAAGGACATTTTTCCTTGCATCTGACATCATTTCCAAAATTAGTTTCAAATTGTCTGCTCTGTATGTAGCAAGTGTGGGTCTCATACATCTCCACAGAGATACAGTTTCTTCAATAATAGCCAGTCTGGCCACAAGATGGAAACCCTATCTAAAAAGTAGTAACAAAGAAGATGTGACAAGTTTTCATTGCCACTTGGGCATGAAGGTCCAATTACTCCAGGGATCAGTTTGTCCTCCATCAGGCATTGTTTAAGGCTTGCTTAAGAGTCCACAATATTAAACATTGCAAAATGACAAAACATGTACAATGGATCTACAGCCAACTAAGATGTATTGACATGTTGAAATGGTGAAAACACTTTACAAGATACACAATGCATGGCAAATTGGTAGCAAACCAGACTACAAAATTCAATTGTTCCAATCCAGAACTCCTGAAAGTGACCATAAGCTCTGAGAGAGACACAGACACAGAGAGATGTGCAGGGCAGGAAGGTAAGGGGGGAGGGAGGGAGGGACAATACTTGCTGGAGTGCGCACTGCCCAGAAAAGAGTCAAGTACATGCGGAGAGAGTTCATCCAGGCACCAACAGGTGTCTATTAAAAAGCTGCAGTATAAGGGAACTGTACCTTGCTTGTGTTTCTTCTTGTGCAGGTTTCTCCAAACTTTGTATAGGAGCATAAGCCTTCAACTTTCCTTGATTAGGAGATGCCAGCAACTTACTCCCACTAGAGGTTGAGTTCAGATGACCTTTCCCTGAACCTGAGCTTTGACCACCTCCAGCACTACTACTTCGATGTCTTGGACAATAACGTGCCCAATGGCCCATTTCATTGCAGTTATAACACACAACACCTGCTGTATCTCGATTGGTGTAGTCACATGTACCACGGCCCTCTGTGACCAACTCCAATTGTCTCTCTCCTTGTTCTCTGGAACTCTCAATGTGATTTCTCTTGTTCAGCCTCCAGAATTCAGCTCTATCATGTGCCCTAGATGCCGCCTCAGTGACAGAAAGATGACATTGGGCACCCCAATGCCCCACTCCTAGACATCGTAGACATAGGACTTCACCTCTAAGCCACATCTCAAAACTGTTACTTGCCCTTTCTCCAAGTTTTTGGAGCTCACAGTCAAGGGTTTCAGAGCAGTCAATGACACAATGACCTGGAAGCCCACAAAACCAGCACCGACGAAGACCCACCTGATTACCAAAGGAGCTTTGGGTCATGCTCTCCCTATATTTGCTTGTCTGAATTCTCCAGGCTTTAACTGCATTCATTGAGGCTGCATAGTCCATGTTGCTCTGCTCATTTGGCAAATCCCCAGAACCATCACCTTTGTATATGCTGCCAGGACATAAATTTGAATCTAGTGTTCCCAGAAGCAATCCACCTGCTGCTGAAAAATTGCCCTCTACATGGAGTCTTGAAGAACTGTTTGCAACGTTCTCGGGAGCTTTACCTTTGATGTCACTGTGGGAATCAATTTTGGGAATATGCGAGCATCCTTGCTCAGCGAATCTGTGGCCTTTGGAATGAATTTGAGATATGTGATGAGGTGCAACTGCTTGCTTACTTGATGATGGCCCTAAGGTGCCATGCAGTGGTACCTCACAAACAGCAGGTCTAACAGCTGCTCTGGTCGAAAACCTTCAAAATGTGAAGACACAATTCTCCATTTAGTCCACCAACCTCACAAATTCATTCTAGAGATGAATACTTCATGCTACTGGACAAGAGAATAATCTATTGAAGGTAAGTCAATTTTACCTCCAAAATTGCAGCCCTTGAAACAAATGACAAAGTTAGCAATCAAAGCATGTTTGCTGGATCATCACAATTACACCCTCACATTCATAACTGTTAAAGGTTTGCTATTTATTTTTGCAGTTTCAGGGGACTCATGCTAAACTCTACCAGTCAAGTGGACACTTGCAAAAAGAAATTTCATTACCTATGAATCCACATGTCACGTGCACTCTTGGAACTGCAATATGATGTGACTCTGGCAGAAACAGAATCTTGTACTTGTTTTGAACCACACTTGGGTGAATGCTGTGCCCCAGCTAAGCTGTCAGTCCCTGTAAACTTGGCAGGAACTTCTGCTGGCAAAGTGGGCTCTGCATTACTTATATCAACATGCTGTGGCTGCAATTGCCCCAAGCAATCAGGAGTTGAAATCAGAGGACTGGCAGCTGCAGACATGGACAGCAATTTTCTCTCCTCCTTGTGCCTTGCTGTCCATAAGGGATTGGGAGAGGGAGAGTCATCCACTTTCCGCTTTCCAGTTTCAATCCTGCTTTGCAGATTGACAGAAATTTCTGGTACTGATGCCTTGTTACTGTTCTGAAGAAATGACCCAAATTTAGAATGCCTCAAGGCAGATATGGTATAATCTGTTGGGCTACTGTCATCCAGATCTGGAGGCTTCTGGGTTGCTGAAGCTTGCAAGTCTTCATCTTTCTTCTCTCTGATCTTGACTCTTGGGTCCTCCTTTATAACTCGGTCTGCTTCAAATCCTGAGAGGTCCTGCACTTCTTGCAGAAGGGGTTCCCCCTTCTTAATTTCAGGCTGCATATTTTCTAAGCCTTCTTTTATGGGAAAGTCCTCCACAAACTTTGTAACTTTTGAACTACTTGCCACTGGCCATGGTGATGCATCTCTCTTATGAGTCACATACTCTGGTACATGTGGTGATATAGGAATGTTCCTCAGAACATTTCCAGCTCGTCCTTTCCCAATGCCAATTGCCCATGGCAAGAAAGATCCTGCTCCCAAGGATCGGGGCACAAATCCCACCTTCTCAGTGTCTGCAATGTGTCCTGTGATCTGGCACGCATTATCAGTGAAGTTGGTAACTTTCTGCTTTTTATCAAGGGTTTCAGCAGTATCCCCTTGTCTGTTGTTGTCTCTCTCTCGCTTCACCTTGATCAAGACCCTTTCTTTTTCTTGCTCCCTCTCCACTCCCCCTTCCCTTGCAAGCATTTCCCTGTACTTGACTTCAGCATCATCTGGCTTTCTCCAATCATCAGTGCTTTCTTGCATATGTCTTGACACTGTGAATTCCTGTCTCACATGCTGTGGCTCAACTCTGCCAACAATAGGTTTAGACAGTTCTGCAATGCACTTATCCTCTGTGTGTACACAATCTGTGTGAGGTGTCAATAATGTCCCACTGACGTGCCCTTGGCTTGTCTCCATCCCATCCCGTTGCTTGCTGGTGATTTCATAATGCTCATGAGCTGGATCCCTCAACTGCCCAGGTATGGAACTCAGGATCCTAGCATCCTCCAGAGCCTTTGAATCCAGCTCACCACTCCCTACAACTGTTACCAATCCCAAATTTGAAACCTTGTTGAATTTTAGAAGGCAATCTTGTTTACCAAGAGGGCTACAATCCCCAACCAAAGCTTGGTCAGGCTGTGCTTCTGTCCCAGTAGGTTTTCCTTTAGGCAAATTTGGGATGTTCCATCCTTCCCTTAAGCTTCCACTTGTGACTGGCCCATCAAGGCAGCTTGGAGCTCGTGGTTCAAGTGGTATGGATCCTGGACCTGAATGATATGGAGAATCCATAGCAACAGGAGGGCTGGATACTGTTACTGGTGGGCCTACTGACAGTGGCTGACTAAGGTCTGGTGATCTTGGTGTAAGACACTGGAAATCATCCTTTCCACTACCAGCCTGCAAGTCCTGAGAGACCCTAAGATCCAATACCATTGAATTGTTTCCATTTGCAATCATATCTTGGGATGCCTCATTCAATTTCAGGATTGTAGAACTGGGTGGCACCACAGCTGAAATCTCCTGTTGAAGATCAAAATCCATCTCCCTGTCTGGCTCAACTTGTTGCTCTGTTTTGTTACTGCTTCTTTCTCTCTGTGTCCCAATTGGAATGGGAACTTGGCTATATTCACATTCATGTTCATGAGTATGAACCACTGAGAAATCTTCCAAGGGCCTTTCATCTCTGCCTCCACCCTCTTGCAGATCATGCTCTACTGCAAGCACAGTGGAAGAACCTTAGAACAATAGCCTAAACCCTCAAACAGACAAACCCACTTGCCCTGAACTCAAGTATCCTAGATTATTAGTAAGTCCCAGTTTGCATACCTTTCCAGGCATCCTTTGGCTGACCATCGCCCTGAAGTAAACCTTGGGCAGGCTTGCGCAGGTTAAGTGCATAAGCAAGGTTCCCTCGTCCTGCTGCTGCATAGGTCCCTGCACCTGCCATAGCCACTGCTTGGGCTCTTGGAACCGCAGTTGGATTCGATCCCCAAAGATTGAACACCTGTCCACCACCCAATCCTGTAATTCCCCAGGTCTCATGTTCAGTTTTCAAACTGATGAAAATGTTGCCCTCATGTGCTATTGTTCTCCACCATTATATTGATGACAGTAAATGAAAGTGGATCATAAAATACTCCACACATGCATCTTTAAAGTACCAAGGAAAATAGTGCAAAATGGAAACCAAACCAAATACAGAGAAAGGGAAAAATGAAAACAAACACAGGGCATTATGCAATGTGAGCCAACTGAGCAGAGAGGAAGGGAAGGGTCATAAGAAGAAGCAACCAAGTATGAACTTGGAAGCAAGACCTACAACTCATGCAACCACTAAAAATTGAACATCAATTCTTAACTTCCATGTTTACGTCAGCCAAATGCTAAGACTCTTCACTGCCTTTGTCAGCTCCAGACAATGGGTACAGCATACTTTGTCTGTCTTACTCAACAATTAGTGAAAGCAAGAGCTAGAAGTAACACAAATCAAGTTAGCAGAACTTCTCAATAACTTGTTAGCATGGTATGACTCTATTGCTGACACTTACCTTGAGAGAAAGATGTTCCAGCACCACGACCTTGGTGGGATCCTCTCCCTCCAAGCCCTCCTCCTCTTCCCCACCAAAAACTGGAAGCAACTCCATCCACCTCAGATAACCCTGAGCTTCTGCCACTCCCACTTCTACCTCCTTCCTGCCCTAAACTCTCACTTAAACCTAATCCTACACTACCACCCATTCCAGCACTTGTGACTAATGTGCCTGTTCCACTCACCTGTTCTAAACCACTGCTTCCTGTTCCTGTTCCCATATCATTACTGGGCCCCAGTAAATTAAATCTGTTCTCTTGATGGCTTTCTGATGAAGCCACAGGCTCTATTGAAGGCTTCCTTCTTTCCAAATCCCAAACTTCAGCACCTTCAGAACCTGCCTTTACTTCTAAGTCTTTGCCCCTTTGTTGTTGGTGCCCAAAAGTTAGGCCCACATTCACAGCACCTTCACCATGAGTTGAATCATCTAGGGCCAACACTGACTGAATTTTGATCCCTTGTTTCCCAATGCCACTTGCCCCCAAGCCTGTACTGCACTCTTTAATGTGCTTAAGGGCCCCAGCATCCGCTCTTCCATCCCTTGTAAATTGACTGCCATCCAGGCTTGGGTGCCTTTGCCACTTCAAGGGCCCTGCAATGTTTCCAAGTGCTCTTGTGGTCATGATGCACCTACATTCTATAACTGCACATCCTGACCATTTTCACCCCAAATGTGTGTACCAAAACACAGAACTCCTACTATTGAGCTTCAAAAGGATCCAGTGAGCTTAAATGCAGGTGGTGTTGAGCATGATTGACTTATAGTTTCCTCTAGCAAGTTGTCTTTTACTCTGAGAAACAGAAGGGAACATATGGTATTATCCAGTACCATTTCTCATGGGCTCATGGATTCTCAAAGTGGCATGAGAATTTGGAATCAATCAACCCTTCCACTTTGCACGTGTGAGTTTTTGAATCAGAGTTGAACTTGACAAACATAAACTGGACTGAGAACCTGCATAAGAACCAGCAGACTACAATTTCTCCACTTGGAAACCACAACATTCTAGTTCTTAGTTGGTTATAGGGTGCTGATACAATTCTCAATTACAGAGGCACAAGGTTGAGTGCAGGATGAGATAATAGAACATGTGAAAATCTTTGACAAGAGAAATATGGTGCAGGCTACCTTGAGAGGCATCAGGTTGATTAACCAGAAGGAAGGGATGACCAGTGCTTGAAGCACCAGCTGAAGACAACTGCTGTGTAAGACTACTGTTGGCTGAAATTGGTGGTCCTATATCCACTGCCAATGGCCAGTTTTGCCCTTGAACATGGACTGTGGAGGTCTCATCCACATTCGTAGCAGCTGCATCTTGACAGTCCAGATCTGTCTCCTGCTGTTTAACGGATGCCATTTTGATCCCACTGATTTCTCCCACAACTCACCTGGAACCATCATCAGACATTCTTGGTCCTGACCTTCATCCTCATACAACACATGTTTGTGATAAATGCAGCCTGAATCAACATCATGCACTTCAGCCCTAAAACCTCGGATGTGCCTCACAGACAGTATAGCCATATTCCATTTTCTGCTTTGGTGCAATGTGGTAAATGTCACAGCCTTCCGATGCTGTCGTCATTGCCACCTGCGTTGCTGGCTTTTACACTGTAAATGTGAATTTTGTTCCTTTTGCTCATTGGTGACGAATGCAAAAAATTCCTTTGCATACATGGTTTGATACCTGTACCGTTGTTGGGGTTTGCTCCCAAGAAGAGAACCCCACGAAGTCTACGAATACAGACCAAGACAAATTTTCCAATTGTCTCAAAACCTTGCTCAACCGACACAAAACAGTGAGGCGGAAAAATAGGTACCTACCTAGTCTGTTAGCGCCTTCTCATGGAATTCCGCAGCTGGAAGATCCTTAGCGATCTCTGTCAGGTGCCCTGCTAACCATAACTAGTCACAATCGCATTTGAAACACAAATGTTTCTTTCTCTTTGGGCCCTTTCTCTTTCTCAAACACAACACAACAAAAAGGGGGGGAAAAACACCTACTTGTAGAGCACGTCGACAATGTGAGGACGACCCACCCAACAGACAATAATACCACTACTTCTTAAACCAGCGATTCAAAGATATAAAGACGAGGAAAGAAAAAAGATCAGCCAGCAGAACAACTCCACACCCAAAAATAAATAAATAAAATCTCTGAACTCCAAATTTCGAAGCCACTAAAACCCTGGACCCTCCAACCTCATCACCCATTTTCTCACGATTCCTTGGCCAAAAAGGGGAAAAAAAAACCCCGGAGCAAAAATAACGCAGTACCTTGTTCATGAAGAAGCAAAGAAGCAAGCAGACAGACAGACAGACAGACAGACAAGGGAGCCAGTGGATGATGAAGGGGGAAAAAAAAAAGAAGCGCTTTAACTTGAAAGAAAGAGAGTCAGGGGAAGACAAGTTGTACGCACCGGTGTATGGAGTGGTTTACATGAGAGCCGATGCCAAACCGGCACCATATCCTCAAGGAAGCTCTACGACCAAGCTGCTGCGGGCGGGCTTTCTCCTCCTCTCTAGCCTAGCACTAGTGTAGAGGTTTGTGTGAGAATGTAAATGGGGGTGTGTGTGTGTGTGTGGTGGGTGCAGGCGCAATTGAGCGAGTCTGACTGGATACCCAAAATTCGTCCATCGCTGCTGCTACTTCTGCTACTACCGCCGCCTGCGAAGGACGTACGTACATCGCTAGTGCGAATCTCCAAGCTTGATTCCAGATGGCGAAGAGAGAGATTTGCTCATCTTCGTCTTCGTTGTCAGCGAAATTCTTTCTTTCTTTCTTTCTTGGGGGGGGGGGAATATCGGGGGCGGTGTTTTTTTTTCCGCAATTCCTGGGACACGTGGCATACGGATCACCACGAAGTTCGTTGACAGCTGGAGCCCTGACAGCCACAGAAGTTCATAGTGGACAGGAGGAGTCGTAGGTCCTAGGCACCGTTCACACTAGGGCCTATTCCCCCCCCCCCAATTGGGGTCTACCACAGTAGGCCCCACCCCAGTGGGCGAACTCAATCCGTACCCATCACTTACAATCGCCAGAAAACTGTGGATTTAAAAAAACAATTAAATCAAAAAAAATTTATGATACCCTCAATTATTTCATCAGAATCTTTTTTAATTTTTTTTTTCTCAGAGAAAAAACAAATTTATTGTGTCAATTTTGATCTCTATGTTTTCATTGTGTTTGGAGATTTAAGGGTTTCTAGTTAGGATGTTAAAGATAGGTTAGTTTGTGAACATGATGAAAAAAAACTAAGGGGGGTTCTATATCTTAAGTCATCACATAAATATATAAACATGTATATTTCAAATGCTATCCATTAACATATCATTGTTTAGTTATGTAAATTCATAATGGAAATCAATTTCACATTTTAATTACATAATTATAATTTATTTAAATAAATATTCAAACTTTTAAAAAGTAAATTCTGATTTTAATTACAAATTAAATGTAATCTATAACATGTAACTAAATCAAATATTTAATATTTAAGATTAAATCCTATATTTTTTTCAAAAATTCAAGTTTAATATTTGAGATTTTTTAAATTTGGTTCATACATTCAAATTTTCTTAATAATTAAGTTAAATTGATTATATATATTGGGCCATAAAATTAAATTTTCAATTAAAATTCAAATTTTGAATCAAATTTAATCCATTTAGAAAATTTTATAATTTTCATAATTTTCAAATCCTCAGACGTAAAAAAATTACATCAACTTAAAATATTTATTTCAAAATTTTCATTGTAGAATTTTAAACTATAAACATACACATAAATATCACATGATTTAAATTTTAAATTTATTCTAATTAACATTGATTAAACCTTCATATATGTATGCATGCCATTTATAAAAATGACAAACTAAAATATAATATTTTTATAAATTTTTTAAAAATCACTCTATTTGAATTTCATATACACATGTGTTTTCATGTAATGCATAGATGACTATTGTCATTATAAAATGACCTATGAATATTTTTTATGAATATTACATTTTATGATGTAGGATGTTAATTATTATCTACATTATCGATATAACTCACAATGTACAACTAGGTTATGACTACAATGATGTTAATTTGATTGCGTATTTATACCATGTGGCAAAATTACACATGCTACATGTAAAGTGATGGACATTAATTTTTCAAATCATGTCTTAGATCATATTACAATTTGTTTGGTAAAAGGTTGAATAAAACACCAATCCTTCTAATATCATATGTGCTATCATAATGTCATATGTTACATCATGTCATACTTACTATTGTTAGTTAGTTGTTTGAACAACTTTACATTTTTAGCTTGAGTGTATATAAAATTGAACACATGTTCACATTGTGCTAAACATCCATTCTACTGATTCATTAGTTATAAAAACCACTAGATTGCAACTACACAAGTTGTGACATAAGCTAGATAGTTGCAAATATGATTCATGGTTGTTTTTTTAATTGTTAAAAAATCACAAGTTGTTTAAGAAGTGGTTGCATAGGACATGAATTCTTTTAGTATTGAAATAAAAGCTACAAATGATCTTGATCTAGGGAGTGTGCAAAAAATGAAAATTATGCAATTATCAAACAAGGGATTGGGCTATAATTCTTACCTTGTTGAAGCTTATAGGTTGTTGAGAAGTGAATAAGTTCTTGTTGAAAATGGGCTAGGGTGAAAAAAATGCCATGAAAAGGACAATTGACATTCAATGAAAATGAATCCAAAAAGTTTTGATTTACTTAAGGCTTGTTGCATTATAGGTTTACTCCTTATGTGATAGACTATGTAGTGACCATATTCCATGTACAAACTTGTTTTGTTGTCATAACTTGATTTCCTTATGTCATTCTTTGATCACGATGCAATTAACAACCTTCTAGTTCTTTTCTTTTAGTTATAATAGGTCTAATTGGGGAACTCATACCCACTACACACAAAATACCTTCATAAAATTTTGTATTATATTTCAAGGGTGGGTTTGTACTAGTGTTGCGTGATTTTCTAAACACCACTTAAGGTTTTATTTGGGTCTTTACTTGAGTTTGTAAATCTAGACCTATTGGTCATCTAGAAACATAAACAATGGCTAGGATTTGGCAATCAATGAACCCTTCATGAAACTCAATCAAACACATTGGATTTGAAAGATTTTTTAAACTAGAACTTTAGCCAAGGTGTAAAAAATTGTGGTAGTAATTCAATTACTAGAACAATTGAAAAGTTTTAAGAAAAAGCCATTAAATGTGTTTTCCCCATAATTTTTCATCCTCCATTACCAAAGTGAAAGAGTTTGGTCCATAGGAAGATTCTTTGCGAGTTAATGTTTATGTGAGAATCTAGTAAGGGAATGGGACTGAAAGTAAGTGGGTTTAGTTCATGGGTGTATTGACAATTTCAAGTTTAGGACTCTTCATGCAACATCTCTACTTGGGTAAAGGCAAACCCATCCTTGGATGATACAAT
>Ga0116228_10001281_pt1 | contig 20802 bp, 8 predicted proteins | sample S1TSphfallax_2_FD_89694 | JGI IMG/M metagenome (GOLD analysis project Ga0116228, IMG submission 89694) | Host-associated microbial communities from peat moss isolated from Minnesota, USA - S1T2_Fc - Sphagnum fallax MG | ecosystem: Host-associated > Plants > Peat moss > Unclassified | place: USA...
ACATGCTCGCCATCGATGAGACCGGCACCCTCGACACCAATGGCCGTCGATACGACGGGCACGCCGTGCGCCATGGCCGACAAAACTTTACCTTTGGCGCCGGCGCCGACGCGCAGCGGGCAGACGAATACGCGGGTCGAATCGAACACATCAGCCAGTGTTTCGACCATGCCCGTCACGATGATGGAGTCGTTGGCCAGTTCCAGTAATTCGAACGGAGGATTGGCCCCCGCAACGACGAAACGAATCTCCGGCCTCGCGGCGTGGATCAGCGGCAGCACTTCCTTCACGAAGAACAACACCGCATCGACGTTCGGTGGGTGTCGGTAGCCGCCCAGGAAACAGATGTCACGTCGGGGCTCGAAGCCAACACGGGTGCCGACCACCTCGATCATCAGGGGCCAGAATTGAACGGGGGCATCCGGCACCTCATCGGCCAGAATCGCGGCTTCCACGGTCGAGTGCGTGATGGTGCAATCACTCTGGGCCACCAGCTTCAGCTCCTTGTGCTTCGTCACCAGCGCCGCCTCGAGACCCGCCGCATCGCCTTCGAGTTCCGCCTGTCGTTGCTGGCGCAGGTAGTGCAGGTCAGCCAGATGAAAAAGCACGAGCGCATCGGGCGCAAAATCGCGCAGCAGCTGCAGACACTTGAACATCACGCTGACGCGGTAGACGATGACCACGTCGAAGAGGAAGCCGTAACGGCGGATGTAGTTCTCGAACCCGACTTCATAGGGAGCGTAACCGCACTCGACGCCCTCGCGTTGCATCGGCGGCGTGTAGTGCGGCTCATACAGCCAATTATCCTCGGGAACGAAATGTGCTTTGTAGCCGCGCGCCTGGCTGCACCGCAGTCCCAAGACCGTCTGCAGCGAGCCTGCGTCCTGGTTGGGTGTCGGGGTCACCGCATCGACGAACAGTATCCGCTTCTTGACGTAGCGCTCTTTTTCAAAAAACGGTGCCTCCGCATTGCGCCGGTGTCCCTCGAAGCGCGAGCGCCAGCGCAGAAACAGCTTCTTCAAGTTGATGACTTGATAGGCCTTCACGCCACCGCTGGTGCTCGTGCCCGAAGTCTTGCCCTCATAGTGAACGACGCGTGAGGCCGGTTGAAACCAGACCTCGAGACCTCGCGCCAACACGCGCTGGCAGAGATCGGCATCCTCGGCGTAGGCGGGCGTGAAGTGAGGATCGAACCCCTCGAGTTCACGCCACAGCGAGGTGCGCAGCGCGATGGAGCAGCCCGAAATATAATCCACCTGCCGGGCATAGCAGTATTGCGGGCGATTCGGATCATCGCCGCGACCGTAGTTCCATGCTCCGCCATCCCGCCAGAGAATGCCGCCCGCCTCCTGCAGCGAGCCGTCCGGGTACTGCATCTTCGACCCTATCAGGCCGGCCTTTGGAAACAGCGTGAAACTGTCGATGATGGCATCGAGCCACCCATCCACCACCCGGGTGTCGCTGTTGAGCATGATCACGTAGTCGCCGCGCGCCATCTCGCCACCGGTGTTACAGCTGCGGATGAATCCGCCGTTCTTCTCCTGGCGCCGGTAGCGAATGTCCGATACCTGGGGGACGAATTGCGCCGTGACGCCGTCCGGCGAGCAATCGTCCACGATGATGATCTCGGCACTGTAGCGCGATGCATGCCGGAAGAGGCTGTCGAGCGCATTGAGCGTCCACGGCAGCTGGCCATACACCGGGACGACGATGGAGACGGCCGGATGCTCGTGATCGAGCATGAGCGTGCGCGGCATTTCATTGAGCGCGGTGACCGCCGCTTCAAAGTCGGGTGTCTCACCCTGCAGACCATGAGCTTTCATGAAGGCGACACCGCGCTGCGCCTCGACGATCACCAGGTCGTCGGGCCGGCGGTCGTATAAATTCAGCGTACTTTGGGGCTTGGCGGGGTCCTCCGCCAGCGGCCAGGGGTGCAGCAGACGTGGCACATCGAAGAAGCTCTGTTGCCCGGAACTGCCTCCCCCCACGTGTTGGGACTTGAGCCGCCGAATCTCGCTGCGCAATTGCAGCGTGCGATCCTCGACGTTGAGCAGGCGTCCGGCCAATGCGCTGCCGGAGCCGGCGCCGGTTTTGCGCGGTGCGGATGGCATCACCGGCCGCGGATAGGCCACGGCCGGCACGACGTGCGGCGTGGATTCATGCAGGCCGACGTGCAACGGCGTCAAGGGACTGCGCGACCAGAGAAAAAGATGGTAATCATCCCCGGGAGTCGCAGAGGCATGCTGCAACGCTGCCAGTCGACTCTGGGAGAAGCCTGCATCGCGCAACAACCCGCCGATGATCGTGCGGTGTCGATAATGCAGCGAGTGGGGGACGCTCGGCGCCTGGGGTGGTTGCGCAACGCGGCTCCACGCTGCGATCACGCCGCCCGAAGCGAGCACCGATGCGACGCTCGCAGAACCCAGAAATGTCGCGAGGCATTCAGGATCGAGACAGATCGCCAGATCGCATGCATCGACCACCGGCTCATGGGGTGGCGGACATGCGCGCACGCTGGCGGCACCGCCCAGTGCGCTCGCACACAGCGATGAGTCCACGCCCCATACCTCGACCACGCGCGCCACGGCGAGCGGTTGCAGGCAACCGAGCAGCACCAGGGGGACCGCGTGGGAAACGCCAGTCGCCTGAGGCAGGCCGGCTTCCGCAGCGAGCTTCACAACCCGGCGACCTGACGCATGTGCAGGTCGTTCACAGAACTCCCGGCACCGCTGGTCAAGCCAGTTCCGCTCGATGCTGCTCGTGGGTGCTCGAGTGCGGACAGGCCGACGAGCAACTGGCTGCCGTGCGGAACGAAATCAAGCGCCGCGGAGGCGTCTTCCGTGTACACCAGCGTTGCACCGCTGGACGCCAATGCTTTTCCGATATCGTTGGCGACCGTGGCAAGGACGCCGGCCCGCCGCAGATCATTCGCCTCGTCCCGGTGCAAACCCGCCGCCGAGAGGTATTGCACGCTGTAGCCCCACTCCCGGAGCTTCCGCGCCGCGGTCAGTTCGTTCTTGAATTCCCCAGGGATACCGACGACCGCGGCGTGGCCAGCATAGAGCGGCGGGTGCGACACCAGCACATCGAACCAACGGGTGCGCAGCAGCTCGCTCGCACGCGAATTGCCGCCCACCCCTCGGGAAATCCAATTCTCCTCGCCAAAGGAGGGCTGCAGCTCGACGGTCGCCAAGGGGTCGGTGAGCACCGACCATCCTTCCTGGCGCAAACGAAAACACAGGTCAATCACCGCGGCGCCGAGATCATCCTCAAAGGCGCGGTCAAGACCACCCACGGCGCGCCATGCAGAGCGGCGAAATGCCGCCGCCTGGTAAGACACGGCGTGCGCCGGGTATGCGGCGCCGAGGTCCGCGTGCCTCTCGGGATGACCGGCAGTCGCGCAATCCTCCAGCGTCCCCTCGTTGAGAATCAGTCCTCCAGCCGCAGATCGCATGCCCGGCCGCACGACGTGGGCGCCCATGGCGGCAGCTTTGCCGTTGGCACCGAGCGCTGCCAAGATCTCGCGGAGAAAGTGTTCGCTCACGAGCGCATCGCCGCTCAGCATCAGGATGTACTCCGCCTGATCGGTGCTTTCAGCGGCAGCCCACTCCGAGGTCAGCGCGGCCACGGTGTGCACGTAGCGCATCCCCCGCACCAGGCTCGGCAGGAGGACGGCATCTTGGGCCTGACCCTCATCGATGACAATGATGTTTGCCACGGCACCGGCGCCCGCACGCAGTAATGCTGAGAGGCAGGCGTGCGTCTGCGCCAGGGAGGTGCGGGCCTGAAGGAGGATGGTCATCGTCGGTCGTTCGGGAATCGGAAAGACCAGAAGACCCAGAGATTTCGACGCCGCGTGTGCCATCTCCCCCAGGCGTCTGTCGATGCCGAGCGGCTCTCCCTGCTGAATATCCTTGGCCAATCGGGCGAAGAATTCTCCGACGACCGAGAACAATTCCGATGAGGAGGTCCGCGCATCGTGCTCGGCCAGTTCATCCAGCCGGGCGGTCAGCAACCGGTTCCGGGTTTCCAACTCGAGCAGGCGATTATCGAGGCTGATTGCCTCCTTGTTGTGTACCACCAAGGGCGCGCCAAAGGGTCTGCGACTTTCGCTCTCGATCAGCGTGTAGTTCTGGGTGCGCTTGTCGCTGCTCGGAAGGATCTGAGTGACGAAGCTGAAAGCGTGGCAGCCGTCGCCAATCTTGGCCAGACGCAGATCTTCGCGGTAGATCGCCGCCACCGCGCTACCCGCTTCGATGCCATCGATCAGCACCGTCACGTTGAGACGCGATTCGGGTGACTCGTCATTCCAGCACCAGCCCTCGATGAGGCCGTCCGGGCGGACCACATCGATACGTCCCTGCATCATGACAGCAACGCGTCGTACAGCCGCACATGCTGTGCAACGATTTCTTTCGAGGCCACCGGCGCATGCATGGATTCGCTGACCGCCTTCAGCCGCGCCGGCGTCTTCGCCAGGCGTACCAGCAGCGATGTCAAGGCAATCACGTTCCCCACCGGAAAATGAAAACCATCGATGCCATCACGCACCTTCTCCGCCATGCCGCCGATGTCGGAGCAGATGATCGGGCGGCGGTTGCGCAGCGCCTCCTGGATCACCACCGGCGAGTTCTCCCACCAGATGCTCGGCATCACCACGACATCGACCGACTGCATGAGTTCATCGACATGATCCTGGTCATAAGGTCCATGAAAAACCACATTGCTGCCTGCTTTCGCGAGGTGCGCGAGAAAGTGCGACTGGAATTCCATGGGCTGCAGGCTGTAGTCACCGAAGATTTCGATCACCACTCCGAACTCATCCTGTTCCGCCAGAAACTTGGCCGCCGCCAGCAGCACCCCGATTCCCTTGAGCTCCGACACCTGGCCGAAGAAACCGACGCGCAGCGGACCGTCACGCTCCTGCGTAAAACCTGCGCTGCGCTTGACATTGCGATGCACGATATTTTCGATGACGGATACCTTGCCGGGTGGCAGACCCCACGCAATGTATCGTTCCGCAAGAAATGCACTGGGCGCTATGAAATGGTCCACGTGATCGAAGAATCGCTGGATATAGAGCGTGCGCAGGAAGAAATCGGTCGGATCGATCTCCTTGAAACATTCATTGCATCGCAGCGGAGACGCCTGGTGACAGAGGTTGCGATGCTGCTTGGTGACCATCTGCCCATAGTGATTGCAGATCGCCAGATACTCATGCAGCGTGAGCACAATCCGGCAATTCGGCAGCGCATCACGAACCAAAAAGAACGCCTCCACGCCAAATCGGAGGTAATGGTGAAAATGCACGACATCCGGCTGCAGTTCGGTCAGCAACGCGCGAAACGCCGCGGGAAAGGTGGGGTCGGTATTGGCAAACTTGAACCAGTCGAACGCGCCGCCGGCATAGATGTATTCGCTGGGGGAGAACGGCTGACTGAAGGTCGCGCCCATCTTTTGGTTGACGTGGTCACGAGCACAGCCCAAGTACGAGAGTTCATATCCCTCATGGCCCGCCAGAGCCGCAAATAGGTGATGCGCGGAGATTTCGGCACCCCCTCGCGTCAACTGCGGATGACTGTGGGATGCAATGAGAATGTTCGCGGCAGATGTCACCGGATGTTCGCTCCGCTCGCCGCGATGCGCTCCAGGGTGTCGCCCCAACGTCGCTGGTGAACCCAGGCGTTATAGAGCGTAATGTTGCGGCGCCACCCCTGGCTCGGTGGCGCCTGCGATTTACGCTCGAGGTGATACAGCTGACATTCATCCGTGATCACGCACGTCAGACCACGCTGCTTGAGTTTGAGACAGAGATCGGAATCCTCGAAATCGCCGATGATGTAGTCCTCGCTGAATCCGCCGACCTCACGGGCAAGGTCGCGGCGCATGACCATGCAGGCGCCTGTGATGGCGTCGCAGATACGCATGCCGCGGCCCGCGTCGGGTATCCGGCCTTTGTTCAGATGATCGATGAAGAACCAATTGCCCAACTCCTGGATGCGCCGGTAGCAGCAGCCTTCGTGTTGCACGGTGCCGTCCTCGAACAGCAAGCGCGGCCCGATGACGCCGATGCCGGGATCGCGCTGCAGCCGCGCTACGAGCAGTTCCAGCCAGTTGTCGCTGATGGGGAAGACATCCGAATTGACGAATCCTAAGAATTCGCCACGTGCTGCTTCGAGACCTAGGTTGCAGGCGGAGGCGAACCCCAGGTTCTCGGGCAGGATGAGCACTGAGAAAGGGATGCCGAACCGCGCAAACGCCGAATGGGCCAGGGACTCGAGCTCGCGGCGTCTCGGTGGATCGTCCAGCACATAGATGATTTCCCGTAAATTCTCGGGGCTATGGCGCGAGAAAAACGCTAGCTGGTATTCCAGAAAATCGATGCGTCCGAATAACGGAATGACGACACTGATCTGTGGAGCCGGCGGGGGCGTGCCAAACTGGATGCGCTGCACCGGCGCACGGATCCGCGGCCGCGCAGCATTCAACCCGGAGAGCGCCGGACCTAGGATTCGATCAAATGCATGATCGAGCTCGTCATAGCGCAGATCGATTGCCTGCATGATCTGCTTCATCGCGGGCAGGCCGGTCTGCCGGGACACCCGCAGAGGTTTGAATCCGATTTCACCCGTCTCGAGTTCCACTTCGAGGTAGCTGACATCGCCCTTTGAGATTGCGGACGGCACATGGGTCACGAAACCACACAGCAGATCGGATAAGCCTGTCTGCTCTCCGTGAGCGGCGATGACGTCACCGCGCGAGACACGGATTGACTCACCCAGTACCAAAGCACCGACCAACGGTCCCGAGCGCACGCGAATGCAGCGGATCACGCCGGGGGCCGCCAGTACCCAGCCTTTGATCAGTACGTCGCTCGGCGGGCACAGAAATGCTTCCTCGATCTCCATGAGGACCTGCTCACTGAGCTGAGCCAGCGTATCCACACCGGTGTACGCCGGGCGCGAGATGACTCCCAAGAGACCGGCTCGGCCTGTGTTGACGTAGGCGTCCTTGACCAAGATGGCGCGCAGCTGCGTCACCATCTCGTGCTCGGCGAGACGCTGCGAGCGAAGCCCGGATTGCATCTGGTACGTGGTTTGCCCGAAATGCAAATCCAGGTGCTCGAGGAAACCCGCCGCCCGACTGCTGCCGGAGATGAATGCGATCACGCCAATGTCTTCGGCGGCTAAATTTTCCCGCTCGAAGAAGGCCAGCGTGGCCGCGCCCCGGCAATGAGTTTGTTCGAAGCGGATCTGCGCGTCGGGAGAGCCGGCTTCCTCCATCGCCATTGCACGCGGCGCGGAGCCACAGAACAGCCATCCGCCTGCGGAGTCCGAATAGGAAAATTGCTCGATGAACCCGCTGGCGGGCGCAGCGGCGTCTACCGCAGCGTCATCGGACAGCGACTGCGTCGGGATACGCGGTTGGGAACGGCGCTCGCGCGCCACCCGCGGGCGCGTTCGCGATGCCATCTTCATGCGCGCAGCAGCTCGCGTTTCATAAACAGCGTTGACACGGACGCTATCCCCAATCAAGAAAAGAGCGGTGAAAATCGCGACCGAGAAAACATAACAGCTTTGATTTCCGTGGTGCGGTGCGATGACTTCGAAGCGTGATGCTTTTGGATTTGGCTGAGTTGCGCGATGGCGCGCATTCACCCACCTCGCTGCGTCGCACTCGCAATAAGGAAAAGCTCGGTCCACGGCAAAAATCACACGAAAGCGCTTTTTTGGCAGCGAAAAAACACGTGTGACATACATCGTTCTGATCTGTGACGGAGCGCGCGATCACGCTCCTCGCCCCGGGATATATACCCGCCACGGACACGAAACGTTCGGTCACTTTCAACGGAGATCAACTTGGCTAGTATCAGTATTGCAGGCGGCACCAGCCCGACCGTCGCCGTCTATGGAAAGAATTTGGGGCTGACAGCGGGACTCGGAACCGACACGGTCGGCTCGGTGCAGGTGAGCGGCACCGCGTCGGTCGGTAACCTCAGCCAGTTGTCGGTCAACCAGGGCGTCGGTCTGCCGGCGACCGGCAATGACACGATCAACCTAGGATCCGGGAGCGACACGATCGTGCAAAGCGGTCAGGCGACCGTCAGCAGCGCATTCAACACCGCCACGACCTACGCGTCGATCGCAGGCGGAGAGGCGCAAACGACCTTGGGCAACGTCGGCACCGAGGTGTCGGGTGTCACCAGTGGCGTGCAGGCGGAAGCGGCGACCATCATCGGCGGTGCGCTCGATTCCGCGACCGTGACCGCGCAGAATACGAATGCGTCGCTGACCGGGGTTTTCAGCGGGGTCAATGCCGACAGCAATGCGATCCTGGGCACCGCCGGGGTGGACTCCTTGACGGGCGGAGCCGGTCAGAATGTGTTCGAGTTCCTGGCCGAAAACGCGGGTGGCCAACACACCATCACGAATTTCGTCTCGACGGACCAGCTCTATGTCGAGGGTTACTCGCTGGCGTACCTGCAGGCGAACAACGACATCTCGACGCAGGGCGGCAACACCTACATCAGCATCGATGGCGGCAAGACCAGCATTGAGCTCAAGGGCTTCACCGGCCTGAACAGCTCCGAGATCACGACGCACAAGCCTTGACGTGCCGGCGAGTGGGCCGAACGGCGCGCTGCGCAGCTCCCTGGTCGGGTTACTGACCGGGAGTCTGCGCGGAGGCGGCCAACCTCGTCTCACGCCAATCCTGAAGCGGGTGCGCGATGCCTTGGGCGAGGACGACCTTGCCCTGGGGCTGCGTCACCTCGATCGTGCCTGGCGTTCATGCCCCGAGCATGCGTTCGTGACGGCGCCGCTGTACGCGCGCGCGCTCATGCTCGACGCCGGCGACTACGACGCCGCGCTGAGCATGGCAGAGCTCGCCATCGCTTCGTCCCCAGATCCGGAGATCGCCGCGATCAAAGTGGCGGCGCTGCTGCGTCTCGAGCGCTGCGCCGACGCCGTCGAGAATTTGGAGGACGCGCTGGCGCGGTACTGCGTGGCGGAGGGCGGTGCCCTGGCGGGAGCGGCTGACGAGCTCCTGCTGCACGCCTCAGTCGATGCACCGGGATGGATCGGCCTGGCGCCCACCCTCGTACCGGTGAGTCGACTATCGCCGGGCTGCGATCCGGATGACCTCGATGTGCAGGCCGCCAACGGACAGCGGCTCGCCCAATACCAGGGCCGCCGGTTGCTCGGGAGTGGGGCACGCACTCCGGGTGACTTCCTATTGGACGGGCGCGTGTCGAGCCAGGGTCGGCGTGTCACCGCGTGGGCGCGCCTCGGCTTTCAGCCGGACGCAGCGCCTCGGCTGCGCTTCACCGATGAGCATGCGCGCAGCATCGAAGTGCAGACCGAGGGTCCTGCGCAACCCGGCTGGCGCTGGCGATGTGCTCTCGATCTTGATGTCAAAAAAATGCGCGGCGCGCGCATCGACGTGTCGGCCAGGATGCCGGACGGCACCTGGCTCGCACTTCCCGATGCGCCGCTCCTGCTCGAGAACAGATTGCCCAGGCCGGCGCCTGCGCGGCGTTCATCAGCCGCGTCGGTGCCGCCAAGACGGCGGATCGACGTGATCATTCCGGTGTACGGCAATTGTGCCGAATCGCTGGCCTGCATCGAGTCGGTGTGCGAGACGATCGATGATGCAACACGCCTCATCGTCGTGGATGACGCCGGCGAGGATCCGCAGCTGAAGTCTGCACTGGATGCGTTGGCGAGAAGCGGGCGCCTGACGCTGCTGCGAAACGCCGAGAACCTGGGCTTCGCCGGTGCGGTGAATCGCGGACTCGCGCACGACCTCGAGCGAGACGCCGTGCTGCTCAACTCGGACACGCTGGTGTTTGGCGACTGGCTGGCGCGCATGCACGCCGCCGCCTACAGCGATGCGCATGTCGGCAGCGTCACGCCTTTGACCAACAATGGTTCGATCGCAAGCTACCCTCGGCATGGCGGCACCAGCGCGGCAACACCGGAAGCGGCCGCAGCGCTGCATGCGCTGGCCGCATCGCGCAACGACGGCCTGCGTGTTGAGATTCCGGTCGGCGTCGGGTTCTGCCTGTACTTGCGCCGCGACTGTCTGGATGCCGTCGGAAACCTCGACGCGGACGTCTTCGGCAAGGGCTATGGCGAGGAGACCGATTTTTGCCTGCGTGCGCGCCGGCACGGTTGGACGCACCGTCTGGCGGCGGACGTCTACGTGTCGCATGCCGGCGCACTCACCTTCGGTGCCCGTCGTGCCGCGCTGCTCGATCGCAGCCAGCGCCTTCTCAATCTGCGTCATCCCGGTTACGACCGCTCCATCCAGCGCTTCCTGGCGAGCGACCCGGTGCATGCGGCGCGGCGCAACCTCGATGAACAACGGTTGCGCTCGCATGTCGGCCGGCATGTGCTGCTCGTGACACTCGCATTGACCGGCGGTGTCGACCGTTTCGTCAAGCACCGCTGCCTGCAGCTGCGTGCGATGGGCTACACCCCGATTCTGCTGCGGCCTGCGAAGCCGGGTGATCTGCGGCACTGCGAACTAATCGTCGAAGGCCTGGATGTGCCGAATCTGCAGTATGCTGTCCCGCGCGAGCTCCCGGCGTTGCAACACATATTGCGGACGCTGGCCTTCGAATTTGTCGAAATTCAGCATTTCTTGCATCTCGATGCACGCGTCATCAACGCCGTGCGCGCGCTACCTGCACCGTATGACGCCTTCGTGCACGACTATGCGTGGCTGTGTCCGCGCGTCACGCTCATCGATGGCAGCGGACGCTACTGTGGTGAACCTGCAGTGAGTGTCTGCCGTGTCTGCGTGCAGAAACACGGATCCAGTCTGGGGGAGAAAATATCGGTCGAGGCGCTTCGCGCGCGAAGCGCAACCTGGCTTAAGGGGGCGCGAAGCGTCATTGCACCCACCGAAGATACGGCCATGCGCGTCAGGCAGTACTTCAGCGGACTTGCCGTCGAGGTGCGGCCGCATGCGGCACCCGAGTCCGGCGCCGCGCGGCATGAAACTGCACCGCGCGCCCGCACCGGCACCTTGCGTGTCGCGCTGATCGGCGCAATCGGCGCACACAAGGGCTACCGCGTTCTGCTGGAGTGCGCGCGGGACGCTCGCACGCGGCGATTACCCATCGAGTTCGTGGTCATCGGCTTTACCGAAAACGATGCGCCACTGCTTGCCACCGGCAAGGTTTTCATCACCGGCCCGTATATCGACGGTGAGGCGTCCCACCTGATCGCGCGCGAACGACCTGACATGGCATGGCTGCCCTCGGTTTGGCCGGAAACCTGGTGCTATACGCTCGACTACGCGCTGGCGGCGCGGCTGCCCGTGGCTGCGTTCGATCTCGGTGCCATTGCCGAACGGCTGCGCGGCACGGCGCGCAGGCTGCTGCTGCCGCTGGAGACGAAATCGCGCTGCATCAATGACGCTCTTCTTGAGTTTGCCGACGCGACGGCCGTTGCGGCTCTTGCACCAATGAGTTCTGTGAAGTCCATGCCGACGCGTGACCCGGGGATGGCTAGTATCGATGAAGTCAAACGTCGCGAGTCATGCATGTCAAAGTCTGCCAGCGGGAAAGCCCCGACAGAGGGTCAGGAAGCGGGACTCAGCGCTTCTGTCCAGGTGCTGCCGCTGGCTGCCGGGCTCTATCTTTTTTCGGTGACCGCGGCAAAGCCTCAATTGCAGTCGAGCGCCGGCCAATTGGCACTGCCCGCCATGCATGTGGGCTTGGGACCCGGCGTGCGCGGAGACCAGGTGGAATTCATGGCGAGCCCTTCGACACACGGCGCCTGGCTGTTCTCAGCGAAGGACCAATTGGTGACGCGGGTCAACGGCCAAGGCGCAGCGTTGGTGCTCACGTCCGTTCGAGCACCCACCGGCGAAGTTCTTTCCATCAAGGTCGAACGACTGGATGCACGGATCGAGACTGCCGCCCCGAGCACACAAACCGCCGTGACGGCGCCGCCCAAAATGGCGGCTGCGAACAAATTGTCGCCTGCACCTGCACCGGCAGCTGCCGATGCACCCCTGCCGATGCACATCTCTGCCCATATCCGCGCGCGCGGTGACATGCAGTTTCGCGATGCGGCGTGGTCGGGGCGCGTCGCCCCGGGCCTGTGGATCGAATCCTATGCCGTGCTGCCGCTGAGGGACCTGGATGCCCAGGACATCGAATACAAAGGCTTGACGGGCAGCGGCTTCGAGACGCCGTGGCTCAGCGACAATGCGGACTGCGGCACGAAAGGAATGGGCGTGCCGTTGATCGGATTCGCGGTGCGCCTGCGGCCGAGCGTCGGTACGGCGGACTTCGATTGCGAATACAGCGGCTACTTTCAATCCGGCCTCACCGTCGGTCCGTTGCGCAACGGCGCTCCTTGCCGTTCGAGCGTCGCGAACGATCCGCTCGAGGGTATCCAGGTGCGGCTGGTGAGGCGTCCCAAACGGGACAGCCCCAAAACGCGAGTGCCGGCGAATGCTGCAGTGAAACCCGGCAGGCGGGTCGCGCTTGCGCGATGAACTATCTCTTCATCCATCAGAATTTTCCCGCGCAGTACCGCCACGTAGTTCGCCACCTCGCAGACCAGCCGGGCAATCAGATTTATTTCATCACCCAGCCGAATGACAATGCCATGCGGGGCGTCGAGAAGCTGACCTATGCCAAGGACCAACGCCCACCCGTCAACTGTCATGCCTACGCCGCAGAGATCGAGCGCGCCATCCATACCGGCGCCACCGTCGCCGATGTCTGCCGCATGCTCAAGGATCAAGGCTTCAAGCCGGACTTGATCGTCGGCCACAGCGGCTGGGGCGAGACCCTGTTCGTCAAAGACGTATTTCCGGACGTACCCGTGCTCGCGAATTTCGAGTTCTACTATCATGCACAGGGCGTCGATGTCGGCTTCGATCCGGAATTCGCGTCGATTTTCAGCGACGCCTCGCGCCTGCGGGCACGCAACGGCGTGAATCTGCTGGCCTTCCAGGGAACCGACTGGGGTCATTGCGCCACCGACTGGCAACGCAGCCTGTATCCGCCGGAAATGCATTCACGCTTGAGCGCGCTGCACGAGGGCGTGGACACGGACCTCGTGCGTCCCAACCCGCGGGCGCGCTTCAAGCTTCCCGGTTCGCATCGTACGTTGACGCGGCGTGATGAAGTGATCACCTACGTCGCGCGCAATCTCGAACCGTATCGCGGCTTTCACGTGTTCATGCGCACGCTGCCCGAGGTGCTGCGTCGACGCAAGCATGCACAGGTGCTCATCGTCGGCGGCGACGGCACGAGCTACGGCACACCGCCTGCGCCGCGCTCCACCTACCGCGGCATGATGCTGCAAGAGCTCGGCGAGCGGCTCGACCTCTCGCGGGTACATTTTCTGGGAATGCTGGAGTACGAAGCGTATCTGGCGCTGCTGCAGGTCTCATCCGTGCATGTATACCTGACCTACCCCTTCGTGCTCTCCTGGTCCTTCATCGAGGCCATGGCCTGCGGCTGTTTGATGATCGGCTCATCCACGCCGCCCGTGCTCGAGGTGCTGTCCGACGGCGTGAACGGATTTGCGGTGGATTTTTTCGACAGCACGGCGCTCGCTGCGCGCATCGACGAGGCGTTGCAACAGCCGCAAAAGATGCAAAGGCTGCGCAATGCGGCGCGCGCCACGGCGGTCGAACGATTCGATTTGAAACGCGTCGTCCTGCCGCAGTGGCTTGCACTGTTCGAGGACTTGACGCAGGGTCGACGGCCGAAGACCCTGGACGCGAGGATGAACTCCCGCCGGCCGCGTGCGCACCGCGGCCGAGGTCAGGCAGCCGGCTAAACGGCGACGCCCATCTCGAGCCGCCGCACGTCCGTCAGGGCCGCCGCGTGTCCCGCAGCAAGCGCCTGTCGATACAACACCAGCGCGGCGCGGGGATCGTGAGTGACACCGCGGCCGTTTTCGTGGAGCTGCGCCAGTTCCATCAGGGCAGTCGGATGGCCCCGGTCCGCGGCGAGTCGGAACCATCTTGCCGCTTCGGCCCACCCGCTATCGTCCGCGGCCTGTTGTGCCTTCAAAGAGCCGAGCGCCAGCTGCGCCGAGCCGTGTCCGCGCTCCGCGGCGGCCGTGTAGTGGCGCTCGGCTTCGCGATCATCGCGGGCAACACCGAGACCGCGGCGCAGGCATACCCCGAGATTGTACTGCCCATCGAGGTTGCCTTGAGCAGCCGCGCGCCGGAACAGTTCCACGGCCTGGGCGTGGTCGGCTACCTCCGGCTGTTGCAGCAGCAGGCCGCCAAGCAGCACCATCGCGGGCACGTAGCCCTGCAGCGCGGCGGCGCTTAGCCAGCGCCGCGCTTCCGCGATCGAGGGTTCTGTGCCGACACCGCGCAAATAGAAATCGCCGACGATCCGCTGCGCTTTGGCGTCGCCGGCCTCGGCGGCCCGCAACCAGAACTCGAACACCTGAGTGAGCTTCTCCTCAGGGGCATCCGCTGACAGGCGCATCGAGGTGAGCGCGGCGATTGCGCCCGCGTGGCCCTGCAACGCCGCCTTTTCATACCAGGCCAGCGCCGCCTCGGGGTCCGCCGGAACGTTCTTACCTTGCAGTATCGCGTCACCGATCCATGCCTGGGCAAAGGCGTTGCCGCCCTGTGCCGCACGCGAGAACCAGTGCAGCGCGCGTGCAGGATCCTGTGGCAGCGACGTGCCGTTCAAGTAGAAGCGGGCGAGGGTGGTCTGGGCGTCGGCGTCGTTGCGCTGCGCCGCGCCTTGCAGCGCTTCGAGGATGAGGTCCGTCGCCGGCAAGGCTTGCTCACCGCGCTCTAGAAGTTCCGCCACGCCGATGATGGCGGCGACGCTGCCCAGCTGCGCGGCGCGCCACAACCAGTGCGTCGCCTTCTGACGATCGGCTCGCACATACTCGCCGATGGTGTATTGCCGATGCAGCGCCAATGCGGCGGGCACGCTTCCGGCCTCGACGGCTTTCTCGAGCGATTCCAGCGCCTTGTGCGCATCGGTAGGTACGCCGAGACCTTGAAATTGCAGGAACGCCAGGTTGTAGTATCCCGCTGCCTCGCCGAGTACGGCAGCCTTCGCATACCATTGGGCGGCCGTCGAGTAGTCCTGCGGCATCTCCTCGCCCTTGGCATGCAAGATTCCGAGCTGCAGGCAGGCGGCGCCGCTGCCTTTTTGCGCGGCCTTGAGATACCAGTTGCCGGCCGAGGCAAGATCCCTCGGCATGCCGAGTCCGCCCAGATGCATCGTGCCGCAGTGATAATGCGCGTTCACATCCCCGAGCGCGGCGGCACGGTGAAACCACGCCGCCGCCGCTTCGAAGTTTTGCGGTAATCCGCTGCCTTCCGCGTACAGCGCGCCGAGGCGCTCGAAGGCCGGCAGGAAATTCTGGTCGGCCGCCTTGCCAAGCCAGCGTGCCGCCTCGACAGGATCCTTCGGCACCCCCTCGCCACTGAGATAAAAATTTCCCAACAGATACTGTGCTTCGCCGTCGTTGAGATCAGCCGCCTGGCGGCATAGCACGGCCGCGATGTTCAGATCCGGATGCGGGCCGGTTCGGAACAGGTGTACCAACGAAACCCACGCCTTGTCATAGCCGCGCGTGGCCGCGCGGCGCAGCCAGGTTTCCGCCGTCGAGGCATTTTGGGAGACGCCTCGACCTTGTCGATACAACTCCCCGAGATGAAACATGGCGCAAGGCTGACCCGCCGTGGCGGCCTTCTCGAGGAGGTCCGCAGCCCGCTTCACGTCGCGCGGCACATCGGTATCAAACAACAGCAGCAGCGCCAGACACAGCTGCGCCGTGGCATTGTCTTTTGCCACGCAAAGTTCCAACCAGTGCACTGCGCGGGAATGATCCGCCTTGTCCCCGTAACATCCGGCATACAACAGGCCGAGCCCCAACTGCCCAGCCGCATGCCCGGCCTGCGCAGCTTCAGAAAACCATTTCTCCGCGCCGGCGAGATCACGGGTCACGCCGAGTCCGCTGGCGTACTGAAGACCCAGCCGCGCCTTGGCGCCGACATCGCCGGCCTCGGCCGCCAGACCATTGAAGTACGCTGCGGCCGCTGGCGCCTGACGGATTTCCAAGCCGCGCGGATAGACACGCTTCAGCAGCGAATCGGCGGGTGCGGAATCAGACAGCCGCTGCAATGCCGCCGGTGTTGCGGTGTCGGGCGCTTGCAGACCCGTGATGTAAATTTCTCCGAGTCGGGCCATGGCGACGACCGATCCATGCTCGGCCGCCGTCTCGTACCATTTGACCGCCTCGACCACGTTTCTGAGCACGCCTTCGCCGCGTTCGTACACCCGGGCCAGGCGCACTTGCGCCTCCACCGAACCTGAGTCCGCGAAGGAGCGAAAAACGACCGCGGCCTCCGCGTGACGGCCCTCCGCATACGATTGCTCCGCGTCCTCGAGCGTCGGGAGGCGCTTCTTGACAAAGAACTTCGACAGGTAGGCCCAAAGGTTCATCGCCGGAGTCTACCTCCGGCGAAAAACCGCTAATGTGAACGGGTCGAGTCTGGATTACGCCCGCTATCGATGCTGCGTTGCGTTAGCTAAAACTTGCCGCTCAAGGTCAGGTCATAGCTGCGCGGCGGGACGCGCGTCAAGAAGTCGTTGCCATAGAACGAGTAGTCGGGCTCCAGATTGTGCCGGGAGGTAAGGTTGTAAACCATGAACTTGACGTTGTAATGCTCTTCAAAAGAGTAGAACACGCCAGCATTCAGCGTGTACTGCCACGGAATCGTCGGTGGGGTGTAGAGACCGTTGGCGCTCACAATCGAAGGCTGCACGCCGCCGGGTCCGAGAAACGCCGGAATCGTCTCGCCGAATTCGTTCCCCGTGGCGGTGATTGCCGCGTTCGTTGCAGCAATGTTGACATAGCCGGGTGTCGTCGTCTTGATCGGCCCGGTAACTTGAAGGTTAGCCTGCGCACCGAAGCCGGATTCATGCTTGTAGTTGGCGAGCGCGTTGAACAGGTGCACGGGCACATCCGGCTCCTCGAACCTCTGGTTGGAGTTCCAGACGATATCGTTGGCCGCGCCATCGATGTTCAATCCCGGCTGAGCGGGAAAGTTGTAGAAGCCTGCGGGCGTATCGAGCAGGGTGTGCAGATAAGAATAGCTGGCGGTGGCGAAGAAATGCGGATCAGGCTGATAGTTGAGCTCAAGTTCGGCGCCCTTGATGTGGGCGGTGGAATGCTCGGAGCCGCCTTGGCCCGTCGACACGGCGCGCGTCTGTTTGAAAATGGCGGTGGAAATAAACAAGCTCTTGTCGAGCAAATCGAATTTAAGTCCGGCTTCTTCCAAATCCGAATTTTGCCGCAGCTGAGTCACGCCCGTCGTGCCGTACGTCGCGATGCCGCCGTCATTGGAGTTGGGCAGAACGTACTGCGCGTTGTCGTAGGTCAAATAGGCCGAAACATGTGACGTCGGGCTGTAGACCACGCTGATGTTGCCGTTGTGCAGTCCGTACCAGGAGGTGGAAATCTTCTCCTGGGTGAAGGCGGGATTGTTGAAAAGGCCCAGATTGCCCAAAGGATCGTCTTCATTCAGCTGCACGATATCTTCGCGCAGGCCGTACAACATGCTCCACTGCGGCGAGAACTGGAAGCGGTGTTCGAGGAAAATCGCACCATCCTGCAGGTTGTCGATCACGCTGTTGTTCGCGAAAAACTGATCGCGCGCGGACACGCCGTATTCCTGATGATTGAAAGCCGCATTGTAAAGGACGGCGTCGCCATCCGGCCCCTGCAGAGCGGATGGAAACACCCAGCTCGCAGGATTGCCCGACAGGTCGAATACGCTGACCGGCTCGACGGCAAAGTTTTGCACGGTGTCGATATGCTCGAAACGGTAGGTGAAACCGGCGTCGATCTGACTGCTGACCGAACCTAAATTGAACTTGACCTTGAAGTCGGTCTTGTTCTCTATCGCATAGCTGCCCTTGGCGGTATCGGCGTAGTAATCCTCGGTCTGGTTGTAACGGTTCAGATAATCGTAAAAAGAGTTGTTCGTTATCGTGAAATCGTCGGACACTTTGAGGGTCTGGATGATTTGCGCCTTGGCCTTCAACGCATGAGCGCCGGTACCGGCCGGTTCGTCGATGAGGATTCTGGGGTTCAGCTGAACCGTGCCGGGCCCCAGCGTGACCGGCGTGAAAAAGCCGCCGATGGTGTTGGCGGGTGGTGCACCCGTGAGGTAAGTGCCGTTGTCGATGAGGTTTTGATCGACGCGGTTGACACCGTCATTCTCTCGCAGCCGGCTATCGACCGCCTCGCCCGTGAACAACACGCTGTATTGGTCGGTGAAATTCGTGATCACCGCGGCATAGAGTGATTGCTGATGGAAATACATGTCGTAGTAGTAGCTGCCGCTGTCGTCGGATGCGAAACTGACGCGCACCGCTGTGTTCGACGAGATGGGACCGCCGACATCGAAGGAGGCGCGACGCTTTTGCTGACTGTCAAATTCCAGATCGAAAGCCTCCGACCATTTCGTGAAGGAGGGCATTTTGGTCGTGATGCCGATCGCTCCGCCGACACCGGCGCCGGGTCCTTGCTGCACGCTCGCCGTGCCCTTGACGATATCGATCGAATCCACGTCATTGAAGCTGATCGGGGCGCCATAGCCGTTCAGGGTAAAAGGATCGCGCATGCCATTGTAGAAAATGTCAGCGTACTGGCCGCGGATCTTCGGCACGTTCGGCACACCGAAGGACGCATCCGAATAGCTGCTCGACGTCAAATAGGAAAACCCGCCCGGATTTTGGATGTTCAGGGCGTCCAACTGCGCCTTCGAGATCAGCGAGTTGTTGCGCGGCGTGTCCATCACGCCGAGGTCCAACCCATAAGCTGACGTCGAAGTCACCTGGGTCGGCAAAATCAAGTCGCCGCGTTTGATGCCGTTGACCACGATCTCATCGAGATTCTCCGATGAGCCCAACTCCGTGGTCGCCGGCGCCGGAGCGGCTGCGGCGTTTTGCTGGGCGGGAGAGGATTGGTATGCGGCGATGAGCACGCACGCGAAAGCAACCGAAAGTTTATTCCGTAGCGTCAAGCATCACCTCATCCCAGTTATCTTTATGTAGGTCGATGCTATCAGGCAAGTGAAGCGTGTCAAGACGCGCGCCGAGGGTGAAAAGAGTGTTCGCTGCATTGGTCGAACCTACTATTTTTCGAGCACCAACACCGTGCTCGTTTTTTAGATTGCGCCCCCCGCTGGTGCATCGTGATTCGAGCGCGTTGACCGGTCAGCGCGCTGCGAGCAACGACACTCACGCTGCGAGCGACTGACACTCGAGCAGCGAACTGCATGTGAAGGTTTTCGAAACGGTCCCTCCCGGCGATGAGCCGCGCCTCCCAGCGATGCGCCGCGCAACCTTGTGAGTGCTTTCACGATCTCGTGCTCGCGGTTTCACGTGCCTAGGGCAACACTCATTCATCGGCTGTAGCAGCAAGATTTGTTGCAATGCATTTGCCGCTATTGCGCCGCAGTAGCGGAAATTCGTGAGCCGTCACTCGCTCTCGCAGCGCGGAAAGCGAACGCGCGAACCGTTCGTCAAAACGTTATGTGTTGTCATGACCGCGATGAGGGCTGCGGCACCCCAAGCGTCGGCCGCTCTTTCAAGCGCTCGATAGCAAGGACATCGAATGACGTTAGCTTCTACCGGCCGGAAAATCCGATTTCTTCTGATAGGTCCGTATGACCCGCACTGTGGGGAATACACCTTTCTGGCCCCACCGCTCGGCGTGTGGCGTCTCGCCGGTTATCTCGACACCAAGGGCATCGAAGCGGACGTGTTCGATCCGAACTGCTGCGCACGACCCGTACTGACCGAACTGGAGGAAATCCTGCGGGACGGCCCGTGGGATCTCATCGGTGTGTCGACCACGGCGATGACGCTGCGCTACGACCTGCAGTTGGTGCATTTCGCTCGCGGGATTTTGCCCGATACCGTGTACGTCGCCGGTGGCATGGAAGCAACCTTCAATCCGGAACGCGTGTTCTCGCTGGCGCCCTTGGATCTGATCGTCCTCGGCGAGGGCGAAAAGCCGCTCGTGCAGATTGCAGAGCGCATGCAGAGCGGCGCGGATCTCAACGGCATACCCGGCACGGCGCTTCGCAGCAAGGAGGGCCAGATCGTACGCTTCGTGCAGAGGGCGCTCGATACGCGCGAACTGGCGGAGGCCATTGCCGCGACGCCTTACGATCGCATGCCCTACGATGCCTACTGGCAGCGGCTGGAGGCGGCCTATCGTGTCGGCACCTTGCCCTTCAAGGCGGATCGTGAGGCGCGCCTCGCGGAGATTCGCTCGGTCCGCTTGATCACGCTCAATTATTGCCCCATGGCGTGCAGCTTTTGCTCGTCGACGAACTTTCTGCATGAGGCACAGGGCAGTGTGGCCCGCGTCGCTCGCCTGAGCGCCGACGACTGTATCGCCATGATCAAACGCATCGTTGCCTCCCACCCGGCCTTGCGGACCATCATCTTCCAGGACGACATCTTCGTGTTCACGCAGGACAGCCGTATTCTGCCGCTGTGCGCCGAGATCGTGCGCTTGAAGCGCACTGGCGAGCTTCCGGCGAATCTGGAGTTCATCAGCACCAATCGGATCGATTCGATGACCACGGAGCGCCTGGCGGCGATGCGCGATGCGGGCTTCCGAGTTCTCGGATTCGGCGTTGAAAACTTCTCCGCGCGTGTGCTGGGAGAATTCAACAAAGCGCAGATCCATCGCCATATCGAACCGATGCTGGCGGCTGCGCGCGAGGTCGGGATCACGCCCTTTCTCGATTTGATCCTCACGTCTC
>Ga0116228_10001283_pt1 | contig 20792 bp, 19 predicted proteins | sample S1TSphfallax_2_FD_89694 | JGI IMG/M metagenome (GOLD analysis project Ga0116228, IMG submission 89694) | Host-associated microbial communities from peat moss isolated from Minnesota, USA - S1T2_Fc - Sphagnum fallax MG | ecosystem: Host-associated > Plants > Peat moss > Unclassified | place...
CTGCCGCAGCTTGTCGAGATCGACGCCGCAGGCGCGCAGCACGGTGGCCGCGTCGCTGTCATCGGTCAGGCCGAGCAGCAAATGTTCCAAGGTGGCATATTCGTGCCGCCGTTCGCTCGCAAAGCTCAGCGCCCGGTGCAAGGTTTGCTCCAGATTGCGTGACAGCATGGTTCTACGCGCTCCTTCGCGCCAGGCCGCGACACCATTGCGGGCCACCGATAGGGGCAGGATGGCCGCAACTTGTGGCGCGATGATAGTGAATTCGTGTCAACCGGGTGTCACCGGCATCAACATATGTGAGGATGATCACCCAAACGGGAAACCCCTACTGTTTTTCAATCGTGCCCCTACTCCTTTTCAATCGTACATTGCAGCGGGTGCTGGTTCTGCCGGGCCAGGTCCATCACCTGCGTTACCTTCGTCTCGGCCACCTCATAGGTATAGACGCCGCATACCCCGACCCCCCGGCGATGAACGTGCAGCATGATGCGGGTCGCCTCCTCCCGGGTTTTTTGAAAAAACCGCTCCAGCACATGCACGACGAATTCCATCGGCGTGTAGTCGTCGTTGAGCATCAGCACTTTGTACATGGCCGGCTTGCGCGTTTTGGGACGCGCGCGAACGACCACGCCGGTATTGGGGCCCTCGCCGCCGCGCTTGTCGAAATCACTCATGCATCTGACCATCCCGGCAGGGCCCATGCGGGCACCGCGCCAATGCCGCGCGTCATGTATAATCCCGCGCGCTTAAGATGCGATGATATCGGAACGCGGCCGCGTGGGAAAAGGTGCAGGTGCCTGCACGCCCCGATTTCCCTAAATTTGATGAACACGGCCATTCAGGCTGCCATGCGCCCTGCCCGGCGCCCGTGGCAAGCAAACTATGAAGGCGGGGGGAAGGCCCGGCAACCGTCCAGGCCCTCCTGTCAAATGTCAGCCCGAAATCAGGGCCGGGTGGTGAACGTCTCGACGGCCGCGGTGACGCGCGCGGATAGCGGCGCGGCGGCCTGCTCCACCAGCTTCAGGCTTGTTTCGGTGAGCTTGCCGCCCTCGGACAGCGCCTTCTCGACCGAGGCGCGGGCGAATCCGCTCTGCAGGTCGAAGGCTTCCTTCAGCGACTTCGCGGTGGTCACCGCACGAAAATTACTCATCGCCTCGTCCAGGTTCGCCTGCGACGTCGTCGCGACGTGCTTGGCGAGGTCGGTCAGGCCGGTGGCGAAGATTTGGCTCGACTTCACGAAGGCTTCCAGATTGGCCTGATGGAAGTGAGCGAGCTGTTCTGCGGTTTTCATGGCGCGTTCGTATCCTTCCTTCAGTTGAGCTTGTGCCTTTTCGATGCTGGCGGTTGCGGTCGCGGCGCTCTGCTTGAGGCCTTCGACAGTCTTTTCGAACGTCCTGGCGGCGGCCGGAGCTTCGCCGGCGGCGGCCTCCGCGATTTTCGGCTTGAGGGTCATCTCACGTGCGCTCCAAATTGTGCAGCGAGGGTTCCAAAGCCGGCGAACCCGGGTGCGGGTTTTGTCACCGCTTGTGCGGTGCAGCAATTGTTGTGTACCTCTGCCGAACCGGCTGGTCAAGTAAAATTGTGCACCGCACAATCGGGGTGTCGCCGAGGCTCAGGCTTGCGGTTTGTCGTTGCCACGGAGCGCCGGCCTGCGGCGGTTTTAGCTGCCGTACTTACGGTTGGTTCACGATTTCGGTCGCTATCATACTGGACAGGCGCAGAATCCGGCCGCTAAAGTCCTGCCGATCCGCACGGAGGTTTATGTGTATGGCCGCCACGCCGCGCCATTTTAGCCCGTCTTGCAGACGCAGCCGAGCTGCCATGCAGGGGGCCGCGCTGCTGGGGGCCGTGCTTGCCGCCCTATCTCCAATGGCGGCAAAGGCTCAAATCGGGTCGTACCGCTACAGTTCCATCGTGGTCGATAATAGCTCTGGCCGGGTGACCGAGGCGGTGAACGCTGACGCGCCCCGCTACCCCGCCAGCCTCACGAAGCTGATGACGCTCTACGTCACGTTCGAAGCGCTGCGCGATCACCGGATTTCGCTGGACCAGGTCGTGCCGGTCTCCGTCCACGCGGCCGACATGGAGCCGACAAAGCTCGGCCTGCTGCCCGGCACCCGCATGACGGTCGAGGAAGCGATCCTGGCCATCGTCACCAAATCCGCCAACGACGCTGCCTGCGCGCTCGGCGAACTGGTCGGCGGTGATGAAGCGCGATTCGCCCAGCTCATGACCTTGCGCGCCCGCGCCCTCGGCATGACCAACTCCACTTTCCGCAACGCGTCCGGCCTGCCGGACCCAGCGCAGATCACCACGGCGCGGGACCTGGCGCTGCTCGCCCACCACCTGATCACCGACTTCCCCGAGCACTACCATTATTTCAGCGTCCCCTACTTCACGTTCCACGGCCATGTGATCCCCAACCACGACCGCATGCTGGCGGACTATGCAGGCGCCGACGGCCTCAAGACCGGTTACACCATCGCCGCCGGCCATAACCTGGTCACCAGCGCGCAGCGCGGCGGCGTGCGGCTCATCGGCGTGGTGATGGGCGCCGCGAGCAACCCCGAACGCGACGTCCACATGGCCAGCCTGCTGGATGACGGGTTCGGCCAATTCGGCGTGCCCGTCACCCACGAGCGTCCGCATTTTCATCTCCCGGCGCTGATCGGCGCCGCCGAAGCCGCAACCCTCCACCCGCGCTACGTGTCGCTGCGCGTGCACAGCCACGGCGTCCATGGCCGGCCGCTGCATGAAGCTGCCGCCAGAGTCGCCTACGGCGCGCCGCCCCGCGCGACCTATGCCGTGGCCCATGGCCGAACCCTTGCCGTCACCGCCCATGCGCGGACGCTGGCATCCAACGGAGCCTGCCGTGCCCATGGGCATCACCATTGCGGTAGCGCGAAAGTGTAGAAAAAAGGCCGGGGCTCTGCCCCCGGACCCCGCTGGGGACAAGTCGCCTGCGGGGTCGAGGGGCAGAGCCCCCGCGTTCTTCCTATCACTTGCAACGCGCCCGCGCGGTGCGCATCTTGGCGGCTTCACTTAGGAACGCGTTCATGGACGGCGGCGCCGAATTACGGCGAATTACTCTCCACCCGCTCGCGGATTTCGTGCCCATGCGCGCCGCGGGCCGCTTGGCCGCCGAGACCCTCGACATGATTACGCGGCATGTCCGGCCCGGCGTCACCACGGGCGAATTGGATCGCATCTGCCACGACTTTATCGTTGGCAATGGCGCGCAGCCGGCGCCGTTGAACTATCGCGGCTTTCCGAAATCGACCTGCATCTCCATCAACCACGTCGTCTGCCACGGCATACCCGGTGACCGACGGCTGCTCGACGGGGACGTGCTGAACATCGACATCACCGTCATTCTGAACGGTTGGCACGGCGACACCAGCCGCATGTATGTCGCCGGCACCCCTTCCACCAAGGCGCGCATGCTCATGCAAATTACCTATGACGCGATGATGCGCGGCGTGGAGGCGGTGCGTCCCGGCGCGACGCTGGGCGATGTCGGCCACGCCATTCAGGCTTTCGTGGAAAGCAACCGGTTCAGCGTGGTGCGCGATTTCTGCGGCCACGGCATTGGCCGCACCTTCCATGCGCCGCCCAACGTTCTGCATTTCGGCCGCCGCGGCGAGGGCCCCACGTTGCAGCCCGGCATGTTTTTCACCGTGGAACCGATGGTCAACGCCGGCCGGCCCGAGGTGAAGGTGCTGGAGGATGGCTGGACAGCCGTCACCCGCGACCGCAGCCTGTCGGCGCAATTCGAACACATGGTCGGCGTGACGGACACCGGCGTGGAAATTTTTACCATTTCCCCCGCGGGCTTTCATCACCCGCCCTACGCGCTCTGACCTGCGCCAGACCGTTCAGGAGACCGGCGACGCCGATCTCCTGACTGCTCTGGTGCCTGCCCCGTCGGTGCCGGCCGGCCGGCCAAAGCGCGCCGCGCCGAAAAGTCCGACCAGCGCCGAGGAACATCGCAGCCGCTTGCGCCAACGCCTGCTGACCGGCGGACCGGATGCGGTGGCGGACCACGAGCTTCTCGAAATGACCCTGTTCCTGGCGATTTTGCGGCAGGACACCAAGCCGCTGGCCTACCGCCTGCTGCAACGGTTCGGCAGCTACGCCGCCACCATCGCCGCGCCCGTGCACGAATTGCTTTCGGTCGACGGCATCGGCGAGGCCGGCGCCGCCGCGCTCAAGATCATTCATGCCGCCGCCGTGCGCCTGGCGCGCGCCGAACTCGTCAACCGGCCCTTGCTCGACAACTGGGCCGCGCTGACCGGCTACCTCAACACCGTGCTGGCGCGCGAACGCGTCGAACAATTCCGCGTGCTGTTTCTCGACACCCGCAACCGGCTGCTCGCCGACGAGGCGCAGTCACGCGGCACCGTCAACCACACCCCAGTGTATCCGCGCGAGGTCGCAAAACGCGCTTTGGAACTAAACGCGACTGCATTGATCCTGGTGCATAACCACCCCAGCGGCGACCCGACCGCCTCCCGCGATGATATTTTGATTACGAAGCAAATTGGTGAGGCTCTGCGCGCGGTGGCGGTGACACTTCACGATCATCTTATAGTTGGCAATGGAATTTTTGTCAGTCTCAAGGGGGAGGGGTTGATTTAATAAGGAAGCCTAAAAAGAAGCAGTTCTTTTTTGAAAAAAAGAACCAAAAACTTTTGCTCTGTAGGGCGGATCTGCTAAGCGCCATCCGCCGTGGCGCGCTAAGGCCCCTTGACCTTGGCAGTTAGACACGTGCCGAGGTAGGTGCCGTTGCCGCCGGTCTGGCTGATGAAGTCGACGGTGTCGCCAGGGCTCAGCTTCGCCTTGAGCTTGAATGGCGCCGGGACTTGAAAGGAGTCGATGGTGGCCGTGAATACCACCTTCTGATTGACCTCAACTACGACCGGGTGCGGCTGCTCGTCCACGTTGCAGCCTTCGAAATTGCCGGAGATGTGGAACGTTCCGGTGTTCGGTGCCGTGAAGCGGAGATCGGCGCCGAGCGGATCGGTCTGCCCGTCCATTTCCAGGTAATTGGTGGGATAATAAACCAGGCCGTCATTCGTGATCTGGGTCATGCCCGTCCGGTTGGCCGTCAGGCCGACGAAACCGGGATAGTTTTGATTGTTGCTCCAGGCGATCAGGCCTTTCACCCCGTTGGCCATGTTTGTCGGATCCGGCAACAGACCACCGCTATACACGTAGCTCCAGACCTGATTGGGGTTTGCCTTGATGGAGAACTGCTTCACCGCCTGATATGTCGTTGCGGCGGCGCTGTCCGCCAGCGGCACCGCGCCGGCACTTAGCATCAACGATAGAACAAGACATTTCCGTGACATGATCATGCAAGTGTACTTTTCGGATGACGATTCCATTGTTATCAGGGTCCGCCGGCCTTGGTCAATAAACCCGTAGAGCGTAGCGGTGCCGCGTCCGGCCAGGCAAGCCAGTCGGTGCGGTGCTACCGAGAACACGGTCAAATACGTAGCGCGCGTATACGGTGCACGCCGAAAGAAGAAGAAATTACCACAGGCGAACACCGATGGGCGGGGATAAGAGGGATAAGAAAGGTATGCGTTTTGTCCCTTCCAAATCCCTTCCCAACCTGTGTTCATTTGTGTTCATCTGTGGTTCCGATTGCTTTCCTTGTTTTCGCTTCGCGTTGCCGCTGCAGTCAAGATTGAGTTTTCAATCGATACGTATTTCGCGGTTTGTTTGCTAACTGGTGTTTTGCCGGGGCGGGGCGCGGGAGACTTTGGGGATGCCGGCGGTGTAGATCCAGGCGCCGGGTGTTGCGTTCTCCAGCGTTGTTGTTTCCTGCCACTGGTTTTCGGCGGCGGGCAGTTTGGGCGGCGGTTGAATTTTGGCGGCGATCGGCGCCCTGGCGATAGCGGCCGGAATGATTTCGGCGGCTTCGGGCAGGGCCAGAATGGCCTCGATGCGGGGCGGGGCGAGGAACGGATTGTCCAGGTGCGAAAGGGCTTCGCAGGCCATGTCGCCGGCGAGATTGCCGCCCAGCGCCAGGCGGGTTTGCTCGATGCTGGGGAGAATATCGTCCGGCAAGGTGTGGCGGTCGCGGACCAGAAGCAGGTGGGCCTCGGTAAAGCCGCCCAGGGCGGTGCGGGTGAAGGCCAGGTAGGCGGCGCGGCGTTGCCGGTGCAGGTCCGGTGTGCTGTGGGGGATTTTTCCTATTTCAATGGCGATATTCCGCAGGTGCTGGCGCAGGATTGTGCCGAGCAGCGCGTCCATATCCGGAAAGTGGCGGCGCAGGGTGGTGGGCGCCATGCGCAGCGCCTGGGCAAGACCCGCGAGGCTGACCGCGTGGCAGCCGCGGCGCGCGAGGATGGATCGGCCAACTTCGACGATGCGATCATACTGCGCCCACTCTCGCGGCGAGAGGTCGGGCGGGTTGCGATCGAAATCCTGGGCGTCGGCCCGGAGCAGGCGAAGGGGTGTTTGCATGACCCGCAAGGGCTAGCCAAATTTTCCTACCCTGTCAAGCCCCTCATCATGCCCGCAGTGAGCGTGGCTCACGGTCAGGCAGGAGTGCCAGGATGGGGCCCACCCCACGGCCGCACTAGATACGGCATTCAAACGAACAAAAGTTTTTTGGTTCTTTTTTTCAAATAAGAACGACTTTTTTTCTTAACTTCCCTAAATCCCCAACCGCCGCCGCACTTCCGCACCCGCCGCCGGCGTATCGTCCAACGGCGTCACCGGCCACCAATCCATGCGGCCGGTGAAATGCCGCACACGGCCTTCATCCAGCAGGTATTTCAAGAATAGTTTGTTACGCCGCGAACTGCCGGGAAGCGGGGCGAGCAGCACTGGGGCGCGTGTTGCGACCGCTTCGGAAATCATGGAAATGCTGTCCACCGTGACGACGATAGTGTCGGCGCAGGCCAGCATGCCGTAATACGGATTGTCGCCTTCGCCGTTCCACACCCAGCCGCCGAGCGATTCGATGCGCGTGCGCATCGCCTCGTGGGCCTCGGGCGACGTGCGGCGCGAGCTGGTCATGACGATCCCGGCATGGTCGCGCGTCATCAGGCCAGCGATACTGCGCGCCAGGGCATCGGCTTGCGCGGGCCCCAGCGTGAAACGTCCGTTGCTGCCGCCGACGAGCACGGCCACCAGCGGACGCGGCAGATGGGAGAAGTGGGGCGCCCAGGCGATGCGCGCCGCCTCCAGCATTTCGGGCCGCGCGCGATGCAGTGCGTTGCGCGTGATGATGACGTTCCGGGCGCTGATGCGGTCGTGCGCATTGGCCACCACGATATCGAATTTTTGCAAGTTCATGCGCGGATGCTGCACCTGCACGACGCGCGCGCCCCGCGTGCGCAACGCGGCGCCTACCGCGGCGCCGGTGCCGCCGGCGGTGAACATCAGGCCGTCGGGAGGCCGCGTCAGCCCGACGGCCCGCAGCGGATACGGCCATAGCGACGCGGAAACCCAACTGAAAGGTGCGCGCGGGTGAAGCTCGATGACCGTCGGGGACTGCCCCGCGGCTTCCGCCAAGCCAAGCGCCTGCGCTTTCAAGCCGGCATAGGGCTCGGTTAATATCCAGCTCTCCGCCTCCATGCGGCGGAGATGATTATGTTGCGCACGCGCGTCAAGCTTTCCGCAGGGTCCAGGACTCAAGGGATGAGTGCGGCGCACAAATTCCTTGATTTCTGCGTGCTAGGCGCCCATAGGTGGTTCGCGCGGCTTTCACGCGACCGCATATTGCCTCATAGCGCATACAATAGCGCACAATCGGGGCCGGCTGTCTCTTTGAATTGATTTTCGCGCCGGCCTCGGTCCTGCCGACCGTATGCGCGTGCGCCGCGAGCCAGATTAGGGCCCGGCGCCGCTTTCCTAGGGTAATATTGTCCGTATGACTGAATTCAACGAGCTCGGCCTTGCCGCGCCGCTGCTGACGGCGTTGCAACGCGCCGAATACACCACGCCAACTCCCATCCAATCGCAGGCCATTCCTTATGTGATGGCCGGCCATGACCTGCTGGGCATCGCGCAGACCGGCACCGGCAAGACGGCGGCCTTTGCGCTGCCGATTCTGCACCGGCTGCTGACCAACCGCCGGCCGACGCCGCGCGGCGCGTGCCGCGCGCTGGTGCTGGCGCCGACCCGGGAACTGGCGACCCAGATCGCCGACAGTTTCAAAACCTATGGCCGTCAGACCGGGTTACGCACCACCGTTATCTATGGCGGCGTGCCGAAGGGCCGGCAGATCCAGGCGCTTTCGCAGGGCGTGGATGTGGTGGTTGCCACGCCCGGCCGGCTGCTGGACCTGATGGGCGACAAGTATATCCGCCTCGATCAGGTGGAAGTGCTGGTGCTGGACGAAGCCGACCACATGCTGGACCTCGGGTTTGTCATTCCGATCAAGAAGATCGCCAAGGAGCTTCCGGCTGCGCGGCAAAGTCTGTTCTTCTCCGCCACCATGCCAAAGGAAATCGCCTCGCTGGCCGGCGCGCTGCTGCGCAATCCGGTGAAGGTGTCGGTGGCGCCGCCGGCGACAACGGTGGAACGGGTGGCCCAGTCGGTGATGTTCGTGCCGCAGTCCGAAAAGCGGGGCGTGCTCGCCCGCGTGCTGCGCCAGCCGCACATGGTTCGCACGCTGGTGTTTGCCCGCACCAAGCATGGCGCCGACCGGATTGTACAGCATCTCACCGCGACCGGCGTGAACGCCAGCGCGATCCATGGCAACAAAAGCCAGGGGCAGCGCGAGCGGGCCTTGTCGGACTTCCGCAGCGGCCAGGTGCCGGTGCTGGTTGCGACCGACATTGCGGCACGCGGCATTGACGTGGACGGCGTGACCCACGTCATCAACTACGATTTGCCCGACGTGCCCGACGCCTATGTTCACCGCATCGGCCGCACCGCGCGCGCCGGCGCGTCCGGCAGCGCGATCAGCCTGTGCGACGAGACGGAGCGCGGGGCTCTGAAGGGCATCGAGCGGCATATACGCCAGAAGCTGCCCGTCGCCGCCTGAACCGTGTCTGACCGTAAAGCGGCATTGGCGGGCGGTTGTGCTTACACGCGCTCCGCACGCAGGACGCGACTTTCCGGACAGACACTCCGGGCAAATCTCCAACCACGGCGTACAAACCTGGGTGCATTGACACCCAGGGTTGCCATCTGATTTTGGGGACAGGACCGCACGCGATTGGTCAGGCCAGAACGTTAACCGTGTTGCGGGATTTGTCGCTTGCCGACTGCGAAGCGACGGCGCTGCTGCTGCCCGCGTCGCCCGGCTTTGACCCGTCCGCGCCGCGGGGTGGCGGCGCGCCGCGGGGTGGGGCGCCTCCGGGCGGGGGGCCCGGCGGGGGCACATGGCTCGTCGCCGCCAAAGATGAAACTGTGCTCATAGCCACGTCCTCCAGCAAGTGCTGGCGCAAAATGTCACGCAGAGATTTACAAACCGCTAACCGGCCCCGGAAAAATATTTAGGGGTGAAACGAACGCGGAGGTGCGCAGTATGGTGGGTGCGACAGGGATTGAACCTGTGACCCCCGCCGTGTGAAGGCGATGCTCTGCCGCTGAGCTACGCACCCTGGGTCTGTGTGATGACGGATGGTTTTACGGGCGCTCTGTGTCGCACGCAAGTCCCAAGGGAGATAACAGGGCAAGTCAATTGCCGAGCCCCCTGGCAAACCAGCGCGCACTCCACATGTAGTCGGGGGGAGAACGTCGGCATTGGAACAAGATGTAACGCGACAGGCGGTTGTAGCAACCGCCAACTCGCGCCTATACTATGGACTCGCAAATCATCCGGCGGATCATGCCCGACATCGATCAGACTAAAACGCTACTGGACCTCACCGTGCAAATAGTTTCAGCGCACGTGAGCAATAATCAGATTCCCGCCGCGCGGCTGCCGTCGCTGATACAGCAGGTTTACGCGGCCTTGTCGCATACCGCTGTCGAGGCACCGCGGCAGATTGAGCCGGAGAAAACAGCGCCCGCCGCGGCAACGAAGAGAACGATATTTCCCGATTACATCGTTTGCCTCGAAGACGGACGGCGCATGAAGACGCTGAAGCGTCATTTGCGCAGCACGTATGACATGAGTCCGGAACAATACCGCGAGAAATGGGATCTGCCAGCGGATTATCCCATGGTGGCGCCAAGCTATGCGGCGCGCCGCTCGAAGCTCGCCAAGCAGCTCGGGCTTGGCCGCCGCGCGCCCGCGGCCGAGGAAATTGTTGAAAAACAGGAGCCACTCGAACAAATGCCTGCCCGCCCCTGGCAAATCGTGTCGGCCCCCGAACCCGCAGCGCCGCCGCCCACGCCCGAGCGCAAGCCCGAACCCACGCTCGACAGCGTGTTCGGAAAATTCCCGAAGGCGGCAAGCGAGAACGACGAGGCCGAGGCGCCGGCGGAGACCGCGGAGGCGACGGCGCCGGGGCAACGCCGCGCCCCGCGCAAGCCGTTTTCGAAGCAGCTTGCGCGGACGATGCGGCCGTAGAAAGGAACGAAGTCGTTCTTTTTTGAAAAAAAGAACCAAAAAACTCTTACTCTTTGTGCAACGCCGGACTTATGGAATATGGCTGCAACCTTTGTGCCGGCGCAAAGAAAAAAGTCTTTTGGTTCGTTTCTTCAGAAAACAACTGCTTCCTTTTCCTTAAGCCTGCTTCACAATCGTATATAACCCCACATCAATCGCCCCGGCCCTGAAACCCCCTTCGCAATACTGCAAATAAAACCGCCATTTGCGGCGAAACCGCTCATCGAAGCCTTGCGCGCGTATGACATCCCAGGCGGACTCGAAACGGCGATGCCATTCCGCCAGCGTTTTGGCGTAGCTTTCGCCGAACCTTTCCAAACCCTCCAGCGACAGGCCCGCGGCCTCGATTTCACGGCGCATGATGTCCACCGTCGGCAGCATGCCGCCGGGAAAGACGTGGCGCTGGATGAAATCGGGGCGGCGCAGATAGGTTGCGAACCGATCTTCCGCGATCGTGATGACCTGCAACACCGCACGGCCGCCGGGCGCCAGGCACGCTTGCAGCTTGCTGAAGAAATCCGGCCAATGCGCGGCGCCCACCGCCTCGAACATTTCGATCGACACGATGCGGTCGAAGGTGCCCGTCACATCGCGGTAATCCTGCAACTTGATATTCGCGGGCAAACCTTCCACGCGCGCCTGTGCCGCCTCGAGCTGGGCCGGCGATAGCGTGACACCGGTCACCTGCACGCGCGCCGCCTCCGCCAGCAGACCGGCCAGGCCGCCCCACCCGCAGCCGATTTCCAGCACGCGCTGCCCGCGATGCGTGTCCAGCAAAGCCACGATCCGCGCCTGCTTGGCGCTTTGCGCCTGCTCCAACGACATGTCCGGCGCCGTGTACAAGGCCGACGAATAACTCATGCCGGCATCGAGCCAGGCGGCATAAAAGTCGTTGCCGAGATCGTAATGCGCCTCGATATTCCGGCGCGCGCCGCGCCGCGAATTGCCACGCATGGCGTGCCGCAGACGCCGATAGAAACGCGACAGCGCGGTGCCCTCCGAACAGGCTTCCGCGACGTCAAAATTCAGCGCCGCCAATTCGATGAACGCGGCGATGTCGGGGCTGTCCCAATCGCCGTCCAGATAGGCCTCGGAAAAACCGAGATCGCCACCGAACACGAGCCGTCGCAACGCCCGCCAGCGATGCAGCATCAATTCGGCCGCGGGACCTGGCTCGGCCCCGAGATTGGCGACCCGCACGCCGGATGGCGTTGTAATGACCAGCGAACCGCAGCGTAGCCGCGCACTGATCAGGCGGCGGAGCGCAAAGCCCGACAGCCCGGCCCAAACGCCGCGTCCGCCCGCGGGATGTTCATGCATCGTCGTCATCATGCGATCGTCACTGCGCCCCGCGGCGTGATCGTCACTGCGCCCTGCGGCGTGATTGTCACTGCGCCCTGCGGCGCGATTGTCACTGCGCCCCGCGGCGTGATCGTAACTGCGCCCTGCGGCGCGATTGTCACTGCGCCCTGCGGCGCGGGCGGCGCGGGCGGCGCCGGCCTCAGTTTCAAACCCTTGAGCCATAATTTGAAAGCTTCCCAATGTATGCCGGCCAGGACCGACATGCCCAACAGAGGCATCCGCAGCGCCGCGCGCAGCAAAGCCCTATCGCTCAATGCCTGCCGCCGCCCGGTGAAGGACGCGGCCAGCACCACGCCCTCGGTGTCGGATGCCGCAATGAATACGCCAGCCCGCTCGCCGGGCAGCGCCACGCGGAACCGGTAGCGCAAATCCATGGCCATGAATGGGGAGACGTGAAACATCTTGGTGCAGCATTGCCGCACCGGGCCCGCCCCGTCCAGCACCGCCCCGTCCAGCACCGCGCCGTCCAGCACCGCGCCGTCCAGAACGGGCAACAAATACGAATGTCGCTGTCCGAACGTGTTGTTCACTTCGTAGAGCATGGCTTGCAACGTGCCGCCTGGCGCCAAGCAGAAAAACACCGTCAGCGGATTGAACGCGTGTCCGAACACGCGCGGCATGCACAATACGCGCACCGCGCCGCCCGCTTGCAGGCCGGCCGCCGCGAGGTGCGTATCGATCCAGCCGCGCAGGCCGCCCGCTGTGCCGTCGCCATGATCACGCTGACGAAAGCTCAACACCCCGGCACTATCGAAGCCGAAGCCGCGCAAATCGCGCGCCAGCGCCGGCGCCTCATCGAGGTCCAGCAGCAGCATAAAAATCCGGTATCGTAACGCATGCGTCACCGGCCGGCTGCGATGATGGGTGACCCAACCATGATAGAGCGCGCTGTGCATTACGCGGAACAGGCCATTTCGGGCGGCAAGTGAATGCGCCCGGATTCGGCGGCCACTTGCCATGGCCGGCGCACACCACCCAATGCCTCCGCCACCGCCAGGCCCGCTTGCAAGCCGTCCTCGTGAAAGCCCGATCCCATCCACGCGCCACAGAACCAGGTGCGCCGCGCTCCTTGCAACCCCCAGATCTGCTTCTGCGCGGCCAGGCTCGCCGGATCGAACAGCGGGTGCGCAAATGATTGCTCGGCAAATACGAGGCCCGGCGCCGGCTCGCGCCACGGGTTCAGCGTAACGAACAGATCAGGGCCCGGAATGCCCTGCAGCCGGTTCATCCAATAGGTGACGCAAGGTGGCACGTCGGTATTGTTGCGGCGGCCGACAAAATTCCAACTGCTCCACACCGCCCTCCGTTTCGGCATCAACGACGCATCGCCGTGGAGCACGGCGCGGTTCGGGACATCGCGAAACGCGCCGAGCACGGAATGTTCGGACGCATCGGCGTCGGCCAGCAGCGCCAGCGCGTCGGCGCCGTGGGTCGCCAGCACCACGTGGTCGAAATCGCGCGCGGCGCCATTGGCATCGCGTACCGTCGCGGAACTGGAACGGCGCACCATGCCGACCACTTCGCGGCCGCTGAGCGTCTCGCCGGTAAATCGCGCACGCAGCCGGGCGACATATTCGCGCGCGCCGCCGTCCACCGTGCGCCAATCGGGGCGATCGCGCAGGCGCAGCAGACCGTGATTATCACAGAAACGCAGAAACGCCGAAGCCGGCTGATCGCGTGCGGCGCCCGGCGGGCAGGACCAGATCGCGGCGGCCATCGGCAGCAGATTGTCGCGCTGGAAGGCGGCCGAAAAGCCCTGCCGATCCAGCCAGGCACCGAGGCTCAGCGTGTCAGGTGGCGCCGCCAGCCGGCCGATGCGGTAGAGACGGAGCAGGCTGTAGAGCATGTGCCAAAACCGCGGCCGCACGATGTTAAGGCGCTGGGCGAATAACGCGTTCAAATCATGGCCACCGAATTCGAATGCGCCGTCCTCCAGCGACAGGCCGAGTGACATGCAACTCGGCTTGGTGGGTACGTTCAGGTGGCTGAACAGGGCGGTCAAATTCGGGTAGGTGCGCTCGTTATAAACGATGAATCCCATATCGACCGGAACGGCGGTGCCATCCGCCTGCCGTGGCGCGTCCGCGGTGCAGCTATGGCCGCCAATCCGGGACGACGCCTCATACAGCGTGACGTCATGGCGCTGGGACAGCAACCAGGCACAACTCAGCCCGGCAATACCGCTGCCGACAACGGCAATCCGCTGTTTGTCGCCATTTTCGCCGCTTTGCATTGGCCGCCCCCACCGCCCCTTACGCCATCCACCGTCTTACGTCTGCCCACAGGCGCGCAGATGCATAACTCACTTTTTTTCACATGGGGACGGTCTTGCAGGCCGCAGGAAGGAGGCGTCAGAGAGAGCGAGAGTTTTTGGTTCTTTTTTTCAAGAAAGAACTGCTTCCTTGACCTTCGGGAGATTTCCTTTTGCCGCTTTTGCAGGTTCTGGCCCTCGCCGCGCTGTGGCTGGCCGCCGCGATGACGGGCGCGTGGGCGCTGCAACGCGCCACGCGCAATTGCGGCTGGGTCGATGCAGTCTGGTCCGGCGCCATTGCCATCGGCGCCACGGCGGCTTCACTCGTACCCATGCCGGGCGCGAGCGCGCCGGCCGGGCGGCAATATCTGGCGGCCGCCATGGTGCTGCTCTGGGGTGGCCGCCTCGCCTGGCATATCGCCCGCCGCACACCGGGCGCGCCGGAGGATCCGCGCTATGCCGAATTTCGCCGCGCCTGGGGCGACGGGTTTGAAATCAGACTGTTCGGGCTTCTGATGACGCAGGCGGCCGCCGCCTGGGTGCTGCTCGCCGCCGTGCTGCTGGCAGCGCGCGACCCCGCGCCGTTCCCCGCGATGCTCGACGCGGCGGGCGTGCTGGTTCTGGCAGGTGCTGTGGCGGGCGAGTCGCTGGCGGACATGCAAATGCAGCGCTTCCGTGCGCGGCGTTCGGGCGGCGTGTGCGATGAAGGGCTGTGGGGGTGGAGCCGGCATCCCAATTATTTTTGCGAGTTCCTGGCCTGGTGCGGCTATCCGCTGCTGGCGTTCAACACTGTTGCAGCCTACCCGCGGGGCCTGCTGTCGCTCGCCGCACCCGCGCTGATGTTTTTCCTGTTGCGCTACGTGTCCGGCGTGCCACCGCTGGAACAATCCATGCTGGCGCGACGCGGGGATGCCTTCCGTGCCTACCAGGCGCGGGTCGGCGTGTTTTTCCCCATGCCGCCGAAACGCAAGCGGGCCTTCCCATGAACCTCGCGTCCCTCGCCACCGGCGCCGCCGAGCGGATGGACCTGCCTGACCCGCTGTTGCGCGCCGCCATTGCCGCCATGGTGGCACGCAGCGCGCGCCAACTCGATCAACCAGGCCAAATAACGGACAGCGCTTTTGCCGTGTCGATGCGCGATCTGCCGGTGGCCCTGCATACCGACGCGGCGAACGCGCAGCACTACGAATTACCGGCCGCGTTCTTCGGCCATGTTCTTGGCGCCCGCCGTAAATATTCGAGCTGCCTTTACGCGGCGGGGCGCGAAACGCTCGACGAGGCCGAGAATGCCGCACTGCGGGCAAGTTGCGCGCTGGCGGATGTGTCGGACGGCCAGCGCATCCTGGAACTGGGCTGCGGCTGGGGCAGCCTGTCGCTCTACATGGCCGAAACCATGCCCAATGCCGCCATCACCGCCGTATCGAACTCCGCCAGCCAACGCGCCTATGTCGAGGCCGCCGCCGCCGCGCGCGGTTTGCGAAACATCAACATCATCACCGCCGACATGAACGATTTCGCCACCGGCGAAACATTCGACCGCATCGTTTCGGTAGAAATGTTCGAGCACATGTCGAATTGGGCGACCCTGCTCGGCCGGGTGCGCGGCTGGCTGGCGCCCGACGGCCGCGTATTCCTGCACGTCTTCGCGCACCGCAAAACGGCCTACCGTTTCGACCACGAACACGGCGCCGACTGGATTGCGCGCTATTTTTTCACCGGCGGCATCATGCCCAGCCACGGCCTGATCGGCGCATTTTCTGACTTATTTTCCGTCGAGGCCGAACGACGCTGGTCCGGCACGCACTATCAGCGTACCGCATTGCAATGGCTGGAAAATTTCGACCTTCACCGCGCGGCGATCGATCCCATCCTGCGCCAAACCTACGGCGCGGAGGCGGCGGTGTGGGCGCGCCGGTGGCGGCTGTTCTTTCTGGCGGTGGCGGGACTGTTCGGGCACGCGGGCGGGGAGGTTTGGGGCGTAAGTCAGTATCGGTTGCGGGCGCCGGACGAGTCGTTGCCTGGTATTTTGTCCCGCGCCTCAACCACCGGCGGATGATAAATTATCGATATGATAACGATTGTGTAGCAGGCATCAACTGCATCCATGGGGCAGAGATATGTCTCAAAAATAATTTGATTGCGTCTCTATAAATGTTGGAACAGGTTGTCGAAGAAAAGACAAGGGAGCGAATTACAAGGCTGCATTTGAGGGGGAATTTGAATGGCTCAGATTATGATCGAGCGGGGCGAGGGCAGCGTGATGGATCGCCTGCGGCCCTATAAGGTGGTGATCGACGGCCAATATCGCGGCAGCATTCGCCAGAAGGAGAAATGGTCGTTCGACGTGGCCGCGGGCACCCACGAGGTCAGCTTCAGGGTGGAACCCTATCGTTCGCAGCCGGTGCGGGTGGCCGTCGCGACCCGGACCAGGCTGGTGTGCGAGTCGGCCGCGGAGCGGGCCTTCGGCATGCTGGGGGTTTTTTCGCCCGGGTCGTGGATATCCGTGCACGAAGCGGACCCCGTCGAAACCCTGGAGACGCCGTATCCGACGACGCTGTTCGGCGATGCCGGTGTAAGCGACCTGGAGCCGCCGGCGCCGCGGTGCGCCGCGCCAGGGCCCGAGCCACAAAAGCCGCACGGGTCGCTCTGTCTGTCCGGTCCGAAGATGGACCCGGAGACGCGGGCCCGGCGCCTGCTCGAACTGGACTTGCAGGAAGCGGTGGCGGCGCGAAAGCTGGAAATCCGCTACAAGCCGCAGATCGATCTCGCGACGCGGCGAATCACCACGTTAGAGGCGTTGCTGCATTGGCGCCACCCGGTGCATGGCAAAATACCGGCCACGGACTTCGTGCCCCTGGCGGAGGACCTTGGCCTGATCTGCCAGGTGGGGCAGGAGGTTCTGGACGAAGCGTGCCGTGAGGCGGCGACCTGGCCCGAGGAGGTCAGAGTCAGTGTCAACGTCAGAGGGGGGCAACTCGCGGACGCCGCACTCCCGGCCATTGTCGCCGCCGCGCTGGAGTCCGCCGGACTGCAACCCGCGCGCCTTGTGCTCGAAGTGAGCCAGGCCGTGGCGATGAACGGGGTGGCGGCCCTTCAGGCCCTGCGTAATACGGGGGTCCGGATCGCCATCGACGATTGCGGCGCCACGGGGCCCGTGCAGCGCGGACTGTCGGCTCTGTTGGCCGGTTCGGTTATCGACGAAATCAAAATCCACCGGTCACTGGTGAGCGGGCTGGGTGATTCAGGCGAGCGCCTGCGCGCGGTGCGTGATGCGATCGGCCTGTGCGCCAGCCTTGGTATTCCGTGCTGCGCGGTGGGGGTCGAGTCGAAGGAAGACATGGAAATCCTGCGCGCCGAGAATTGCCCCCAGGTGCAGGGACATTTGTTCGGCTCCGCCCTGGCGGCGCATGACGTTGCCGGCGTATTGGCGCGGTGGAATCCGTTCGGCATGGAACCTCCCGCACCGCGGAATATTGCGGCGGTACAGTTTGACCAGATCATTGAGCTCGCCAACGATTTGGTGATCGTTGCGATGGAGGACCCGACAGCCGGCGGTCCGGTGATCGCGTATGTCAATCAGGCGTTTCTGCGGATCAGCGAATACGCGATCGACGAATTGATCGGATTTTCGCCGGCCCTGCTGCAAGCGCCGGAAACCGATCCGGCGGCGCTCGCGGCGATGACAAAGGGCGCGCAGACCGGCCGCAAGGTGCAGGATCGATTTACATTCCGGTCCAAGAGCGGCGCGCTCTACGCGCTGGAGATGGTTGTGGCGCCGGTACGGGATGACAGCGGCGCGATCACCCATTTCGCCATGGTGGGCCGCGAAGCGATGTTGGACAAGCAGGCTGGTGAAAAGCGGGCCGGCGCGGCGATCCCGAGTGCGGACCGCGACGCGCTGACCGGGGCTGCCACTGCGCCGGCGCTGATGCGCCTATGCGCGGCCGAAATGGACATGGCGGCGTCCGGCGCGCCCGGCGGGCCGCCCGGACCCTGCCTCGCCTTGATCAATGTGAACGAATACAAAGCCATCAGGGACGAACACGGTCCGGCGGCCCGCGACGCGGTGCTGCGCGGCGTGTGCGAACGGCTGGCCGACAATATCCGCCGGCTGGATATTCTGGGCCGCCTGGGGGGCGATCAGTTCGCCGTGTGCCTGCCATCCATATCGTTGCGTGACGCGGAATTGATGGCGCAATGCCTGCGCAGCGCGGTGGCGGCGGTGCCGTTCGACACGCCGGGCGGCCCGGTGCCCGTCACGATCAGCGTGGGAGTGGCGGCTCTCTCGCCGGGCGATACGATTGGGATGCTGCTGGAACGCGCGGGGAATGCGTTTGGCGCGGCGCGGCACGCGGGGCGTGGTTTGTCGCGGGCGCAGGCGGCGTAAGGGAAGGAAGGACGTATTTCTTTTTTGAAAAAAAGAAACAAAAAACTTTTATCTGTTTCGCGCACGAAGTTGATTAGACAACCCGCATAAAACAAAAGTTTTTTGTTTCTTTTTTTCAAAAAAGAAATACTTCCTTCCTGGTCATGCCGCCCCAATCACGATCGCGTGACGAAATTGTTGCAAGCTGGTCGTTGCATGATGATCCGCCGGCCATTGTGGCGGCATCGCCGCAGCGGGATTGGATGGATGAATTCTCCGGGCGCCATCCGTATCGGTGTCTGCCATTGGCGATTGCCAACGCGCATGGCTGGGACGTGCTGTGCCCGGTGGCCGTCGATATAGCGTGGAACGGCGGCACTGCAGTGGACGATCTGACCGTGAGCGCGGCGGAGGCGCTGCCGGGCGGGCGGCAGCTGCGAGATTTCTGCCGGTCGCATTTCTCGCATGGCGTGGTCACCTTCCACCTGGATTACGTGTTTCGTACCGATCCGGGTTGGGACCTGATCGGGACCGGGTCGTTCAATCGGCCAAAAGATGGGATCTATCCGTTGACCGGCGTCATGGAGGCCGACTGGCTGCCTTACCCGTTTACGATGAATTGGCAGATGCTGCGGCCGGGGCGGGTGCGATTCGAGAAAAATGAGCCATTCTGATGCATCTTCCCGGTCCGCAAGCAGGCGCTGGCGCGCTGCGTCCCGGAAATCCGCCGCCTGTCGGACGATCCGGAGCTCGAACGGCAGCATACTTCGTTCCGCCTTGCCCGGGACGGTTTTCAGGCGCGCATCGAGGCCGGCGATGCCGAAACATTGCGTCAGCCCCTTGCTCGCGTTGGCGTGCTAGAGCACGCCCTTGTTCGTCGCGTTGCACCATTGTGACAACGGGAGCGTGGCGGCTCGAAATTGGTGCAGTGCAAAGGGCATTGCACCCTACGGCTTGCTGGCAGAGCGATGCAGCGCCTTCTTAGCACCTTAGCCCGGGTGCAACCCGGGTTTGACACTGGCCATGGTGCTACGTTGCTGTTGACGTTCAGGGCTTGCGCTCAGCTTAATTAACGTGCCTTTTGTTCCGAGTTCAAACGAACTAGCGGCCCGAACCTGGCTTACTTGTTGCCGTAGCCAGCTGATTTGTCGAGGCGTTCACCACCTCGGCATCCGTTTCGTCCACCGCCTCGTGATGGTTGGCGGCCTGCGCCCGCCGCTGCAGGGCTGCCCGCGTTTCGGCGCTCGGCCTGGACGGGAGGTCTTTCAGCTCAAAAGACATGATCTACAAGCTCCACTGTTCTAGGATCGCAAGAAGTCTTTGTATGGCAGGATTGTCCGCCTTCACCGCCAAAGACATGATAAGGCTTTTGCCCTCGAGGCGCCAGAGGCGTTCGCCTTGGGGGCTGGCCATAAGGTCGGAAACCCACCCCGGTTCGGTCAGATCCAACCCTAATGCAGCAAGATTTTGCGCCCCGAGCTGCAGCCATAGCCACGCTGGCACCCGGGCGTCGAAACCCAGCTTCGGCCAGACATAGTAACCTGTCATGCCCGAATTGAGGCTGCCGGCCGCGTAGGCGTCCAAACGGACCACGCCGATATCCAGGCAAGCGCGAACCTGAAGGGCGAGTGCCAGAGCGCCAATGCCCTGGTCGCGCGCATCCTCAAGCAGTTCGAATCTCTCGTTCTCGATGATAAGTTCGTCGTCCGCCACCCTGATGACTCGGACGATGGGATATCTGAGGTAGGCCGTGTTATTTGATGTCAATCTTACGACTTGTTGGCCGTTGTCCGTGGTGAGTTCCACGTTGACGACGCATCCGTCTGGCGCTGAGGCCAGGTCGGCGACCTCATGGTCTGCAAGGATTCTGCCGGCGACAGCGAGTCCTCGCTCCAGGCCTGCTCCCTATAACAGTTTCCGAGTTCGATCGCGAAACAGGCGCTCTGCGAGGGCAGTGACCGGCATGCGTCGAATCTAGCCTGCCCGACGCGTATAGGCCATATGCAAATCTACAGCGTAATAACGCGGAAAGAGCTGAGGCGGACGAGAATAGGTTTGGGATTGCGAAAAAAGCAAAAGTTTTTTGGTTCTTTTTTTCAAAAAAGAACTGCTTCCTTCTTTGCTTTTTTACGCTTCCTTGTAACGATACCCAATCCCATAAAGCGTCTCGAACTGGTTGAACGTCCCGTCGATCTGCCGGAACTTCTTGCGGACGCGCTTGATGTGGCTGTCGATTGTGCGGTCGTCGACGTAGATGTTTTCGCCGTAGGCGGCGTCGATCAGCTGGTCGC